>Ga0335076_10001212_pt1 | contig 24867 bp, 25 predicted proteins | sample Lox_Sample_25_FD_206717 | JGI IMG/M metagenome (GOLD analysis project Ga0335076, IMG submission 206717) | Soil microbial communities from Loxahatchee National Wildlife Refuge, Florida, United States - Lox_Sample_2.5 | ecosystem: Environmental > Terrestrial > Soil > Wetlands | place: USA... | reverse complement strand
TGCAGCGGAATATCGAATGGAGTTTCCTGGCAACGCATCGGGCTCGACCGTCACGATCGGGCCGGCGCCAGAGCTATCAGGCCTCTGAGGAGCGCGTCTGGGATATAAATTCGCGGGAATGACGATCGACTTCGTCCGCGAGCACGCGTGCGCCTTCGCGAATGGAGGCAGCCTTCGCACCGCTAAGTTTCGGCTTCGTGACACGTCGGCCTTTCATGGGCAGGCGAGACACCCATTTTGGAAAGCCGTATTTTCCAGGGCTCACGGCCACGGCAACGTGAAGACGCTTCAAGCGATTTGGTAAAGTGGTGCGATCTCCGGCTCGTTGTGAAGGGCGGATCATTTCTGCCCAGTGCACCAGCTCGTCGAAGGATCTGGTCGATATTGGGGCCAAGTCATCCAGATGTAGACCTGCCACAGGATTTCGAAATCCTCCGGGTAGGGCTTCATGCCCAAAGGCCGCCCCCTTTTTTTTGCTGTTCGCTTCGTCCGCGGTTTTTTGAGCACGACCCGAACAAAGCACGGTGCCGGCACCTTCGGCTCGCCGCTCAACCTCCCTCGCGTCAAAGCGCGGATCATTGCGCTCTATGCTACGTCCATGCTGCGTGGAGTCGCCGGAAGGCTTTGGGGGTCATTGAAAACAAACGGAAACTTTCTGGAATCGAAATGCAGCAAAATTCGCCGGAGAGTTTTGTAAGAAACCCAACAACGACGCACACTTTTGGAATTCTTGGTGGTTGGGGCGGCAGGATTCGAACCTACGTCTGGTGGAATCAAAATCCGCCATTCGTGACGTCGGCTCAGATCGATCTTTCGTGAATTGGGACTGATCAGCCTTTGTTAGAAACCTTATCAGTCGGCGAAAATCGACTGCCGCTCTCCGGCGGCAGTCGCGGTCGAACCAGTCTCCGCCAATGGTCTCCGCAAGACGGGAGTTTTTTGGGAATGGGCCGGAGACTTTCCGCCATTTCGCCCGGGAGATTGGGGGAGCGCGAGCCTGGAGACCAAGTCGAACGCGCGAAAAGCGGGATTTCCGGGCCTGTGAGACGCAGGTTGTAAACTCTCGTAAACTGCAGGACTGGCTGGCTGGGGCGGCAGGCAAGGAAGCTGGCGCGAGCGCGGTCATAATCGATGGCGAGGGTGCTATTCGGATAGCCCTCGCGGCAAGCACACTCTCGATCCGGCCTACAAATCATTTCGACCAGGAATGGATGCCATCGGAGCCGCTGCAGCGCTTTCTGAAACGCACCGAAAGCGGGTGAAACGCACCTTACGCAATTGATGCGGAGTCACCGCATCGCTAGACTCCAAGCATTGGTCCGCGGAGAACACCGATGCTTGAGCCAGAAAAACGCGATCCCCGCACGCCCGGGGATCGGCGGATGTATTTGTACTTCAACTATTCCGAGTCCGGCTCGCTGCGCTGGTACGTGAAGGTTAGTCGCAAAGGCCGCAGGATCGGGATCAGTGAGGAGTATGGCACGCCAGCGTTCGACGCCGCTTGTGAAGCAGGCGTCGCAACGCTGGGAGGGGTCGCCCGTATGCGTCGCGTCAAAACCACAATCAGACCGGACCAACCAGAGCGACGCTATCTCTATGTTGATGTGAGTCAGCGCGGCCAACTGCGCTACTATGTGCAATTGCGCAACAAGCTGCCGAAGATCCGGATTAAGGCTGAGTTCGGCACGACTGACTTCGAGACCAGGTCGATGCTGCAATCGCCGCTCAGATCGCCGTCTATGGCAATGAAGGCGACTACATCAACGCGCAGAAGCAGCGGAACGAGGAGCGCCCTGCTCTGCCGACCACGCCGGCCAAACCCGGCACGCTGCGCTGGTACTGGAACGGTTACCAGCAGAGTGATCATTGGCTTGGTGATCTCAGTGTCGGCCACGACGGCCTGGCCGCGTCGACTCGGCTCCAGCGTACCGGGCTGATCGAGAGCTTGTTGCCCGAGAATGGGGAGAAGCCGTTCGCTGTACTGACACGCAAGGCCATCAAGGCGGAAATGAAGGCGCGCAGGCCCTCTCAGGCCGGCAACCTGCTGTCGGCGCTGCGTGGGATGATCCGCTGGATGATTGACGAGGGCCACCTCGATGAAGACGATAATCCAACGATCGGCCTGCGGTCAGGCAAGGCGAAGGCGTCACGCTAGAGCGGCGGGTTCGTGCCTTGGACCGAGGAAGATATGGCGATGTACCGAGCGAAGTGGTCGCTTGGCACCGAGCCACGACTGATGTTCGACATCCTTCACTACACCTTCCTGCGGCTTGGCGATGCTCACCGTTTCGGCCCGCCGCACTTGCGGCAGATCGTGCGCAAGATGGCGGTGCAGATTGCCACCGAGAAAAGCCGGGGCAACACCACCGTCACCGTGCCTGTGCACCCTGAATTTGCGGAAAGCTTGCGGGCGGGTCGGGCTGCCGGGATCATCGGCTCCGAAGTATTCACCGGCAAGGTTGTGCGCGGCCGCGTTCAGCCAATGAAGAAGAAGGCGTGGGCGGTCAGTTCAAGAAATACGCGGTCCAGGCCGGCGTCAACGAGCCAAAGAAGAGCTGCCATGGGGTGCGCAAGGCCCGTGCGGAGGTCGCCGCTTATGCCGACTGCACGGAGAGCCAGATGATGGCGATGTTCGGTTGGACCGACCCGAAAATGCCCGCGCATTACATCGCGCAAGCGAACCGGGAGAGGCTCGGCATGAGTGGCATGGAGAAGATCGTGGCGTTCGATCAGAGCCAGTCACTCGATGACTTTTTGCAGCTGCCAGAGGCGAACAGCACACGAACACCGTCCGGGAACGGAGTGGTAACATTCCCGGGTAACATCAAGAAAAAAGCGTAGGAATTTCAAGCCCAAACGTGGGTTATGGTGCGCTCGGAGGGACTCGAACCCCCACGATGTTACTCACTGCCACCTCAAGGCAGCGCGTCTACCAATTCCGCCACGAGCGCTTGGGTTTTGCCGGCCGAACAATGCGGCCGGATCAACGGCGCCGATGTAACAAATCGACCATTTGGGGACAAGGCCCGGGCGCACCCAAAGTCCACCAATTTGCGGCCGCTTCAGCGCGTGCCCGGCATTTTGGGCAGCATCTGCTTGACTTCGACCGCGATGCGGTTGCGGTCGACCAACACCGTGCCCGAGGCGATCGGCAGGCTGTTGGCAAGCACCTTTACCTCGTCGGCCTCGGTGGCATCCAGTTCGATGATGGCGCCGCGGGACAGGCGCATGACCTGATGGATGGGCATCCAGCTGGTGCCGAGGACCACCATGAGATCGACGGTGACTTTATCGAGGGTTGGCACTTTTCGACCGCCATACAGGGACTAAATTCCAAGGCTAGAGATCACCACGTTATGGTTATGCAATGGTTAACGGCCGCCAAATGGTTGATTTGACCGCGTTTGCCGGCCCTTCCAGCGGACCGGTGGAATGGCGCATTTCGGATCGGCCGGTGGATTACGTTGAGGCGGTCGCCGCGATGGAATCGCGGGCCGCCGCGATCGCGGCGGGTGAAGCGGGCGAGCTGGTGTGGCTGCTCGAACACCCTCCGCTCTATACCTCGGGAGCCTCGGGCAAGGCCCAGGACCTTTTGGAGGCCCGCTTTCCCCTGTTTGCGACCGGGCGCGGCGGCCAGGTGACCTATCACGGTCCAGGCCAGCGGGTGGCCTATGTGATGCTGGATCTGAAGCGGCGGCGCCCGGATGTCCGCGCCTATGTCGCAGCGCTCGAGGAATGGATCATCCGGACGCTTGCCGCCTTCAATGTGCGCGGCGAGCGGCGCGAGGACCGGGTCGGCGTCTGGGTCAAGCGGCCGGACAAGGGCCGGGACTTCGAGGACAAGATCGCGGCAATCGGGGTCCGGCTTAAGCGCTGGGTGTCGTTTCACGGGATTGCCATCAACGTGGAACCCGATCTCACCCATTTTTCCGCAATCGTGCCCTGCGGCGTGGTCGATCCCCGCCATGGCGTGACCAGCCTTGTCGATCTCGGCCATCTCGTGACGATGACGGATGTCGACGTTGCGCTGCGCGCGGCGTTCGAGGAGGTCTTTGGTTGCACCGAAACGCGGGCACCGGAGACGACCGCCTAAATCCGCGCGGCTCGCCCTGCGGTCACGACCTCACAGGATCGCCTCGAATGCGCTGCGGAGCGTTTCGTGGCGGAATACGAATCCATTGCTGAGCGCCTTGTTGGGGATCACGCGCTGGCCGCCCAGCAACGGCTCGCTTGCGAAATCGCCGCCGATCCGACGCAGCAGCGCGTCCGGCATGCGAAACACCGCGGGCCGATGCAGCCGCCTTCACGGCGGGCAAAGCTCGACGCGCCGCGCGCGATTTTGTAGCGATTGATGAACGAAGCAAATCCGTTGGCCAGCATGGACCTCTTGACGCTGTTCGGCCTCTTCGCCGTTACCATGATGCTCGTGACCTATGCCCTCGAGGAGCGCAGCCCCCGCTACATATTGGCTTTCGCGGTGGCCTGTGGGCTCGGCTCGGCCTACGGCTTTCTGCAGGGCGCCTGGCCCTTCGGGGTCGTCGAGGCGATCTGGGCAGGTGTGGCCCTGCGGCGTTGGGCTCGCGCCGGCCCGCCAGCGAACTGATGCGCGCTCAGACCGTCGGCAGCACGGAGAATTTCTCGCCAGTCCGCCTGATCTCCAGATCCTCCGGCCCGGTCGCCTCATGGAGGACGGCCTCGACCCGCGCACCCGGCGGGCCGTGCCGGCAGAGGGCGACCATTTCGGCGACCGCCTTGCCGCGCCCGGCGAACAAGGCCTCGACGCTGCCGTCGCGGCGGTTGCGCACCCATCCTTCAAGGCCGCTGGCTGTGGCCTGAAACTCGACCCAGGCGCGGTAGCCGACCCCCTGGACCCGCCCTCGCACGCTCACACGAAGGATGGCGCGCGTCTCGGTCATGGCTTCAAGCCGAGGAAGGCGGCGATCCGCGCTTTGGTGTCCGCTTCGCGCGTCACGCGATTGGTCAGCTCTGACGATGCCAGTCCCTTCAACTGCTTCGGCGAGGTCCCCTCGCGCAGCGCCTTGAGCGTGTCGTAGACCGCCTGCGTCGCCGCGGCAAAGGGTGCGTGTCCCTGCAGCGCAATCCGCACGCGCCGCTCGCGCAGATAGTCGAGATCGCTCATCTCCTCCGGCGCGCCGCCGAGCACGATCGGAAGATGCGTCGCAACCGAGATCGCGTCCAGCTCGGCGCGCGACTTGATGCCGGTGAGGAACAGCGCGTCGACGCCTGTGGCTTCATAGGCCCGCGCGCGCTCGATTGCATCGCCAAGCGAGGTGACCGAGGCCGCTCCCGTTCGCCCCATGATCACCAGCGAGGGATCGCCGCGTCCGTCGAGCGCCGCTTTCATCTTGCCGACGCCCTCCTCCAGCGCGATCAACTGGGTCTTTGCCTCGCCAAAAGCCTGCGGCAGCAGGGTGTCCTCGATGGTCAGGCCTGCCGCCCCCGCCGCTTCCAATTCCTGCACGGTGCGGCGCACGTTGAGCGCATTGCCATAGCCGTGGTCGGCATCGACCAGCACCGGCAGCGACGCCGCGCGCGACATTCGCCGCATCTGTTCGGCAAGCTCGGTCAGCGTGATCAGCGCAATATCGGGATCGCCGAGGACCGCGAGCGAGGCGACCGAGCCGCCGAACATGCCGACCTCGAAGCCGAGGTCCTCGGCGATGCGGATCGAGACGGCGTCGTAAACCGAGCCCGGGCGGATGCAGCCGGGACCAGAGAGGATGGAGCGCAATTTCTCGCGGCGTTGACGGAAGGTCATGACGTTTCCCTGATGTCATTCCGGGGCGATGCGAAGCATCGAACCCGGAATCTCGAGATTCCGGGTCTGGTCCTTCGGACCATCCCGGAATGACGGGTTCTTATGCAAACTCCATTATCAACGCGTCCACCGCCAGGGTCGCCCCGGGGGCCGCGTGAATCTTCTTCACCACACCGTCGCGCTCGGCGCGCAGCACATTTTGCATCTTCATGGCCTCGACGACGGCAAGCGTCTCGCCGGCCTTGACCTCCTGCCCTTCGGTGACCGCAATCGAGACCACGAGCCCCGGCATCGGACAAAGCAATTTCTTGCCGGTGTCGACCGCGGTCACGATCGGCATCAATCGCGCCGATGCGGCCTCGGCCTCCGTGAAGACGTAGACGGGGACCTCGACGCCCTGATGCGCCAGGCGGATGCCATTCGGGATCGGCCGCGCCTGCACCGCCACCATGGCGCCGTCGATGGTGCCTTCCCAGACGGGCTCGCCGGGCTTCCAGCGCGACACCAGATGATACGGCTGACCGGCCTTGCCGTCGGCGCCGACAAAGCGCACCGCGATCGCCCCTTCATCCCGCGCGATGTCCAGGATGATCTCGTCGTGATCGAGCCAGACCGCGCGGCGGGTTTCGCGCTTCACGGGGCGGCCGATCAGCTGGCCGGAAATCTGCCGCTTGCGTTCGCCCAGCACATGATCGATCGCCGCACCCACGGCTGCAAGGCGCCGCGCAATCTCGCCCTCGGGCACGCGCGCCGAAAATCCCCTGGGGAATTCCTCGGCAATGAAGCCGGTGGAAAGCTTTCCGGCACGCCATCGCGGATGGTTCATCAACGCCGACAGGAACGGGATATTGTGGCGGATGCCATCGACATAGAACGCATCGAGCGCGGTCGATTGCGCCTCGATCGCGGCTGCCCGCGACGACGCATGTGTCACGAGCTTTGCGATCATCGGATCGTAGAAGATCGAGATCTCGCCGCCCTCCTGCACGCCGGTGTCGTTGCGCACCGTGACGCCGTTTGCGCGGCTTTCCGCCGGCGGGCGATATTTGACCAGGCGTCCGATCGAGGGCAGGAAATTGCGGAAGGGATCTTCGGCATAGACCCGCGATTCAACCGCCCATCCGCTCAAGGCGACGTCCTTCTGCGCAAGCGCAAGCTTCTCGCCTGCGGCAACGCGGATCATCTGCTCGACGAGGTCGATGCCGGTGACGAGTTCGGTCACGGGATGCTCGACCTGCAGGCGCGTGTTCATCTCCAGGAAATAGAAGCTCTTGTCCTGGCCCGCGACGAATTCGACGGTGCCGGCGGAATCGTATTTGACGGCTTTCGCCAGAGCGACCGCCTGCTCGCCCATCTTGCGGCGCGTCGCCTCGTCCAGGAGCGGCGACGGCGCCTCCTCGATGACCTTCTGGTTGCGCCGCTGGATCGAGCATTCGCGCTCGCCCAGATAGATGACATTGCCGTGCTTGTCGCCGAGCACCTGGATCTCGATATGGCGGGGATCGACAATGAATTTCTCGATGAAGACGCGGTCGTCGCCGAACGAGGATTTGGCTTCCGCCTTCGCCAGCGTGAACCCTTCGGCGACCTCCGCCTTGGAACGGGCGATCCGCATGCCTTTGCCGCCGCCGCCGGCGGATGCCTTGATCATCACGGGATAGCCGATGGCATCGGCAATCTTCACGGCATGCTTCTCGTCCTCGATGGTGCCGAGGAAGCCGGGCACTGTCGAGACGTCGGCCTTCGCCGCGGCCTTCTTGGATTCGATCTTGTCGCCCATCGCCGCGATCGCGTCCGGATTGGGACCGATGAAGACGACGCCCGCCTTCTTCAGCGCGCGCGGAAAGGCCTCGCGCTCGGACAGAAAGCCGTAGCCGGGATGCACGGCCTCGGCGCCGCTTTTCCTGCAGGCTTCCACGATCCTGTCGATCACGAGATAGCTCTCGGCCGCCTGCGGCGGCCCGATCGCCACCGCCTCGTCGGCCATCTCGACATGCAACGCGTCGCGGTCGGCCTCGGAATACACCGCGACCGTCGAAATCCCCATCTTGCGGGCGGTCTTGATGACGCGACAGGCGATCTCGCCGCGATTTGCGATCAGAATTTTCTTGAACATGCTCTTCTGGGACTTGACGACCTTGGGCGGGCTGCCCCCCGCAATCTGGCACGCGGGAGCGGAGGTAACAATTCCGTCCTACAGCAAAACCGCACGGAGGCAATGGCTGACCTGCCACAAATCGGCATGGCCGGACTCCGATCCGGCCTACCCGCTTCTTGCGGGGTGGCGCGAGGGCGCGGTCATGCTTTCGATCTCCAGGAGCTTGTCGAGCTGCGCCCGGGTCAGCAGGCCCTCCTCCAGCACGATATCGGCGACCTTTCGCTTCTCGTTCAGCGCGCGCTTGGCCACCCGCGAGGAGGTTTCGTAACCGAGCGTCGGGTTGAGCGCGGTCACGAGCCCGATCGAATCTTCCACGAGCTCGCGGCAGCGGTCGCGATCGGCCTCGATGCCGTTGACGCAGCGGGTCGTGAGCGTCGTGATCGCTGCGGTCAACTGGCGGAGCGAAGCCAGCAGGCAATAGCCGATGGTCGGCTCGAAGGCGTTGAGCTGCAATTGTCCGCCCTCGGCGCACATGGTGACCGTCATGTCGTGACCGATCACCATGAAGGCGACCTGATTGACCACCTCCGGGATGACCGGATTGACCTTGCCCGGCATGATCGAGGAGCCGGCCTGCACCGCGGGCAAGCGGATTTCCGCAAGCCCCGCGCGCGGGCCGGAGGAGAGCAGGCGGAGATCGTTGCAGATCTTGGACAGCTTGACGGCGACGCGCTTCAGCACGCCCGAGAACAGCACGAAGGCCCCCATGTCCGAGGTCGCCTCGATGAGGTTCGAGGCCGGCACCATCGGCTGCTTGGAAATCCGCGCGAGCTCCTCGATCGCAAGCGCCGCATAGCGGGGATCGGCGGTGATGCCGGTGCCGATCGCGGTCGCGCCGAGATTGACCTCGCGGAACAGCGCCGCAGCCTCCCGGATTCGCGAGACGTCCTCCTTGATGGTGACGAAGAAGGCGTCGAACTCCTGGCCGAGCGTCATCGGCACCGCATCCTGCAGCTGGGTGCGGCCGATCTTGAGCACATCCGAGAATTCCACCGCCTTTGCCTTGAAGGCATAGGCAAGCTCGTCGAGGGCTGCGATCAAGGGCTCGGCGGCAAAGATCACCGCAAGCCGCAGCGCGGTGGGATAGGCATCGTTGGTCGATTGCGACATGTTGACGTCGTCGTTGGGATGCAACGCGGCGTAATCGCCTTTCTCCTTGCCCATCGCTTCCAGCGCCACGTTCGCAACGACCTCGTTGGTGTTCATGTTGGTCGACGTGCCGGCGCCGCCCTGCACGGCATCCACCACGAACTGATCGTGATGCTTGCCCTCATTGCCGATGATGTTGCAGGCGCGCTCGATCGAGTCCGCCTTCGCTGCCGGAAGATAGCCGAGCCGCTTGTTGGCACGCGCGGCGGCCAGCTTCACGTAGACCAGCGCACGCACGAATTCCGGGAAATGCCCGACCGGGATGCCGGTCATCGGGAAATTCTCCACCGCGCGCAGGGTGTGGATGCCCCAATAGGCATTGGAGGGCACGTCACGCTCGCCGAGCAGATCGTGCTCGCGGCGCATGGTGACGCGCGAGAGCTCGATGGTCTGCGTGGTTGCGACCTGGAGCGTGTCGGCAGCGGGCGTTTCGGTGGTGGAGGCATCTGCTGTCACGGGAGGACCCTTTCGGTGGAGGCCGGTTCGATGACGCGTGACAAATCATGGACCCCTGCTCCGGGTCGTTCAAGCGTCAGCGCGGAAGCAAAGCGGTTGCCGGCGCGCTTTAGCACTTGCGATATGGAGCGTCAGCCGGAATAGGCGTGAAATCGTCCGCGCGTATAGGCGTGCGACACCGCCTTCATAAGTTCGCTGACCTCGCATTCCAGAAAGTTATTGGCGACGATAAGTGCGCGTATGGTCGCGCGCAGGTCGCCGTCGCAGGCAGCGATGGCCTCCCCCACGGCGGCCTCCAGTTCGTCGTGATCGAGCGCGTTTGGCTGAGCGTGAATGGCCATCGGCTACCGCTCCCTGTTATCGCCGAGCTTGCAATGTTCTATCTTTGTTCTCGGCAAAGTCAATCGGATGCCGCGAACCGCTTGATCGCTCTTCATAGCCGCTGCCCGTGGGAACCGCAGCAGTCGATCGACAGTTCTGTCCCGCGCGGCGCAAGCGCTGGACCGAGACTTGTATGCCAGGACGAAAAGACAGCGCGAGCGTTGCCCGGGCCAACCGCGCCCTCGATGCCGCCAACTTCTTCCTTGCCGATGTCCGCGACGGGCTCGGTCCCTACCTTGCGATCTATCTCCTGACCGAGCAGAGGTGGGACGAGGCACGCATCGGCCTCGTGATGTCGATTGCGACCGTGGCCGGCATCGTCGCGCAGACGCCGGCTGGCGCGCTGATCGACGCAACGCGCGCAAAGCGGCTGGTGATGGTGATCGCGGCAACGATCGTCACCGCTGCGTCGCTGTTGTTGCCGCTCTATCCCAACTTCCTTGGGGCGGCTTTTTCGCAAGGCAGCGCCCACGCGGCGGCCGCGGTGTTTCCGCCGGCGATCGCCGCAATCTCGCTGGGCGTTGTCGGCCAACGCGCGTTCACGGCACGGATCGGGCGCAATGAGAGTTTCAATCACGCCGGCAACGCTGCAGCGGCCGCAATCGCCGGCGCGGCCGCCTGTCGGTTCGGACCGCAGGTCGTGTTCTGTCTCCTCGCCTTGATGGCGCTCGGAAGCCTCGTCAGCGTGCTGGCAATCCCGGAAAGGGCGATCGACCATGATCTCGCCCGCGGGCTTCATGCCGCTGACGACAAGGCCTTATCCGGCCGCGAGCAGCCGTCGGGCCTGAGCGTTTTGCTGACCTGCCGTCCGCTCCTGATCTTTGCGATCTGCGTGACGCTGTTTCATCTGTCCAACGCGGCGATGCTGCCGCTGGTCGGACAGAAATTGGCGCTGCAGGACAGGACTCTCGGCACCAGCCTGATGTCGGCCTGCATCATCGCGGCGCAGATCGTGATGGTGCCGATGGCGATGCTGGTCGGCGCGCGCGCCGACCGATGGGGCCACAAGCGCTTCTTTCTTGCCGCGCTCCTCATCCTCCCCGTTCGCGGCGCGCTTTACACACTGTCGGACAACGACGCCTGGCTGATCGGCGTACAGCTTCTCGACGGGATCGGCGCCGGCATTTTTGGCGCGATCTTTCCCGTCATCGTCGCCGATCTCATGCGCAACACCGGACGCTTCAATGTCGCGCAGGGTGCCATCATCACCGCGCAAAGCATCGGCGTTGCGCTGTCGACTACGCTCGCAGGGCTCGTCGTGGTCAAGGCCGGCTACAGCGCCGCCTTCCTCGTCCTGGGCGCGGTCGCTGCGATCGGTTTTGCGCTCTGCTGGTTTGCGCTGCCGGAGACGCGCGCTGATGTGGATGCAAACCGATTGAAGCAGACAGAGCCGTCGGCATCCGCTATCGCTGCGGAGTAACGCCTGAGGATTTTACGAATCGATGCCGCCGCTCGAAACAATCCCGGCCTGGAGCATTATCACGCTCGCGACTGCGGGTGTCATCGTCAGGCCTTTTCGTCTGCCGGAAGCCGTCTGGGCGCTCGCCGGCGCCGCGGCGCTGGTATTGCTCGGGCTGTTGCCGATCCGCGATGCCATAGCCGGCGTTGCCAAGGGCATCGACGTCTATCTCTTCCTGATCGGCATGATGCTGATTGCGGAGCTGGCGCAGCGCGAGGGCCTGTTCGACTATCTCGCAGCGTTCGCGGTCGAACATGCGCGCGGCTCGCCGCAGCGGCTGTTCCTGCTGGTCTATGCGGTCGGCATTCTGGTAACCGTGTTTCTCTCCAATGACGCCACGGCAATCGTGCTGACGCCCGCGGTCTATGCCGCGACCCGCGCGGCCGGCGCAAAGCCCCTGCCCTATCTTTTCGTATGCGCCATCATTGCGAACGCGGCGAGTTTTGTGCTGCCGATCTCCAATCCCGCCAATCTCGTGGTGTTCGGCGAACGCATGCCGCATCTTGCCGACTGGCTGCGCCAGTTCGCGCTGCCTTCGCTCGCCTCCATTGTCGTGACGTACGTCGTGCTTCGCCTGACGCTTCGCGGGGAACTCGCTGAAGAAAGGCTTGAGGCGCGCGTGTCCACCCCGCACTTGAGCCATGGCGGCAGGCTCGCCGCGATCGGGATTGCTGCGATCGGCGTCGTCCTGCTGACGGCGTCCGCGCTCGACGTTCAACTGGGTCTGCCGACCTTTGTCTGCGGCTTCGTCACGGCCGCGGCCGTCTTGTCGCTCAGCCGCCAATCGCCCCGGCCCGTCCTGAAGGGCGTCTCATGGAGCGTGATTCCGCTCGTCGCCGGACTTTTCGTCATGGTCGAAGCGCTGGTGCGAACCGGCGTGATCGGGCATCTCAGCGCGTCCCTGCACGAGGCCGTTGCCCGATCGCCTTCGCAGACTGCGTGGGCTGTCGGTCTGATCACGGCGGCGGCCGACAACATCGCCAACAACCTCCCGGTCGGTCTGGTCGCAGGCTCGGTCGCGGCGGCCGATCACCTGCCGTCCCCGGTCGTCGGCAGCATGCTGATCGGCGTCGATCTCGGGCCCAACTTTTCGGTGACGGGTTCGCTTGCGACCATCCTCTGGCTGGTCGCCCTGCGGCGGCACAAGATCGAAGTGACAGCCTGGCGTTTCCTTCGGATTGGCCTCTTGGTGACGCCGCCTGCGCTTGTGGCGGCGCTGGCAGCGGCCATTTGGTGAGCCGCGGAGCCTCTCTCCGTTTCGTGAAGGGCCAACGCGAGTCGAGAGCTTACCCCGCCAGGTTCGCCCTCGCACATGTCACGGAACTATCGCAAGAGGCGGGAACCGATGCAGGATAAGAGCCTTGGCGTCTTACGCCGACCCGCGCCGATCGAATCAAGCGCGATGGGTCGCAACAGATATCGCTTGAACGATCTTTCGGATTTGGGGCGTCATGCAACCCGCACGCCCGTCAGTTCGGCTATCTTCTTGACGTGAGCAACCGCAGCACGTGCGCCAGTCGTCTTTGTAAGAAGGTCCAGCGTCTCGTCCTCATCATCGCCGACCGGCGTGAGCGCCTGGTCCATATAATCGTGCGCACCTGCGCTATACTTTATCGCTGTTTGCCAAATCAGCAGCCGTACGATCGCGCCGGTCAGGATCACGTGCTTCACAAGGGTCTCCCAGCCGAAGCGCGGCCAGAATAACCATGGGTTCTCGCGCGACAAGCCAGGCCGGCGCTCGGACGGGTGCTTGAGGCGGAAGATCCCGCCCTGCAGCGGGTGTACGCTTTCGAGGCGATCCGTCGTCGAAAAAGTAAGTAAGTACTTGGCGAGATTGCCAAGGGGAACGCCGGTGGCAGCGGCGCGACGCAGGAGAGTCTTCATGTGCTCTGGCGTATAGTAGAGCGACCAAGCCTCGTGGTAAATGTCCTGCCACTCATTCATGCTCATCGTCGGATGGGCAGTGCAGACGTGTTCGACATCGTATCGGTTGAGGTCTGCCTCCATTGCGACGCCGTTTTTCCAGAGCGTCTGGTGATCCTCCGAACCGGGAAGCGGCGTCAGACAAAAGAATTCGAGAAGGTCAATCGGCAGTTCCTCCTTGATGATCGCTATATCCCGCTTGATGGTCTCCGGCGTGTCCGCTGGAAAGCCGAGGATGTACCCCGCGATGGTCAGGATGCCCTGCTTCTTCCAGGCGAGCAGCATCTTGCGATATTCGGTGATCTTGTTCTGCCGCTTTTTCGCCGTCGCAAGATTGTCCGGGTTGATGTTCTCAAGCCCGATGAAGACCTTGTTGACGCCGGCTCGTTTTGCCTTTTCCACGAAGTTCGGGATTTTGTGACAAAGCGTATCGACCTGGATCATGAGGCCGAGCGGGATGCCGTCCCTCTCACGGAGCTCAATCAGTCGGTCGAAGATCGATTCCCATTCCCTGTTGCGCGCAAAATTGTCGTCGGTGATGAAAAATTTTCGAATGCCTTGCGCCCAGTTGAGGCGTACGAGGCGTTCGATATCGTCCGCCGATCGGAAACGCGATTTGCGGCCCTGCACATTGATGATCGTGCAAAACGAGCACTGATAAGGACAGCCGCGGCCGGCGTCAAAACTGGAGCTGGAGCCGAGCGTACGCTCGATGTACCGCCTCGGGAGGAACGGCAATGGCATGCCCTCCATTCCCGGCAGGTCTTTCATGTAGTTGTATATCGGCGCGAGGCGGCTTGCGGCCACGTCGGCAATGACCGATTCGAACCGCCCCTCAGCTTCGCCGGCGAAAATGGCGATACCCATGTCCCGGCAAGCGTCGAGATCCACTGCGCGGCCATCCAGCATCGACAGGCATCCCGACACATGGAAGCCTCCCATGGCCACGGCGATTCCAGCTGCCCGGAACGGACGTGCGATGTCGAGGGCGCGCGGATATTGATTTGATTGAACGCCGACGAGCGCAACACATCCGAAATTGTTGTGACGCCTAAACCGGGACAGGAGCGCCGGGATGTCAATGCGGGTGTTGGTCTCGTCGATGACCACGATATCTATGGCCACGTCCGGACCAAGCACCTGCCGCTCGGCGCAATCAGCTGCGATGCCATAGATGGCGGCAAGCGAATTCGATGGGGTCATGGCGCGCCACCACCGGATCACGTATCCGTCGTCGTCGTAGTGAGACGGTTTGATCAGGACGAGCTGAAAATGTCGCCTCACCGCCACAATGGACTGCAGCACTAACTTTCTCCGAGTCACCCGGTTCATTCCTTAACACAGCAGGCAGCGAAATCACCCACCCATTTTGAGCCGCGGGAACCGCGGGCTGGCAGCAGCGGTCCTCTCCCGGGCGGCGACAGCGCACATCCCGGAGAAGGCGCAGGGTGCGTCATTTCCTGTCACGATGTGGTAGGGTCGGCCTTCCGGCCGATGGAGGTGCTTCATGGGGCGACGCGAGTTCGTGGCAACAGTCCTCGCAGTTTCCTTGTCGCCGCAAATCGCGCTGGCGCAGCGGTCATCGCGGATTGTCAAGATCGGGCATCTTGAGTCTGGCTTCCCGTCCAGCGCTCCAAACCTGCTTGCGGAATTTAGGAAAGGCCTCCGCGACCTGGGCTACGTCGATGGTGAAAACCTCTTCATTGTGTCGCGCTATGGAGAAGGCCGGGAGGAGCGCCTTCGCCCGCTCGCCGAGGAGCTTGTCCAATATGGGGTAGATGTCATCTTTGCGATCGGTCCGCCGCAAGCTCTTGCTGCTGCAAAAGCGACGGCCAAGATCCCGATTGTATTTGTCGGAGGTGGCGATCCAGTGCAGGTCGGCCTGGTGAAGAGTTTCGCTCATCCTGGTGGTAATGCTACCGGACTTACTTTCGTGACAGTTGATCTCGCATCAAAACGAATCCAGCTCCTGAAGGAAGCGATTCCATCAGCCAAACGACTGGCCATCCTTTGGAATCCGGACAACACCATCAACAAATTCGAGCTCAAGGAAGCCATGACGACGGCCGATGCACTCACGCTGACAGCCCTGCCTATCGAAGCGAAGAGCCTGGAGGACATTGACGAGGCGTTCGCAGCGATGGCGAACCAACGCGCCGATGCGGCATTGGTTCTTTCCAGCCCTTTGACCTTCCCCAATCGCCCACGGATCGCAGCTGCCGCGCTAAAGGCACGTATGCCGACGCTAGGCGCGCTGCGTGAGTATGCACAGTCTGGCCTGCTTATGGCCTACGGTCCAAGCTATGCGGACCATTGTCGGCGAGCCGCGACTTACGTTGATGAAATCTTGAAAGGCGCAAAGCCAGCAGACCTCCCCGTCCAATTGCCGACGACGTTTGAGTTGGTTATCAACATCAAGACGGCAAGGACGTTGAACCTAGAAGTGCCATCAACTTTGATCGCCCGCGCAGACGAGGTGATCGAGTAAACCATATTGCCGAGATGCATGAGTCCGGAAGTGGCCCTTCTCGACATGCGCCGCCGCACGATCTCGGCCGCTTTGTGAGCAATGGGATACCTGCTCCTTAACCCAACTGCGACACAGGAAGGTTCCCTTCAAGAATGCTGGTTTGAGCTGCTACGACGCCGTGAGAGGACACTGGTTCGTTACGCCGGTCCGGACGCGATCCCGTTGCGTGCTGACCGCTTCCTGCCGAAATGATATAGTGATGGTCTTCGTCGAGAAGAAGAGCTTCTACGGCGTGCCCAATTGCAGGGGCAAGAGTACTGCCCCGCAAGTCTCGAGATAGGCCGCCAAGCCACACGATGGGAGGAGGCTATGTCAATCGAAAGCATTCTGAGGCGGAAGGGCACCGACGTCACAACAATAACTCCGGAAGCCAGCATCAAGAGTGCGGCGGGCTGGCTCCGCGCAAAGAATATTGGTGCTCTCGTGGTGACGAGTGGGGACGCAGTTCTTGGTCTCATTTCCGAACGTGAAATCGTTCATGCATTTTCTCGCTATGGCGAGACAGCCGGGTCGATGCCTGTGAAGGAAATCATGCAATACCGTGTGACCACCGTGTCCCCGGACGAGAGTGTCAATCGCGTGATGAACCTGATGACGCACCATCGCGTGCGCCACATGCCGGTACTACGCGGCGGCAAGCTAGCCGGTATCGTCAGCATCGGCGATGTAGTCAAGTATCGACTGGAGGAGCTGGAGCTTGAGACGAACGTCCTGCGAGATGTCTACAACGCCGCGCGTTGACGGCTCGGGCGTCGTCCCATAGGTGGCCCGTGTTCCCCGTTCGTGTTGCAATTTGAACGACGGGCAAACTCGCTTGAGCTTGCCCTGATCGAGCTGGTCCTGGTTCATTGTGCAAACCGAGCTCCGATCCTGCACGTCATGCCCTTTGAGAAGGGTACGCAAATGATTTGCCCGACAAGTGAAATCTTGTCCCGGCGCGTCGCCTGCGAAAGACCGCGAAGGCGCCAAACGGCGTGCGCGAAAAGTGGAAATTCGCAAGCGGAATCAATGCTGATTTGCCTGTCCAGTCCCGGTTCGAAAAATTTTTCCCTTTCTTTTTTTCGGAAATCATGAATTCATGGCCGCCGTTCCGCGCCGACCTGGAGGGGCGTTACGGCCAATCGTCACGAAACGTGGGTCGCGGAATGCGATGGACGCGAATGCATCGTCGGACGTGCGATGCCTTTGCGGACGGCGAAATCGTATGGTCCTGGCGCCCCTGGGCTGGCGCCAAGTCTGCGGACTGATGATCTGCTGATGACGGTGACTAAGAGGTCATGGACACCGGGGAGAGTACGAATATAAGCGTTAAAACCGTCGCGCAGGGAATGCCGGTGTTTTGGCTTGACCTGTGGTGATTACGCTCGTGTGCTTTTGACACTGCACGCGAGGCCGCGGGTGCGGGCTGCAGCACCCGGTATTCCCTGCACCCTCCACTTTCGAGGGTCGGTGACGCAACAATCCGGACGCATATGCGCCGCGGGAATGCGGATTTGTGCTTTGAACGGGGTCGCCGACCGCTGTAACAAATCTGTCGCATCGCAATCCTAGACAAGGCCTCGAAGGCCTCACGGCCGAAGAAACCCGCCTCGCTTTCCCCAAGGAGATCCCCATGCGCCGCGCCATGCTGCTGCTTACGACAAGTCTTTTTACCCTCGCCGCCGGCGCTGCGAATGCGGACAATGCCACGCCCCACAATCTGATCCTGTTCGTGCCGGACGGCCTGCGCGCGCAGGTGGTCACGCCCGAGACCGCGCCGGCGATGGCCGAGGTCCGCGACAAGGGCGTCAATTTCAAGAACCCGCATTCGATGTTCCCGACCTTCACCATGGCGAATGCGTCGGCCATGTCGACAGGGCACTATCTCGGCGACACCGGCACCTTCTCCAACACGATCTACACTGGCTTCAGCTCCGTGCCCGCCGGCGATACGGTGGTGCCCTTCATCGAGAACGACGCGGTGCTGGGCGACGTCGACACGCATTTCAACGGCGACTATCTCGACGAAGAGACCGTGCTCAAGCTCGCCCGTTCAAAGGGATTTTCGACGGCCGCAATCGGCAAGGTCGGCCCTACCTATCTGTTCGACCACACCGACGGTGGCAAGAACACGATCGTGATCGATGATTCCACCGGCGCGAAGAACGGCGTCCCCCTTTCCGACGAGATGAAGGACGCCCTGACCAAGGCTGGGCTGCCCTTGACGGCGCCCTCGCGCGGCGACAACGGCAAGGCGGGCGATGCCAAAACCCCAGGCACGACCTCGGCCAACGTCGCGCAGCAGGCCTATTTCGCCGACATCGCCGCAAAGGTGGTCCTGCCGATGTTCAAGGCGCGCGCAAAACCGTTCGTGCTGGTGTTCTGGTCGCGCGACCCCGACGGCAGCCAGCACAATCAGGGCGACAGTCTCAACACCATCACGCCGGGCATCAACGGCCCGACCTCGATGGCGAGCATCAAGAACGCCGACGACAATCTTGCGCGGTTGCGCAAGGCACTGGACGAACTGGGCCTTGGCGCCACGACCGATATCATCGTCTCGGCCGACCACGGCTTCTCGACGATCTCGAAGCAGAGCAAGACCAGCCCCTCGGCCAAGGTCAATTATGCGGACACGCCGGAGGGCTTTCTGCCGATGGGCTTTGTCGCGCTGGATCTCGCCAAAGCGCTCGACCTGCCGCTGTTCGATCCGAATGACAAGAACGCCCCCGTTGCCCAAGGCGCTCATCCCAAGGCCGGCAATGGCTTGCTCGGCACGGACCCGACAAAACCCGACCTCGTGGTCGCCACCAATGGCGGATCTGACCTGATCTACCTTCCAAACAGGGACAGGAAGCTCGCCGCGCGCACCATCAGCGCGCTGCTCGAACAGGACTATGTCAGCGGGCTCTTTGTCGATAACGCGCTCGGCAGATTCCCCGGCACGTTATCGATGTCGCAGATCAGCCTGAAGGGCAAGGCGGTGACGCCACAGCCTGCGATCGTCGTCAATTTCCGCTCCTTTGCCGAAGGCTGCGACGAGCCGACCAATTGCTCGGTCGAGGTTGCCGACACCGTGCTGCGGCAGGGCCAGGGCATGCATGGCAGCTTTGGTCGCGGCGACACCATGAACTTCATGGCGGCGATCGGGCCGGATTTCAAAGCTGGCTATGTCGACGCCCTGCCCGTCGGCAATGCCGACGTCGGCGCCACCGCCGCAAGGATCCTGGGGCTGACTCAGAAGCCGAACGGCAATCTGGTCGGGCGCGTCATGACAGAAGCGATGCCGAACGGTGCAACGCCCAGGGCGTTCACAGTGTCCGTGAAATCCGAACCGGCCGCGAACGGCCTGCGCACGGTGCTGAACTACCAGCACGTCGGCAGCCAGCGCTATTTCGACGTCGCCGGCTTCCCGGGTCGCTCGGTCGGCCTCGATGCCGAGACGGCCAAGCAGAAAACGGCGGGGAAATGACCCCGCCGTTAAAACTAACTCGAGGTTACTCAACGTGGCTAAGCCGCAACCCGACTCGGCCTGACCAACAGGTCGGCCGGGATTTTCCAGGCTTGGCTGATCTTGTGGATCATCTCGACAGTCAGCGGCCGTCGGCGATTGAGCACCTCTGATGCGCGAGAACGTGAGCCAAGCAATTCGGCCAGCTCCGCTTGGGTATGCCCGAGTTCGTCAATCGCGTACTCAAGCAGATCAATTGGATCGGACGTGTCGGCAATTGGCCAGCGGCCTTCTTCGTACTTGTCGACGAGTGTCATCAGAATATCGAGCTTGTCGCCGTCTTCGGTCCCGACAGCGGCACTCCACAGCCTTTCGATCTCCCGCAGCGCTGCGGCATGATCATCATCGTTTCTGATCGGATTAATTTCCATGATGCTTCCTTAAAAGAGCGCGACGGTTAGCGCATCGATCCTGTCGTACTCGGCATGCGTCCCAATGAACTTCACAAACGCCGCCCCTCTTACGAAATCAAATGCAATGACCATCCGATGGTTGCCACCAGCAATCTCGAACCTCGCACGCTCGCCGTTCAGAATCTTCGCATTGGGAGCGGCAGCGCGCACATCCTCCATGGAGGCCCACTTGGCTGCCTTGACCACCGTTCGCCAGCGGCTCAGCGGCACTTTCGTTTCTGGATGCTTCTCCTCATAGGAAGAAAGCACGTTCCAGGAGATAATTCTCATGGCTGACAGTATGTTCCCAAATTGGGAACATTGCAATAGGTTCCTCAAACAGAAAACGACGGGGGACGACCCCGCCGTCGAAATCATGCACGCGACAAAAAAGGTACGGATGCGCTCACATCATCCCGATCGTGTCGAACACGGCCGGCAACTGCTGTGCCAACGGCAAAGTGGCTGCGCCCAGCAGCGTTGCGACCATCGCCATCAGCTTGCGATTGCCGCGCTGTTTGCCGCGCATCTGGCTCGCAATCCACTCCAGGACTTCAGCCTTGACGCGGTCGGCATACATGGGCGCCCAGCTCTCGATATCGGTGTCCGGCGACAGCGCCACCGTGCGCGGCGGCACCGGCAGACCGGAGACGGAAGCCGCGTGATGGGCAACCGCTTTCGCAAGCAGGTCGTCGAACCGGCCCTCGTCGGAGCGCTCGGTCGCCGCATCGTTGATCTCGAACAGCGCCTCGACCTCGGCCCGGCTGACCGGCTCATGCTCGACCGCGCGTGCGGTGAGAATCCGCGTGCACCAGGCGGCATCATCGGCATCGAGCGAACGGGAAAAATGCACACGGCCCCTGGTGGTCGGGCCTTCGCCGGTGATCACGCCATCGCGTATGATCGTCAGTGCAGAGGCGGCGGTGTCGCGACAGGAAGGTTCAGGAACGCCGTTGATGTCGGCGGTCTTCAGTTTCAAAGCACTCATAGTTTCACGTCTCAGTTTCTTGTTCTGGTCCAGCATTCCGCCTGCGAGTAAACGAGCAGTTAACGATTCGAAACCCGCGAAATTAGAGCTTTAGATGTTTCTCGATGAATGGTTGCTGATTGGTCGCACCTTCTCCCGTCGGCGTTCGGGTGACGGGGGCGGCGTGATGAGGGCCATAAAAGGCAATATCTGGGCAATGGCGACTTTTGCCCCCGATGTGGCCTTTTCGCCGCAGCTGGACGTCTCAGAACGAGATGCTAGAGGTTTTGTGCTCAGGAGAATGGCTTGCTCTTTTGAGAGGCAGCCGTTCACCGAACCGCTTTCGCGCACTATAGTCGATCCCAGCAAAAGCAATTTCCCTTGCAACGTGAATAAGATGGAGACGTCCCATGGCACTTCCGATTGGCACAGAGGCCCCTGATTTCGTGGCTGAAACCACTGAGGGCAAGATCAAGTTCCACGACTGGATCGGCAATGGCTGGGCGATGTTGTTCTCCCATCCCAAGGACTTCACGCCGGTGTGTACGACCGAACTCGGTGCTCTCGCAAAATTGAAGCCGGAATTCGACAAGCGCGGCGTCAAGCTGATGGGGCTTTCCGTCGACCCCATCGACCGCCATGCCAAATGGTCCGAGGACATCAAGGAGACGCAGGGCGTGGCTCCCAACTATCCGATGATCGGCGATGTCGATTTCAACGTCTCGAAGCTCTACGACATGCTGCCTGCCTCGACTTCGGGCGATCCGCTGAAGCGCACGCCGGCCGACAACCAGACGGTCCGCAACGTCTTCGTCATCGGCCCGGACAAGAAGATCAAGCTTGTGATGGTCTATCCGATGACCACTGGGCGCAATTTCCAGGAAATCCTGCGCGCGATCGACTCGCTGCAGATGACGGCCAAGCACCGTGTTGCGACCCCGGCCGACTGGAAGCAGGGCGAGGACGTCATCATTGCCGGCTCGGTGTCCGACGAGGAAGCCAAGACGATTTATCCGCAGGGCTGGAAAGCGCCGAAGCCGTACATCCGGATCGTGCCGCAGCCGCGCTGATTGATGGCGGTGCCAGCCGATTGACGACAACAAGGACGGCGGTCGATGAGGCCGCCGCCAACTCCTCAGGCCGCACGCACGCCGTCGACGAATTTTTCGACCTCGGCCTTGAGGCGGTGGCTTTCGCCGGACAGGGCTTGCGCAGACGCAAACAACGCATTCGAGGTTTCGCCGGTCTTGCCCGCTCCTTGCGCTGCACTGCGGGTGTTGACCGCGACATCGGCCGTGCCGCCTGCCGCGGCCCGCACGCTTGTCGCGATGTTTTGGGTTGCGGCATGCTGCTGCTCGACAGCGGCCGAGATCGCGGTCGCGATTTCGCTGATGCGCTCGATGGTCTCGCCGATCGCCTTGATCGCTTCGACCGACTCGGCGGTTGCGACCTGCATGTTGCCGATATGGCTCGAGATCTCTTCGGTCGCCTTCGCGGTCTGGCCGGCGAGACTTTTGACCTCTTGAGCGACCACGGCAAAACCGCGTCCGGCATCGCCCGCCCGCGCGGCCTCGATGGTGGCATTGAGCGCGAGCAGATTGGTCTGTTCGGCAATCGAGGTGATCAGCTTGACCACGTCGCCGATGCGGTTGCCCGCCTCCGACAGCTCGGTGATCCGCGCGTCTGTCGCGGCCGCCTGCTGGACTGCTTCCGCGGCGATCCCGTTCGACTGCTCCACCCTGCGGGCGATCTCCGAAATCGAGCTGGAGAGCTCGTCGGACGCGGACGCCGCCGCGCGGACATGCTCGGAGGCCGTCTCCGAGGCATCGGCAGATTGCCCGGAGAGCGCGGCCGTGGTGCGTGCCGTCTCCGTCAGTTGCCGCGCCACGCGCTCGAAATCGGAGGCCGAGGTCTGCACGCGGTCGATCATGCCGCCGACGCTCGCCTGGAACTCGTCGACAAAGCTCCTGAGCTCCGCCTTGCGCTGCTCGGCCGCAGCCGCAGTTGCGGTCGCCTGCTGCTCGCGCAGGCGCTGGCGCTCCTGCGAATTGGATTTGAACACCGCGACCGTGCGCGCGATTTCGCCGATCTCGTCGGCGCGGTCGTGGCAGTCGATCTCGATGTCGTTCTTGCCGTTGGCGATCGCGGTGAGCGAGGCCGTTACCGAGCTCAATGGTCCGGTCACGCGCCGTACGATCAGCATGGTGAGCAGGAGCACGACAAGCGCCGCGAACACGGCCGCTATCGCCATGGTCTGGATGGCTCGCCCAAGCATCGCCTCGAACTGCGCCGTGGGAATGCCGACATAGAGCACGCCGATGACCTTTCCGGACGGGTTGGCGATCGGGAAATAGGCCGTCATGAAAGCTCTGCCGAACAGCGTGGCCGGCCCCTTGTAGGCCTCGCCGCGACGCAGTGGCGCTTGGCCGGGATGGTCGGCGGCAAGCTGGGTGCCGACGGCGCGGTCGCCGTTTTCCTTCTTCACATTGGTCGAGCGGCGGACGAACTGATTGGTCGCATCGTCATATACAAACAGGGTCGCGTTGCCGCCGACATAGGACACCGCACGATCGACAATCGCATGGTCCTTGAACTCCGGCATCTGCGCAATCTCGACATGGCTGACGACGCCGTCCTTCAGCGTGATCCTGGCGTCCTTGAATTGCTCGCCAAACGCCAGTGTCAGCGTGCGCAGATTGACCTCGATATCGCGCAACGCGCGTTCGTCGAAGCTTGCGGTCAAAGACCAGTAGGCCGCACCGACCACCAACGCCGTGTTGACGGCGATCAGCAGCACCGCAGAGATGACCGCCTTGATGCCGAGCCTGAGCTTGAGTGCGGGCAGGAACTTTCCAAATGCATGGGAGGCCATGGCCAACTCCCTCAAAAAACAACATATTTGATGGTTTTTGTTTACGATCGCCTTAACGATCCAAGGCCCCGCGGAGCGCGGATGTGAGGCGAAACGGACGACGCAAATCGGCAAGGGCAAGGCCGCGGGCATGACGAGCCAAGCACCTGTTATCGTCTGGTTCCGAGACGATCTTCGCCTGTCCGACCATCCAGCGCTGCATGCGGCGTCCAGGACGGGGGCGCCCGTCCTTTGCCTCTACGTTCTCGATGAAGCCTGTCCGGGACTACGTCCGCTGGGCGGTGCCACGCGCTGGTGGCTGGCGCAGTCCCTTCGGGCGTTGCGGGCGAACCTGCGATCGGCCGGCTCGACATTGGTGCTGCGGCGCGGAGCTGCGGCCAGCATTGTCCCGCAGCTCGCGCGCGAGGTTTCGGCGAACGCCGTTGTCTGGAACGAGATCGCGATGGCCCCGCATCTGGCGCTGGATGCTGCGATCGCTCGAACACTCGGCGAATACGGAATCGGCGCGCAGCGTCTTCCGGGCGACCTGCTTGCCGCCCCCCAGGATATCCGCAGCAAGGACGGTCGGGGCCCACGCGTCTTCACGCCATTCTGGCGCAGGATTCAGGCCCGCGGGGATCCAGCGGCTCCCCTGCCCGCGCCCACATCGCTCAATTCCGTACAAGACGTCAGCGGCGAGGCGGTGGAGGATTGGGGCCTCGAACCCCGACACCCCGATTGGGCCGGCGGTCTGCGCGCAACATGGACCCCGGGCGAGTTGGGCGCGCGGGCGCGGCTTGAGGACTTTCTTGCGCGCGGTTTGGAGAGCTATGCCGACGACCGCGACCGTCCCGACCGTGACGGCACTTCCTTGCTTTCGGCGCACCTGCGCTTTGGCGAGATCAGCCCGCGGCAAGTCTGGCACGCCGCGCGCTTTGCCGCGGCCGAGCGCGGTGCGGCCGCCGCAGGCGTCGGCAAGTTCCTGAGCGAGCTCGGCTGGCGGGAGTTCTGCCGTCACCTCCTCTTCGACCAGAGCGATCTGGCAACGCGCAACCTGCAGCCGGCTTTTGACGCTTTCCCGTGGAGACGTGATGACGCGGCGCTTGCCGCTTGGCAGCGCGGCCGGACCGGGTATCCCATCGTCGATGCCGGCATGCGCCAGCTCTGGGCCACCGGCGTCATGCACAACCGCGTCCGAATGGTGGCGGCCTCCTTCCTCGTCAAGCACCTGCTGATCGACTGGCGTTCTGGCGAGCGCTGGTTCTGGGACACGCTGGTCGATGCCGATGCCGGCAGCAATCCGGCCAACTGGCAATGGGTCGCGGGCTGCGG
>Ga0335076_10001211_pt1 | contig 24874 bp, 25 predicted proteins | sample Lox_Sample_25_FD_206717 | JGI IMG/M metagenome (GOLD analysis project Ga0335076, IMG submission 206717) | Soil microbial communities from Loxahatchee National Wildlife Refuge, Florida, United States - Lox_Sample_2.5 | ecosystem: Environmental > Terrestrial > Soil > Wetlands | place: USA... | reverse complement strand
CTCGCGCTGGCCGCGGCCGATCGGCACCATCGAGTCGATGGCCTTGTAGCCGGTCTGCACCGGCTGGCTCACCGACTTGCGGTAGATGACGCCCGGGGCCACGCGCTCGATCGGCGCGGTGCGGGCGGTCGTTATCGGACCCTTGCCATCGAGGGCGCCGCCGAGCGCATCGACCACGCGCCCGAGAAGCTCCGGCCCCACCGGCACCTCGAGGATGCGTCCCGTGGTCTTGACGGTGTCGCCTTCCGTCAGGTGCTTGTACTCACCGAGCACCACCGCACCGACCGAGTCCTGCTCGAGGTTGAGCGCGAGGCCGAAGGTGTTGCCGGGAAACTCCAGCATCTCGCCGTAGCGCGCGTCCGCGAGCCCGTGGATGCGGGTGATGCCGTCGGTGACCGAGATGATGGTGCCGACGTTGCGCGCCTCGGTGACGGACTTGAAGTCCTCGATGCGTTGCTTGATGAGATCGGAGATCTCGGATGCCTTGATGGCCATGTCAGTTCCTTAAGCAGTCAATTCGTAGGCGATGCGCTCGAGGCGCGTGCGCAGCGAGCCGTCGATCACGAGATCCCCGCTGCGCACCACGGCGCCGCCGATGAGCGCCGGGTCGGTCGCGCAGTGCAGCCGCACCGTGCGCTTCAGGCGCCGCACGAGCGCTGCGGACAGCGCCTTCTCCTGGCGTGCATCGAGGGGCGCGGCCGAGGTGACCGTCACGTCGGCCACGCCCTCGGCGGCGTCCTTGAGCTCATCGAAGCGCGTCGCGATCTCGGGCAGCACGACCAGCCGGCGGTTGGCGGCGAGCGTGCGCACGAAATTAGCGCCCTGCTCCCCGAGCTCAGGCCCCGCGATGCCGATCACGAGCGCCGCCAGCTCCTCGGGCGTCACGTGCGGGTTGCCGAGCAGCGCCACCACGCGCGGATCCTCGGCCACCGCGGCCGCGACGTGCAGCGCCTGCGACCACGGCTCGAGCCGTTGCTGCTGCGCGGCTTCCGCGAACGCCGCTCGCGCGTAGGGCCGGGCGATGGTGCTCTTGTCCGCCATGGTCGTTCGTCAGACCTCGGCCGCGAGCTGGTCGAGGAGATCGGCGTGCTTGCGCGCATCGATCTCGCGCCCGAGGAGCTTGGCGGCCGCGCCGACCGCGATCCCCGCCACCTCGCGCCGCAGGCTCTCGCGGGCGTGCGTCGTCTCGAGCTCGATCTGCTGCTGCGCGGCGGCGATCAGCCGTGCGCCCTCGATGCCGGCGGCGGCCTTCGCCTGCTCCACCAGCTCATTCGCCCGATGCTGCGCATGGTCGATGATCTGGCTGGCGCGCTCGCGCGCCTCGCGGATGATCGCGTCCGCCTGGCCGCGCGCCTCGCCGAGCGCCTGCTCGCCCTTCTCGGCGGCCGCGAGACCCTCGGCGATCTTGCGCGAGCGCTCCTCCATGGCGGCGAGCAGCGGTGGCCAGATCCACTTCATGGTGCCGAAGATCAGCACCGCGAACACGAGCATCTGCACGACGAGCGTGAGATTGATGTTCACGACTTCAGTCTCCTGCCTGGGACCAACGCGCGCCGCGGCTCAGTGTGCCGTCAGCGCGCCCAGGAACGGGTTCGCGAACGTGAAGAACAGCGCGAAGCCGATGCCGATCATCGCGACCGCGTCGAGCAGTCCTGCGACCAGGAACATCTGCACGCGCAGCACCGGCAGCAGCTCCGGCTGCCGTGCCGAGCCCTCGATGAAGCGGCCGCCGAGGATGCCGAAGCCGATGGCGGTGCCGAGCGCGCCCATGCCGAAGATGATGCCGACCGCGAGCACGGTCATGGCCTGGATGTGTGCAACGTTTTCCATTCAACTCTCCTCGAAAAAACCTGTGTAGCCAGAACCCGGTGTGTGCGCCGGCCGCCTCAGTGATGCTCGTGAGCCATCGACAGATAGACGACCGTCAGCACCGCGAAGATGAACGCCTGGATCGTGATGATCAGTATGTGAAAGCCGGTCCAGACGAAGCCCAGGATGAATTCCCCGATGATGCCCAGCCAGCCGCCGACGCTCATGAGCGAGCCGAGACCGTGCGACAGCGTCAGCACCGCGATCAGGAGGAAGATCATCTCGCCCGCGTAGAGGTTGCCGTACAGGCGCAGCGCCAGCGATACCGGCCGGGCGAGGAAGGTCACCGACTCGAGAATGAAGTTCACCGGCACCAGCAGCGCCTGCAGAGCGACGTTCTTCGCCCTGAAGGGCTGCAGGGTGAGCTCGCTGACGAAGCCGACGACGCCCTTCATCTTCAGGCTGTAGTAGATGATGAGCGCGAACACGGTGAGCGACAGCGCGAAGGTCGCATTCAGGTCGGTGCTCGGCACCACCTTCAGGTGCTCGACGCCGACCGCGCGCCCCACCCAGGGCAGCAGGTCGACCGGCACCAGGTCCATAAAGTTGAACAGCCACACCCAGCAGAAGATCGTGAGCGCGAGCGGGGCGATCAGGCGGCTCTCGCCGTGAAAGGTGTCGCGCACCTGCGCATCGACCACGCTGACGATCATCTCGACGAAGTTCTGCGCCCTGCCCGGGACTCCGGAGGTCGCCTTGCGCGCCACCAGCCAGAAGAGGCCGAAGAACAGCAGCGCGAGTACTACCGAGAAGAATACGGTGTCGTAGTTGATGACCGAGAAGTCGACGATGCCGTGCGGCTTCTTGTTGGCGAGGAAAGTCTGGTGATGGAGGATGTACTCGGTTGCCCCCCCGCCTTCCTCCGCAACCATCTTTGTCAGCAGACCGACCACCACTCCGCCTCTCCCACCGCCGCCTCAAGGTTCCCGCCGCGTGCCGCTCACCGAGGGCAGCGCGCCGAGAAGCGCAATCCAGTACACCAGATACGTCGCTGCGAAACCGGCGAGCATCGCCAGCGGCACCACTCTCACCGTCCGCAGCACCACCACGAACAGCGTCGCCACGACGGCGAGCTTGACCGCCTCGCCGGCGTAGAACGCCGCCACGATGCGCTGCGCGTTGCCTAGGGCTCCGGCAAACACCAGGCCCGCCATCGCGAGGCTCCCTGCCGTGGCAATTCCTCCACCGAGGAGTGCCGACAACGCCGCGCCCGCGCCCGCCAGTCCCCACGCCGCGAGCGCCGCGATCACACTGACGCCCGCCTGACCCAGCACGACACCGAAGGCCAGCCGCCGCGCCCGGGGCAGATCGATCGCCAACACCTATATAAGTCCCGCTCGAGGGGTCTAAAGGGCCGCTGATCCGCCGCCTGAGCGTGGCGCCGGAAGCCCAACTTACTTCGGCCGTTCAGGCACTTAAGTGCGCGAAGGCGAAAAAGCCGCGGGATTATAGAGAGCGCGTCGCCGGCAGTCCACAGCGCTACTACCTATTGCATGTAGAGCCGCCCGGGCCCCTGAGGCGCAGCCGGCAAAAACCACGCTTTTTGCCGGCGGCAATCGACTACCGGATATGCGCGAGGATGCCGTCGAGCTCATCCAGGCTCGTGTACGTCACGACGAGCTTGCCGCCGCCACGGGCCGAATGCTGGATGGCGACCCGGGCGCCGAGCTTCTCGGCGAGCTCCTGCTCGAGCCGCTCGACGTTGGGGTCTCGGGCGGCGCTGCCATCGCCGTCAGCCCCGTGCACGGTCGGCGCCGTGAGCCGGCGCACCAGGGCCTCGGTTTCGCGGACCGACAGGCCCTTCTTCGCCACGATCAGCGCGACCTCGGTCTGCTGCCGGCGGCCGCTCAGGGACAGCAGCGCCCGCGCATGGCCCATCTCGAGGGAGCGCTTCTCGACCAGCGCGGCGACCTCATTCGGCAGCTCGAGCAGGCGCAGCAGATTGCTCACCGCGGCGCGCGAGCGCCCGACGGCTTCGGCCGCCTCCTGGTGCGTGAGCCCGAACTCGGTGATGAGGCGGGTGAGCGCGCGCGCCTCTTCGAGCGCATTCAGGTTCTCGCGCTGGATGTTCTCGATCAGCGCCACGGCGATCGCGGCCGAATCGGGCAGGTGGCGGATGACCGCCGGGATCTCGGCAAGTCCCGCCATCTGCGCCGCGCGCCAGCGGCGCTCGCCGGCGATGATCTCGTAGCGCTGCGGTGCACCACCCACCGGCGGCTCGAGCGCCCGTACCACGATCGGCTGCACCACGCCCTGCGCCTTGATCGAGTCGGCGAGCTCGGCGAGCGTATCGGTGCGCATGTCGGCGCGCGGCTGGAAGCGGCCGCGCTGCAGGAGGTCGAGCGGCAGCCGCGCGAGCTCCTCACCGGGGCTCGCTGCGACGGTCGGGCGGGCGACGGCCTGGCCGAGGAGATCCGCGAGCCCCCTGCCGAGCGACGGTTTTCTCATGCCTGCTTACCCCCGCCAATCGTGGCCTCGGCTTGAGCGCCATTGTCCCGCTCCGGCTTGCCGCCCGGCGGCTCGTCGGCTTCCCCGGTGCCGTTGCCCGCGGCCGTATGCGTGATGACGGCGCTCGCCGGTCGCGTCTCGGAGAGCGACTCCTCCTCCCTGCGGATCATCTCGCCCGCGAGCGCGAGATAGGCCAGCGCACCGCGCGACTCCTTGTCGTGAAACAGCGCCGGCTTGCCGAAGGACGGCGCCTCCGCGAGCCGCACGTTGCGCGGGATGACGGTGCGGAACAGCTTGTCGCCGAAGTGGGTGATCAGCTGGCTGCTGACCTCGGTGGCGAGGTTATTGCGCGGGTCGTACATGGTGCGCAGCACGCCCTCGACGGTGAGGCCCGGATTGGCGGCGTCGCGGATCTGGTCGACGGTCGCGAGCAGCGCCGAGAGTCCCTCGAGCGCGTAGTACTCGCACTGCATCGGGATGAGCACGCTGTCGGCGGCCACCAGCGCATTCACGGTGAGCATGTTGAGCGCCGGCGGGCAGTCGATGAGGATGAGGTCGAAGGCATCGCGCTTGGGTTGCAGCGCCTGGCGCAGCTTCGTCTCACGGCCGATCGGCAGGGTGAGCAGGCGCACCTCGGCGGCGGTGAGGTCCTGGTTGGCGGGCAGCAGCATGTAGCCGCCGTCCGGCACCGGCATCAGGGCGGCGTCCATGGCCGCCTCGCCGAGCAGCACCTCGCAGCTGCTGCGCTCGAGCTGCGCCTTGTCGACCCCGCTCCCCATGGTGGCGTTGCCCTGCGGATCCAGGTCGATGAGCAGCACCCGCCGGCGGGTGGCGGCGAGCGAAGCGGCGAGATTCACCGCGGTAGTCGTCTTGCCGACGCCGCCCTTCTGGTTCGCGATGGCGATGACCCGCTTCATGGGGAGACAGTGTACTTCACTGCCGCCCCCACGCCGCGCGGGCGGCTCAGGCGACCAGTCTTTGTGCCTCGCGACCGAGCTTCTCGCGCGCCATGCGGTCGGCGATCTCGCTGGTGGAGCGGTTCTCGCGCCGTGCGCGCTCGAAGATCTCGGTGAGCCGCTGGGGGATTCCCTGGATGTCCTCGAGCACCTGCGCCTCGGTGCCGCCGTAGTACTCGCGCGCCACGCTGATGATGCCGCCGGCGTTGATCACGTAGTCCGGCGCATAGAGGATCCCGGCCGCCTTCAGCGTCTCGCCGTCCTCCGTCCGCGCCAGCTGATTGTTGGCAGCGCCCGCGACCACCGGCACGCGCAGCTTGCGCGTCGAGCGGCCATCGAGGATCGCGCCCAGCGCGCACGGCGCCAGCACGTCGGCCTCCTCCTCGAGCACGCTGACCGGCGGGACCGGGACCGCCCCGAACTCATCGCACACGCGCGACAGCGCGGTCGGCACCACGTCCGCGACCTTGAGCCGCGCACCGGCCGCCGCCAGCATGCCGCAGAGGTGATAGCCGACGCCGCCGACGCCCTGGACGGCGACCGTGAGGCCCTGCAGATCGCCGCGGCCGAGGCGGAACTTCACGGCCGCCTTCAGACCGAGAAATACGCCGAGCGCGGTCTTCGGCGCCGGATCGCCGCCCGCCTGGCCCGGCGAGCCGCCGAGCCCGGAGACGTAGCGGGTCGCGCGCGCCACGTGCGCCATGTCGGCGGTCGTCGTGCCGACGTCCTCGGCCGTCACGTAGCGGCCGCGGAGCGAGTCGACCATGCGGCCGAAGGCGGCGAACAGCTCCGGGGTCTTGAGCGTGCGCGAGTCGCCGATGATGACCGCCTTGCCGCCGCCGAAGGGGAGCCCGGCCATCGCGTTCTTGTAGCTCATGCCGCGCGACAGGCGCAGCACGTCCGCCACCGCCTCGGCCTCACTCGCATAGGGCCACATCCGGCAGCCGCCGGCGGCCGGCCCGAGCGCCGTCGAATGAATGGCGATGATCGCCCTCAGGCCCGTCGGGGCGTCAGACCCAAAGATCACGAGCTCGTGGCCGTCGAATTCACGTGCCGCGAAGATGTCCATGCCCGCCTCCCGCAGTGCGGATTCTCAAGGAGGCCAGCCTACCCAGGAGCCCTGCACGGGGTGTCACAGAAGTTGCTCCATGGCACCAAAAGATGAATTATATATTTCACCTATTTAGCTTCTGGTGAAATAAACGATGCATCCCGAGCTCAGCCGCGGAGACCTGAGGATTCTCGGCCTGGTACAGGATCATGGCGACCTCTCGGCCGCCGAGATCGGCGAGCGCCTGAGCCTGAGCAGCTCGACCTGCTGGCGGCGCCTCACCCGCCTCACCGAGCTCGGCATCATCAGGCGCCGCGTCGCGCTCCTCGATCGCGAGAAGATCGGACTCTCGGTGATGGTGTTCAGCCACGTGAAGCTCGCCGGTCACGGGCGCGATGCGCTGATCCGCTTCGAGCAGGCGGTGCGCGCGCATCCGGAGATCCTCGAGTGCTACACCCTGATGGGCGAGACCGATTTTCTGCTGCGCATCGTGTGCCGCGACATCAAGGCCTACGAGGCCTTCTTCCTCGACCACCTGTCGCGCTTTCCCGGCGTGCAGTCGGTGAATTCCTCGATCGCGCTCGCGGTCATCAAGGAGACGACCGCGCTGCCCCTCAATCTGCTCTAGCCCGGGTGTTCTCAAGCCAGTTGCAGGCAAAGTACGCAGCGCGCCGCATCCAGCCCCGGCACCGCGATGCGGCGCGAGGCCGCGAGGCGCCATGCGGGCGGCAGCTCGCGCAGCTCCTGCTCCGGCCACTGACCCTTCATGGCGAGCACGCGGGTGGCCGGGCCGCACAGCGGCGCCACCTCCTCGAGCAGCTGAGCTACCGGCGCCACGGCGCGCGCGGTCACCGTGTCGAAGGGCTCATCCGGGGTGAGCGTCCCGGCCCGCGCCTGCACCACGGTCACGTTGGCGAGCCCGAGCGTGCGCGCCGCATGCGAGACGAAGCGCGTCTTCTTGCCGCTCGAGTCGATGAGGGTCCAGTGGCGCGTCGGATTCACGATCGCGAGCGGCAGCCCCGGGAAGCCCGCTCCGGTGCCGACATCGGCGATACGCGTGCCGGCGAGATCCGCATGGATGGAGAGGCTGTCGAGCAGGTGATGCGTGATCATCGCCTCACGTCCCGTGACGGCCGTGAGGTTGTAGGTCCGGTTCCAACGCTCGAGCTCATCGAGCAGCGCCAGCAGCTGCGCCGCGCCCTCATCACTCAGGGTGACTTCGAGCAGCGCGGCGTCCCGCTTGAGGCGCTCGACCGGGCTCAAAAAGGCGCGGCTCCTTGAACGATTTCGGGCACGGTTGATCATACTCGCCGATGCGGCTGCTACTGGTAGAAGACGATCCCATGATCGGCGAGGCGATCCGCGCGGGCCTGAAGCGCTTCGGGTTCGCGGTCGACTGGGTAACGAGCGCCGCGTCCGGCTCGCAGGCGCTCGGCAACGAGCCTTACGAGCTGCTGCTCCTCGATCTGGGTCTTCCCGGGACGGACGGGCTGACGCTCCTCAGGAACCTCCGCGGCAGGGGCCTCGACACTCCCGTGCTCATCATCACCGCGCGCGATGCGGTCGCCGACCGCGTGGCGGGACTCGATGCGGGGGCCGACGACTACCTGGTGAAGCCCTTCGATCTCGATGAGCTGGCGGCGCGCATCCGCGCGCTGCTGCGGCGCAAGGCCGGGCGCAGCGCGCCGCGGCTCGAGCACTTGAGTGTAACGCTCGATCCCGCGACGCATCGCGTGACGCGGGACGGCGAGGAGGTATCGCTCTCGGGGCGGGAGTTTGCGCTGCTCGAGCTGCTGCTCGAGCGCCCGGGCGCGATCCTGTCGCGCGGCCAGATCGAGGAGCGGCTGTACGGCTGGGGCGAGGAGGTCGAGAGCAATGCGATCGAGGTGCACATCCACAGCCTGCGCCGCAAGCTCGGGGCGCAGTTCATCCTCACGGTCCGCGGCGTCGGCTATCGCGTGAGGCCTGCGGCGTGAGCTCGCTGCGCGCCCGGCTCCTCGCCTCGCTCCTCGGCGGCGTCGTGCTGATCGGTGCCGCGGGCGGCTGGATCGTGTACCGCAACGCGCTCGCGGAAGCCGACATCTTCTTCGACTATCACCTGCGCCAGACGGCGCTCATCCTGCGCGACCAGCCGGTCGAGTACCTGCTGTCGCAGCAGATCGCCCCGAGCGATGCCGCCTACGATTTCGTCGTGCAGGTGTGGTCGCTCGATGGCGTGCGCGTCTACCTGTCGCGGCCGCATACGCAGCTCCCGCAGGTGACGACGCTCGGCTTCGCCACCGTGGCGACGGCGGAGGGGCGCTGGCGCGTGTACGGCGTGCAGGCGCTGACGCGCGTCATCCAGGTGGCACAGCCGATGAGCGTGCGCGAGCAGCGGGCGGCGCAGCTCGCGCTGCACACCCTCGAGCCCTTTGCGCTGCTCCTGCCCCTCCTCGGGCTGCTCATCTGGCTCGCCGTCGGGCACGCATTGCAGCCCCTCGAGCGGCTCACGGGGCTCGTCAAGGCGCGCCGCGCGGATGCGCTCGAGCCGCTCGCGAGCAGCCAGCTGCCCGAGGAGGTGCAGCCGCTGGTGGCCGCGTTGAATGAGCTGCTCGAGCGCCTCACCGCCGCCCTCGGGCGCGAGCGCGCCTTCATGGCGGACGCGGCGCACGAGCTGCGCACCCCCCTCACCGCACTGCATCTGCAGATGGACAGGCTGGCGCGCGCGAGCGGCGATGCCGAGCGCAACACCGCGATGGAGCATCTGTCGGAAGGGGTGCAGCGCGCCATCCGCCTGGTGGGGCAGATGCTGTCGCTGGCGCGCGAGGAGCCGCGCACCCGCGCGCAACACGTCGCGGTGGGGCTCGAGGGTCTCGCGCGCGAGGTGGTCGCGGAGCTCGTGCCGTTCGCCGATACGCGGCGCATCGATCTCGGCATCTCGAGCGCGCAGCCGCTGCTGGTCTCGGGCGATCGCGAGGCGCTGCGCTCGCTGCTGCGCAATCTCATCGACAACGCCGTGCGCTATACGGACGAGGGCGGCCGGGTCGATGTCTCGGTGGAGACCGCCGGCACGCCGGCGGCGCCGCGCGCGCAGCTCGCGGTGACGGACTCCGGTCCCGGCATTCCCCCCGAGGAGCGCTCGCGGGTGTTCGACCGCTTCTACCGGCGCGCCGGCACCACCCCGCCCGGCAGCGGCTTAGGTCTCGCGATCGTCAAGACGATCGCCGATGCGCACGGCGCCACGCTCACCCTCACCACCGGGCCCGAGGGGCGTGGGCTGCGCGTCATCGTGTCGTTCCCGCCATACCTCTCACCCGCCGGGTGAGGCGCCGGACGCCGCGAGCCGCTTCAGGAAGCTCGCCGCAGTCTCGAGGTAGACGTCGCGATTGACCTTCTTGCGATAGCCGTGTCCCTCGTCCTTCGCGACCAGGTACCACACCTCGCCCCCTCCCGAGCGTACCCGCCACACGAGCTGCTCGGACTCCGATAGCGGCACGCGCGGATCGTTGGCGCCGGCCACCACCAGCAGCGGCTTCTTGATGCGGCTCGCGTTGGTGAGCGGGGAGATGCGCTCGAGGAACTCGCGCATGTGCGGCACGCGCTCATCGCCATACTCGGCGCGGCGCAGGTCGCGGCGATACGGCGAGGTGTTGGTGAGGAAGCTGACGAAGTTGCTGATCCCCACCACGTCGATCCCGCCGCGCAGCCGCTCGCCGTAGTGCACCAGCGAGGTGAGCGCCATGTAGCCGCCGTAGGAGCCGCCGAGCACCGCGACGCGCTCCCGATCGAAGGCCGGCTGCGCGCCGATCCACACCAGCAGTGAGCCGATGTCGCGCACCGCATCCTCGCGCAGCTCGCCGTTGTCGAGCGTCAGGAAGGTCTTGCCGTAGCCGGAGGAGCCGCGCACGTTGGGCGCGACCACCGCGTAGCCGAGCTCATTCACCAGGAACTGGATGAAGGGATCCCATGCGGGACGGAACTGCGCCTCGGGTCCGCCGTGAATGTCGATGACCACGGGGCACCCCGAGGCCTTGCGCGGCCGGTAGACGTAGGCCGAGAGCAGGCGCGGGTGGCCGGCGAGGCGGTCCCAGGTGGGGTAGTGGACGAGCTCGGGGGCGACGAAGGTCCGCGTATCGACCGGGCCGGGCTCGCTGCGCGTCCAGCGCTCGAGCTGCTGGCGCTCGAGGTCCCATGAGTACACATCGCGCGGTGACTGCGGGGATTCAACCGCCACGGCGAGCCGCCGGCCGGCACGGTCGAAGGCCAGATGCGTGATAAGCCCCTCGGGGAGCCCGGAGGGCGAGACCTCGGCCTGGCTCATCGTGTCCAGAAGCGTCAGGTGGCTGCGCCCGTCCTGGTTCACGCTGTAGGCGATGGTGCGCCCATCGGGGCTCACGTCGAACTCCTCGACGTCCCAGCCGGCCTCGGGAGTGATGCGCCGCATCTGGTGCGTCACCGGCTCGATGAGCCTGAGCGCCATGAACTCCCCGTCCTCGTCCGACAGCACGTACACGCCGCGCCCGTCGGGGGCGAACTTCGCATCCTGGATGCCGATCCGGCGGCCGCTGGTATCGAGCGGCGTCAGCGCCCCGCTCGCGACGTTCACGATGAAGAGGTAGCTCTCGTTCACCGACACGAAGCGCCGCACCAGCAGCTTCGAGTCGTCCGGCGACCAGTCGAGCGGATACCAGGTGTCCTGCCGGCCGCCGACCAGCAGCTGCGGCGCGGCGCCGCTCGTCACGTCGGCGATGTACACGTCGTAGGCCACGCCGTCGCGGTCGTTGCCGTAGAACGCGACGCGCTTCGCGTCGTGCGCCCACACGGGGCTCCCGTGTATGAAAGCGCCCTGCGTGAGCTGGCGCAGCGCGCCGTCGGCGGCGCGGTAGTAGAGCTGCGAGTTCTCGTTCCCTGCCTGATCCTTGAGGAACACGAAGCCGCCGCCCGCGGGCGCGGCGCGTGCCTGCGCCACGGGCTCCGCATAGAACGTCAGCTGCTCGCGCGCGTGTCCCGGGGCGATCAGGCGATGCAGCTGCTCGGTGTCGCCGAAGCGCGTCGCAATGAGGAGCGAGCCGTCGGGCAGCCAGTCGAGGAGGCTCGCCTGACGCGACTGCAGGTAGCGCCCGAGGCGTCCATCGAGCGCCGGGTCGGATGCCGGGACGTTGTCGAGCACGAGATTGCCGCGCTCGCGGCGCTGCGGTGCCTGCGGCGCCTGCGGCGGCGCGGGTGCTGGCGCCGCAGCTGTGGCAGCTGGTGGAGCGGCCCCGGGCTCCGGCGAGGGCTGACCGAAAGCCGCACTGATCTGCATCGCGGCGAGCACCGCCGCCGCCCTGAACGCATGGGTCATGAGGCTTAAGCTAGCGCACGGGTTACGATGTGTATACGCGCACCCTCTGGACAACACGCCCACGTGCCTGAAATTCCCGTCAAGCCGACGATCTACCGCCACCCTCACGGCATCGCCGCGATCGATGCCGAGTACCTGTACCCGGGCCACGCGGCCGCGCACCTGATCGTGGACCAGGGCCGTGCGGCCTTCGTCGACGTCGGCACCAACGACTCGGTCCGCTATCTGCTGGCGGCGCTCGAGGAGCTCGGCATCGGCCGCGAGGCGGTCGATTACGTCCTGCTGACGCACGTGCACCTCGATCACGCGGGCGGCGCCGGCACGCTCATGCGCGCGCTGCCGAATGCGCGCGCGGTGCTGCATCCGCGCGGCGCGCCGCACATGATCGACCCTTCCAGGCTCATCGCGGGCTCGAAGGCGGTGTACGGCGAGGAGCGTTTCACGCGCCTCTACGGCGAGCTCGTCGCCATCCCGCGCGAGCGCGTGCACGTGGTTGCGGATGGCGAGCGCCTCGCGCTCGGCGGCCGCACGCTCGAGCTCATCCACGTGCCGGGACACGCGCTGCACCACTACGCGGTGGTCGATGCCGCGCATGCGAGCATCTTCAGCGGCGACACCTTCGGCATCTCCTACCGCGCGCTCGATACGCCGCGCGGCGCCTTCATCACCCCCTCCACCGTGCCGACGCAGTTCAATCCCGGGCAGCACCTGGAGTCCATCGACCGCATGCTCAGCTACCGCCCGGAATCGGTGTACCTCATGCACTTCAGCCGCGTCACCGGCGTGCCCCGGCTCGGGGAGCTCCTCAAGGACCAGATCCGCGAGCTTAGCGAGATCGCACGCCGCCACGCGCGCGCCAGCGACCGCAGCGCCCGCATCCGCGCCGACATGCTCGCGCTGTGGATCGCCCTCGCGCGGCGCGAGGGCAGCACCCTCACCGATGCGCAGCTTCAGAGCGCGCTCGCGGGGGATCTCGAGCTCAACACCCAGGGCCTGATCGCCTGGCTCGACCGCACTCCGGAGATGAAGTCATGAAACCGTTCAAGGCGTTCCGCATCCACTCCGAGGGCGGCAAGATCGTCGCGCGCTTCGAGGAGCTCAGCCTCGATGACCTGGCGGCGGGCGAGGTGGTGATCCGCGTCGCCTGCTCCGACATCAACTACAAGGACGCGCTCGCCGCCACCGGCGCGGGCAGGATCCTGCGCCGCTACCCGCTGGTGGGCGGCATCGACCTCGCGGGCACGGTGGAAAGCTCCGCGGATCCGCGCTTCAGGCCGGGCGAGGCGGTGCTCGTGACGGGCTGCGGGCTATCGGAGACGCACGACGGCGGCTATGCGCAGTTCGCGCGCGTCCCGGGCGACTGGGTGATCCCGATGCCCGCAGGTCTCGATCCCCTGACCGCCATGTCGATCGGAACCGCGGGCTTCACCGCGGCGCTGGCGATTCACCGCATGGAGCAGAACGGCCAGACCCCTGCCGGCGGTCCGATCGTCGTCACCGGCGCCACGGGCGGGGTGGGGAGCCTTGCCATCGACATGCTGAGCGTGCGCGGCTACCGGGTGGTGGCCCTGAGCGGCAAGTCCGAGGCGGCCGAGTACCTCACCTCGCTCGGCGCCTCCGAGGTGCTCGATCGCAAGACTCTCGACCTGGGGAGTCGCCCGCTCGAGAACGCGCGCTTCGCCGGCGCGATCGACAACTTGGGGGGCGAGGTCCTCACCTGGCTCACCCGCACGGTGGACTTCTGGGGCAACATCGCGAGCATCGGCCTCGCCGCGAGCCCCGAGCTCAAGACCACCGTAATGCCCTTCATCCTGCGGGGCGTGGCGCTCATCGGCATCAACTCCTCCGCGACGCGGCGCGAGTGGCGCCTCGCCGTGTGGCAGCGCATCGCGACGGACCTGAGACCCCGCCATCTCGCGCGCATCGTGACCCGCACCATCGCCTTCGAGGAGCTGCCGCAGGCCTTCCCGGCCTACATCGACGGCCGGGTCACCGGCCGCACGGTGGTGAAGATCGGCTAATCCTTCGGCCAGCCCGCGCGCGGCGCGTATAGAATGGCGTTCCCCTTCGAGGTCGCCCATGTCGGACAGATCACTCACCGCGGGCGCGCGCCTGCGGGCCGCCGTCGAGGCGGAGCGCCCGCTGCAGGTCGTCGGCACGATCAACGCCTATGCGGCGCTGCTCGCGCAACGAGCCGGCTTTCGCGCCATCTACCTCTCGGGCGCCGGGGTCGCGAACGCCTCCTTCGGCCTGCCGGACTTGGGTGTCACGACGCTCAACGACGTCTGCGAGGACGTGCGGCGCATCACGGGAAAAAGCCAGCTGCCGCTGCTGGTCGATGCCGACACCGGCTTCGGCAGCGCCTTCAACATCGCGCGTACCACGCGTGAGCTGATCCGCGCCGGCGCCGCCGGCATGCACCTCGAGGACCAGGTGTCCGCCAAGCGCTGCGGACACCGCCCCGGGAAGGCCCTGGTGCCGGCCGGCGAGATGGCCGATCGCATCAAGGCGGCGGTCGATGCGCGCAGCGATGCGGGTTTCGTCATCATGGCGCGAACCGACGCGCACGCGGTCGAGGGGCAGCAGGCGGCGCTCGAGCGCGCTCGGCTGTACGTCGCCACCGGCGCCGACATGATCTTTGCGGAAGCCCTGAAGACCCTGGACGAGTACCGGCAGTTCGCCGCCGCGGTGGGCGTACCGGTGCTCGCCAACATCACCGAGTTCGGACAGACGCCGCTGTTCACGCTGCAGCAGCTCAAGGACGCCGGCGTGCGCCTCGCGCTCTACCCGCTGTCGGCGTTCCGTGCCGCCGCCCAGGCGCAGGTCGTGGTGTACGGCGCCATCCGCCGCGAGGGCTCGCAGCAGAGCGTCGTCCCCTGTATGCAGACGCGCGCCGAGCTGTACGAGGTGCTCGGCTACCACGAGTACGAGAAGAAGCTCGACGAGCTGTTTGGGAAAGCCCCATGAACGACACCCCGAAGGTGAAGAAATCGGTGGCGCTGTCGGGCGTCACGGCCGGCAACACCGCGCTGTGCACCGTGGGTCGCACCGGCAACGACCTGCACTACCGCGGCTACGACATCCTCGAGATCGCCACCTCGAGTGAGTTCGAGGAGATCGCGTTCCTGCTCATCCACGGCAAGCTCCCGAACCGCGCCGAGCTCGGCGTCTACAAGACGAAGCTGCGCTCGCTGCGCGGGCTGCCGGCGGCGGTGCGCACCTCGCTCGAGGCGCTGCCCGCGGCAGCGCATCCGATGGACGTGCTGCGCAGCGGGGTCTCCGCCTTGGGCTGCGTGCTGCCGGAGAAGGAGGATCACACCGCCGCCGGTGCGCGCGACATCGCCGACCGCCTGATCGCATCGCTCGGCTCGATGCTCACCTACTGGTACCACTTCAGCCACTCCGGCGAGCGCATCCACACCGAGACCGCGGATGAGTCGATCGGCGGGCACTTCCTGCACCTGCTGCAGCGCCGTCCGCCGCCCGCCGAGTGGGTGCGGGCCATGCATACCTCGCTCATTCTTTACGCCGAGCACGAGTTCAACGCCTCGACCTTCGCGGCGCGGGTGATCGCCGGCACCGGCTCCGATCTCTACTCCTGCATCACCGGGGCGATCGGCGCGCTGCGCGGGCCGAAGCACGGCGGGGCGAATGAGACGGCGCTCGTCATCCAGCAGCGCTACGAGAGCGCCGATCAGGCCGAGGCCGACATCCGTGCGCGGGTCGCCGGCAAGGAAGTCATCATCGGCTTCGGGCACCCCGTGTACACCATCGCCGATCCGCGCAACCAGGTGATCAAGGAGGTCGCGCGGCAGCTGTCGAAGGACTCGGGCGACATGCGGCGCTTCGAGGTCGCCGACCGGATCGAGGCCGTGATGCGCGAGACCAAGAGCCTGTTCGCCAACCTCGACTGGTTCTCGGCGGTGGCCTATCACCTGATGCTGATCCCGACCGAGATGTTCACGCCGCTGTTCGTCATCGCGCGCACCACCGGCTGGTCGGCGCACGTGATCGAGCAGCGCGCCGACGGCAAGATCATCCGCCCGGCGGCCAACTACATCGGCCCCGAGGCCCTCAGCTTCATTCCGCTCGCCGAGCGCAAGTAGCCCAATCGATGTCGTCCCACGATGCGAAGTCGGCCGAGCGGCCGGCACCCGATCCCGCTCTCACCGCGATCGCCGAGTACGCGCGCAACGCCACCATCGCGAGCAGCCTCGCCTACGAGACCGCGCGCTACTGCCTCATGGATACGCTCGCCTGCGGCTTCCAGGCGCTGAAGTACCCGGCCTGCCGCAAGCTCCTGGGTCCGGTCGTGCCGGGAGCGGTGATGCCCGGCGGTGCGCGCGTGCCGGGGACTTCATTCGAGCTCGATCCGGTGCAGGCGGCTTTCAACATCGGTGCCATGATCCGCTGGCTCGACTTCAACGACACCTGGCTCGCCGCCGAGTGGGGACACCCCTCCGACAATCTCGGCGGCATCCTCGCGGTCGCCGACTACCAGGCGCGCCACGCGGTGATGTCGGGCAAGGCGCCGCCGACGGTGCGCGAGGTGCTCACCGCCATGATCAAGGCGCACGAGATCCAGGGCGTGCTGGCGCTCGAGAACAGCTTCAACCGCGTCGGGCTCGATCACGTGCTGCTGGTGCGCGTCGCCTCCACTGCGGTGGTGAGCGCCATGCTCGGCGCGAGCCTCGAGCAGGTCGTGAACGCGGTCTCCAACGCCTGGATCGACGGCGGTGCGCTGCGCACTTACCGGCACGCGCCCAACACCGGCTCGAGGAAGAGCTGGGCGGCGGGCGATGCCACGAGCCGCGCGGTGCGCCTCGCGCTCATCGCGCTCACCGGCGAGATGGGCTACCCGTCGGCGCTGTCGGCGAAGACCTGGGGCTTCCAGGACGTACTCTTCAGGGGCAAGCCCGTGGTGCTCGCGCAGCCCTTCGGCAGCTACGTGATGGAGAACGTGCTCTTCAAGATCTCCTACCCCGCGGAGTTCCATGCGCAGACCGCGGTGGAGGCGGCGATGACGCTGCACCCCAAGGTGCGCGGCGAGCTCGCGCTCATCGGGCGCGTCGTGATCGAGACGCAGGAGCCGGGGGTGCGCATCATCGACAAGACCGGTCCGCTCGCCAACCCCGCCGATCGCGATCACTGCATCCAGTACATGGTGGCGATCCCGCTCATCTTCGGGCGCCTCACGGCGGGCGACTACGAGGACGAGGTGGCGAAGGATCCGCGCATCGATGCGCTGCGCGCGCTCATGCAGGTGCGTGAGAACCCGCGCTTCACCGAGGAGTACTACGCTGCCGACAAGCGCTACATCGGCAACGCCGTACAGGTGTTCTTCAGGGACGGCAGCTACACCGAGCGCGTGGCGGTGGATTTTCCGATCGGCCACCGCAAGCGCCGCGCGGAAGGCATGCCGGTGCTGGTGAAGAAGTTCGAGGCGGCGGTGGACGCCCACTTCGCACCGAAGCAGGCGGAGCGCATCAAGGCGCTGTTCGCCAGGCCGGCAGCGCTCGATGCCCTGCCGGTGAACGAGCTCATGGCGGCGCTGGTGACCAACGGCTCGGCCGCCTGAAGTCGTCAGCCGACTCTCACCGGCACGAAGATCCGCGCGTCGCCGCGCTGGATGAGGAGCGCGATGTGCCCCTTCGAGCTCTCGACCGCGCTCTTCAGCGCCTGCGTGCTGGTGACCGGCGCGCCATTGGCGGCGATCACGATGTCGCCCGGCTGAATCCCGGCATCGGCGGCGGGGCCCGAGGCCTGCTCGACCAGCAGGCCCCCCGAGACGTTACCCTGCCGCTGCTCCTCGCCGGTCAGCGGACGCACGGCGAGGCCGAGCTTGCCGCCCTCGTGCGCGGACTCGCGGTTGGCGGCGGTGCGCTGATCCTCCATGGCGCCGAGCTTCACGTTGAGCGTCTTCGCTGCATGGTTGCGCCAGATCTCGAGCTGCACGTCCGACCCGGGGCTCAAGGAGGCGACCTTCACCGGAAGCTCCGTGGACTCGTTGATGGTCTCGCCGTTGAGCTTCAGGATCACATCCCCCGGCTCCACGCCGGCTCTCGCGGACGGTCCGCCCTTCTCGACGGAGGAGACGAGCGCGCCCTCGGGCCGCGGCAGGCTGAAGGAGTCGGCGAGCCCCTGGGTGACGTTCTGGATCGTGACGCCGAGCTTGCCGCGGCTCACGTGGCCGGTGGCCTGCAGCTGCTGCTCGATCTGCATGGCGACGTCGATCGGGATGGAGAATGACACGCCCATGTAGCCGCCGCTGCGGCTGAAGATCTGCGAGTTGATGCCGACCACCTCGCCGCGCATGTTGAAGAGCGGCCCGCCGGAGTTACCGGGGTTGATGGGCACGTCGGTCTGGATGAAGGGCACGTAGTCGCCGTTCAGCAGCCGCCCCTTGGCGCTGACGATGCCGGCGGTGGCGCTGTTCTCGAAGCCGAACGGCGCGCCGATGGCGAGCACCCACTCACCGACCTTGAGATTGCGCGAGTCGCCGATCCGCACCGTCGGCAGGTCCTTCGCCGGGATCCTGACGATCGCGATGTCGGACTTGGTGTCGATGCCGACGACCTTGGCGGTGTACTCGCGGCGGTCGGTGAGGTGCACGGTCACCTCGCTCGCGCCCCTGACCACGTGCGCGTTGGTCATGATCAGACCGTCGGAGCGGATGATGAAGCCCGAGCCTTCACCGTGCATGGGCTGCGGCTGCGGTGCGCGGAAGCCGAAGCCGCGGAAGAAGGGCGCGAACGGACTGTTGGGCCCGAAGGGATTGTCGTTCCCCTGGCCGCCATTGCCGCCGCCGTTGTCACCGTCACCGTCGCCGCTGTCATCCCCCTCATCGCCCCCCTGCCAGGAGGCGTTCACCTTGCTGGTGACGGTGATATTGACCACGGCGGGACCGTAGGCCTGCACCATGCCGCTGAAATCCGGCAAGGCCAGCGTCGCGGGGGCGGTGGCGGGCGTTGGCGCGGCAGAGGCGACGCTCGCCGGCGCGACAGAACTCGCCGCGGCGTGCGCGGCGCTCGAGAAATAAAGTGCGCTCACCGGCACGGCGACGCTCAGCGCACCGAGCGCGGCGATTACGAGCGGCTTTCTGATGAAGGACTTGAGGCTCATCGACTGACTCCTGGAAAACGACAAGGCGGCTCCTCGATACGCACCATAGGCGGGGCGGCTTAACTGAGTCTTAAGACACGGGCAGAAGGTTCCCCTGGGCGGCGCCACGCCCGGGAAATCTTTCGGAGAATCAGCGGCTATTCGCCGAGGCGCGTATAGGGGCGCGGCTCGGTCGCGAGCGCGGGGGTGAGGCTGCTGAAGTAGGCGGCGATGGTGGCGATGTCGGCATCCGAGAGGTTCGCGGCGAATCCCTTCATCACCGGGTTCTTGCGTCCACCGTGCTTGTACTCATCGAGCGCGCGCACGATGTAGTCCTCGTGCTGCCCGGCGAGCGAGGGGTAGATCGGCGCGACCGCCACGCCATCCTGCCCGTGGCACGACACGCACAGCTGCGCCGCCTGGGGGGGCGAGCCCGCGGGCTTGCCGCTCGATGCGAGTGGCTTGCCGGCGAGGAAGGCCGCGGCGTCCGCCATGTCCTGATCCGACAGCGTCTCGGTCTGCGAGTGCATGGTGATGTGGGCGCGGTCGCCGTCGCGGTAGCCGCGCAGCGCGATCACCAGGTACTCCGGGTTCTGGCCGCGCAGCTCCGGCACGCTGTACATGGGATAGGCGTTCTTGTAGCCCTCGATCCCGTGGCAGCCGAGGCAGGTGTAGGTCACGGCCTTGCCGTGCTGCGCATCCACGGCCGGCGGTGCGGCTGCAGTGGCAGCGGCGGGGGCGGGCTCCGGCGGGGTCTGCGCGTGAGCCGCGGAGAGTGCGCCGGCCGCCAGTGCCGCAATCGAAACCGCACGCAGCTTCAAGCCCCGACCGCGTCCCATTCCGCTGCTCCCCGTGTGCGTAAAGACCACTGAAAAACGGCCCCGAATCTTACGGACTCGCCGTGTCAAATGCCACACACGCGCCCGCATGGGACACGTGAGCCGCGGATGCCACACAATCGCCTCCAACCATGATCGGTCTCATCCAACGAGTCACGAGCGCCGAGGTGCGCGTCGCCGGGGATGTGGTCGGGGCGATCGCCCGGGGGCTGCTGGCACTCATCGCGGTACGGCCCGAGGACACGGAGGCCTCCGCCGAGCGGCTCCTCGAGCGCCTCCTCTCCTACCGGGTGTTTGCGGATGCCGCGGGCCGCATGAGCCTCTCGACCCGCGACATCGGCGGGGGGCTCCTCCTGGTGCCGCAGTTCACCCTCGCCGCCGACACCCGCAAGGGCACTCGCGCCGGGTTCTCGACCGCCGCGGAGCCGGAGCTGGCGCGGCGCCTTTTCGGGTACCTGCTCGATCGGGCGCGGGCCTCCTATGCCCCTGTTTCCGCAGGTGTATTTGGCGCCGACATGCAGGTGTCGCTGATCAATGACGGTCCGGTGACGTTCTGGCTCGAGTCGTGAGAGCGAGCAGCGTGAAGCCGGTACCGGAATTCACTGAACTTGTGGGCTTCCCGGGGCTCATTTGACCTATGATCCCCATCCTTCCTCCGCACGGGCGGGCTTTTCGGGAGTGGTGACGTTATGGGCGGTATAGGGATGCGCGAGCTCCTGATCATCCTGCTGGTCGTGCTCGTCGTGTTCGGCACCAAGAAGCTGCGGTCCGTGGGGCAGGACCTGGGCGCCGCGGTGCGCGGGTTCAAGAAAGCCATGAACGAAGGCGAAGCGGAGCAGAGCACCGCACCTAAGCAGATCCGCTCGGAAGGCGCCGACGCCGAGTTCGACGAAGCCAGGAAGACCGAGGCACAGCCGAAGAGCGACCGGAGCGTCTGACCTGTTCGAAGGGCGTTTCTCCGAAGTCCTGATCATCTTCGTCCTGGCACTCGTGGTGCTGGGACCCGAGAAGTTGCCGCGCGTAGTCTCCGAGATCGGCCGCTGGGTGGGACGGGCGCGCGCCATGGCGCGGCAGTTCCGCGAGCAGCTCGAGGAGGAAGTGCAGATCGAGCAGGCACGCCGCGCGGAGGCAGAGAAGCCGCCGGCCGCCGAGGCGCCCGTTCCGCCTCCCTATCACGGACCGACGCCGCCCGCTCCCCCGCCGCCGCCCGCGCCCGAAGCCGTAGCCGACTCCGCCTCCGCCGCTCCGGCAGCACCGCCGGCCGCCTCCGCCGCTCCTGCTGCTGCCGCCGCCGATGAGCGCGGAACCTGAGAAGCTCGCCGAAGGCACGCTGATCTCGCATCTGCTCGAGCTGCGGGACCGCCTGCTGCGCTCGATGGTGGCGGTCGCGATCGCCTTCATTCCCTGCGTGCTGAACTCCAACGAGATCTTCACCTTCGTCGCCTCGCCGCTGCTCGCGAAGCTCCCGCCGGGGAGCAACCTGATCGCCACCGGGGTGATGTCGCCCTTCACCACGCCCTTCAAGCTGTCCTTCTTCGTCGCGCTGCTCGCGGCGATGCCCTACATCATCTTCCAGCTGTGGTCGTTCGTGGCGCCGGGCCTCTACCGCCACGAGCGGCGCTTCGCGGTGCCGCTGCTGCTCTCCTCGATCGTGCTGTTCTACGTCGGCATCGCCTTTGCCTACTTCTTCGTGTTTCCGGTGATGTTCCAGTTCTTCGCCGCCACGACCCCCAAGGGGGTCGCGATGATGACCGACATCAACAACTACCTGGACTTCGTGCTGACGATGTTCTTCTGCTTCGGCCTCGCCTTCGAGGTGCCGGTCGCGGTGGTGCTGCTGGTGGTGATGGGGCTGGTGCGCATCGAGAGGCTGCAGCAGAACCGCGGCTACGTGCTGATCGGCATCTTCATCCTGGCGGCGCTCCTCACGCCCCCGGATGCGATCTCGCAGTGCTCGCTCGCGATCCCGATGTATCTGCTCTACGAGGGCGGGATCATCATGGCGCGGCTCCTCTCGCGCATGCGCTCGCGCGATGCCGCTGCGTCCGCGAAGCCTGACGATCCCGCGTCATGAGCCGGGCGCTCGAGAGCCCGCTCGCCCCCCCGGCCCCGCGCACCATTCTCGGCCAGCCGCTCGGGATCGCGACGCTGTTCCTCACCGAGCTCTGGGAGCGCTTCACCTACTACGGAATCCAGTCGCTCCTCATCCTCTTCATGGTGGCGCCGGCGGCGAGCGGCGGCTTAGGGCTCGGCGACAAGGCCTCGGCCTCGGTCTACGGCCTGTACGTCGGCAGCACCTATCTCTTCGGGCTCCTCGGCGGCTGGATCGCCGACCGTCTCGCCGGCGCGCAGCGCACGGTCGTCGCCGGCGGCATCCTCATCGCGCTCGGCAATACGCTGCTCGCCCTCGGCACGACCTCGATCTTCTTCGTGGGCCTGCTCGTCATCGCGACGGGCGTGGGCCTGCTCAAGCCCAATGTGAGCGCGCTGGTGGCGGCGCTGTACCCCGAGGGCGGCGCGCGGCGCGACGCCGGCTTCTCGATCTTCTACATGGGGATCAACACCGGCGGATTCCTGGGACCCGTGATCGTGCCGGTCATCGCCACCGCCTTCGGCTGGCGCTGCGGCTTTGGCGTGACGGCCGCCGGCATGACGGCGGGCGTCATCACCTTCCTCTACATGCGGCGCTTCCTCGGCGGCGCGGGGCTCGCGGTCGCGCCGGCGCAGCGCGCCTCGTGGACCCCGATTCTTGTGCTCACCGCGCTCCTCACCGCCGCCGTGCTGCTCGCCGTGAGCGGAGCGGTGCACATCGATGCGGCACTGCTCGCCTCCGGCGCCTCGTGGGTGTTTGCGCTACTCGCGGTGGGGTACTTCGCGTACCTGCTGTTCTTCGCCGGGCTCGACCCGGCCGAGCGCAGGCGCGTGCTGGTGATGGTGGCGCTGTTCGCCGGCTCGGTCACCTTCTGGGCCGGGTACTTCCAGCAGGGCGCGACCTTCAATCTGTTCGCGGCGCGCTACACCGACATGGATCTCTTCGGCTGGAATGCGCCGCCCGGCATCCTGCAGGCGATGAACTCGCTGTTCGTGATCATCCTCGCCGGACTGTTCGCCGCCCTGTGGCTCGCGCTCGGCAGGCGCCAGCGCGATCCGCCGGCGGCGGCCAAGTTCGGCGTGGCGCTGCTGCTCCTAGGAACCGGCTTCCTCGTCATGTACGTGGCATCGCTGCGGGTGCTCGCCGGCCACCAGGTGCTGTCCACGTGGCTCATCTGCACCTATTTCCTGCACGTGTCGGGCGAGATGTTCCTCTCGCCGGTCGGCCTCTCGAACATGAGCAAGCTCGTGCCGCCGCGCTTCGTCGGCCAGGCGATGGGCATGTGGTTCCTGTCGCTCGCCCTGGGGGGCAATCTCACCGGTCAGCTGACCGGCCAGTACGATGCGAGCCACCTCGAGTCGCTCCCGGCGCTGTTCCTCAAGATCTTCTGGTACGGCGTCATCGCCGGCATCGTGATGCTGCTCCTCACGCCGCTCACCCGGCGGCTGCTCTCGGGAGCGAGATAGGGCGCGGGGCAGGATGCGCAAGCTCGGTACGGCAGCCGCGGGTGTGCTCAGTGTGATGCTGGCGGCGGCCTGCGAGCCGACCGCGCCCGCCTCCCCGGGTGAGGCGCGCACGGCCTCGGGATCGGCCACACCCGCCACAGCTGTCGGCACGAGCGAGGCACCGCCGCCCGGCGGCGAGCCCGTCGGTCCCGCGGATGCACGCGCCCGGGACGCTCAACGGCATGCGCGCGATCGGGGCGAGCGCGATCAGTGAGCGCGCCGGCGCTTGAGCCGCGCGCGCACGGCAAGCCTCACTCGGCGATGCGCATGTCGGTGACGAAGTACTCGGTGTCGCCGAAGCAGGAGCTCGGGATCCAGCGGTGCTGCTGATAATGGAGCGCGAGGCGCTTGCCGACGTTGGCGTTGAGCTGCGCCGCGACCGCCTCGCTCGGCACCGTGAACGCGAACTTCTCCGCCACCGTGCCCGGCATGGTCACCATGGCCATCTCGCCCTCCCAGGTCTTGCACAGCCAGCCCTTCCTCGAGAGCTTCTGTACATAGCCGGCGCGCTCGCCCTCGGAGTACGCCCAGTGCAGGGTCACCCAGGTGAAGCCCGCGAGCAGGGCGAGGATGAGCACCAGCACCCCGACGAGCACCTTGACCATGAGCACTCCTCCCGAGCGCCTCGGGCTCACCGGCGGTGAGCCGCGCGCGCAGCGAAGCATAGCGCGCGTGCGCGGCGCGAGGCTAAGATGACCGGCGGCACGGGCGCGGCCTTGCGGTTCCGTGCGCTTCCACAAGAGCAACAACTCGAGGGGTGCACGGCATGAGCCTTGAATCGCGCGCCGAGCTGACGCTCCGGGGTATCGTCCTCGGCGTGCTGCTCACCGTGGTGTTTACCGCGGCCAACGTCTACTTCGGACTCAAGGCCGGGCTCACCTTCTCGACCTCGATCCCCGCGGTGGTGCTGTCCATGGCGCTGCTGCGCTGGCTCGGCAACACCACCGCGCAGGAAAACAACATCGTGCAGACGGTGGCCTCCACCGCCGGCACGCTGTCCTCGATCATCTTCGTGCTCCCCGGCTTCATCATGATCGGCTGGTGGAGCGGCTTTCCCTACTGGCAGTCGGTCGCCATCTGCGCCACCGGCGGCATTCTCGGCGTCATGTACTCGATCCCGCTGCGCCGCGCGCTGGTGACGGACTCCGATCTCCCCTATCCCGAGGGCACCGCCTGCGCCGAGGTCATCAAGGTCGGCTCGGGCGATGCGACGGACAAGGACTCGGTGGAGTCCGGCGGCAAGGGCCTGAAGGCCGTGCTGGTCGGCTCGCTGGTCTCGGCGATGTTCCTGGTGATGGTGCAGACGCGCCTGTTCCTCGGGGACGTGCTGCAGAGCCTGCGACTCGGGGACGACCGCCAGGCCCCGGTCACGGGCTACGACTTCCAGCTCTCCTTCGCGCTGTTCGGCATCGGCCACCTGGTGGGCATCAGCTGCGGTATCGCCATGTTCGTCGGCGCCGTGATCGGCTGGGGCTGGGGCGTGCCGCACTTCAGCGCGCTGCATCCGGCCGCGGGCGCTGTGGACGAGTTCGCCCACGCCACCTGGAGCCACTACGTGCGTTACGTCGGGGCCGGGGCGATCGCCGTGTCGGCGGTATGGACGCTCCTGAAGCTCGTGAAGCCGGTGGTCGGCGGGCTGCAGAGCGCCATCGCCTCCTCGCGCGCGCGCAAGCAAGGCCGCGGTGACACG
>Ga0335076_10001210_pt1 | contig 24880 bp, 23 predicted proteins | sample Lox_Sample_25_FD_206717 | JGI IMG/M metagenome (GOLD analysis project Ga0335076, IMG submission 206717) | Soil microbial communities from Loxahatchee National Wildlife Refuge, Florida, United States - Lox_Sample_2.5 | ecosystem: Environmental > Terrestrial > Soil > Wetlands | place: USA... | reverse complement strand
GCGGGATCGAGACCATCACCTACATGCTCGACGGGAGCGTCGCCCACCGGGACTCGATCGGCAACTCCGGCGTGATCGGGGCGGGGGACGTCCAGTGGATGACCGCCGGGAGCGGCATCCTCCACGAGGAGATGCCCAAGGCCGGCCCGCGCCGCCTGGACGGCTTCCAGATCTGGGTGAACCTGCCCGCGAAGCTCAAGATGACGCGGCCGCGCTACCAGGACGTGCCTGCCAGCCGGATCCCCGAGGTCGCCCGTCCCGGCGGAGCCCGGGTCCGCGTGGTGGCCGGCGAGGTCGACGGCACGGAGGGCGCGGTGAAGGAGATCTTCGCCGGGCCGACCTACCTCGACGTCTCGCTCCCGGCCGGGGGGGCGTTCGAGCAGCCGGTGCCCCGCGGCCACACCGCGCTCCTCTACGTGTACCAGGGCGAGGTGGTGGTGGGCGGGGCCGGGCCGGGCCGGGGCCGGAGCGCCGTGCGGGCGCCGCGCCTCGCGATCCTGCAGGACGGGGACGTGGTCCGGGCCCACGCCGGCGAGGGGCCGGCGCGCTTCCTGCTCCTCTCCGCCCAGCCGCTCCACGAGCCGGCCGTCCGCTACGGCCCCTTCGTCATGAACACGCGCGAGGAGATCGCGCAGGCCCTCCACGAGCTGCGCGAGGGGACGTTCATCAAGCGCTGAGGAGGGCGGCAAGCGTCCGCTTGCCTGTTCCCACCCCGGGCTCCCGACCCGGTCCACGACACCCTCGGTCCGCGTGCGAACATTCGCCGCACGGTGATTCCCCTTCCTCCTTGCGTGCGATCAGGGCTCGCACTGCGAGTCCATGCTGCACTGCGGGGACACCAGGGAGGAACCGTGGAAGATCTCAAGGGCCGGACCGGCCTCAGCCGGAGGAGCTTCATCGGCACCGCGACCGTCGCGAGCGTGGGCGCGGTCGCCATGGCGGCGTCGGCACGGGCCGCCGAGCCCGCCGCCGGCCAGCCTGCGGCCGCGTCTGCCCCGCCTGCGCCCACCGCGGCCGCCAAGGCCGGGGCCACGGGCGCGAAGAAGCTCGAGGAGGTCCTCAAGGTCGCCCGGGAGAAGCTCTACCCCCGCTGCCGCGTCTGCCCGGAGTGCGATGGGCAGGCCTGCGCCGGCGAGGTGCCGGGGCTCGGCGGGATCGGGAGCGGGATGTCGTTCAAGAACAACGTCACCGCCCTCCAGAAGGTCCGGCTCAACATGCGGACCCTGCACGACTGCGCCCGGCCGGAGGTCTCGACCACCCTCTTCGGCCAGAAGCTGGAGCTCCCCGTCCTCTGCGCCTCGCTCGGCGGCACCACCTACAACATGGGCGGGAAGATGAGCGAGGAGGACTTCATCGAGGCCTCGCTCGGCGGCGCCCAGCTGGCGGGGACCATGGGGCTGGTGGCGGACGGCACCGAGGATCCGCTGGAGACCTACAAGCTCCGGCTCGAGGCCATCCGCCGCCACCGGGGGATCGGGGTGATCAAGCCGCGCTCCCAGCAGGAGATCCTGGAGCGGATGCGGCTGGTCGAGGACGCCGGCGCCTGCGCGGTGATGGTCGACATCGACTCGGCCGGCCGGTCGGCGCGCGCCGCCAAGCTCGGCCAGGTGATCGAGCCCAAGACCCCGAGGCACCTGCGCGAGCTCGTCCGGGCGACGAAGCTCCCCTTCCTGGCGAAGGGCGTCATGACCCTGGACGAGGCCAAGGTCGCGCTCGACGCCGGCTGCGCCGGGGTGGTGGTCTCGAACCACGGCGGCCGCTGCCTCGACCACACCCCGGGGGTGATCGAGGTGCTCCCCGAGATCGCCAGCTACGCGGCGAGGAGCGCCGTGATCCTCGCCGACGGTGGGATCCGGTACGGCCACGACGCGCTCAAGTTCCTGGCGATGGGGGCGCAGGCGGTGCTGGTGGGCCGGCCCATCGTGCGCGGCGCCCACGGCGGCGGACCGGAGGGCGTGGCCCTGATCCTCGGGAAGCTCAAGGCCGAGCTCATCGAGTCGATGACGCTCACCGGGGTCGCGAGCGTGCGGAGCGTGAGCCGCTCGATCGTGACCGTCTGAGGCGCGCGCCGTGAGGATCCTGCCGCCGGCGCTGGCCGCGCTCTCGCTCCTGCTCGCCCCGGCGGCCGGGTCCGCCACCCCAGGCGACCGCGTCGTCGACTACCGGGGGGGCGGTCAGGGCCGGGTGACCTTCGACGTGCGCACCCACGAGAAGGCCGGGCTGCGCTGCCCGGACTGCCACGCCGAGCCGTTCCCCACGAGGCGGCTCGGCCTCATCGCCTGGCCCGACCACGAGCGGGGAACGGCCTGCTTCGCCTGCCACGACGGCGAGCGGGCGTCGAAGGAGTGCGCGGGCTGCCACCGGCGCTAGCGGCGGCGCGCTAGCCTGCCTCCACCCGCCGCTCGGGCGCTCCGTCCTCGCCGGCGGGCGGGCCCGTCAGCACGCGGGCCAAGGTCTCGCTCAGCTCCTCGATCCGGAAGGGCTTGGCCACCACGCCGGCGAAGCCGTGGGCGCGGTACTCGGCCATGACCGGGTCCTTGGAGTAGCCGCTGGAGACGATCGCCCTCACCCCCGGCTCCCGCTCGCGGAGCGGTCCGATCGCCTCCTTGCCGCCCATCCCCCCGGGGATGGTGAGGTCCATGATGGCGGCGTCGACCGGCCGGCCCTCCGCCCGGGCGTCGGCGCAGACGGCCAGGAGCTCGGCGCCGTCGCGCGCCGGGAGCGCCTCGTAGCCGAGCCGGCGCAGCATCCGGCCGAGCGCGCTCCGGACCAGGTCGTCGTCGTCCATCACCACCACCCGGCCGCGGCCGCGAACGATCGCGCCCCCGGCGGCGGACGGCTCGGCCGCGTCCCGCACGGCGGGCAGGGCGACGACGAACGTCGCTCCGCGGCCGGGCGCCGAGTCCAGGCGGATCTGGCCGCCGTGGCGGGTGACGATGGAGTGGACGGTGGTGAGGCCGAGCCCGGTGCCGGTCGCCTTGGTGGTGAAGTACGGGTCGAAGATCCGCTGGGCGACGTCGGGCGCGATCCCGGGGCCGGTGTCCGCCACCTCGATCCGCACCCGGGGGCGGGGCTCCTCACCCGGCGCGCGGGGCGCGTCGTCGGCGACGTTCCGGGCCGAGATGCGGAGCGTCCCCGCCCCGTCCATCGCCTGGACGGCGTTCAGGACCAGGTTCTGGATCACCTGGCCGATCTGCCCCTCGTCCACGTGCACGGGCCAGAGCTCCTCCGGGAGGTCGTACTCGCAGGCCACCCGGGAGCCGCGCAGGGCCAGGGAGGCCGTCGCCCGGAGGAGCGGTGCGACCGCCACCCGCTTCCTCACCGGCTCGCCGCCCCGGGAGAAGGTGAGGAGCTGCTGGGTGAGGTCGCGGGCCCGCAGGGCCGCCCCCTCGGCCTCGGAGAGCAGCTCGCGGAGCTGCCGGTCGGCGCTCGACTCCCGGGCGAGCGAGATGTCGCCCAGGATGGCGGCCAGGAGGTTGTTGAAGTCGTGGGCGATGCCGCCGGCCAGGATCCCGAGGGACTCGAGCTTCTGCACCTTCGCCTGCTCCTGCTCGGCCAGCTTCCGCCGGGTGTTGTCGATCAGGGTCCCGACGATGGCGGGGCGGCCGCCGAGGCTGGTCCGGCTCCCGAAGGCCTCCACCTCGATGACCCGGCCGTCCTTGCGGAGGCCACGGAACTCGTACTGGAGGGAGGGCAGCCCGGCCGCCAGGCGCTCACGGAAGCCCTCCTCCACCAAGGCGTGATCGTCGGGGTGGGTGAGGTCGATGTTCCGGACCTTGCCCATCAGCTCCTCGGGGGCGTAGCCGAAGATCTCCGCCATCCGCGGGTTCACGTAGCGGAGGACGCCGTCCTGGATCAGGTAGACGCCCACGATGGCGCGCTCGGCCAGGTCGCGGAAGAGCGCCTCAGACTCGCGGAGGGCCCGGGCGGCCTCCCGGTGCTGGACCACCTCGCGGGCGTGGTGCGCCGCCAGGGCCTCATGGCGGAAGCGCATCCGCACCGAGCCCTGAATGGCGCGCGCCGCCATCCGTCCGATGGTGGTCATGGCGAACATGAAGACCAGCACCAGCAGGGCGAGCGCCAGGTGCAGCCGGTCCCCCTCCGCGCAGAGCCTGGTGAGGAGGGGCGCGGCGACCGGGACGGAGAAGACGGCCACCGCCGGGAAGTAGGTGAAGTTGGTCCCGGCCGCGCCGCCGGCGAGCCCGCCGATGACGAGCACCAGCACGGCCTGCTGGATGGGCGCGCCGGGGACGTAGAAGAGCAGGCCGGCCGCGCCCCAGAGCACGCCGCTCAGCGCGCTCCCGCAGCAGTAGAGCCGGGCCCAGCGTCGCGCCTCCGCCGGCAGGCGGGCCCGGGCGGCGTAGGCGCGGGCTTCCCCCGCGCGGAGGAGGATCGAGCCCGCCATCGCGCCGATCCAGGCGAGGGTGCCGGGCCCGAGCGGCCGCTGGCCGACCACCGCCACCAGGATGGCCGCGCTGGCGGCGAGCATGGCCAGGACCGGGCGGGCGCGCTCGTGGAGGAGCCGCACGCGCTCCGCGAGCACGAGCTCGTCGAGGGCCTCGGGGTCTCGGAGCGCGTCCCGCGACCCGTCCTCTGCCGGGGGCGCGTCCGGGGGAGCGGGGGTGGGGCAGCGGGCGGGCCCGGAGGTCACGCCGCTGCCTGCTGCGAATCGCGTGCCCGGGCGGGCCGTCTCCCGGGTGAGGCGCGGCCCTGCGATCCGCCCCCGTTCCTCGCCGCTTGGCGCGCCGCCGGCCGGGCTCGGGGCGCGCCTCACCGCGCGCTCGAATGGGTCGCCGCGCCGCCGGGTCCGGGGAGCCCCGCCGATCCCCACCGCCGGGCCGCACCCGGCTGCCCACCTCCGGTGCACCCGGGGTCCTCTCGAACCCGCGATCCGGCGGGCGCGGCTCGGGGCGTCCCGCGGGGCCGGGACAGGGGCGCGCCGGGGCGCAGATCCGCGTCCGCACTGGCCCGCGCTCCCGGCGCGGCCTCCGCGGGCGCCGCCCCCCCCCGCCGCGGGCCGGGCCGGCACGCCGGCTGCTCCTCCCACCCCTGCTCCGGCCTGCGGGGCCGAGGTCAGGTCGTGGGGGGAAGCACCCGTGCTCGCCAGCATGAAGACCGGCACCAAGATCCTCGCCTCGTTCGCGGTCGCGCTCGCCCTCATGCTCGGGCTCGGCGCCGTCGCCTGGGCGACCGCCCGGAGCCTGGCCGGCCACCTCACGGACGTGGCCGACGCGAAGCTCCCCGCGGTGGAGGCCCTCGGGCACGTGGCCGAGTGCCAGGCGGAGGCCGCCGGCCAGCTGGCCACGCTCATGCTGAGTCGCGCGGACGAGCGGCTCCGGCGGGAGACGCGCGCGGCGTACCGCGACACGTCGGCCGCCCTCGACCAGGCGGTGGCGGCCTTCGAGGGCCACCCGCACGAGGAGGAGGCGCTGCGCTGGACGGCGGTGAAGGTGACGCTGGCCGGCTGGCGGCAGTGGGCGGACACGACGGTGTCGGTGCTCGACGAGCGGGAGCGGCTGGTGGAGCAGGGCGGCGATCCCGAACGGATGGAGGAGGTGGACGGGCGTGCCTGGCGGAGCTTCCTCACCGCCCGCGCGGCCGGCGAGCCGGTGGGCCGGGCCCTCGCCGGCCTGGTGGCGGCCACGCGGCAAGGCGCGATCGCCAGCCGGGAGGCCGGTCACCGCGCCGCGGTCCGCGGGCTCTGGGCGGTGACGATCGCGCTCGGCGCCGGGGCGGCCCTGCTCGCCGGGCTGGGGCTCCTCCTCTCGCGGGCCATCGCCCTCGGCATCCGGGGGGTGCTGGTGGAGGCGGGCCGCCTTCACGAGGCGGTCGAGGCGGGCCGGCTCCAGGTCCGCGGCGACGGGGCCCAGGTGACCGCCGAGCTCCGCCCGGTGGTGGAGGCGATGAACGCCACCCTGGACGCGGTCGCCCGGCCCCTCGAGCTGGTGGTGGACTACGTCACCCGCATCTCCAACGGCGATCTCCCTCCGCCCCTCGAGGAGCGCCAGCGCGGCGACTTCAACGCCATCCAGGACGCCCTGAACCGCTGCGTCGCCGCCCTCTCCGGCCTGATCGCGGAGATGAACCGGATGAGCGCCGAGCACGAGCGGGGCGAGACCGACGCGGCGGTGGACGTCGCCCGCTTCCAGGGCGCCTACCGGACCATGGCGCAGGGCGTGAACGAGATGGTGGGCGCCCACCTGGCGGTGAACCGCCGGGCGATGGAGGTCTTCGCCGAGTTCGGGCGGGGCAACTTCGAGGCCGCCCTGGCGCCGCTCCCGGGCAAGAAGCGGTTCATCAACGAGACCGTCGAGCAGGTCCGCGGCAACCTCAACGGGCTCATCGCGGAGATGAACCGGATGAGCGCCGAGCACGAGCGGGGGGAGATCGACGCGGCGGTGGACGCCGCCCGCTTCCAGGGCGCCTACCGGAGCATGGCCGAAGGGGTGAACGGGATGGCCGCCGCCCACACGGCCATGACCCGGAAGGCGATGGCGGTGGTGGGCGAGTTCGGACGGGGGAGCTTCGACGCGCCGCTGGAGGCGCTCCCGGGGAAGAAGCGCTTCATCAACGACACCATCGAGCAGGTGCGCGCGAACCTGCGCGCCCTCCTCGCCGACGCCGAGCTCCTGGCCGGGGCGGCGGTGGCCGGGGAGCTCTCCACCCGCGCGGACGCCTCCCGACACCAGGGGGGCTTCCGGGCCATCGTCGAGGGCGTGAACCGCACCCTGGACGCCGCGCTCGCCCCCCTCCAGGAGGCGAGCGCGGTCCTGGAGCGGCTCGCCGGACGCGACCTGCGGGCCCGCGTCCGGGGCGAGTACCGGGGCGACCACGCCCGGATCAAGGAGTCCCTCAACGCCACCGCCGGGGCGCTCCACGAGGCGCTCGACCAGGTGGCGGCCGCCGTCGAGCAGGTGTCCGGCGCGGCCGCGCAGATCGCCGCGTCCTCGCAGGCGGTGGCGGCCGGTGCCTCCGAGCAGGCCTCCTCGCTCGAGGAGACCTCGGCGGCGGTCGAGGCCGTCTCCGGGACCGCGCGTCGCTCCGCGGAGAACGCCCAGCAGGCCAACACCCTGGCGCGGAGCGCCCGGGGGGCGGCGGCCGACGGCGCCGGCACCATGGAGCGGATGCAGGCGGCCATGGCGCGGATCCGGGCCTCGGCGGAGGGGACCTCGCAGATCATCCGCGACATCAACGACATCGCCTTCCAGACCAACCTGCTCGCCCTCAACGCGGCGGTGGAGGCGGCCCGCGCGGGCGAGGCGGGGCGCGGCTTCGCGGTGGTGGCGGAGGAGGTCCGCTCCCTGGCCGGCCGCGCCAAGGAGGCGGCGGGGAAGACCGAGGCGCTGATCCGGCAGTCGGTCCAGGAGGCGAGCGCCGGGGAGCTGACCGCCCGGCAGGTGGCCGGCAAGCTCGGCGAGATCGTCGGGAGCGTGGAGAAGGCCTCGGCCATCGTCTCGGAGATCGCGGCCACGTCCCGGGAGCAGGCGGCGGGGATCGACCAGGTGATCGGCGCCATGGGCGAGATGGACCGGGTGACCCAGCAGAACGCCGCCTCGGCGGAGGAGTCCTCCTCGGCGGCGAGCGAGCTGTCCGGCCAGGCCGGGGAGCTGGCCGCAATGGTCGGGTCCTTCCGGCTGGAACGGGACGAGGCGCCCGTCGTCCGCCCGGCACGCCCGGCGGCGGCGGCCGTCCCCCGGGTCAACGGGGCCGCGGCGCGCGCCGGCGGCGCGCTCCGGAACGGCGGCGCCGCGCTCCAGGCGCCGGCCGGCATCCTCGCGGAGCGGTTCCCGCCGGAGGGCGACGCCGCCCTCCGGGACTTCTAGAGCGCGCGAACAGGGGATCGCCGGCGGCGGACGGCGCGGTCTCCGGCATGACAAGCGACCCCGGGGCGGCGATACTCCTCGGAGGAGATCCCATGACCCCGTCCGCCCTCCTGCTCGCGCTCGCCCTCCTCGCCCCGGACTCCAGCCAGCCGTTCGGCGGCAAGTGGCCGTACCCGCCGCCCCGGCAGGTGCAGGCCACCGAGCGGACCAAGTGCGACATGGGGACGGTGCTCTCCGTGGAGGCCGCCAGGGGCGTGATGCGGGGGACGACGCCGGCGGGCGTGGTCACCTACAAGGTCGGCCCCGAGGTGCAGGTCTTCTCGCTCGAGGGCAAGCCGATGGGTGGCCTGGCCACCCTGAGCCCCGGGCAGCGGTACCGCGCGTACTACGTGGTGGACGACGGCGCGAAGGTCCTCGAGATCGACCTCGAGGAAGGGCCCGTGCCCGGCGCCGCGCCGGCGCCCGGCGCCGCGCCCAAGTAGCCGCCCCGGTCTGGCGAAATGCGATGCCGGGGGGCGGCGCCCGTCGCATTCTGCGGGACCGCCCGGAGCACCCGGCTGCCCGGTTTCCGGGCGCCTCCCGCCCGCCCGGCTGGCCCACCCGTGGAACCTCGGGATTCCGCGCGGCCTTGCACGTCAAACGGGCACCGGCCGGAGTGCGCTGCATCTTGCAATGCGGAGCGCCTCCCTCCCTCCGGCCGGAGCCTCGATGACCGTCGTCGACCTGAAGCGGATGCTCCTGGGCAAGCCCCGGGACATCCGCGATCCGAAGACCTACCACCACATCTCGCTGATCGCCTTCCTGGCGTGGGTGGGGCTGGGGGCGGACGGGCTCAGCTCCTCCGCCTACGGTCCGGACGAGTCCTTCCGGGCGCTCGGGCAGTACCACTTCCTCGCGGTCGGGCTGGCGATCGCCACCGCCTTCACCGTCTTCATCATCTCCTACGCCTACTCCCGGATCATCGAGCACTTCCCCTTCGGCGGCGGCGGCTACGTCGTCGCCTCCAAGCTCCTCGGCCCGAAGTTCGGGGTGGTCTCCGGCTCGGCGCTGCTGGTCGACTACGTCCTCACCATCAGCGTCTCGATCGCCGCCGCGGCCGACGCCACCTTCAGCTTCCTCCCGCCGCACTGGCACGCGCTCAAGCTCCCCATCGAGTTCGGGGCGATCCTCCTCCTCACGGTGCTCAACCTGCGCGGGGTGAAGGAGTCGGTCACCACCCTGGCGCCCATCTTCGTCCTCTTCCTCGTCACCCACGCGATCCTGATCGTGGGCGTGATCGTGCTGCGCGGCTCGGAGCTGCCGGCGGTGGTGCACGAGGTCCACCAGGGCTACCGGAGCGGGCTCGCCTCCCTCGGCCTGGCCGGGCTCGCCGCCCTGTTCCTGCGCGCCTACTCGATGGGCGCCGGGACCTACACCGGGATCGAGGCGGTCTCGAACGGCCTCCAGATCATGCGCGAGCCCAAGGTGCACACCGGGAAGAAGACCATGGTGTACATGGCGGTCTCCCTGGCTCTGACCGCCGCCGGCATCACCCTCGGCTACCTGCTCGTCCACGCCCAGCCGGCCGAGGGCAAGACGATGAACGCGGTGCTGGTGGAGCAGCTCGCCGGCGGCTGGGGCGCCCCGGGCCAGGCCTTCATCTGGCTGACCCTGGCGGCGGAGACCGCGCTCCTGGTGGTGGCGGCCCAGGCGGGCTTCATCGACGGGCCGCGGGTCATGTCCAACATGGCCAACGACCGCTGGCTGCCGGCCCGCTTCGCGCAGCTCTCCGAGCGGCTCTCGATGCACCAGGGGATCCTGCTCATCGCCGCCGCCTCGGTGGCCACGCTGCTCTACACCAGGGGAGACACCAGCACCCTGGTGCTCATGTACTCGATCAACGTGTTCCTCACCTTCTCGCTCTCGGAGATGGGGATGGTGCGGTACTGGATCCGGGAGCGCCAGCAGTACCCCGACTGGTACCGGCACATCGTCATCCACCTGATCGGCCTCACCCTCTGCCTCTCGATCCTCACCGTGAGCGTCTACGAGAAGTTCGGGGAGGGGGGCTGGATCACGCTGGTGGTGACCGCCACGCTGATCGGCCTCTGCCTGGTGATCCGCCGGCACTACGAGGCGGTGGGGCGGAACCTCCGCCGGCTGGACTCCATCCTCGGCGCCCTCCCCGAGCTCGGCGACGCCGGGCAGCGCTCGCAGCTCGATCCGAAGCAGGACGTGGCGGTGCTCCTGGTGGGCGGGTACGGGGGGCTGGGCGTCCACCAGCTGCTCACCGTGCAGCGGATCTTTCGCGGCCACTACCGGAGCGTCCTCTTCCTCTCGGTGGGGGTGATCGACGCGGTGGCCATGAAGGGCGTGGCCGAGGTGGACGAGCTGCGCCACCGCACCGAGCAGTCCCTCCGGCGGTACGTCGAGCTGGCCCACAAGCTCGGGCTCAAGGCCGACTACCGGATGAGCGTGGGGACCGAGGCGGTCAACGAGGCGGAGCAGCTCTGCCGGGCGGTGGCGGCCGAGTTCCCGAACGCCATCTTCTTCGCGGGGAAGCTGGTCTTCGAGCGGGAGCGCTGGTTCCAGCGGATCCTGCACAACGAGACCGCCTACCAGATCCAGCGGCGCCTCCAGTTCGCCGGGCTGAACGCGATGGTCCTGCCCGTGCGCGTGCTGGAGGAGGTGCCCGCCGCGGCGGTCCCGGCGGCGGCCTGATCCCCGCCCGCCGGGGCCTGCCGGCGGGCGTGCCCCTCAGCCGCGCTCGCCGTACTGGCGCTCGTAGTAGCGGAGGTACTCGCCGGAGAGGACCCGCTCCCACCAGGGCCGGTGGTCCACGTACCAGCGGACGGTGGCGGCGAGCGCCTCCTCGAAGCGGAGCCGCGGCGTCCAGCCGAGCCGGGCGCGGGCCCGGCCGGCGTCGATGGCGTAGCGCCGGTCGTGGCCGGGCCGGTCCTTGACGAAGCGGATCAGGGACTCGGGCTTGCCCAGGAGCCGCAGGACCTCGCGGACGATCTGGAGGTTGTTCCGCTCGCTCGAGGCCCCCAGGTTGTAGACCTGGCCCGGCTCCCCGCGCTCCAGGGCCGCCAGCAGCCCGCGGCAGTGGTCCTCCACGTGGATCCAGTCGCGAACGTTGAGGCCGTCGCCGTAGACCGGGAGCGGCTGGTCCCGGAGGGCGTTGGCGATCATCAGGGGGATGAGCTTCTCGGGGAACTGGTAGGGGCCGTAGTTGTTGGAGCAGCGGGTCACCACCACCGGGACCGAGAAGGTGCGGGCGTAGGCGAGGGCGAGGAGGTCGCCCCCGGCCTTCGAGGCCGAGTAGGGGGACGAGGGCGCGAGCGGGGTCTCCTCGGTGAAGAGCCCGGTGGCGCCGAGCGAGCCGTAGACCTCGTCCGTGGAGACGTGGAGGAAGCGCCGGACCCCGTGCTCGCGGGCGGCCTCGAGCAACACCTGGGTCCCGCGCACGTTGGTCTCGATGAAGACCGCCGGGGCGAGGATGGAGCGGTCGACGTGGCTCTCGGCGGCGAGGTGCAGGACCGCGTCCGGGCGCTCCGACCGGAACAGCTCCGCCACCAGCTCGCCGTTCCCCACGTCGCCGCGCACGAAGCGGTAGCGGCGGTCTCCCTCGAGGTCGGCCAGGCTCTCGGCGTTTCCTGCGTAGGTGAGGAGGTCGAGGTTCACCACCCGCCAGTCGGGACGCTCGGCGAGGAGGAGCCGGACCAGGTTCGAGCCGACGAAGCCGGCGCCTCCGGTGACGAGGACGTTCATGGAGGAGGCGCCGGGCTAGCCGTCCCGCCGCTCCCAGCGGTACGGGATGTGGTTCTGGTGCGGGTCGAGCCGGTACTCGTCGGGCTGGTCGTGGCGGTAGGGCTGGGTGGTGACGTTCACGATCAGCGACTCCTCGTCGCCGATGTTCTTGAACCCGTGCCAGACGTGCTTGGGGATCTGGACCAGCTGCGGGTTGTGGTCGCCCAGGAAGAACTCGTTCAGGGTCCCGCGGGTGGGTGAGCCCTCGCGCTCGTCATAGAGGACGAGCTTGATCATCCCCTTCACGCAGACGAAGTGGTCGACCTGGAGCTCGTGATAGTGCCAGGCCTTGGTGACCCCGGGGTACATCGTGGTCAGGTAGGTCTGGCCGAACTCGATGAAGAGTGGGTCGTCGCGCCGGAGCATCTCCATGAGCCGGCCCCGCTCGTCGGGGATGACCTTGAGCGGCTTCACCTGCACGCCGTCGATGAGCTTCTGGGGCAAACGGGACTCCTCGTCTCCGGGCGCTCGAGCGCCTGGACGTCGGCGCGGCGAGCAACGCTAACGCCCGTCGGGGCGGGAGTCGAGCGCCGCGGCGCGCGCCGGCGACCTGCCGCGAGCCGGCCCGGGGCGAGACCGTTCTTGACACCTTCGGGGCATTCCGGGCGGGTCCTTGAACGCTCGGTACCGCGATGACCACGAATGGGGAGTAAGCGCTTCCTGCCAGCACGGAATGGGCCGTGACCGGGCGCCTGGTCCCTGGGTCCCTCGAACGGATCCTTGAATCCCCAGATCCGCCTTCGCGCGACCCGAGCTTCGAGGAACCACCGATGAAACGCGCCGCCTTCGCCGCCCCGCTCGCCGCCGCGCTGGCGGCCTGCGGAGGCAGCCACCCCGCCGGCCCGTGGCTCACCGACCCCGGGGTCGCCGGGCACGCGTTCTTCAAGCTCGCGGGCACGGTGCACGATCCCTCCGCTCCCGGCAGCGCCGTCACCTGCGACCAGTGCCACCCGGGCACGAGCTTCAAGCAGTTCGACTGCACCACCAGCTGCCACGCGCAGGCGAGCATCGACCCCATCCACACCACCCCCACTGCGGTGCCGGGCTACGTCTACGCCAGCGCCTCCTGCCTCTCCTGCCACCCCGACGGCAGCGGGAGCATGCCGGACCACTCCGCCAAGCTCTTCCCCATCGGGACCGGGACGCAGCACCCCTTCCAGTGCTCCCAGTGCCACACCGACCTGGTGAACCGGTCCAACACCGCGACGCTCGCCTGCTTCACCTGCCACCAGACGGTCACCGCCCTCCCGGCGCTGGCCGCCGGGCACGCCGGGGTGAAGGACTACCCGGCCAGCCCCATCGCCACCGACTGCGTGCGCTGCCACGCGGACGGCCAGGTGACCACGGTCGCTTCCCACAGCCAGTTCCCGATCGCCTCGGGCAGCTCCACGCACGACACCGCCTGCGTCCAGTGCCACTCCGCCTTCCGCGCCGACAAGCCCTGGGGGGCCGACTTCTCCGCGTACAGCTGCGTGGGCTGCCACGACCAGACCACCACCGACGCGGGCCACTCCGGCCTCAGCGGCTACGTCTACGCCAGCAGCAACTGCTTCGGCTGCCACCCGACCGGCTCGGCGGCGCCCGCCAACCACACCCCGGCCTTCTTCCCCATCGGCGCGGGGACCGCCCACGCCAGCGTGACCTGCCTGCAGTGCCACCTGGACCTGACCAAGGCCACCGACCCCACCCAGTTCGCCTGCGACACCTGCCACGCCGGCATCGCCGGGTTCTCGACCAAGCACAACCCCGTCCCCCTCGGGAGCCGGACCGTGACCATCCTCGTCACCAGGACCGGCCAGAACGACCCGGGGACCGCGGTGCCGCTCACGAGCCCGAACTGCCTCAGGTGCCACGCCGACTCGCAGGTGGACCGCGTCGCCAGCCATCCGACCGGCGAGAGCGCGCTCGGCAACGGGAACCACGCCGGGGCGGGCTGCCTGACCTGCCACTCCACGGCCCGGACGGACAAGTCCTACGGCATCGACTTCGCGGCCACGGCGGGCTGCGTCGTGTGCCACCCCAACGGCACCGGCAACTGAGCCCGCCGGCCGGGGAACGCCCACGCCTGGCGCGTTCGCCGGAGGTGAGAGGCGTCCCGCGGGGCGCCCGAGGGTGGCGGACCCCGCCGGCCCGTCTTGGCGGCCTCGCGCCGGCCGTGCCACAATGGCGGCTCGATGAGCCCCGCCGACCGGACCGCTCCCCCCGCCGCCCCCGCGCCGCCCCTCTCCGATCGGGCCGACGCTCCCGACGCGGACTTCGCGGCGGCCCTCCGGGTCGATCCCGGCGCGCTGGGCGCGCCGCCGCCCGCGCCCACGCCGGAGGAGGCCCGGGTGGCGGAGGCGGTCCTCGCCCACTTCGCGGTGGCCCGGCCCGGCCCCTCGTCCTTCCCCTCGATCGCCACCCAGATCCTGGAGCTGGTCCGCTACCCCGACCTCGACCTGGCCGAGCTGGCGCGCTACATCAAGGTGGACGGCGCCCTGGCCGGAGGGGTGCTGTCGCTCGCCAACTCCGCCGTCTACCGCGGGGTCCGCACCATCGACACCGTGAAGGACGCGGTCGCCCGGCTGGGCGTGTCCGAGGTGGCCCGGCTGGCGGCCGCCATCTCGATGCGGGCGCTCTACAGCGCCGACGCCTCCGCCGAGTTCAAGCGATTCACGGCCGAGTGGGAGCGGCTCTTCCTCCACGCCGCCACCACGGCCCGGGCCGCGTCGGAGCTCGCCCGCCGGCGGGTGGTGGCGACGCCCGGCGCCGAGCAGACCTTCATGGCCGGCCTCCTCCACGACGTCGGCCTCTCGATCGCCCTGCGCTCCTACGCGGCGCTCTCGGTGGCGGGGAAGATCCCGGCGCTCGAGGCCGCCTCCGTGGCCAAGGTCCTCCACCGGGTCCACGTCCAGGTGGGCGTGGAGATGCACCGGGTCTGGCGCCTCCCCGCCAGCCTGGCCGACGTCGCCGCCCACCACCACGACGCGGCGGTGGCGCCGGGCGCCGAGCAGGGCGTGCTGCACCTGGTGCGGCTGGTCTCCGCGCTCGACCTGGCCGCGCGGGAGCCGGGGGCGCACCCGGGCGGCGCGGCGGAGGCGCTGCAGTCGTCCCGGGCCCTGGGGCTCTCTCCCGCCAAGCTCGCCGCCCTGAGCGCGGACCTCGAGGCGGCCGAGGCCTGGGTGCGGACGGCGTTCCCGCCGCCCGGCGCTGCGCCCGCCGCCCTGCCGCGCTGATCGGCTCGCCATGGTGTACGACGCGGAGAGCGCGCCGCCGGCGGAGGCCTGGCTCGCGGCCGCGGAGCAGGAGCGCCTGCGCGCCGTCGAGGCGCACCACGCCCGGCTCGCCGTTCACGCGCGCATGCCGCACCCGCGCCTCCACGCCGCCCTGCACGTGGTGGTGGAGGGGCAGCTGGCGGCGGGGGAACCGCCGGAGGTCCGGCGGGCGCTCGACCGGCTCGTGGCCGGCGGGCTCACGCGTCACGAGGCGCTCCACGCCATCGGCCTCCTGGTGGCGAACGCCACCACCGCGGCCCTCGAGGGGAGGACGTTCGACGCCCGCGTGTACGCGCAGGAGCTGGACGCCCTCACCGTCGAGGGGTGGCGGAGGCTCCCCGCGGGCGGCTAGATCGCCTCATGCGTCGGACCCTGCGGCACCGTCTGGGCGCCGCCGCCCTCGTCCTCCTCTGCGCGCTCCTCGGCGCGGTGGGGGAAGGTGGCGGCTGGCGAGGGCCGACCGGCTGGCGAGCCTGGGGACGCTCGCGGCGGGGATCGCCCACGACGACCACCACCTGATGGATCGGCAGGTGGCTGGGGCGGGACCCCGACGAAGCTCGCCCGGCGGAAGGGGGTTCAGCGCCTTGGAGACCTTCAGGACCTGATTCGACTCGAGCCGCCGAAGGCGACCGGGAATCGTGCAGCGGGGTTCAGCCCGCGTGGCCGGTGCCGAGGAGCAGGCCGCGCAGGATGTCGGCCCGATCGAGCGCGCCGAGCAGCCGGCCCTCGGCGTCGACCACCGCCAGGAGCTTGTGGGCGCCGGGCAGCACGAGCGCGATCGCCTCCCGGATGGGGAGCTCGGCGGGGGCGCGGGGCACCGGCCCCATGATCTCGGAGGCGGTCCGGGCGGTGGCGTGGCGCTCGGCCGCCTCGCGCTCGGCGCGGCCGAAGGCGAGGCCGTGCACCGCCCCGGAGAAGAGCCCGCGGCGCAGGGGCGGGGCGAGCCGCTCGAGCAGGTCGGCGTCGGTCACCACCCCGAGCACCCGCCGGCCGGCGTCCACCACCAGGGCGCGGTCCAGGCCGCTCGCCGCCACCACCGGCAGGACCTGGTCGAGCGGGGTCCCGGGCGCCACCACGGGAGGATCGCGGCGCATCGCGGCGGACACGGTGGCGTGCGCGTCCAGCCCGGCCCGCCGTCGCTCGGCCGCCGGCGCGCCGGCGCCGCCCGCCACCGCCCGGAGCACGTCGACCCGGGAGAGGATCCCCGCCAGCCGCCCCTCCTCATCCACCACCGGCAGGCGCTTCAGCCCTCGCCGCGCCATGGTCTCGGCCGCCTCCCGCAGCGGCGAGGGCACGCGGACCGTGACCGGGTCCGGCGTCATCACCGCCGCGGTCGTCCGCCTCCGCCGGGCCAGCACCGCGAGGGCCTTGTCGCTGGCCGGCGTCCCGGCGGCGGCGAGGAGGGCGAGCCGGGCCGCCAGCCCCCCCCGGGCGATCAGATCACCCTGGGTCACGATCCCCACCGGGAAGTCGCCGTCCACCACCGGGAGGGCACGCCGGCCGCCGCCGGCCATGCGCGCCACCAGCTCGACGAGCGGGGTGGCCGGCGAGACGGCCACCGCGGGCGAGGTCATGGCCGCCCCGACGGTGAGCTTGGGCGGGATGCCGAGGCTGGGCTCCAGGGCCGGGGCCGGCGGCTGGCGCATGCCCTCATGTTGCCCCTGCGCACGGGCCGAGGTAAAGGGTCGCAGTGGGACGACTCCTCCTCGTCTGCGCCGGCGGCGCGCTCGGCAGCGGCGCCCGCTACCTGGTCGCCACCTGGGCCACCGCGGCCTTCGGGCCGAGCTTCCCCCGCGGCACGCTGATCGTGAACGTGACCGGGTCCTTCCTCCTGGCGGCGATCCTCACCCTGGCGTTCTCCACCGACGCGATCTCGGACGACCTGCGCCTCTTCCTCTCCAGCGGGGTGATGGGCGGGTACACCACCTACTCGTCCTTCAACTGGGAGACGATCGCGCTCGTCCAGGAGGGGCGGGTGGGGACGGCGGCGCTGAACGTCGCCGCCACCCTCCTCGGGTGCCTGGCGGCCGGGATGGCCGGGGTGCTGGCGGTGCGCTGGCTCGGGTACTGACCCCATGGACCTCGCCATCCGCTGCCGGGGCCTGGTGAAGCGCTACCCGCCCGACGTCCTGGCGGTCGACGGCCTCGAGCTGGAGGTGGGGCGGGGCGAGTGCTTCGGGCTGCTCGGCCCGAACGGCGCGGGGAAGACCACCACCGTCGAGATCCTGGAAGGGCTCGTGGCGCCGACCTCCGGAGAGGTGGAGCTCCTCGGGACCACCTGGGCCGAGGCGGGGGAGGGGCTGCGGGCCCGGCTCGGGATCACGCTCCAGGAGACGCACCTCATGGAGCGGCTCTCGGTCGAGGAGCTGCTGCGCCTGTTCCGGTCCTTCTACGCCCGCGGCCGGGCGGTGGACGAGGTGATCGCCCTGGTGTCGCTCGAGGAGAAGCGGCGCGCCCGCTACGATCGGCTCTCCGGCGGGCAGAAGCAGCGCCTGGCGGTGGCCTGCGCGCTGGTGGGAGAGCCGGAGCTCCTCTTCCTGGACGAGCCGACCACCGGCCTCGACCCGCAGTCGCGGCGGCAGCTCTGGGACGTCGTGGTCGAGGAGCGGCGGCGGGGCCGGACCGTGCTCCTCACCACCCACTACATGGACGAGGCGGAGCGCCTCTGCGATCGGGTGGCGATCGTGGACCGGGGGAAGGTGATCGCCCTGGGAACGCCACGCGACCTGGTGGCGCGCCACGTCGGCCAGGAGGTGGTCGAGTTCCAGGCGCCGCTCGATCCCATCGCCGAGACCGGGCTCGCCGATCTGCCCGGCGTCCAGGCGGCCCGGCGCGTGGCGGCCGGCTGGGCGCTCACCGTCGACCGGGTCCACCTCGCCGTCCCCGCCCTGCTCCGGCACCTGGAGCGCCGCGGGGCGCCCCTCGAGGCGCTCTCCACCCATCGGGCCACGCTCGAGGACGTGTTCGTGAGCCTGACCGGCCGGAGGCTCCGTGACTGAGCCGTTCGCCCGCCCCCAGGCGGTGGCCCGCCTGCGCCCGGCCGCCGGCGATCGCTCTCCCCTGGTCCAGCTGACCCTGGCGCGGCTCCGCGGCTTCCTGCGCGAGCCGTCGGCGGTCTTCTGGACCTTCGGCTTCCCCATCCTGCTCACCATCGCCCTCGGGATCGCCTTCCGCTCCCGCCCGCCCGAGCCGGTCCGGGCCGCGGTCGAGGCCGGTCCCGGGGCCGAGCGCCTGCGGGAGGCGCTCGCCGCCGGTGGCGGCGTGGCGGCCGAGGTCCTCTCCCCCGACGAGGCCCGCGCCGCCCTGCGCGGCGGGCGGATCACCCTGACGGTGGTCCCGGGGGATCCGCCGTCCTACCGCTTCGACCCGACCCGGCCCGAGAGCCGGCTGGCCCGGGCGGTGGTGGACGACCGCCTGCAGCGGGCGGCCGGCCGCGGGGACGCGTTCCGGCCGGAGGAGCTCCGGCTCGCCGAGCCGGGGGCGCGCTACGTCGACTTCCTGGTCCCGGGGCTGGTGGGCATGAACATCATGTCCGCGGGGATGTGGGGCGTGGGCTGGGTGATCGTCGAGGACCGGCAGAAGAAGCTGCTGAAGCGCATGATCGCCACCCCCATGCGCCGGCGGGACTACCTGCTCTCCTTCGTGGTGGTCCGCCTCCTCGCCCTGGTGGTGGAGGTCCCGGTGCTGGTCGGGTTCGGGGTGCTCGCCTTCGGCATCCCGGTGCGCGGCTCGCTCCTCGCCCTGGGCGCGATGGTGGTCCTGGGAGCCCTCGCCTTCGGCGGGCTCGGGATCCTGGTCGCCTGCCGGGCCCGGAACACCCAGACGGTGGGCGGTCTCATGAACCTGGTGATGCTGCCGATGTTCGTGCTCTCGGGGGTCTTCTTCTCGGCCGGGAACTTCCCCGCCGCGATGCGCCCGGCAATCCGGCTCCTCCCGCTCACCGCCCTGAACGACGGGCTGCGGGCGATCATGAACGATGGGACGGGCCTCCTCGCCCTCTGGCCGCAGCTCCTGCTCCTGGCGGGGGTGGGCGTCGCCTCGTTCGCGGCGGCGCTGCGCTTCTTCAGGTGGAGCTAGGGCGGAGCCCGAGCCGCGCGGCGTCCTCGGGGGTGTTGGCGTTCTCCAGGGCACGCCCCCCGGGGTCAACCTCGCGCCAGGCCTCCTCCTCGACGATCCGCGCCCCCACCGCCAGGGCGAGCTCCTGGAGGGAGGGATCGCCGGCGTGCAGCAGCCGCTCCAGCGGCGCCAGACAGGCGCGAGACCAGAAGGCGTGGAGCGGCTCGAGCCGCCCACCCCAGCGAACCAGCACGGCCGGCGCGCCGGGGCGGAGCCCGGCGAGGAACCGGATGGGCCCGGCCGCCAGGAAGGGCATGTCGCAGGCGGCGGTGAACACCCACTCGGTCGAGGCGGCGGCGAGCGCCGCGTGGACGCCGCCCGGCGCGCCCTTGCCGGGCAGGAGGTCGGGAACCACCGGCGCGCCGAGGGCGGCGTAGGGCACGGCGTCGCCCGCCACCACCAGCGACGCCTCGAAGAGCCCGCCGAAGAGCCGGAGCGCGCGCGCGGCCAGCGGCTCGCCCTCCAGGCGGAGGAGCCCCTTCGGGAGGCCGCCCATCCGCCGGCCGCGCCCGCCGGCGACGAGCGCGCCGGTGCAGCCATCGATGAGAGGGGGTCGCATGCGTCCCTCAGTCTATCCCGGAAGCGCGCAACGACACTGGAGCCGGCGGGCGATCCTTGTTACAACGGGCGACCCATGACCCCGGAGCAGCGGCTGGAGGCCTTCCGGAGCTTCGTGGAGAAGCGCCCGGACGATCCGTTCGCCCGCTACTCCCTTGCCATGGCCCTGCGCGCCGCGGGGCAGGGCGAGGCGGCGGCGGCCGAGTTCCGGGAGCTGGTCCGGCGTGCGCCGGGGTACGTCCCGGCGTACCTGATGCTCGGGCAGGTGCTCGAGGGGCTCGGCCGGGAGGGTGAGGCGGCGCAGGCTTACGGGGACGGGGTCGCCCAGGCGGCCCGCAGCGGAGACGGACACGCGCGGAGCGAGCTCGAGCAGGCGCTCGAGGCGATCCGCGCCAGAGGAACGAGATGAGCGAGAACAACGAGCCCGAAGCCATTCCCCACATCCCGCTCGGCGGGCTGATGCGCGGCAAGCGCGCCCTGGTCACGGGCGTGGCCAACGACCGCTCCATCGCCTGGGCGATCGCGCAGGCGTTCGCCGCGGAGGGGGCCGAGCTGGCCTTCACCTACCCCGGCGAGGGAATGGCGAGGCGCGTGCGGCCGCTGGTCGAGACGCTCTCGCCCAAGGCGATCATCGACTGCGACGTGTCCAGGGACGCCGACATCGATCGGACCGTGGAGGAGATCCGCAAGGTCTGGCCGCAGGTGGACGTGCTGGTCCACTCGATCGGCTTCGCGCCGCGCGGGGCGCTGGAGGGGCGGTTCACCGAGGTCACCACGCGCGAGGCCTGGCAGGTCACCATGGACGTCTCGGCCTACTCGCTCATCGGCCTGACCCGGGCCTTCAAGCCGATGATGCCGCCGGGGTCGTCGATCGTCTCCCTCACCTACTACGGGTCCGAGAAGGTGGTCCGGAACTACAACGTGATGGGCGTCGCCAAGGCGGCCCTCGAGGCCTCCACCCGCTACCTCGCCGACGACCTCGGCCTGGACGGGATCCGGGTGAACACCATCAGCGCCGGGCCGCTCAAGACCCTGGCCGCCGCCGGCATCAAGGGGATGCGGACGATGCTGGGGGAGAACGCCGAGAAGACCCCCCTGCGCCGGAACATCGAGCAGGAGGACTGCGCCAACGCCGCCCTCTACCTCTGCTCCGACCTGGCACGGAACGTGACCGGGGAGGTGCTCCACGTCGACGCCGGCCAGAACATCCTGGGCGTCGTCTCGATGAGCTAGCCCTCCTCCGCCCTAGACGAACCTGCCCCGGCGCGGGCCCTGGCCCACGAACGGGTTCGAGCGCCGCTCCTCCCCGATCGTCCCGGCCGGGCCGTGCCCGGGGAGGATGCGGGTGTCGTCGCCGAGCGGGAAGAGCCCCTCCTGGATGGATCGGTGGAGGGCCTCGAAGTCGCCGCCCGGGAGGTCGGTGCGGCCGACCGACCCTGCGAACAGCGTGTCGCCGGTGAAGACCAGCCCCTCCTCCTGGAAGGAGAGGCAGCAGGAGCCCCGGGTGTGGCCGGGGGTGTGGATCACACGGGCGGCGCACTCCCCGACCTGGAAGGTCTCGCCCCCGGCGTGGAGGTGGTCGACCTCCGGCACGCGCGCCGCCTCGAAGCCGAACATCTCCGCCTGGCGGGGGAGGGCGTCCAGCCAGGCGCGGTCGTCCGCGTGGATCTGGACCGGGGCCCCGGTGCGCTCGCGGGCCTCGGCGGCGCCGGCGACGTGATCGATGTGGCCGTGGGTGCAGAAGATCCGGGTCACCCGGTAGCCGCCCGGCTCGATCAGCGCCAGGGCCCGGGCCACCTCGGCGCCGGGGTCGATCAGCACCGCCTCGCGGGCGCGGTCGCAGGCGGCGAGCCAGCAGTTCGCCGCGAACGGCCCGAGGACCGCGTGCCGCACGACCAGCATGCCCCCTCCGAAGAGAAGGGGCCGAAGGGTCACCCCTCCGGCCCCGTGTGGACCCGCGCTCCCGGGCCCTCTGGCCCGGCCGCGCAGCCTAGTACGAGAAGGACGATCCGCAGCCGCAGGTGGTCCGGGCGTTCGGGTTGTTGAACTTGAACCCGGCCCCCTGGAGCCCGACCACGTAATCGACCGTGACGCCCTGCAGGTACATCGAGCTCATCGGGTCCACGTAGAGCGTGATCCCCTCCTGCTCGAAGGCCATGTCGCCGTCCTTGGGCTCCTTCTCGAAGTCCATCGAGTACTGGAACCCGGCGCAGCCGCCGCCCATCACCCCGATGCGGATCCCGTAGCCCTCCAGCCCCTCGCGCTGGATCGCGTCCTTGATCATCTCCACCGCCTTCCCGGTGAGGGAGACGGGGCTCTCCATGCCGAGGTCGGCGGGAACGGCGGGCTTGGGCGGGGCGAGGGTCGTGGCTTCCATGTGTTCCGGATCTCCGTGCGGGGGCGCGAACGCCCTCGATTGACGTGGCGCAAGGAGTGTAACAGGGCGGGTCCCGGCCTTCAACGCAAGCTGGCCCGCCCGGCTCCGGGCTACTCGATGCGCCCGTTCAGGTGGCGGCCCCCGTCGACGGGGAGCACCGCCCCGGTCACGAAGGGCGCCTCCGCCAGGTACCGGACCGCCGCCGCCACGTCGTCCGGGGTCCCGGCGCGGCCCAGGGGGATGCGGCGCGCCAGCGCACGCCGGCGCGAGGCCGGATAGGTCTCGGGGAACAGGACCGTCCCGGGCGCCACCGCGTTCACCCGCACCCGGGGGGCGAGCTCGAGGGCGAGGCACTCGGTGAGCCGGACCAGGGCGGCCTTCGAGGCGGCGTAGGCGGCGTAGCCCCGCCACGGCACCAGCCCTCCCCCGATGTCGGCCACGTTCACCACCACCCCGCGCGACCGGGAGAGCAGGGGGGCGAGCGCCCGGACGAGGAGGAGGGGGGCGCGGGCGTTCAAGTCCATCTGGCCGTCGAAGGCGGCGGCGTCGGTGTGCCGGAGGTCGAGGGCCTCGAAGGCGGCGGCCCCGTTCACCAGCAGATCCAGCCGGGAGAAGCGGGCGCGGAAGGCGGCGGCCAGCCGGGCCGGGCCGTCGGCGGCCGCCAGATCGGCGGGGAAGGTGGCGGCCAGCCCGCCGGGCCGGTGGGTGCGGTAGTGGCCGGCCACCCGCCAGCCGTGGCGCGCCAGGTCGCGGGCGATCGCCTCACCCACGCGCACGCCGGCGCCGGTGACCAGCGCCACCCGGCTCCCGCGACGCCCGCTAGCGCCGGGCATGCGGATCCCAGGGGGTCTCGGCGCGGCGGGCGCGGTGGTTCGCGACCCGCGCGGCCACGAAGAGGAAGTCCGAGAGCCGGTTCAGGTAGGCGAGGACGGCGGGCGCCACCTCGGTCTCCGCGGCCAGGGCGACCACGCGCCGCTCCGCCCGCCGGCAGACGCAGCGGGCGAGGTGCAGGTCGGCGGCGGTGCGGCTCCCGCCCGGCAGGACGAAGTGGGAGAGCGGCGGGAGCTCGCCCTCGAGGCGATCGATCACCTCCTCGAGGCGCGCGGTCCAGGCGGGCTCCACCGCCGGGATGGCGCTCCGCGCCCTGGCGCCCTGGGGCGTGGCCAGCTCCGCCCCCACGCAGAAGAGCTGGTCCTGGATCCGGCCCAGGTGGCCGTCGAGCTCGGGGTCCTCCACCTGCGCCCGGACCACGCCCAGGGCCGCGTTCAGCTCGTCCACCTCGCCGTAGGCCTCGACGCGGGCGTCGCTCTTCCGGACCCGCGGCCCCCCGAACAGGCCAGTCTCTCCGGCGTCGCCCGTCTTCGTGTAGATCTTCACGCCGCCGTGCCTATCAGAGGCCAGGGACGGGCCGCAACGCCCGCGCGAGGACGACGATGACGGCCATCTTCGAGGGAGAGGCGCTGGAGGCGGTGGGGCGGGCTGCCGCGGAGCGGGCCTGGTCCGAGGGCATGACCGTGCTCCGGCCGGACGGGGCGGTCGTGCCGATCCCGCTGGTGGCCGAGCCGGAGGTGATGTCGCGCGCCGCCCTGGCCGCGCTCGCGGCGGAGGCGGAGCGGATCCTGAGCGGCGCGGTGAAGCTCGCCCGCGCCCTCCTCGCCTCGGGCGACGCCCGCGACCGGGCCGCCCTCTCCGACCCCTTCTCCGGGCTGGAGGCGGAGGCGATGGAGCGGCTCTTCGACACCGCGCCCCTGGCCGCCCTGGTCGCCCGGGTGGACTTCCTGCCCCCGGAGGACGGCGGGGCCCCGCGGGCCCTGGAGCTGAACGCCACCATCCCCGCCATGCCCGGCTACGCCGACCTGGCCGCCTTCTCCTGGATCCGGGCCGCCGCCCGGGCGCGGGGGCGGTCGCCGCGGGAGGCGGAGGCGCTGGTGGCCGCCTGCGGGAGCCACATGGAGCGGCTCCGGGAGGCCCTGGTCGCCTTCTACCGGGCCCGAGGGGGGACGCGTGAGCGCCCCTCGATCGCCATCGTCGCCCGGCCGGGCGACGCCCAGATCGGCGAGCTGCGGCGGCTGGCGGCGCATCTCCGGCAGATGGGCCACCGGGCGGAGAACCTGGTGCCGGCGGACTGCGAGCCGGAGGCATGGGACGTCCTCTACCGGCACGTCTGGGCGAGCCGGGTCGACCCGGCCAGCCCCTTCGCCCGCGCCCTGCGTGCGCCGGACCGATACGTCCTCGCCAACCCGGTGAACGGTCTGCTCGAGGCGAAGGCGCTCTTCGCGCGCCTCTCCGAGTGCGCCGAGGATCCGGCCCTCGCCGAGCGGGCCGGGCTCGACCGGGCCGAGCGGGAGGCGGCCGCGCGCCTCCCCTGGACACGCCGGCTCACGCACGAGCTCGCGCCGCGCTGCCTGGCCGACAAGGACCGCTTCGTCCTCAAGCGCAGCTGGGACTACGGGGGCAAGAGCGTCCACCTCGGTGGCGAGCTCTCCGCGGAGGCCTGGGCGGGGGCGGTCCGGGCCGCCCTCGAGGACGCCCGGGGCGGCGGGTTCGTGGTCCAGGAGCGGATCTTCGCCGTCCGGCGGCCGGCCACCCGGATCGCGCCCGAGGGGGTGACCCGCGGCGACCTCTACCGGGACGTCTCGACCTACTGCGGGCTCGGCACCTCCCGGCCGGGAGGCTCGGTGGTGCGGGCCGCCGCCTCGCCCATCGTGAACATCCTGGGGGGCGGGGGGCTCGCCCCGGTCCTCCCCGAGGACGTGCACGAGCGGCTGGGGTAGGGGCTCGCCCGGGCCAGCCGCTCACGGCGCGGCGGCGTGCGAGCCGGCGGCCCCGAGCGGAGGGCCGAAGTCGGCGATGGAGGGGACCTGGGGCAGGACCTCGATCGGCCGCCCGCTGTCGTCCGTGTCGAGGTGGACGCAGAGCGCCTCCGGCCAGGCGCGGGCGTAGGCGTTCACGTGAGCGGGCTC
>Ga0335076_10001209_pt1 | contig 24898 bp, 24 predicted proteins | sample Lox_Sample_25_FD_206717 | JGI IMG/M metagenome (GOLD analysis project Ga0335076, IMG submission 206717) | Soil microbial communities from Loxahatchee National Wildlife Refuge, Florida, United States - Lox_Sample_2.5 | ecosystem: Environmental > Terrestrial > Soil > Wetlands | place: USA... | reverse complement strand
CCATTGCTTTCCGATCGTCTCTTTAAATCTTGGAGCGGGAGACGGGAATCGAACCCGCGACCAACAGCTTGGAAGGCTGTGACTCTACCACTGAGTTACTCCCGCCCTCGAAACCAGCTGTCAGCTCTCAGCTGTCAGCTCTCAGTTCAACTTCAGCGACCGGATCCGCTCTTCACTGTTTTCAGCTTCTCTGCTATCTGCCTTCTGTTTGATTGCCAGCTTCGTCAAAGCTAGCCCTGCAATCCCGGCTGCAGCGCCGACAAATACGTCGGCCAATCGATAGAGTAAACCGCCGCCAAGAATGAACCAAAACAACTCCCTGATCGCGGCTAAAGCGACGACCAGATAGAACAACCTGTTCGTACTGCGCTTCGCCTCCCTGCTACTCAGGCGTCCAGAGGCGATAATGTACAGCACGCAATACGCAATGACGATCCCTGTCGATGCCCACCTCAGAATCAGCCAAGTGGAATGCATCTCAGCACCTGCATGCAAACTCTGGAGCCGATGACCAGGATTGAACTGGTGACCTCTCCCTTACCAAGGGAGTGCTCTACCAACTGAGCTACATCGGCCCACTGCACTCTAGAGATCCCGCGCAAAACACGCTCAGGATTTCGCCTGCGGGCTCCCGCTGCGCTCACGCCCGCAAAGCGGCTCAAGCTACATCGGCTCGTTGTTCCCGTCGCTACTCCCGTCGGGATGCATCACATCCTTGCGCCGGATCATCGTCTTCACGGCAAACAGCGCCAGCACCGCCAGCGTCGCCAGACGAATCTTCTCGTCTGTGATGGTGCTCCACGTCAATACCGCGAGCACGACATACGCGGCCATCGCCAAAACAAAACGGTTCACGCGCATTCTTACAACCAGATCCTTCGCAGAAAGCGCTCAGGATTTCGGCTGCCTCAAACTGGTGCACAGGGGAGGATTCGAACCTCCGTACCTCCTGAGAGGGACAGATTTACAGTCTGTTGGCTTTAACCGCTCACCCACCTGTGCGCAAAACCGCAAATCCGCCAACAAAGCAAAAACACAAACTCGGAACACAGCACCGCTTATTGGGAAACGAACTGCAGGAATTCTCGCTGCTGCTGCGACCTGCCGGAAAATATCCTGATGGAGTGCGTTAGAATTGTTGCGCTACGCGCGCCGATCCGCGCAAACCTTCTGCTGTTTCCGGAAAAACCGTTTCCTGGAGCTGGCGAAGGGATTCGAACCCCTGACCCTCTGATTACAAATCAGATGCTCTACCGGCTGAGCTACGCCAGCATCGGAAGCATGGTCCTTCAGACACAATACTTCCTCTGATCCCTTCCTGATGTCCGGGACAATTATTTAAGGTACCACAAGGGGTTTTTACCGTGCAACCGGAACCCGGGAAGAGAGGGGGCAGATTGCCGAGATAAAACCGCTACCAGACACGAGCTACGCGCAATCGGGAGGTGCTCGCCGCCCACCCGCTGCAATCTGACCTCTTACCTCTAAAATCCGCGTGCTATCATTCCCTCCCTATATCCCTCCATGCGGATCAAGCGCACCCTCCCTGTTCTGATCGTGGTGCTGGCAATCGCGGCGGCCGTGGTTGCGATCGTTCAGCTCCGCAAGCGCGCCCCCCCCGAAGCTGCCCGGCTGCTCCCGGGCGCCGATGGCTTCTTCTACATCAACCTGAAGTGGATCCGGACCTTCAACGCTGCCAACCAGCTGCCGCCGGTGTCTCGCGACCCTGACTACCAGAAGTTCGTCGAAGAGACGGGCTTCCTGTTCGAGCGGGACCTCGAAGAAGCAGCCTTCGCCATTCACTACCCCGAGAGCTGGGGTGGAACCGGCGGCTCTGCCCCTGAGCCACGGTTTTCCGAGGTATTCGTCGTCAAGATTGACAACGCCAAACTGACCGCCTACCTGAAGAAGATCGCCTCATCGACCGACAACTACAAAGGATTCGACATTTACAGCGTCCCTCTCGAAGGACGCACTCTTCGTGTGGCCGTCCTCTCCTACGACACGATTGCAGTCTCCAATCACCCTGACGAAAGTGTGATCCGCGGGATTCTCGACCGCTCGCGGAAGCTGGCTTCGCCCTTCGGCGGACCGCAATTCCTGCGCCAGTACTATAAGAAGGTTCCGTTCGCCAGTCTGGCGTGGGCCATCCTGCGCGTCGATCCCTCACACGACACCTCCCTCACCGGATTGAGTGGCTGGTCAATGCTGTTCCCGAAGCCGGCGGTTCTGGTGGTCTCCGGACGCTACCTTCGCGCCCTTCACCTGCGCGCCGAAGCCTTCACCGACAGCGACGCCAATGCGCGCGACATGGTCGACAAGGTCAGCACCTTCCTGAATCTGTTTCATTCCGCCGAAGTCAACATTGGCAACCAGGGTCCCGATCCTGACGTTCGCGCCTTCTTCGACAGCCTCAAAGTCGAGCGCTCGGATAATCGAGCCGTCCTGACCGCGACTGTCCCCCCGGGATTCATCAAGAAAGTTCTGACCGAGGCGCCTCCGGAACCGCCGGCTCCGCAGGCCGACACAGCCGTCACGGCACCAAAGGGGAAGCCAGCCAGAACCAGAGGCAAAGCGAAAAATCCGTGAGCGTCTGTCCATGGGCGGAAAACCTGTAACAATTCTGGGGTCGCGCGCATCTTCCATAGGGGCGGCGGTTACCGGTCGGGATCGCTAGAATACAAATCATGTCCAGTCTGCCATTGCCGATTGCGGTTTTTGTCGCGGGACTGATCTCGTTCCTCTCGCCTTGCGTGCTGCCCCTTGTTCCGGGGTATGTTTCGCTGATCTCCGGCGCCGGCGTCGAAGAACTCAAATCCGATCAAGGACAACTTTTTCGCAAGGTGATGTTGAACTCCCTTGGCTTCATCGTCGGGTTCAGCATCGTCTTTATTACGCTCGGAGCGATCTCTACAGAAGTCGGGCAACTGTTCGCCCAGTACAAGTCGCTGCTCGCCCGCGTGGCCGGGGTGGTCATCATCGTCTTCGGCCTGCACCTGACGGGGATCTTCCAGATCAAAGCGCTGCTCGCCGACACGCGCATGCATGGTCTCAAAGGCAATACCAGCATTTGGGGGGCTTTCGTCATCGGCTTCGCTTTCGCCTTCGGCTGGACGCCTTGCGTGGGGCCGATTCTCGCGGTTGTGCTGGGCTTCGCGGCTACGCAGGAGACGGTGACCAAGGGTATCTTCCTGCTGGCGATTTACTCCGCCGGCCTGGCTGTTCCTTTTCTGCTGACGTCTCTCGGCATCGGCCGCTTCCTGAAGTTCTACAACCGTTTCAAGTTCCACATGCACGCGCTCGAAGTCGCCAGCGGAGGACTGCTGATCCTCCTCGGCATTCTGCTTGTGTCTGGCAAATTCACGATCATTTCGGGCTGGTTCTCGTTCCTGAATCGTTTCGCCTTATAAAGGGAGTCGCACGGTGAAAAGAAGTCCTATAGTGCCAATCGTGATCGCGGTGATCGTGGCGGGGATGTTGTATGCCGGGATCCATGCCGCCCGCAAGAATCAAGCCCCGGGCGCGGTCTCCGGGCAGCTCCGCGGCCAGCCCGCGCCCGACTTCGAGCTCAAATCTCTGGACGGCAAGAACGTGAAACTCTCTGACTTTCGCGGCAAGGCTGTGCTGCTCAATTTCTGGGCGACATGGTGCGGCCCCTGCAAGATCGAGATGCCCTGGTTTGTGGAGCTGCAGAAGCAATACGGGCCTCAGGGGCTGGAGGTCGTGGGCGTGGCCATGGACGACGCAAGCCAGGAGGACATTGCCAAGTTCGCCCGCGAAATGGGGGTGAATTACACGATCTTGTTGGGTACAGACTCCGTTGGGGATCGCTACAGTGTCAGTGTGTTTCCCACGACTTTCTTTGTCGATCGCGACGGCAAACTCGTGGCCCGGGAATTCGGGCTCCAGAGCCGCAGTGTGTTCGTCGACCATATCAAACAGGCACTGGGCGAAGGGCAGGCAGTACAGGCGCAAAAGTAACCTCGAATCGACCCAATAACAGGAGTACCCTTAAGGCCAATGAATCGGATTCTCACAGCCTTACTTCTGCTATTGTGTGCGCGCGGCTATTCGCAAGACGCGCCGATGTTGAAGGGGCCCGTCGTTACCATGGCGCCTGCCCCCATCGTCAGCGTGATGCAGGGCAAGGCAGGGACTGTGCCGCTTTCATTCCGTGTGGTTCGCGGCTATCACGTCAATTCCAACAAGCCAAAATCCGAATTCCTGATTCCCACCGCGTTGAAGGTCGATGCCACCACCGACATCGTCATCGGCCGAATCACCTATCCCGAAGGGAAGGACATGAGCTTCGCCTTCGCCCCCGACGAAAAGCTCAATGTCTATGCCGGAGACTTCGAGGTCGGGGTGCTGGTCCGTCCGTTGCTCTCGGTACAGACCGGTAAATACATGATCCGAGGCAACCTGAAATATCAGGCCTGTGACAACGCCGCCTGTTATCCGCCCAAACAGCTGCCGGTCAGCTTCGAAGTGAAGATCGCCAAGGCGCCGCCCGCCGCGCGCAAAAATCCCGCCCAGAGCCCGCACGCCCACAAGTAAAAAGCAAAAGTCAGAAGTCGGATTGCGGAAGGGGTTAGCGCGCGTCGCGTACCGACCGCGCCTCATCCAGTTGCCGCGTGAGTGAATCGATCCGTGCCTGCAGCACATTGCGGACCGACAGCATCCCCAGCAGCCGCCCATCGTCGTCCACGATGGGCAGATGCCGATAGTGCCGCTCCACCATCGTTGCCAGCGCCTGCCCGGGAGTGGTGTCGAGCGTTGCCATTTCCACTGGCGTCGTCATCAGTTCACGCACCGCTGTTTCGCCCGGATTCTTGCCGCTCAGCGCGAGACGCCGCAGCACATCACGCTCCGTAAAAATCCCCGCCACTCGCTGATTCTCGTCGACTACCGCGACCGCACCCACGCGCCGGTCCAGCATGGTCCGAATCGCCTGCTCCGCCGTGGCGTCCGCCGCCACTGCTGCCCCGTCTGGGTCGCACATCTCCAGGATGTTCATTCCTTACCTCTTCTGTCCAAACTCGTTCTTGAAAACTTTGCCGTCCTTCATGACGAAACGAACGCTGCCGAGAATGTCGATGTTGGCCAACGGATCGCCGCTTACGGCAATGATGTCCGCGTAGGCGCCCGGTGCAATGACGCCCAGCTTGCCCTTCATGTCGAGCAAGTCCGCCGCCCGCGACGTCGCGCTCTGGATCGCCTGCATCGGAGTCATGCCGAACGCGACCATGCGCGGGAACTCCTGCGCGATCGGTTCCCTCCACGAGATTCCGCCCATGTCCGTACCGAAGGCAATCTTCACACCTGCCTTGAGCGCCTTGCGAAACGACTCTTCATGCGCGGAAACACGTTTGCGGTCGCGCTGACCCTCCGGCGTGTCGGCAGGCGAATGATCGTAGTAGTACACGCTCAGCGTCGGACACAGCCATGTACCCTGTTTGAGCATTTGCGCGATGTTGGCGTCGGTCAGCACCATGCCGTGCTCGATGGAGTCGCATCCGCCGTCGAGCGCGCGCTGCATTCCCTCGCCGCTATAGGAATGGCACGCCACTTTCTTGCCCCAGCCGTGGGTCTCATCCACGATGGCACGTAGCTCTTCGACCGTGAGTGTCGGCTGCGAAGCCAGCTCGCCATTCTTCCCCACCCACGACCGGTGCGTCATGTACACCTTGATCCAATCGGCGCCATGGTCGAGTTGTTCGCGCGCCGCTTTGCGCGCCTGGACCGGCCCATCGATGATCTGCACGCCTTTGGGCACTTCGATCTCTGGCGCGTACCCTTCCAGCGGATAGCCACCCGTTGTCGAGATGGCGCGGGTAGAAACAAACAGCCGTGGGCCGGGAATGTATCCAGATTCGATGGCTTCCTTGATGCCGACGTCTCCGTAGCCCGCGCCTTCCGTTTCCATGTCGCGAAGCGTGGTGAATCCCTGCTCGAGAGCGCGCCGTACTGATACCGTAGCCCGAGCAGCGCGAAACGCCAGCGGCTGCTTGAGCAACTGCACGTCGTATCCGCCCTCGGACGGCTCTTCTCCCTGCAGAAAGATGTGTGTGTGCGCGTCAATCAGCCCCGGGAGCACCGTAGCATTCGACAGGTCGACGATCTCCGCGCCCGTGGGGATATGCGCAGTCGCCGCGTCGGAGACTTCTGCAACCACATTCCCTTGAACGACGATGACCTGGTTCCGGCGCGGAGCGCCGGACTCGCCATCAATCAACACGCCGGCGCGAATGACGGTCGTCCCCTTCAGCGCCGTCGGGTCCATCTGCGCCCAGACCGTCGAACTCAGACAGAGCGCGCCTGCAAATGCAACCCAGCCTCTCAAACGGAGCCCTCCACGAAATGCTGGATTGTACTCCCGGCGCAGGTGCATCGCCGGAAAAAATGTCGGACAGGAAATTCAGACCGGACGCGAAGCCACGCGCGGAATACGAAGGACAAAGTCGGACGCAGTGCGGCCGCCGAGGGTCAGGGAAGCCCCGCCGGACTCCAACACCCGTGCGGCAATGGCGAGCCTGACTTTACGCGAAGTGAGAATCGCGGGATCCTCATTCTCGTGTCCGCCGGACTGGCTGTCGTGGCGGGCCGCCGAGGCGCTCTGCACCCGCGCGGAAAGCAGAGACTCTGCCTCTCTTTCCTCGAATTGAAATGCAATCGTGCGTTTTGCCTGATCCACCTCAAGCAGGCTGACGAGCAGATACTGGAGTGCCAGCCGAAGCCGCGCTTCCGACACGGCAAGGGTCGCCGTTGAAGTGCCGATGACCTTCAATTCGGCATGGTTCAGGGCCGCGACCGTCGAAAGTTGTTCCACCACTCCACGCAGAACCGGTGCGAACGCCACCGGACGCGCCGCCGGAACCGTCAACTCGGCATCCAGGTATTCCCGTAGCAGCCGGACCTGGCCAATGACGCGCTCGGCTTGCTCCAGGGCGGCCGCGACGGCCTCTTGCTGCTGGCCCGCCGCTTTCTCGATCGATAGTTCGAGGGAACAGCAGAGGGTCGTGAGCGGTTGGCTGACGGAATGCAGCAATTCGCCCAGAATCTTCTGGTCCTGCAGCATGCGGATCGCGAGTTGAGGACTGGCGCTCATGCGGCAACTCCTTCCGGGCTGAGCTGGTAGCCCACCCCCCGCACCGTATGAATCAACGCCGGAGAGAATCCGTCGTCAACTTTCCGGCGCAGGTAATTGATGTAGACATCCACGACATTCGTGGTGGAATCGAAGGTCAGGTTCCACACGTGCTCGATAATCATGGCCCTCGTCAGGCGACGCCCCGCGTTGCGCATGAGATATTCGAGCAAGGCGAATTCTTTGGTGGTGAGATCGATGCGCCGGCCGCATCGTTCTACGCGCCGCTCCACCCGGTCAAGCCGCAGATCGCGCACCGTGAGCACGGACTCCGACGGTAAGTGACTGCGCCGCAACAACGCCCGCGCCCGTGCCGCCAGTTCCAGAAATGAGAACGGCTTAACCAGATAATCGTCCGCGCCCGTGTCCAGACACAGCACGCGGTCTTCGACGCGGCTCCGCGCCGTGAGAATCAGTACCGGAACGCTCGGCTTGCGTTGCCGCACACTCTTTAAAACGGTGAGGCCGTCAATTCCGGGCAAATTCAGATCCAGCACCAGCAGGTCGTAGTCAAACTGCAGCGCCATCGATCTTCCCTGTTCGCCTTCGGTCGCGGTATCGACCGCATGATGTTCCGCTTCCAGTCCCTTGCGGATAAAGTTGCCCAGTGCAACGTCGTCTTCCACGATCAGAATTCTCATGAGGTCTTCTTTAATTCCGTGATGATTCTCATTCTCGGCAGGAACTGCAGTGAACACAAGATCACGAAACCGCACGAATGGACGTGGAGACATTGAGTCAATGCTCCAATCTCTCAGTGACTCAATTTGTCAGCTTCCGAGAGCCTTTCGGATCGCACCGACAATTCCCTCCGCGATCCGTTCGATTTGCTCTGTCGATTCCGCTTCGATCATCACGCGGGCCAGCGCTTCTGTGCCCGAATAGCGAACGACCACGCGCCCGTTGCCATCGAGTTCACGCTGAGCGTCGGCGATCACTTGCTGGACGGCAGGAACTTGCGCGAAGGGAATCTTCTCGCGCACCCGCACATTGCGGATCACCTGCGGAAATACCTTGAGATCACCGGCCAGCTCGGCCAGCGACTTGCCCGATCGCACCATGATCTCCATCACGCGCAGCGCCGTCAGCAGGCCATCACCGGTGGTGGCGTCACCGTCGCGAAACAGGATGTGGCCCGACTGCTCGCCACCGAGCGTCGCACCGACGCGTTGCATTTCCTCTAGCACATACTTGTCTCCGACGTTGGCGCGCAGCATCTGAATGCCGGACCGCTTCAAGGCCAGTTCCAGTCCCATATTCGACATGGTCGTCGCGACCACGGTGGCGTTGGCCAGCGAGCCACGCGCCTGCATCTCTCTCGCGCCAATCAGCAGCACCGCATCGCCATTCACGACATGGCCTTCGCCATCGGAGAATAGCGCCCGGTCTGCGTCGCCATCGAAGGTTACGCCCAGATCGAACTTACCCTTGTTCTCCTCGATAAAGTGAGCCACCGTTTCGGGATGCAGCGCGCCACACTGTTCGTTGATGTTTTTTCCGTCCGGCGATGCATGCAGAAATTCCGCTTCGATCCCCACAGCCCGGAACAGTTCTGGCGCCTCTTCCGCCGCAGCGCCGTTCGCGCAATCCACCGCCACCCGCAGACGGCTCAATTCCGTCTTGATATTCGCAGCCAACCATCGGACGTACGCCTGACGCAGGGCCGCGTCGCCGGGAAGACTGGCGGCGGCAGAGCTCGCATCGTCGCCGGCCCGCGTCGACGCATCCTGCAGCAACGCGAAGATCTCTTTTTCGATCTCCAGTTCGTGCGCATCCGGAAGCTTGTAGCCGTCTCCAGAGAAGACCTTGATCCCGTTGTCCGTCCATGGATTGTGCGACGCCGAAATGACCACGCCGGCATCAAAGCGCTGCGAGCGCGCGAGATAGGCGACGCCCGGCGTCGTAATCACGCCCGCGCTGCGCACCTCGACGCCCACCGACTCCAGCCCCTGCCACACCCGGTCCGCGATCCAGCGGCTCGACTCGCGTGTGTCCTGCCCGATCACTACTCGCGCTTTGGTGTTGCCGCGAACCAGATCGTGTCCGAGCGCGCGCCCGATCAGATACGTACTCTCGCGCGTGAGCGGAAACTCGCCCGCCACGCCACGAATCCCATCAGTTCCGAAAAGTTGCCGACTTTGTGTCATGAAAGCAGCTCTTAGCTGTTAGCTCCTGGCTCTGAGTTCTGTCGCTTGATTCCGCCCGGGGTGGGCTAAAGGCTAAAAGCTAATGGCTGAGAGCCTTTTCTCCCGGGCGTTCCATGATAACCGTCACCCGGATGGGCGTGGGGTTCACAACTTGGATCAGTGGATCCGGAACGTACGCCTGCGTGACAAAGGTCATGCGATCCATGACTCCGGTAGCGTCGACTGGATCGGTGGTGGCCTCTTCGACGCTGGCAACACGGCGCCGGGGACCGGTGATCATGACGGTTGCCGGGTCAGCCTCAGTCTTGGCTCCCATTCCCGGGGAGATTCCATTCACCCGCGGATGGATTACGACCGTCCGCGTCATGCGGCTGTCGAAGGATAGCTGAAATTGTCCGGGAACGATCTGGACCACCTCCAGATCCTGGGGTATGCGCACGTTGCGCGACGTGAGGTCGAACGTACGTGTTCCGGGATGCACCGCCGAAAGGTCGACTTCCGCTCGCACGTCTCCAGCGCGCAGGCGATGAATGAGTCGCTCCGCCCCACGCACCCGAACCTGTGCCTCAGTGAAGCTCGCAGAATCGATCTCGAGCGTTTCCGGAACGTTGTGGAACTCGATCGGTACCCTCATCTCCACTTCCGCGATCGGAGACCGGGCTACCACCAGCCACAAGCCGATCGCCAGCAAAACAGACGTCACCTTGAGGCCAAAGTCCTGAATGAAGATGCGCCGGAAAACGTTGGCCATGGCTCAGTCATCGCCTCCAGGCCGGACGCCCGCATCCTGCCGCCGCGTGGACTGCGAACTGGGAGACTCCTCCGCCGTATACGTCTCTTCCACCGGCGTCGGCAGCATAGGCGCTGGCGCGTAACGCAGCAGCAACTGGCTGAGCCGCTCCCGCAGCCGTTCCACCGTCATGTCACGCTCAATCTCTCCTTTGACCGCCAGGCTGATCGCCCCCGTTTCTTCAGAAACGATGACCGCCACCGCGTCCGTTTCTTCGGTGATGCCGATCCCCGCTCGATGGCGCGTTCCCATCTGCGTGGACAACACGGGATTCATGGAGAGAGGAAGAAAACAGGCCGCCGCCGCAATGCGATCATGCTGCACAATCACGGCGCCGTCATGCAGTGGAGCGCTCGGACGGAACAACGTCGCCAGCAGGTCATAGGAGAGCCGCGCGTCCAGCGGTACTCCACTCTCGATATAGGTCCGCAGCCCGATTTCCCTCTCGATCACGATCAGCGCGCCGGTCTGATTCTGCGAGAACAGGTTCGCCGCCAGCACGATGTCGTCATACACGTCTCCCGCTGAACTTGAAGAGCGCGAGAACGAGATGCGGCTGCCCAGGTTGGCGAGCGCGTGTCGAATCTCCGACTGAAATACGACGATAAGAGCGAACACGATGTAAGGCAGCAGGATACTCAGCAGCCAGTTCAGCGTGCGCAATTCGCCCAGCCGGGCAAAATAGAATGCCAGCGCCAGCGCCGCCAGTCCGACCAGCATCGGTGCTGCCCGCGTGCCACGAATCAGCGACAGCAGCTGATAAATCAGGATCGCGACCAGCAGGATGTCCACGACCGAGACCACGGTAATGTGCGGCCATGCCAGCGACGCTCTCACGTCATCCTCACGTCAGGACTTGGATTGGCCTTCATTCTAATGCAGGTCCCTTGGAATCGGGCGCACCGGCCTCAACCGAATTGACTCGCGCGCGAACCTGTCCGCGTGCTAGCCGCGCGGCAATTTCATCGCCGGCTTCGAGGCGGCCCGCGTCCTTGACCAATCGCCCCTCGTGATCGAATACCAGCGCATAGCCGCGGTTCAGGATGGCCAGCGGTGATAGGGCTTCCAACGCGGCGCCGCGTCGATCCAGGAGGGCACGAAACGCCAGGTGCCGCGCGTGCGTCGCCGAGGCAAGGCCGGCTGTCAGCGAGTCGAGTCGTTGCCGCACCGACGCCAGCCGCTGCCGCGCGTCATAGTGCCGCACTGCGGCCGACGCCATTTCCCATCGCCGGCGCCACCGCTCCACCAACTGCCGCTCTGCCCGCTCCAGACGGAAACTTGCTTCATCAAGTTTCTGCTGGCGCCGATTGATGTGGTCCATGATCCGGGCGAACGCCCCCTGCTGCGTTCGCTCCGTCAACTCCTGCCGGGCCATCAGCAGCCGGTAACGGACGGCCCGCTCCAGCCGCTGATACAACTCGTCTGCCTGCGCTTCAATCTCCTGCCGCGACCGGATCACCAGTTCCGCCGCCGCCGACGGCGTAGGCGCGCGCAGATCCGCGACAAAATCCACAATGGTGAAGTCGGTTTCATGGCCGATCGCCGTGATGACGGGAATCTTCGAAGCGGCCACGGCTCGCGCCAGTCCTTCATGATTGAAGGCCGCCAGATCCTCCGCCGACCCGCCCCCGCGCGCAATGATGATGACTTCCACATCGCGCGCCTGATTGAAATGTCGAACCCCGGCTGTAACTTCGACGGCCGCGGCCTCGCCCTGCACCTGCGCCGGATAAATCAGCACATTCGCCGAGTGATGCCGTCGCGCCAAAATGTTCAAAATGTCCCGAACCGCCGCCCCCTGCGGCGAAGTGACGATCCCGATCCGTGTCGGCAAGGGAGGGATTGGTTTCTTGCGCGCGGCATCGAACAGGCCCTCGGCTTCAAGCCGGGCCTTGAGCTGCTCGAAAGCCAGCTGCAGGGCCCCGGCTCCCTGCGGTTCCATGAACTCCGCCGAGATCTGCAGCTCGCCCTTATCCTCATAGACCGTGATCCGCCCACGCACGGTCACATGCAGCCCGTTCTCCGGACGAAACCGCAGCAGCTTCGCCGACGACCGGAACATCACCGCCTTGATCTGCGCGTTCTCTTCCTTGAGCGTGAAATAAAGATGCCCGGAGTCAGGACTGCGGAGATTCGAAATCTCGCCCTCGACCCAGCAGTCGGAGTACTCGCGCTCCAGATGCGTCCGCACCGCTGACACCAGTGCCCGCACTGTCCACACGCGCCGCTCCGGCGGACGAAACTGGAACCCGAGTTGGTCAGTCGCTTCCACGAGGCTTCAGTGTACCTTGCTGCGATGTAGAGACAGGCGCCCTTGCCGTCCTGGGGCTGCCAGTCCCCGAATGAAGAACCGCCCCGCGGCAAGCCGCGGAGCCGCGCAAGATCGCAGCCCACGGCGCAAGCCATGGGTGAGAAGTGAAGGTGAAGGCAAGCCCCGCAGGGGCGAAAGACCAGAGCCGCGAGTCTACATCGCCACCGGTCTATTCATCGGCGGGATAACGTCCGCACAACATCCTAGCGTTTCAGCCGTCCAATGACGTAGAGCACGAGCGACAACACGACACTCAGCACGATCGAAGTCGCCAGCGGGAAATAAAACGTGGTGTTCTTACCCCTGTAGACAATGTCGCCCGGCAAACGCCCTAACGGCAAGCCAGTCCGTCCCAGCAGCATGACAATGCCACCAATCACGACAAGTACAACGCCGAAAATGACCAGAATCCGGCCCACTTCCTGCATGGACTGAGTTTAGTCCGACCGAGTGTGGGGCGGGTATTCCTGCCTGCCCGGACCCACGTCACTCGGGTTCCCACGTTGCTAGACTGAACCCGTGCCCGCCATCCTCGAGACCGCCCGCCTGATCCTGCGCGAATTCGAACCCGAAGATGCCGCCGCCCTGGCCCGCGTCCTCTCCGATCCCGAGACCATGCGCTACTATCCGGCTCCCTATGATCGCGCAGGCGTTGAGCAGTGGATCACCCGCAACCGCCAGCGTTACAAAGATGACGGCGTAGGCCTGTGGGCAATGGTGCTGAAGTCAAACGGCGAGATGATCGGCGACTGCGGCATCACTCGCCAGCAGGTTGAGGACGAATTCCTGTACGAGATTGGCTATCACTTGCGCCGCGACTGCTGGGGACAAGGGCTGGCGACCGAAGCGGCGATCGCCTGCCGCGACTGGGGATTTGCAAATTTGAAGACCACTCGCCTGATCTCGCTCATCCGTCCCGAAAATGTCCCGTCGCAACAAGTCGCCGAGCGCAACGGCATGAGCGTCTGGAAAGAAACTGACTGGCGAGGACTGTGCCACCGCGTCTACTCGGTCGAGCGAGTGTAGCGCCGGCGCGTTCCCCACCTCACGGCTACTTCAGCGGCACTTCCTGTTCCACCAGCAGCAGCCATTTGCCGTCGCGACGCACCCACACATCCGAAGTCCAGTAGCGGCCGGAAATGTCCTGCCCGTCGTAGCTCTCCTGCATCGTGCCAATATCGACGATCAGAATCGCGTCGCCGCTGATGCGTTTGATCTGCTGCCGTTCGACGTGATAACCGCGCAAATGAATCTTGGGAAATTCGCGCTTCAACGCTGCCAGATCCCACTGGATGTCAGGTGCGAACGCCGCATAGTCGGGCGCGACGAACTTCTCCAGCGCAGCCCAGTCCTGACGGAGGTAGACGTCTGAAAGTTGCTGATCGAGTGCCGCTCCCAGCGACGTGACGTCGGCGGACGATGCATCCGGCCAATGAAACCCCGCAAACAGCCCCGCGGCGACAACAAGAAAAGCCACCAACCTGAGTAGATTGGCGGCCGAAAATCGTTCACGTTTCACGATGGGATGCCTCCGCTAGACCAGATCCTCCACCTTCACCTCGCCGCCCTTCCAGGAATCTTTAAACTGCTTCTCCACGAACCCCGCGTCATAGCTGCGGTCCTGGGCCTTGAGCGCTTCCCGCAGTCCAAACAGCGATCGCGGATTCCGCGGATTCTTGTCCAGATCTTCCCGGAACACCTTCTCCGCACCCGCCGCATCGCCGCTCATCAGCAGCACGCCGCCGAGCGACTCCCGCACCGGAAAAAACCAGTCTGGCGGCTCGCCATAGTTGAGACCGTCCTGAATGGCGACCGCGTCGCGCAACATGCTCGCGGCACCGGCATTGTCCTTCTTCGCCAGCGCCAATTGCGCGCCCAGAACGTTCTCGGCGATCTTCATGATGTCTTTCGCCTTGTTGTTGATCGGCATCTGGAAGATCACGTCTGGCGGAGTCGCCTTCTCGGCCTCAGACACAATCTTGTATTCCGCCTCGGCCGCGTCCGTCTTTCCCTTGCCGGCCAACGCCATCCCGCGGGCAAAGTGCCAGAAGACGGTCGTCGTCTTCATCGCTTCATCCGGCTTCTTCATCGCCAGAATGTCATCCCACTTGTGGAACCGCACACCCACCGCCATCGGGATGGTCATAAATCCCTCCAGCGGCGGCATGTCTTTCACCGCCGGACCAACGTGCGTCGCCAGCATGTCTGCCGCTTTCTTGGCTTCCGCGTAGTTCCCATTCATGGCCGAGCACATGGCGATGAAGTGCAGGTTGTGCGAGTAGTACATCATCGGATAGATGCCCTGCACGCCCGTCGCCTTGATGTACGCCCGGTCCACCGCTGCCGCGTCCTCGTTCGTCTTCACCGCTGCGGCGTAGTCTCCCGTACGGATGTACAGGTGCGCCGGCATATGCACGATGTGGCCCGCCGCCGGGGCCAGCGCCGCCAGCTTGTTCGCTCCGGCCAATGCCCGTTCCGGCGAACTCGACGCCTCTACCGCATGAATGTAGTAGTGGATCGCCCCCAGATGATTGGGATCGCGCTTCAGCACCGACTCCAGCGTGGCCACGATCTCTTCTGTTCCTTCGCGTGGAGTGCCGTCATGATTCCAGAGTCCCCACGGATGCAGGTTCATCCCCGACTCGGCAAACAGCGTCGCGGCGTCCAGGTCATCCGGATAGCTCTTCGCTACTTCGCGCATGGCATCGTGATACGCCTCAGCCGCCTTCTTTAAATCCGCCGTTGGATCCGCCGGAAACCGCAGCACCATTGCCGCGATGTACGCCTTCTCGCTCGCCGACACTCCACCACTCAGATCCGACGCCTTCTGGATCGCGTCATGCGCTTCCTTGAATCGTTCCTCGCTCGCCGGATCGTTGTAATTCGGGCCGACCGCCTCCGCCACGCCCCACCACGCCATCGCCAGTTTCGGGTCGAGTTCCGCTGCCTTGTGAAACGATCGCGCCGCCTCGTCGTGATTAAACGCGTAGATGAACCGCAGTCCCTGATCGAAGAATTTCTGCGCCTCGGGATTCTTCGTCGAAACCGGATGATGCAGATCCCCGAGCCCCGTCACCAACGTTACCGGTCGCGGACCCGCGGCCATCTCGTGATGTTGAGCGGCGGCGCTCAGGCAAAGACACAAGACCACAACGGCAGTCATCTGCCTCATACTGACGTTCCTCCAACCATGAAATAGGTGATTCCCTGGCTTTTGGACTCAACGGAGCCAGGACGTACCCCACTGGAGAAAAGCTTAGTGCAGGACCACTCCCGTCCGCAAGAGACCGCAACTCCGGCGCCTTTCCTTCCCGCTGAGGGGGACATTCCTGTCCGCCGCTGAGCGGAGCGAGAGTGGCAGAGTCTCTTCAAGCAATGATCTCAGATTCCAAGCGCCGCCCGACATGCTCTCCCCCTGTGCTCCCCGTGGTTCGCTCCTGACCTTGGCCAGCAGACCCTATGCCCCGTTTGATCTAAACTCTAAGTAAGCCCCCCGAGACTCGCATGCAAAAAGCTACCCTTCTGTTCAATCCCAACTCGGGCCGCCGGGGCCGCGACGCGGAACTGAATCACGCCGTCGGTATTCTCCAGTCTGCCGGCGTCCGCACCGACTTGACCGTCTGTCACTCCAGCCAGGAAGCCACCATCCACGCCCGCTACGCTGTGGCCGCCGGTAGCAACGTGGTAGTGGCCTGCGGCGGCGACGGCACCATCCACGACGTCATTCAATCTTTAGCCGGAACACCCGTCGCGCTCGCCATTCTCCCCTTCGGCACGGCCAACGCACTCGCTCACGACCTCCGTATTCCGCTCAGCCCCAGCGATGCAGCGCGGGCTCTGGTCAAGGGCGACGTTCGCCGCATTCCCCTCGGCCGCATCGAATATCACGACTTCAACGGCAAACCGGCACACCGATATTTCACCGTAGCCGCCGGAATCGGCGTCGACGCTCACCTCTTCTACAAGCTGAATCGGGATCTCAAAAAACAGGCAGGAATGGCCGCGTACTACCTGAAGGCATGGAATCTGTGGGCCACGCATCGCATGCGCAAGTTCGAGGTCGAATACGCCAACGGCACCGGCGCGAAATCCCAGGCGACACTCACCGAACTGCTGGCCGTGCGCATCCGTTTCTTTGGAAACATTCTGCGCGAGCTGGTGCCCGGAGCGTCGCTCGACCATCCCCACCTGCGCGCCGTCATGTGCCGCACCGACAGCCGCACCGCGTATCTGCGCTACGTAGCCGGAGCCCTCATCGGCCGCCACCGCAAGATCGACGGCATCGATCTGGTCAGCGCCTCAGAGATTACCTGTCAGCTTCCGGCCGATGGCGATCGCGTTTACGTCGAAGCCGACGGAGAACTTCTCGGCCGCCTTCCCGTCCGCATGACCATGCAGCCCGACGCGCTGTCGCTGATGGTGCCGACAATTCCCCGATAAGCCGTCTGCTCCCGCCCCCAGAGAGAGTGTCACGGTTATAATCACGGCCCATGGCCCTCGCTCCAGGTGCCAAACTCGGCCCTTACGAAATCATTGCGCCGCTCGGCACTGGCGGGATGGGCGAGGTCTACCGCGCTCGCGATGAAAGCCTGGGTCGCGATGTTGCTGTCAAAGTGCTGCCGAAAGCGTTGGCCACCGATCAGGATCGGCTGCGGCGCTTCGAACAGGAAGCACGGGCAGCGGCGGCGCTCAATCATCCCAACATTCTCGCCATCTATGGCTTCAGTACGACGGAGGAAGGCGCCCCCTATCTGGTCACCGAGCTGCTTCAGGGTCAGACCCTGCGCGAGCGTCTGGAACAAGCCGAAATTCCCGTACGCAAGGCCACAGAGTTCGGCCTGCAGACGGCGCTGGGACTGGCCGCAGCCCACAGCCGGGGCATCGTGCACCGCGACTTGAAACCAGAAAACCTCTTCATCACCCGCGATGGGGTCGTGAAAATCCTGGACTTCGGATTGGCCAAACTCGCGGGCCGTGAGTCCGCCGCGGCGCAAAGCTTGGTCGCCACGGCTACCGTCACGGAACCCGGCGTTGTGCTCGGGACGGTGGGTTACATGTCGCCCGAGCAGGTGCGCGGACAAGCCGTTGACCATCGCTCCGACATCTTCAGTCTGGGCGCGGTCCTCTATGAAACGATCTCCGGCAGGCGAGCGTTTCATGGCACCACGAATGCCGACACCATGAGCGCAATTCTCAAGGAAGAGCCGGCCGAGCTCTCCGGCACCGGCCGCAATCTCGCTCCGGCCCTGGGACGGATCGTGCATCGCTGTCTGGAAAAGGACCCGTCCGAACGGTTCCAGTCCGCGCGCGACCTCGCCTTCAACCTGGAGTTACTGAGTCGCGACGAGAGCGCAAGCGGCGCGGCTGTGCCGCTTGCGCCCAGGAAGGGTCGCCTGTGGCTGCTCGCTGCGCTGCTCTTGCTGGGGGCCGCAGGGCTCGGGTTCCTGGCTGTACGCGGACTCGGCCGTCCCGCGGAACGCTCCGCTCCCGTGACCCTGATGCGACTGACCGACTTTGTGGGCACGGAAGAATTTCCCGCGGTGTCGCCGGACGGTAAATCAGTAGCCTTCACGGCCGACGTCGGCGGACGCAGACAGGTCTGGGTACGATTGCTGGTGGGTGGCACGCCGCTTCAGGTCACTCATGACGATGCTGACCATCAATATCCGCGCTGGTCGCCGGATTCCTCGTCGCTGATCTATTTTTCTCCTTCCGAGGAACCGGATGGACAAGGAAAAATCTGGCAGATCCCCTCGCTCGGAGGAGCGGCTCGACCGCTCGTCAGCAGCCTCGGCAGTGCTGATCTCAGCCACGACGGCAGACACCTCGCGTACTTCCACTCCAATCAAGGCGAAATCGAACTGGATATCTGCGACCCGGACGGCTCCAATCCTCACAGTCTCGCCGTTCTTCCCACCGAGTACACTTATTCCGACCTGCGCTGGTCACCGGACGACAAGAAGCTGGGATTCCAGCGCGGCCGAACCTTTGACTATGACGTTTTCTACGTCCCCATCGAAGGCGGCCCCGTCCAACCCATCACAAGAGACGGGAATCCTTTGGCGGGTTTTGCCTGGCTTCCCGACGGCTCAGGTGTCGTCTATAGCTCCTCCCGCGGCGATACCGTTCTCTACCTGCGAACCATGAATCTGTGGTCGGTCCAGTCGGGTGGACAGAACTTGCGCCAGCTCACGTTCGGCGAAACCTCCTACATCTCTCCGGACGTGGATCGGCAGGGCAACATCGTCGCCGCCCGTCGCGAAATCCAGTTCGATATCTGGCGCTATCCGGTGGACGGCAACCCGCAAGAGAACGTCCGCCGCGGTATGCAGATCACCCATCAGACCGGCAACGTGCAAACGCCGTCGCCCGGCCCGGGAGACCATGAACTCGTCTACCTGAGCGACAGCGGAGGCCATGGCAATCTCTGGGTGATGAACCTCGACAATCAGCAGAATCGCCAGGTCACCTTCGAGCACGATCCCCAGGTCACCATCGGCGTTCCCGTCTGGTCTCCGGATGGGAAGCACATTGCCTACGTGAAACGCGGCCTCAATGCCTGGAACGTCGACCTGTGGCTGATGAACCCTGACGGAAGCGACGCTCACAAAATTTCGGACGGGGGAGGCTGGGCCTGTTGGTCTCCGGACAGCCGGTGGCTCTATTTTTCACCGCCCAGCCAGAGTGGATTTCGCATCGAGAAAGTCTCGCCGGCTGGTGGATCGAACCTCCTGGTCCGCCCGGAGGGACAGAAACCCGCCGTGGATGCGGAAGGAAGGCTCTTCTTCGTGCTTACCCTGCCCGCCCTGAATGGCTTGTCGGATATGGAGATCCTCGTGGCCAATCCCGAGGGCGGCCCGGCGCAAAAGGTGGCTCGCATTTCAGGATCGCGCCAGTCCAGCTGGCTCCTGATGCAGCCGGTGCTTTCTCCTGACGGCAAATGGCTCGCCGCGCTGCTGACCGACGGCCCGACCACCGAGATCTGGGCCCAGCCGACGGCGGGTGGACCGATGCGCCGCATCACCGACTTCGGCCGTCAAGCCACCTTCATTTCTCGAAGAGTTTCCTGGTCTTCCGATGGACGATTTATCTACGCTGCAATGGGCAAGGGGCAGGCCGATATCGTTCTGCTGAGCAATTTGAAACCGTAGCGATGGATACGGTCGCCGGCGCCAGGATGTCGATTCCGTAGCTGACTCTACTTCTTCATCTCGCCCGTCCAGTTCGTCACCAGCACCAGCGGGGTCGAAACGTTCTCTGGATACGTAGCGAAAATGAAGCGCTGCCCGTCCGGCGCGACATCGTAGGGACCGCCGACCGGAGTGATGTAATTTACCTGGAATAATGTGTGCACCTGATCGAGTTCAAACTCCCCGCTTCCGGAAGCTACGGTAGCGGTATTGAATGAGCCCTCAGGCCCGATGAAAAAGATTTCTCGACTGTCACTACGCCACAGCGGAAATGTTCCGCCCGCCTGGGAAACCTGCCACCTTCCGCTCCCGCTGGGGAAGTGAGTCACGTACACTTCCTCGCGGCCCGAGTCGGTCGAACTGTACGCCAGCCATCGTCCATCGGGCGACAGGCTGAACTGAACAATCCTTCCCTGCGGCGACTGCGGTTGAACGATCGGCACCGGCTTCTTGTCGCCATCGAGCGGCAGCGCCCAAATGGCGGCGCCGCTGGGGCCGGCTTGCTCCATGTGAACCAGAAACCGCCCATCGTGCGACCATTGTGGCGAAAGCAGCGTGCGCGCCTGCCCGCTCAGATCGCCCTCCATCAGCACTTCCTCTTGTCCACCACCATTGGCCAGGCGGGCGCGAATCGACGTTCCCGTAACCAGCGTCGTACCGTTCTGCCGGACATACAGGATCCGCTCGCCATCCGATGACCAGGCTGGCTGCAGGTGCGTCGCGCCACCGAACGTCAGCCGCGTCTTTGTTCCCCGCGCCAGGTCGAATACCCAGATGTCAGCTTGCGGATCTCCCATCGCGATCGCCAGTCGCTTGCCATCCGGAGAAATCCGGCCGCTGCCTTTGTAAAACGACCGATCTCCTACCTTGGTCAGCGCTTTTCCACTGCGGTCCCGCCAGAACAAGTCCGTGCCGAGCGTCTTCGATCCGGGTTCGTAGATCAACAACCCGCTCTCACTCGCGGCGAAGGTCGTATGCCACGTTCCCGTGTCGTATTCCACGACGTTCGCTACCGGCTGCGGATCGCCCGACACAGCTCCGCTGGTCGGGTCAAACTTCTGCGCCAGCAACGCCGACTGCAAGTGGTAGATCAGATACCCGGAGGCATACTGCGCGTCCGAATCCGCCTCCAGCACATGCTTGTACGAGCCGTCGTCCAGCGATCCGAGATAGACTCCCTGCTCCGATCCTCCTGAGTGATTCGTTGCGAAGAAAAGAAAATGCTTGCCGTCCGGCAGGAACCTCGGCCAGCGATGCGTGGTGTGTTTGCCGCCTTCGAACTTGGTCAGCCGCACCGGCGTCCCACCCGAAGCGCTGATTCTCCACAACGTGTCGCGGTAGTCAGGCTCGTAGATGATGACGTTGCCCTGGTTCCACGACCCTCCTCGCGGATTGGGTGTATCGGCCAGAACCGTCACCGGGCCGCCCGAAACCGCCACTTTCTTCAAGTGTCCGTCCGCAAAGAAGCCCAGCGATTTTCCGTCATAGGACCAGAAAGGAAACGAAGCGCCCTCCGTACCCTCCAGCTTCTTCGGCGTCAACTCATTCAGCGATTGCACCCAGATGGAGTCGCGTTCTTTTTGGTTGCGGGCGCAATACGCGATCGCCGCGCCCTCCGAGTTGATTACCGGAGGACCGGAAAAATCCCCGGTAAAATCAAAACTCATTCCCGCCGGCGGAGTCAGGAACGAACGCACAGTTTGCACCGGCTCGCGCGGTCGCAGACTCAACCAGGCAACCAGTACCGCCAGTGCGGCAACGGCGGCTGCCCACAGCAGGCGCTCGCGGACTTTCCTGCGAACATTTGCCACCGGCGCGGCGCCAGCATTCGATCCGTTGCTTGCGATCCACCGCAACTCGCGCGCGATGTCAGCCGCATTCTGCCAGCGCGCTTCCGGATCCTTCGCCAGGCAGTCGCTCACCACATGATCCAAAGCGGCGGGCGCCATCGGCTGAATCTTCCCAATCGGTTCCGGGTCCTTGTCGAGAATCGCCGACGCCACCGAGATCTGGCTCTTGCCCTCGAACGCGCGTTTGCCTGTCAGCATTTCATAGAGCACCGCGCCGAAACTGAAGATGTCGCTGCGCGCATCCGCTTCTTGTCCTTGCAGCACCTCGGGCGCCATGTACTGGAACGTGCCGACGATTGTTCCCTGCTGCGTCAGCGGCGTTTTCGCCGTTGCCAAGGCCGACAGGTTCATCGTAGGCGTCGACGGCGTGAGTCCCTTCTCGCTCGTTGCCGAAGCGCCCAACATTGCCGCTGCCGGTTTCGCCAATCCAAAGTCGAGCAGCTTCGCTCCCGACGCCGTCAGCATGATGTTTCCCGGCTTCAGGTCGCGGTGCACAATCCCGGCCCGGTGCGCTTTTTCCAGCGCATCGCAGATCTGCACCCCGCACTCGAGCGCCTGCTTCACCGGCAAGGGCCCTTTCTGCAGCCGCGCATCCAGGCTCTCGCCTTGCACGAATTCCATCACCAGATAGGAAGTCCCATCCTGGCTGCCGACGTCATGCAGAGTGCAGATATGCGGATGATTCAGCGAAGAGATGGCGCGAGCTTCCCGCTCGAAGCGTTGCCGCGCGGCAGCATTGTCCGAAAGATGATCCGGCAGAATTTTGACCGCGACAGTGCGGTCTAGCCGAGTATCCCGGGCGCGATACACTTCGCCCATGCCGCCCGCGCCCAGCGGCGATTGAATTTCATAAGGACCAAGCTTGGTACCAGAGGTAAGGGACATCCGCGCGCTCATTATAGCTGTGTTGCCGACTCCTGACTCCTGACTACTGACTCCTGTACTATCTCCTCACATGCCCAGCGCGCGCCAGGGAGCTATTCGCCTGTTTCAGTTCGCAGGCATCACGGTTTTTCTGCACTGGTCCTGGTTTGTAGTGGCCGTCTACGAAGTCCAGAGCGGGTCGCGGCGCTATTCCTCTGTCACCTGGAACGTGCTTGAGTACCTGTGTCTGTTTCTGATTGTGCTGCTGCATGAGTTCGGCCACTCGCTCGCATGCCGCCAGGTCGGCGGACAAGCCAACCAAATCATCCTCTGGCCGCTCGGGGGCGTCGCGTATGTCAACCCGCCGCAACGTCCAGGTGCCACGCTCTGGAGCATCGCTGCCGGACCGCTGGTGAACGTCGCGCTGGCGCCTGTCTTCTATGTTCTCGTCCTGACGAGCCGTTCCCTGGGCTGGGGACATACCCTGCCCGACCTGCATATCCTGCTCCGGTCGCTCTTGTATATCGACGTCGGACTGCTGGTTTTCAACATCCTGCCCATTTATCCGCTCGATGGCGGCCAGATTCTCCGCTCCCTGCTCTGGTTCATCCTCGGAGGTGCCCGCAGCCTGATGGCCGCCACCATCCTCGGGTTTCTGGGCGCATTCGGCCTGATCGCTCTCGCCTTCTGGATGCAGGATGCGTGGCTGGGAGCAATCACGGCCTTCATGCTCCTGAACTGCTGGGGAGGCCTGATGCACGCGCGCCAGTTGTCGAAGATCGCCAAGCTTCCGCGCCATGCGGGTTTCGCCTGCCCTGCCTGCAAAACCGCTCCCCCCATCGGCGAGCTTTGGAAGTGCAACCTCTGCGGCAACTCCTTCGACACTTTCCAGGCCCACGGCATCTGCCCCTACTGCGCCGCCCAGTACCCGGTCACCCGCTGCTTCGATTGCGGCGAAGCCCGCCCCATGCAGCAATGGATCATCTCCGCCTGAGTCCATCACGGTTTTCACCTCTGCAATCTGACCTCTAACCTCTGACCTGCGGCTTCTGCATTCTGACCTCTAACCTCTGACTTCAGCTAAACTCTGGTCAGCGCACGTGGAACCCATCACCCACTTCCTCTTTGGCGCGACCATGGGCCGCGCCGGACTCAACCGCAAGACGGCCTTAGCCACCGCCACGCTCACCCTCGCTGCCGAAGCTCCCGACCTCGACGTCTTCGGCCACTTTTTTGGCCCTTCCGCCTTCGGGTTCGAGCATCATCGCGGATTCACCCATTCTTTCGTGGGCCTGCCGCTGGTGTCCGCCGTCGTCGTCGCATTCATGTATGGCATCTGGCGGCTGCGCGGCCGCCGTACCCGCGATCCCAATCTCCCGCCGAAATGGGGACTGCTCTTTGCCTACGCCTACCTGGCGGGCTTGAGCCACATCCTGCTCGACTTCACTAACAGTTACGGAGTGCGTCCGTTCTGGCCCTTTTCCGAACGCTGGTATTCCTGGGACATCGTGCACATCATCGAACCGGTGCTGCTCGCCATCCTGATCCTTGGCTTGATCGTGCCCGGCCTGTTTTCCTTGATCAGCGAAGAGATCGGCGCCCGCCGCAAAGGGCCACAAGGACGTTTCGCCGCGACCGTCGCTCTTATCGCGGTCTTTGCCTTCTGGGGATTTCGCGACTACGAGCACCGCCGCGCCGTGGCTCTGCTCGATGCACGCACCTACAACGGCCTGGATCCCTTGCGCGTATCGGCTTACCCGTACATGCTCAATCCCTTTCAATGGTATGGAGTCGCGGAAACCACCGAGGGCTTTGCCCGCTTGAACGTGGACTCGCTCACGCCCGAAGCCGATCCTGACGACCGCATGCAGATTCGCTATAAGCCGGAAGAAACCCCGGCAACGCTGGCCGCGAAGAAGACCTACCTGGGACGCGTCTACCTGGATTGGGCGCAATATCCGGTCACGGAAACAGAGCAGGTTCCCATGGACGACGGCTCGACCGGATACATCGTCCGCTTTCGCGATCTTCGCTACGTCTATCCGGGAAGTAGCGCCCGCTCCGTCCTCGGTGGCATGGTATTTCTGAGCAGCGACCTGCGAGTCCTAAGCGAACAGTTCGGAATGCGAGGCACGCGGGCGGATCAAAGTCGCCCCTAGTTTTTTTCTCCGTGCCTCTGTGTCTCCGTGGTAGAGAATGGCTTTGAAAGAGGCCCATGACCGCCATCCTCATCTTCAACGCCGTCATGATCCTGCTAGCCGCAGGCATCGCCACCCGAATCCTGCCCCCAAGCCTCTACGCTGGACTGCTCGAAGCCCTTCACATCACCGTCGGAATCACTACGCCGCCACCAGAAAAAGAATGGCTCATCGCGCTGTTGTGGCTCGCGATCATCACCGCCCTCACCGACGGCCTGCTCTTCGTGTTCTTCTTCCTGGTGCACCAGCTGAAATGACGTGCGGCCACCTAAGAGGAAAAGCTCGAATCTCCGCGGAGTTCATTGCAACCCGATCTGTGGGACACTATAGAGTCACGCAGAACGTCGGAGGTCAGCCCAATGAGAGCATGGCAAACCGAGACAGGACAACTTACATGCCGC
>Ga0335076_10001207_pt1 | contig 24911 bp, 21 predicted proteins | sample Lox_Sample_25_FD_206717 | JGI IMG/M metagenome (GOLD analysis project Ga0335076, IMG submission 206717) | Soil microbial communities from Loxahatchee National Wildlife Refuge, Florida, United States - Lox_Sample_2.5 | ecosystem: Environmental > Terrestrial > Soil > Wetlands | place: USA... | reverse complement strand
AAAGCAGCTCGGTCCGATCGCCGTCCAGCAACTCACGGCTCGCGGCGGCCCAACACTTGCAAAATGGGTGACGGAGCGGTGGGCTCCCGAACACGCGGTCATGCTTGCCGACTCCACGCGGAACCGTTACGCCGAGGTCTACAGCGTCCACATCGCGCCGTGGCTCGACGACGTACCACTCGGCCAGTTCGGCGCCCCGCTGCTGTCCGGATGGCAGGCCGCGCTCATCAAGGCCGGCGTCAGTCCCGGCACGATCCACAAGGCGCGCACCCTCCTCTCGAGCGTCCTCCGCCACGCTGCCGAGAACGGCGCGATCATGGCCAACCCGCTGTCGCTCGTACGCGCGCCGAAGTCGGCGGCACGCGATGCGGTGCAACCGCTCTCACCCGCGGTGGTCGAGCGCATCCGCCAGGCGATGCTCAGCCCGCCCGACCGGGAGATCGGCGCCTCAGCGCCGGGGCAACGCGCCAGACGGCGCTACACACTGCCCGCGCCCGGCACGCCACAGACTCGGCAGCGCGACGCGCTCATCGTGTCGATCCTGGCCTACGCCGGTCTGCGGCCGGGCGAACTGCGCGCGCTCCCGTTGGAGGGATTCCGCGAGAACACAATTCTCGTACAACGCGCGGCCAACCCCGACGGCTCGAGCAAGCCGACGAAGAATCGACAGCACCGCACCGTGCGTCTGCTGTCGGCGCTCGCGCGGGACGTCCGCGAGTACAAGCTCGCCATCGGCCGCCCGCCCGAGAAGGCGCTCATCCTGCTGCACGACGATGGCAAGCCGTGGGACAAGAACGCCTGGCAGATGTGGCGCGCCGACCGTTGGGCGCCGGCCTGCCGCGCGGTGGGACTCGATCCGGTTCCGCGCCCGTATGACCTGAGGCACTCGTTCGCTTCCCTGCTGCTCGCCGAGGGCAAGCAGCCGATCTGGTGCGCGAAGCAGCTCGGCCACACTCTCGCGGTGTTCCTGTCGACATACGCGCATCTGATCGACGAGTTCGAAGATCGCCAGCGGATCGACGCGGACGCCGAGATCGCGAAGGCACGGCGCGAAGTCGGTACGCGCCTCGTACGCACGACGGGCGATTGAGGCGGCGAGCCGGGGAGACGTCGATCGCAAAAGCCCTGCAAATCCGGCTATACCGCTACCGGGATTCGAACCCGGGTTTCCGCCGTGAGAGGGCGGCGTCCTAGTCCCCTAGACGATAGCGGCGAGAGACGGATCTAAACGCCGGCCAAAGCGAGGATCGCGATCGGCCTGATTCAGCGTAGCGGCAAGGCTACCGTGACGGGCAACGGAGGCGGGTCGTGCGCATGCCGCCGGTGGTTTGTTAGGCGTTGCGCCTGCTAAGTTTCGGCTGCCCGCGGCTGTGGCGGAATTGGTCTACGCGCACGGTTCAGGTCCGTGTGGGCGCAAGCCCTTGGAGGTTCGAGTCCTCTCAGCCGCACTGAAGCCAAGCGATGATCCGGACGAGCATCGCGGCCACTGCCCAACGCCCTAGAGCCAGCCCTTTTCCTCCGCCATGCGAACCGCCTCCGCGCGGTTGCGGGCGTCGAGCTTCTGCATCGCCGAGGAGAGGTGGTTGCGCACCGTTCCGGGTGACAAGTACAACGCCTGCGCGAGCTCGGCCACGGTGGCGTGCTCGCGCGAGGCGAGCAGCACCTCGTGCTCGCGCGGGGTCAGTGGGCTCTCGCCCTGGCTGAGGGCCGCAGCCGCGAGCCCCGGATCGACGACCCGCTCGCCGGCGACCGCACGCCGGATCGCCGCCGCCAGCTCGGTCGCGGGAGCGTCCTTGAGCAGGAATCCGGCCGCCCCGCCCTCCATCGCCCGCCGCAGATAGCCCGGCCGCCCGAACGTGGTCAGCATCAAGATCCGGCAGCCCGGAACCGCCCGGCGGAGCTCGTCGGCGGCGTCGAGGCCGGTGGCCCCCGGCATCTCGATGTCGAGCAGCGCGACGTCGGGCGTCGAGCCGGTGGCGGCCGCGACGACCTCGTCGCCGCGCGAGACCTGGGCCACGACCTCGATGTCGGGTTCGAGATTGAGGAGGCTGGCGAGCGCGCCGCGGACCATCGTCTGATCCTCGGCGAGGAGTACGCGGATCACGCGCGGGACACGGGGACGGTGACGGCGAGTCGATAGCCGCCCTCGCGGAGCGGCCCCGCCTCGATCCGGCCGTTGAGGAGCCCCGCTCGCTCGGCCAGCCCCTCGAGCCCGTGCCCGCCCACGGATCGGAAGCTGCCGCCGGCGCCCGCGCCGTTGCCGGCAATGACAGAAGTGGGGACGCCGGCACGACTGGACTCGCCGCCGCCGGCCGCGGCCCGCGAGCCACTGGCAACGCCCGCGTAGCTCGGGACACCCTCGCCACCGCCGTCGTCGATCACCTCGACGGCGGCGTCGCTCAGGCTGGCGCTGATCTTGATCGTGCAGTGGCGAGCGCCGCTGTGGCGGATGACGTTCGTCGCGCCCTCCCGAACCGCCCAGGCCAGAACGGCCTCGACGGCGGGATCGAGCGACACATGGGCCTGCTGGACGTCAGCTTCGATGCCGGCGGCTGACAACGCCATCCGGGCGCCGGCGAGCTCGCCCTCGAGCGTGGGCTGGCGGTAGCCGCTGACCGCCTCACGGACCTCACCCAACGCCGTCCGCGCCACCTGCTCGAGCTCGGCCACCTCGGTCGCGGCATCAACCGGACCGTCCACGAGCAGGCGCCCGGCCAGCTCGGCCTTCAGCGCGATCACCGACAGCGAGTGCCCAAGCAGATCGTGGAGATCGCGAGCGAACCGCTCGCGCTCCTCGGCGACCGCCATCGAGGCGAGCTCCGCCCGGGCCTTGCTCAGCTCCATGTTCCGCATGCGCAGGTCGCGCATCACGAGCATCAGCAGCCCGACCCCAGCCGAGCTCGCGACGAAGCCGACGACCGTGCCGCCGTCCGCGCCGCCGGCCGCCGAGCACACGCCTGCGAGCACGGCGCACGCCACCACCGCCCAGAACCCGCCCGACGCCACGAGCGCCGCGCACGCCGCGCAGTACGTGAACAGGAATCCCCAGCCAGGCGCCTGTAAGACCGTCAGCGCAGCCGAGATCGCCAGCATCGCGGCGAACAGCAGGAGCGGCGCCGGCGTACGGGGATGACCGCGCCAGTGCAGCACGAGGACCACGTAACAAGCGACGAACGCGGCCGCGCCCGCGATCACGAGGACCTCTTCGAGGGTAGTGCCTTTCTTGCCGATCGCGTTGCCGAGCGGGAAGAGGATGAACGCCAGCCACACGACCGCCGCCACCGCGCGGACCGCCTGCGGGTTGCGATGATCCAGCGGCGAGGCGCCGCCATTCGGCGGGGTCTCTCCCCCAGTCAGGCGCAAGCCGCGGAACGGCCGACGGGATCGGTCCGCCGCCGGCGATGCGGCGGCGGAACCACAATCATTTCCCTCTACGTTCATCGCACCTCGCCCTGCGGATGTCGCAGGAATCTGATCATCAGGAAGATACCCACGGCCGTCCAGATCGCCAGGATCAATACGTCCTGACCCTTGATCCCGGCGCCCACGGTCCTTGGATCGAACGCGTACTGGAGGCCGTCGGCGAGCGCCCGGATCGGGAACAGCTTGGCGATGTCGATCAGCGTCGTCGGCATCCCATCGGTCGGGAACCAGATGCTCGAGATGAACGTCAAAGGCAGGATCACGAGGTTCACGACCACTGGCGCGGCCTCCGCGTTCGGGATGAAACGGGTGATCCCGATCCCCAGCGCCGTGAACGCGGCGGTCCCTAGCGCGAGCGTGATCAGGAGACCGGGAAGCGTCGAAGCGCGGACGTGCACCCCGTAAGCGGCGGCGCCGAGCGCGAGCGTGATCACGGTCATCAGCATCACGATCACGAGCGTCGAGCCGATCCGCGCCGCGACGTACGCCCAGCGCGGCAGCGGCGTGCCCTGCATGCGCTTGAGCACTCCCTGGTCGCGCAGGATCGCCGTGCTGATCGCCATGTTGACGAACGTTGTCGCGATCACGCCGTAGGCGAGGATGCCGGGGACGAAGAATGTGTCATAGGAGATTCCGCCGCGGCTCGAGATGTGCGCGTGCTTGTCCAGCGCGCCGAAGATCACGAGGAACATCAGCGGGAACACAAACGTGAAGACCCCACGGCCACGATTGCGCCAGTAGGCGCGCTGCTCGTAGCGGATCTGCCAGCCGACCAGCCCGAGGTCGCGCTTCATTAACGGTGTGGCTATGGCACTCATCGAGTTACCTCCTCCGAGGAGTGAACTTCGGCTTGGTCGCGAGATCCGTCACCGGTGAGCTCGAGATAGATGTCCTCGAGCGTCGGCTGGTTGACGGAGAAGTGACCCAGGTCGACTTCGTGGTCCAGCGCCCATGACGTGATCCGCTGCGCGGCCACCACGGGCTCCCTGGTCACCACCAAGACGCGATCGCTCTCGAGCGAGCGCTGCTCGCAGGGGATGTCGGGTAGATCACCGAGCGACCACTGCACCGGAAGCGAGAAACGGATCTCGGCCGGCCGCAGGTCGCGTCCGCCGAGTTCCTCGGGCCGCCCGATCGCGATGATCTGACCCGCGTTCATCACCGCCACCCGGTTGGCGAGATGCTGTGCCTCGTCCATGTAATGAGTGGTGAGGAACACGGTCTTACCGAGGTCGCATAGTGAGCGGATCGTCGTCCACGCCTGGCGCCGCGCGCCCGGGTCAAAGCCGGTCGTCGGCTCGTCGAGGAAGATCAGATCCGGGTCGCCGACCAGCGCGAGCGCGAGGTCGAGCCGCCGCTTCTGACCGCCCGAGAGCTGGCGCGCGCGCGTATCGCGCTTCTCGCCCAGCTCCACCAGCTCGATCACCTCGTCCACGGGACGTCGCCGCAGGTGATACCGGCCGTACATCTCGACCAACTCCGTGACCGTCAGGTCGCTCTGAACGCCGGACTCCTGGAGCACGATGCCGACACGTTCGTGCAGCTCGCGCTCGCCTCGCGCCGGATCCATCCCGAGCACCCTGACTCCACCGTGAGTGCGCGTGCGGTAGCCCTCGAGGATCTCGACGATGGAGGTCTTGCCCGCCCCGTTCGGCCCCAGCAGACAGAACACCTCACCCCGCCCAACTTCGAAGCTAACACCGCGCACAGCTTCCACCTCTCCGTACGACTTGCGCAAGTCGCGCACCTCGATGGCGAGTCCTTCGTTCTGTGAATGGGTCGTTGTCATGTCAGGCAGCCTAGGTCCCGCCGCCCGATTGCGTAAGTGGTGCACGACCGAAATCCGGCATGACAAACGTCACGGAGCCGACACCCGTCGGCCCCGAGAGCCCGGGCAAACCGACCGGGTTACGGCTCCCGATTCCAGACCTGAATTACTTCAGTCTCGCGCTCGAAGCCGAGCACGCACATCGCGCCGGCGCTGAGCGCGAACCGGGCGCCCTGCGCCGCATCCATCTGCAGCCAGCGCGCGGTCAGGATCCGGAAGATATGGCCGTGGGCGAACGCCAGCGCATCGCCGTCTCCGGCGCCCGAACGCATCCTCTCGATCGCGCGATCGGCCCGAGCCCCCACCTCGTCGGGCATCTCGCCTCCGGGACAGCCGTCCCGCCAAAGGCTCCATCCGGGGTCAACCTCGCGGATCTGGGGCGTGGTCAGTCCCTCGTATTCACCATAGTCAAACTCGCGCAGGTCATCGCATATCTCCGCGCGATCGGCGAACCCCGCGATCTCGCACGTCTCGCGCGCCCGCCGGAGCGGGCTCGTCAGTACCAGGGCGAAGTTCCATCCAGCCAGTGCAGGTCCGAGCCGCACCGCCCGCTCGCGGCCCCTCTCGGTCAACGGCAGGTCTGTGCGACTGGTGTGCTGGCCGCTCAGACTCCACTCGGTCTCGCCGTGGCGAACCAGGACTATCTGCATACCCCCGTTCCCCCCGTGTCGCCGGCGCCTCAGGCGTCGGCGGCGTCGTAGGCCTCGCGCGCGATCGTCTCGCGCGCCTCCTCTTCATCGAGCGACGACTCGTCGCCGTGCTCTGCGTTGTGGTGCGTCTGCATCTGGCGCAGCAGCTCATCGTCGGTCGCCGCGGCCAGCGGCTCTCCGCAGATGTTGCACTCGATCACTCGCTTGGTCATTACCGGCTCACTTCCTCTGGGCTTTCAAGGATTGGGTGCTCGCCGCCCGAGACCCGGTTGCGTCCCACCTCGACTCGACCTCCTGTGCGGCGAGCAGCGCCGCGCCGAGCACTCCGGCGCGCACGCCGTGCCAGGCGAGACGGATATTCGTCCGCCGTCCGAGCCCGGGCACCACGTACCCGCGCGCCACCCGCTTGGCCGTGTCGAGCAGCCGCTCGCCCGCGCGCGCGGCCCCGCCGCCGATCACGACCTCGTCGGGGTCGAACGTGTTGATCGCATTGGCGATCCCGACCCCGACCCGCTCGGCCCAGACCTCGATGATCCGCTGCGCGACGGCGTCGCCTTCCTCGGCGGCTTGGACCGCCTCGGGGCCGAGCACGGGCTTCCCCTCCGCCTTGAGCTTCCCCAGCGCGGAGTCCGGCTCGGACGCGGCGGCTTCGACGACGAGCCGGTCTAGAGCGTGACCCGCCGCCTCGTACTCGAGCGAACCGGGCTGGGGGAAGCCGGTCGGGGCGGGCACCGAAGGCCCGGACATGTCGAGCCCGACAAGCGTGTGTCCGAACTCCCCCGCACCGCCGGTCGATCCTCGGTAGATCCGGCCGTTGAGCACGATCCCACCCCCCACGCCGGTTCCGATCGTGATCATCACCAGGTTGTGCGCGACCAACCGAAGCTCGGCGTCGTGCGCTTCGGCCAGCGCGGCCACCGTCGCGTCGTTGTCGACGAACACCGGCACGCCCAGGCGCTTTCCCAGCACGGACCGCAACGACACGTCCTTCAGCGGGATGTTCACCGATGAGACCACGGTTCCGGTGTCGAACTCGACGATCGACGGGACGCCGATGCCGACCGCCGCGAGGTCGTCGCCACGGATCTTGTTGACGGTCGCAACCAGCTGGTCGATCAGCGCGCCGCTCCCCGAGCGGTCGGTCGGGACCACCACCGACTCTCCGAAATGGCGCCCGACAAGCGGCGCCACGGCGACCTTGGTGCCGCCGAGATCGACGCCGATGACCGACGTCATGCTCGCCCCGCCTCGGAGCCCAGTCCCGCGGCTGCTGCCGGGTCGAGCAGCACCTTGATCTCCTTGGCCAGCGGCACCAGCAGCGAGGAGGGCACATGAGGATCCGGCTTGGCCCGAGAACCGAACGCCGCCGCGACGGCGTCCGCCTTGGACTCACCGGTGGCGAGGAACACGATCTGCTTGGCGTTCGCGAGCCTCGGCAGCGTCATGCTCACCCGCGACACGTACGGCTCCAGGCCGGCCTCATCGACCCCCACCACCGCCCGCGACCGCTCATTCAATGACGCCTGGTCCGGGAACAGCGACGCGCAATGCCCGTCGGACCCGATCCCTAGCAGCATCAGGTCGAACCGCGGCGAGCCGGCGTCGTGCAGCGCGCGCTCGTAGTCCTCGGCACCTTCGCGAGGCCCCAACTCTCCCTTTATCCGGTGGATCTTCGGCGACCCGAGTTCGGCGAGCGCATCGAACATCGACGTCTTGGCCATCAGGTAGTTGGACCGCTCGTCTTCCGGTGGCACGCACCGCTCGTCGCCGAACCACATCGTGCACCCTGACACATCGATCCCAACCGAGCGCACCGCGTCGACGAACTCCTCGTACGCGGCGCGAGGCGTCGAGCCGCCCGTCAGCACGATGTGGCCGCCGCCGGCCGCCACGCCTACGAGCATGGCCGAGCACGCCCGGCCGGGGTCGTCCACTACCTCTATCTCAACCGGCATGCCCGGTGAATCCTCTGGCGACGGACAGGGCCGGCCCGTAGGTGGGGTCGCGCAGCAGCGCCTGCCTGACCCCCTCCCCGAGGATCCCGCCCTCGCCGCGGGAAGCTCCTAGCACGAGCCAGCTGTGCTCGCCATGGCCCGGGATCGTTTCGTGAGCACGGAGTCCACCTTCGGCCCGGTCCAGTGAGAGCTTGTAGTCCTCGGCGGTGACGGTGACTCCCGCGAGCCCGGGCACATCCTGCTCCGCGGTCTCCAACCGGATGTCGATATAGCGCGAGCTGGCGGTGTAGGCCCGGCCGCGCAGACCGGCGCCGTTGGCCGACACGAGCGGCCGGGTGTCCCAGCCCAGGCGGGACGCGAGCCAGGCAACGAGCAGCAGCGCACTCGCGGTCGAACTCGCCTGGTGGCGGATCGTGAACCCGTCGACCGCCGACAGCGACGACCGGCGCGCGGGCGGGTCGAAGCTCGCCGCCAGACGCTCACGCCACGGTGTCGTGCGCAGCCACGCGAGATCGACGACATACGCGGACCGGAGCTCATCCTGGGCGCGGGTCAATCCGTCGTCGGCGTCGGGCAGATCGTCGGAGTCGAGCAGCATCACGTCGGTCATTCCGCGCAGCGCGCAGACGGCGTCGTCGTGGCCGTGGGGGCACCACAGTACGGTCGGTAGTTCGGACACCACGATCGGATCGACGATCGTCTCGAGTCCGACCAGGTGATCGGGGCCCATGTCGATCTCGACGGTCTCGCGCATCACGCCGATACCCCCGCGGGGCGAGTCCTCGTAGGTCATCACGGCGACGGCGTCGAGCGTGTCCCTCCCCTCCTCGACCGCGCACAGGATCGTGCGCGAGGCGTGGTAGCGACCGACCCGCTCGAGCCGGTTGGCGATCTCGCCTTTCCAGGATCGGTCGACGACGACCACGAGGTTCAGCACGCGCGCCGGAGCGAGCGCCTCGTTGGCGGCGTGCCGCTCGCGCAGCATCTCGCGGAGCGCCGCCTCGATCGCGTCCGGATTCGTATCGCGCTCAGACCAGACGTCTTCGCTCACAGCCGCCGCCACTTGCCGTGCTCTAGCAGGGCGTCGGCCTCGGCCGGTCCCGCGGAACCGGCCGGGTACTGAGGGACCGGCGACGTCGTGTCCTCGCGCCACGCGGTCAGAACGGGGTCGATGATCCCCCACAGCGCCTCGATCTCGTCGCCCCGGGTGAACAGCGTCGCGTCACCGCGCATCGCGTCGAGGATCAGCCGCTCGTAGGCCTCCGGCGACTCCGACATGAACGAGGTGCCATACCGGAACTCCATGTTCACGGGCCGGATACGCATCCGCGCGCCGGGGATCTTCGCCCCCAGTGATACCGACACACCCTCGTCGGGCTGCACGGTCAGGATGATCTGATTGGACTGGACCCCGACGGAGCCGCTGCTCTGGAATGCCAGGTGCGGGACCGGCTTGAGCGTGACGGCGATCTCGGTGATCTTGCGCGCGAGCTGCTTGCCGGTGCGCAGATAGAACGGGACGCCGGCCCAGCGCCAGTTCGAGACGTGCAGGCGCAGCGCGGCGTACGTCTCGGTCCGGGAGTCGGGAGCCACGCCTTGCTCGTCGTGGTAGCCGACCACGCGCTTCCCACCTACCGTGCCCGGGCCGTACTGCCCCCGCACCGCCATCGAGGGAACCTCGAAAACCGCGGGTGGGACGATCGCCTCGAGCACTTTCAGCTTCTCGTCGCGAACCCGATCGGCGTCGAACGCGGTCGGGGGCTCCATCGTCAGGAGCGCGAGCAGCTGCATCATGTGGTTCTGAACCAGGTCGCGGAGCGCACCGGCGCCCTCGTAGTAGCCGGCGCGGCTGCCGATCCCGATGTCCTCGGCGGCGGTGATCTGCACGCTGTCGATGAAGTTCCGGTTCCACACCGGCTCGAACAGCGCATTCGCGAACCGGAGCGCCATCAGGTTCTGCACGGTCTCCTTGCCCAGGTAGTGATCGATCCGGAACACCTGGGATTCGTTGAACACGTCGAGCACCTCGGCGTTGAGCTGGCGCGCCGAAGCCAGGTCGTATCCGAACGGCTTCTCGATCACGATCCGCGTTTGGGCCGTGCGCGCGTGGTTCAGGCCCGCAGCGCCGAGCTTGCCTGCGATCAACGGGAAGAACTGAGGCGCGGTCGACAGGTAGAAGACGTGATTGAGCTCTTGTCCCGCGCGCTCGTCGAACTCCCGCAGGACTCGGTGGATCTGGCTGTAGACGTCGTCGTCGTCAAACGCGCCCGGGACGTAGCGCATGTCGTCGATCAAGCCGTTCAGCACCTTCGGATCGGGACGGCGGCGCGAGAACCGCTCGATCGACTCGCGCGCCATCTCCCTGAAGTCGTCGTGCTCCTGATCGCGCCGCGCCACGCCGATCATCTCGAACCGCTCGGGAAGCGCGCCCTCGTGGGCGAGGTTGTACAACGCGGGAAGCAGCTTGCGGTGAGCAAGGTCGCCGGTGGCGCCGAAAATGATGAGCGCGGTCGGGCGGACGGGCAGCCGCTCAAGGCCCTCGATGAGCGGGTTTTCCTGGTCGACCTCGGCGGCGACGGCTGCGCTCTGCATCCACTAGCTCCCTTCGAGGATTGCTTTGATCCGGGCGGTCAAGGTACGGACTGCAGCGACCGGGTCCCCCTCTAGCTCGACCCGTTCGGCCGCCAGCCCGTGCGATCGCAGAGTCTCGAGATCGCCGGCGGCCTGCGCGGCGATCAGCGTACCGAACGAATACCCGGCGCCCGGAATGTCCGCGTCACGCTCGGGCGGACTTACGAGCTGCAGGAACCGCCCCGTCGGCGGGCCGCCCTTGTGCAGCTGGCCGGTCGAGTGCAGGAATCGGGGACCGTATCCGAACGTGGTGACCGCTCCAGTGGCCGCCCGAATCGCCGTGCGCAGCTCCGCGATCGCCTCGTCGAAGGCCGGAGACGGCGCGACGTAGCCCATGATCGCGACGTAATGGGGCGGCTTGGCATCGGCCAGCAGGGCTCGCAACTCGGAGTCGCCGGCGGCCGTGATCGACGGGAGCGAGCCCGACCCGAGCACGCGCGCGGTGTTGTCCTTCGCCTCCTGCACGTTTGGCTGGTCGAACGGGTTGATCTCGAGCGCCCAGCCGGCGACGGCGACCGCGAACTCGGTCAGGAAGAAGATGCGTCCGAGGTCGGCAGGGCCGTGGGCCGGCAGCGTCACCGTCGGATGCCCAGCCGCGGAGATCTGCTCGATCGCGGCGTCCAGACGCTCCTCGGGGTGCTCGAGATTGCGCCGGTAGACGAACACGCGGTCGTCGCCGTAGACGTCGGCCGTGTCGCTCAGCGGCTCATCGACGACCGGGACGATCCCCCGCCCGTGCTTGCCGGTCGACTCGGCGACGAGCTGCTCGGCCCACAGCCCGAAGCTTTCGATCGGTGGCGAGATCAGGAACGTGAGCTTGTCGCGGCCCTGGCGCGCCAGCTCGCCGATCACGGCGCCGAACCACAGGCCGGAGTTCGAGTCGCTCGAGTCGTAGTGCGCGCACATCTGCTCGGCCACCTGGCAGCGGTGCAGTAGCGCCTCGATGTTCACGCCCATCAGCGCCGCCGGGACCAGCCCGAAGTACGACAGCACCGAGTAGCGGCCGCCGATATCGGGCGGGTTGAGGAAGGTCCGGCGCAGACCGTTGTCCGACGCCAGCCGCTGCAGCGGACTTCCGGGATCGGTGACCACGACGAACTGCGACGGCTCCGCCAGCGCCTTGAAGTATTGGTAATGCGAGAGCGTCTCGATCGTCGAACCCGATTTCGACGACACTATGAACAGCGTCTTGTCGAGCTCGATCGAGTCCCGGACGCCGAGCACCGCGTCGGGGTGAGTGGAATCGAGCACGGTCAACCGCAGGCCGTCAGGAATCTCGCCGAACGACCGCCGGATCACCTCAGGGCCAAGCGACGAGCCCCCCATGCCGAGCAGCACGGCGTCCGTGAAGCCGTCCGTCCGGCACTGAGCGGCGAACTCATGCAGCTCGCCGGCGTGCTCCAGCATCGGCTCGGACACGGTCAGCCACCCGAGGCGGTCCTCGATCTCCGGAACACCCGGTCCCCCCCAAAGCGATGCGTCACGCCGCCACACCCGCTGCGCGACGTTCTCGGCGACGGCCTGACGCACCCGCGCCGAGACCGGCGGCTGGAGCAGCATCGGGAGCCGCGCCTGGATCCGGCTTGGACGCCCCGTCACGACCGCGGCGCGCCGCTCCTCGATCCCCGCCAGCAGCCGGTTCATCGCCTCCTCGAATTGCTGCACGCCGTCGACCAGCAATTCGTCGGTGACCTGCTCGAGATCGATCCCCGCCCCGGCGAGCGCGGCTAGCTCGGTCGACGGGTCGTGATCGGCGGTCGCCCCGCGCACCTCGCTGTGATCCGCAGCCGCGAGCAACGTCGCGAGCGGCATCGTGTTGACCGTGTGCGGTGCGATCAGCCCGTCGACGTACATCGTGTCCGGGTAGTGAGGATTCTTCGTGCCGGTCGAGGCCCACAGTGGGCGCTGGACCGCCCCGCCGGCCGCCACCAGCGCGTCCCAGCGCGGACCCGAGAAGATCTCCTTGAACCGCTGGTACGCGGCGCGCGCGTTCGCGATCGCAGCGGTCCCGGCGAGATCGGAGCGACCGAGCTGGTCCAAACGCCGGTCGACGTTCGTGTCGACGCGTGAGACGAAGAACGACGCGACCGAATTGACGCTGAGCTCGAGGCCCGCGGCTCTCCGCCGTTCCAGCGCGCTTATGTACGCGTTCGCCACCTCCTCGTACGCCGCGACCGAGAACAGGAGCGTGACATTGACGTTGATGCCCTCGTACAACGCCTGCTCGACGGCGGGCACTCCCTCCGGCGTCCCCGGAATCTTGATCATCACATTCACACGGTCGACCCGCCGCCAGAATTCGCGCACCTGTTCGAGCGTGCCTTCGGTGTTGTGCGCCAGCTCCGGCGCGACCTCCAGCGAGACGAACCCGTCCCGGCCGCGGGTATCACGATGGACGCCGGCGAGCACGTCGGCGGCGAGCTGAACATCGCGGATCGCGATGCGCTCATAGATCGCGACCGAATCGAGGTTCTCGCGGGCGAGCGTCTTGAGGTCGTCGTCGTAGTCGTCGGAGCCGAGGATCGCCTTCTCGAAGATCGAGGGGTTGGAGGTAACGCCCCGGAGGGACTCGACCGCGACCATCCGCGCGAGCTCGCCGCCTTCGATCATCGAGCGGCGGATCTGGTCGAGCCACACGCTCACGCCCGCCTCGGTGATCGCTAACAACCGGCGATTCAGCTCGGTGACGGTGCTCATGTCGATCCCTTCGGTCTAGCCGGCTCCGCTCGAGCGCGCGCGCTTGACGGCGGCGCGTCCAGCGTCAGCCACGCGCTCGGGGGTGAAGCCGAAGTGCTTGTAGAGAGCGCCCGCCGGTGCGGACGCGCCGAAACCCTCCATCCCGATCGCCTCGCCGAGCTCGCCAACCCACTGGTGCCACCCGAACGTAGCCGCGGCCTCGAGCGACACCCGCGCTCGGACCCCCGGAGTGAGCACCTGGTCGCGGTACCCGGCGTCCTGCGCGGCGAAGTTCTCCATGCACGGCATGCTGACGAGCCGCGTCGCGATTCCCTCGGCCTCGAGGGTGTCGGCCGCGCGAGCGCAGATGTGGACCTCGGTGCCGCTGGCGATCAGGATCAGGTCGGGCGGCTCGGGCTCGTTGTAGGAGTAACGCAGCACGTACGCGCCGCGATCGATCGCGTCCGCGGGCACCGCCGCCGGATTCCAGGTGGGAATCCCCTGACGTGACAGGACCAGCGAGGTCGGGTGGTCGGTGGACTTGATCGCGTAGTGCCAGGCGAGCGCGGTCTCGTTCGCGCCGGCGGGCCGGACCACCCGCATCACCGGCATCGCCCGCAGCCCCGCGAGTTGCTCGATCGGCTGGTGGGTCGGGCCGTCCTCGCCAAGGCCGATCGAGTCGTGGGTGAACACGAAGATCGACGGAAGGTGCATGAGCGCAGCCAGTCGCAGCGAGCCGCGCATGTAGTCGCTGAACGTGAAGAACGTGGCGCCGTACGCGCGCAGGTAGTGGAGGTTGATGCCGTTGACGATCGCGCCCATCGCGTGTTCGCGAATCCCGAAGTGGAAGTTGCGACCGGCGAAGGCGCCCGCCTCGACGCTGCCACCGTCGGCGATCAGCGTCAAAGTCGAGGGGGCCAGATCAGCCGAGCCGCCCACCAGCTCGGGCACGTTCGCCGCCGCCCACTGGATCACGGTCTCCGACGACTTGCGGGTGGCGGTCATCGAGCCCGAAGCGTGGAACTTCGGCACCCCGCTGTCCCAGCCTTCCGGGAGCCGGCCGGCGATGATCCGCTCGAGCTCCGGCGCGAGCTCAGGATGCGCCTCCGCATAGGCGTCGAATCGCTCGCGCCACTCGGACTCGAGCTGCTCACCGCGCTCGACGCAGCGTCGGAAGTGCTTGAGCGCCTCCTCGGGTACGTAGAACGGCTCCAGCGAGGGCCAGCCCATGTGCTCCTTGGTGAGCTTGACCTCCTCTTCGCCGAGCGGCGAGCCGTGGGCGCCGGCCGTGTCGTGTTTGTTCGGGCTGCCCTGAGCGATGTGGGTGCGGACGATGATCAGCGATGGCTTGTCCTCGACCGCGATCGCGTTCTCGAGCGCCTGCTCGAGCTTGTCGAGGCCGACGTCCTCCTCGAGGTCCTGGACGTGCCAGCCGTACGCCTCGTAGCGCTTGCCAACGTCCTCGGTGAATGCGAGCTTGGTGTCGCCCTCGATCGAGATGTGGTTCTGGTCGTAGAACGAGATCAGCCGACCGAGGCCGAGGTGCCCGGCGAGCGAGGACGCCTCGCCGGAGATCCCTTCCTCGAGGTCTCCGTCTGAGGCGATCACGAACGTCCGGTGATCGACGATCTCGTGGCCGGGGCGGTTGAAGCGGGCCGCCAGCATCCGCTCGGCGAGCGCCATCCCGACCGCGTGGGAGATTCCCTGGCCGAGCGGTCCGGTGGTCACCTCGATGCCGGGCAGATCGCCGTACTCGGGGTGGCCCGCGGCCATCGAGCCGAGCTGGCGGAACCGCTCGAGGTCGTTCTCGAGGCTGACGTCGTAGCCCGCCAGGTACAGCGTCGAGTACAGGAGCATCGACGCGTGGCCGCATGAGAGGACGAACCGGTCGCGGTCAGGCCACTTGGGATGGGTCGGGCTGTGGCGCATGACCCGCGCGTACAAGACGTACGCGACGGGCGCCAGCGCCATCGGCGTCCCGGGGTGACCCGAGTTCGCCTTCTGTACGCCGTCCATCGACAGCGTCCGGATCGTGTCGACGCACAGCCTGTCTAGTTCGGTAGCGGTATCGGTGGCGGTCACCGGCGCAGCATAACCCGATCCTCACGCCGGAAAGAAACGCGGCGTGAATTCAACCGAACAGGACGTCGAAATGCCGGTACTCCTCCACGGGGACGTGTCGGACCTCGGCGACGGCGTCGGCGAGAGGCACCATCTCGACCTTCGTCGAGCGAAGCGCCGCCATCATCCCCCACTGGCCCTCGTGCGCGGCGTCGATCGCGGCCAACCCGAGCCTGGTGGCGAGGACCCGGTCGAACGCGGTCGGGGTGCCGCCTCGCTGAACGTGGCCCAGGACGGTCGCGCGAGTCTCGTACCCGGTGCGACTCTCGATCTCGCGCTCGAGCGCATATCCGATGCCGCCGAGCCGGGGGTGGCCGAACTCGTCGACCGAGCCGGTGTGCGCGACCGACATCGTCCCCTCCTTCGGCGTCGCCCCCTCGGCGGCCACGACGATCGAGAAGTACCGGCCGCGGGCATGGCGCCGGCGGATCAGCCGGCACACCTCGTCGATGTCGAACGGGATCTCAGGGATCAGGATCACGTCCGCGCCGCCAGCCACGCCCGAGTGCAGCGCGATCCAGCCCGCGGTACGGCCCATCACCTCGACCACGAGGATCCGGTTGTGGCTCTCGGCGGTCGTGTGCAGCCGGTCGATCGCCTCACTGGCGATGTGGAGCGCCGTGTCGAAGCCGAACGTCACGTCGGTGCCGCCGAGGTCGTTGTCGATCGTCTTGGGGACCCCGATCACGTGGAAGCCGTCCTGGTAGAGGCGATTGGCCACGCCCAGCGTGTCCTCGCCGCCGATCGCGATCAGCCCGTCGAGGCGGAGCTTCTCGAACACGTCGCGAACCCGCTGAACGCCGTCCTCGCGCTTGTACGGGTTCGTCCGCGAGCTCCCGAGGATCGTGCCGCCCCGGGGGAGGATCCCGCGCGTGGACTCAATCGATAGCTCGGTGTGCGAGTCCTCGAGCACGCCCCGCCACCCGTCGTGGAACCCGGTGAGCTCGTCACCGTAGCTGTCGATCCCCTTGCGTACGACCGCGCGGATCACCGCATTGAGACCTGGACAGTCGCCGCCTCCGGTGAGCATCCCGATACGCATCGGCCGAAATCCTACGGATCCGGCGCCCTCGGCCGCAACGGCGTACGGAACTCCCGGAAATCGATAAGTTGGAACCCGCCGATGCGGGGAGCATCAGACCCAGCATGAAGCTGTCGTCAGTCACGCGGCACATCCACGACCGCGACCGCTGGCTGTGGGCCGGCGTTGGACTCGGCGCGCTCGCGGCGGGCGGCGTGATGCAAGCCGTCCACATGCGCCGGATCTCCCACGACCCCGAGCACGATCCGCTCGGCACGCCGCCAGAGGGCCGCGTCAAGCTCGTCAGCTCGGCCGACGGAACGATCCTTCATGCCGAGGTGTTCGGGCCTGAGGACGGCACCACGGTCGTGCTCGCGCACGGCTGGACCGAGGCCCTCCAATACTGGATCTACGTGATCAGGGCGCTGGCCGAGCGCGGCGTTCGCGTCGTCGCCTACGACCAGCGGGGTCACGGCAAGAGCGAGGCCGCAAGCGGAGGCGACTACGACCTCGACCGCTTCGGCGAGGACCTCGAGGCGGTATTGGAGGCATGCGTTCCCGAGGGACAGCGCGCGGTCGTCGTCGGCCACTCGCTCGGGGCAATGTCGATCGTCGCGTGGGCGGACGACCACGACGTAACTCGCCACGTCGGCGCGGCGGTCCTCCTGAACACGGGCGTCGGGGACCTGATCGCCGAGCAGTTGCTGTTCCCACTCCCCCAGATCGCGCAGGCGCTCAACCGGACGGTGGCGACGCGCGGCTTCCTCGGGAACAAAGCGCCGCTCCCGCGTTTCTCGACACCGCTCAGCTCAGCGGTGATCCGCTACGTCGCGTTCGGTCCGGAGGCGTCGCCGGCGCAGGTGGCGTACTACGAGCGGATGCTCGTCACGTCCCCCGCCGACGCGCGCGCAAAGACCGGGATCGCGATGTCCGACATGGAGCTCCACCACGCGCTGCCACGGCTGACGGTCCCGACGATAGTGATCGCCGGCGCGCAGGATCGGCTGACCCCGCCGTCGCACGCTCGGCGAATCGCCGGCCAACTGCCGCAGCTGCGGCGCCTTACGGTCCTCCCCGACACGGGTCACATGGCGCCGCTCGAGCGACCCGACGCGGTGATCGCGGCGGTGCTCGAGCTGGTTGCGCTGATGGCCGAGCGCGTCGCCGTCTGACCGCCTCTGGCACAGTGTGGGGGTGGGAGTCAGCGCCGTGCCTATGTCGTCGTCCGTCTGTCACGTGCTGAAGGAGGATCCAGAGCTCGCGGAGGCGGTTCCTCCAGAACGCCGGCAGCGAGCCATCGAGGACTGCACAGCTCCGGAGCTGCGGATCCAGCCCGGTCCCTTGGCCCGGGACGGATCGCTCGGCTTCCGCGGCGGCATCGGCGTGCTCGTGCTCAGCGGTCTGATGATCCGGCGGGTCGGGATCGAGGGTCGGTACGGCGCCGAGCTGATCGGCGAGGGCGATCTGCTCCGGCCCAGCGATGAGCAAGTATCTCCGCTGCTGCCGCTGACGACCGACTGGTCGGTCCTCCTTCCCACGCGAGTCGCCGCGCTCGATCACGCGTTCGAGCAGCGCCTCGCGCAATACCCCGAACTGGCCCGGTCGCTCGTCGGCCGCGCGATCCAGCGCTCCAAGAATCTGGCGGTCAACATGGCGATTGTCCACCAGGCGCGTGTCGACGTCCGGCTGCACATGCTGCTGTGGCACCTGGCCGCGAGGTGGGGCCGGGTGCGAAGCGACGGGACCGCGCTGCGGTTGCGCCTTACCCACGCGGTGCTCGCCGATCTGGTGGCGGCGCGGCGACCGACGGTCACCACCGCGCTCTCGGAGCTGAGCAGACGCGGGCTGGTCCGGACCGACGGCGAGACGTGGGTGTTGGCCGGCGAGGTGCCGTCAGACCTCATAGCCTTCGGCAACGCTGCGGCTGCACAGGCCGGCGACCCGCACGCCGGCGTGGACCTGAACTGACACGTTGCACATCGACCCGTACATCGTTCTCGGGAGCGCGATCATCGGCCTGCTCGTCGGCATGACCGGCGCCGGCGGCGGCGCGCTGATGACGCCGATGCTGATCCTCCTGTTCGGGGTGACCCCGGCGGCTGCGATCTCGAGCGACCTCGTCGCCGCCGTGGTCATGCGGCCGTTCGGCGCCGGCGTGCATCTCCGGGCCGGCACGGTGAATCTCAAGCTCGTGCGCTGGATGGTGATCGGGTCGGTGCCGGCGGCGTTCCTCGGCGCGTACCTGTTGCACGTGCTCGGCAACTCGAAGTCCGCGCAGACACATATCGAGACGGTCCTCGGCATCGCGCTGCTGATCGGCGCCGGCGCGATGGCGCTGCGGTTCGTGCTCGACCGGAGCGGGGGTCATGAGCGCCTTGGCGTCGTCCATGATCTAAAGGTTCGCCCGGTCCCGACGATCGCGATCGGGATCATCGGCGGCGTGATCGTCGGTATGACGTCAGTCGGGTCGGGATCGCTGATGATCGTGCTGCTGCTGTTCGTATATCCGGCGATCGGCGCCAACCAGCTCGTGGGCACCGACTTGACGCAGGCGGTCCCGCTGACGCTGGCGGCCGCGCTCGGCGCTCTGATCTTCGGCCATGTCGTGCTCGACGTGACCGCCTCGTTGATCATCGGGAGCGTCCCGGCCGTGCTCGTCGGGTCGATGCTGTCCTCGACGATCCCCGACCGCTACGTTCGCCCCGCGATCGCATTCGTGATCTTCGCCTCGGGCCTCAAGTACGTGGGGCTTCAGACGACCGCGCTCGGCTGGACGCTGTGCGCGCTGCTGTTCGCCGGCACCGGCACGTGGCTGTACTTCACACGCCCGTGGCAGACGCGGGTGCAGTCGCCTGCTGCCGCGGTCGACCGAGACGATCCCGTCGGCGACCGAGCCGCGCTTGTCGGCGATCGAGAGAACTGACGTCCCCGTCGCCGGCGGGACGCTCGCGACGTTCCGCCTCGGGGACGGCCCCGCCGGAGCCGAGCCGGTTCTCGCGGTCCACGGCATCACCGCGAACAGCCGTTCCTGGCTGGCGGTCGCCAGCGCGCTCGGAGGCCGGGCGGCACTGCTCGCGCTCGATCTGCGCGGCCGGGGCGCCTCGAACCGGCTGCCCGCTCCCTTCGGGATGGAGGCGTACGCGCGAGACATGCTCGCGGTGCTCGACCATTTCGGACTCGAGCGCGCGGTCCTGGCCGGCCACTCGCTCGGCGGCTATGCGGTGGCCCGGTTCGCCGTCGAGCACCCTGAGCGTGTGCGCGCGGTGGTGCTGGTCGACGGCGGATTGTCGGCCCCGATGCCCGACGGGATCGATCCCCAGGCCGTGGCCGCGGCGGTCCTCGGCCCGGCACTCGCGCGGCTGAGGGAGAGGTTTCCGAGCCGCGAGGCCTACCACGACTGGTGGCGCGCGCACCCAGCGTTCGCCCATGCCGACGTGTTCGATGCCGATCTCGTCGCTTACGCCGATCACGACCTGGTCGGCGAGCCGCCGGAGCTCCGCTCCTCGGTCGGCGAAGACGTGGTGCGCGCCGACGCCGCCGAGCTGCTCGAGATCGGGAAGCCGGCGCTCCGGCTCGAGGTCCCGGCCGAGCTCCTGTGCGCCGAGCGCGGGATGCTCGACGACCCCAACCCGCTCCAGCCGCCGGCGCTCGCGGAGCCGTGGGCGGCCGCGGCGCCACAGCTCCGGCGCGTCGTGCGCGTCTCGGGCGTCAACCACTACACGCTCGCGATGGGCGCTGCCGGCGCCTCGGCGGTCGCGCAAGCAATCGTGCGCGCATTGCAAAGTCGGGTCGGCAGTCCTGGCCTACGATCCGCCTGATGAGCGCCCCGGATAGCGTCGGCGCCGGACTCGCGCCGCCCATCCCCGGTCAGAGCAGGGAGGAGATGATCGCCCGCGCGGTCGCGCTGAGGCCCCAGCTGATCGCCGATCAGGAGGCGACCGAGCAACGCACGTACTACTCGGCCGAGATGCACGAGGAGTTCCTGAACGCGGGCTTCTACCACCTGTATGTGCCGCGGCGGTACGGCGGCTACGAGTTCGACGTCCCCACGTATGTGAGGGTCGTGCAGGAGATCGCCCGTGGGTGCGTCTCGACCGCCTGGTGCCTGGGACTGGCGATGAACCACGCGCTGATGGTCGGCTCGTGGTGGCCTGCCGAAGCCCAGGATGAGATCTTCGCCGGCGGCGATTTCCGGTGCGCGTCGGTGGCCGCGCCGGTCGGCCGCGCGGAGCCAACGCCGGAGGGCTGGGAGATCAACGGTCAGGTGGCGTTCGCGTCGGGTTCGCCGTACTCGAGTTTCTACATGGGCCAGGCGATCTTGCCCTCGCCGGCCGGCGCCTCGCCCGACGATCCCCCACCCCAGCTCCTGTTTGTCGCACCGCGCGCCGAGTGGGAGATGCTCGACGACTGGGGCGACATGCTCGGGCTCAAGGGGTCGGGGTCGCACAGCATCCGCTTCTCCGGAACGCGGATTCCGGCGAGCTGGGGCTTCGAGGGCAGCATGCTCGACGTGGACGTCGCCGGCGGAACGCCCGGGTCGAGGCTCCACGGCAACCCGATGTACTCGGGGCGCGCGGTATCGATCTTCACGCTGTCGCTGGCCGCGGTGACCGTCGGGGCGGCTTACAACATGCTCGATGAGTACGAGCGGTTGATGCGCGCGCGCAAGACTCCGCTACCGCCGTTCATCCCGCGCGTCAAGGACCCCGACTATCAGCGGTGGTACGGCCGGGCACTGACCCATATCGCCACCGCGGAGGCGGCAACGCACAAGACCGCCGAGCGGCATATGGAGCTCTGCCGGTGCAACGTCGAGGACGGGGTGCCCTACACCTTCGGCGATGACATGCTGCTCGCGGGGGTCGCACGCGAGGCGATGCTGATGTGCTGGCGGGTGATCGACGACGACCTGTGGCAGACGGTAGGGGCCAACGTCGCCCGCGACGGCGAGCGCAGCGCCCGCGTGTTCCGCGACATGGCGGTCGCCGCGGCGCACCGCAACCTCCAGTTGCGCGACATGTTCTACGGCGACATCGGCCGGGCCGCGCTGGGCGAGCCGCAGCGAATTCCCGGCCGCTGATTCCGGTCAACGTCACACTCGCCTTCCCCGCCCGAGGTGAACGCCGATTCACCCGGCCATGGCACGGAGAACGGGACACTCGCGCCCCGGCGCAGCGTCGAGTGAGACGTTAGCCGGGTACCGGCTCGAGGAACCCCAGGCGGCTCACGTCCGCTCGCCGGCGCGCCGGGCGCCCTCGGCGAGCGAGCCCAGCTTGGCCCAGCAGATGTCGGGATCGATCGCGCCGAACCCCGACCACGTGCCGAAGCCGCAGTCGGTGCCGCCCATCACCCGCTCGGGACCGACGATCTCGGCGAACGTGAGGATCCGCTGGGCGACGAGTTCGGGATGCTCGATGTAGTTGCACGTCGAGTCGAGCACGCCCGGGACGAGCGTCTTGTCCTCGGGGATCGCGGCGTCGCGCCATACCGCCCACTCGTGCTCGTGGCGAGGGTTGGCCGCCTCGAACAGGATCGTCGAGGGCTTGGCGCGCAGAACCACGTCGATGATCTTCTCGACGCCGATGTCGAGGTGGTGCGGGCCCTCGTAGTTGCCCCAGCACAGGTGCAGGCGTACGCGATCGGCCGGGATATCGCGAAGCGCGTGGTTGATCGCCTCGACGTGCCGCGCCGCGGCGGCCACGAACTCCTCGTCGGAGTCGTCGCGGTACATGATGTGGCGGCCCATCGCGAGATCCGGCGCGTCGATCTGGAGCGCGAAGCCGGCGCCGACGATCGCCTCGTACTCGGTCTTCATCGCCTCGCCGATCGCCTCGAGGTACTCGTCGACGTTGCCGTAGTACTCGTTCGGCTGGAACAGCGCGATGATCCCAGGCGAGGGCGCGTTCATGAATGCGCCCGCGACCGCCTGGCCCTCGATTGCGCGGGCCAGGCGGGCGAGATCGGCCTCGACCGGCTCGCGGTGCTCGTACGTGATCGGGCCGCGGCAGATCGGACGCAGGTAGCGCGCGCTCCCGCCCTCGTCGGCGAGCCGTTTCATGTAGCGCGGGTAGGCGGCGAGGTCGGCTGGCGTCGCGCGCGGGACTTCGCCGACCTCGAACCCGCTGAGGCGGTGGCGGATGTAGGTCGCGTAACCGATCTTGCTCATCTCGCCATCGCTGACGAAATCGATCCCGGCGTCAACCTGGTGCTGGACACGATCGCGAACCGCCGACTCCAGCAGGCTGTCGTACTCCACCCGATCGACCTCCTCGCCCCGGTCCTCGGCGAACACGAACTCGACCAGCTCCGGCGGCCTCGGGAGGCTGCCGACGTGGGTGGTGAGAATGCGGCTCATCTACCAGATCTCCTCGAGCAGCTCCTTGATCGCCTCCGGAGGCGCCGGCCGCGGATTGGCCTTGGCCGACGCGCGGTCGGCGGCCGCCTCGGACAGGGTTTCGAGATCCTCGCGCGGCACGCCGTAGTCGCGCAACCGGGGCGGCCCGGCCAGCGCGCCCAGCTCGGCCACGCGCTCGATCGCGTCGCCCCGGCCCATCGCGTCGCCGAACCGTGCGATCTCAGCCGCCGCCACGTCTTGGTTGTATCGAAGCGCGGGCGCCAGGCAGACCGCGTTCATCGTCCCGTGCGAGAGGCCGTAGCGGCCCCCGAGCGCCTGTGCCATCGCGTGGCCGACGCCCATCCCGACGCGCAGCGCGGCCCCGGCATACATCGCCCCCTCGAGTAGCTGCCGACGCGCCTCGAGGTCGTCGCCCCGCTCGACCACCACCGGGAGCCAGTCGGAGATCAGCTTCGCTCCGTCGATCGCCACGAGATCGGTGTCCTCGGTCCGCCCACGCGTGTACAGCGCCTCGGCGCAATGGGCGAGCGCGTTCATCGCCGTGCCGGCGCTCTCGGCTCTGGGGAGTCCCAGCATCAGAGTCGGGTCGTAGACGATCGCGACCGTGCGCGCCCCGCCGCCGCCGCGCTTGATGCCGGCCTCCGGGTCGCGCATCCCGAAGCCCTGGGTCCACTCAGCGCCCGAATAGGTCGTCGGAATCGAGACGATCGGGAGCCCCGTCTCGCTCGAGACCGCCTTGCTCGTGTCGATCGCGCTCCCGCCACCGAGCGCCACCAGTCCGTCGGCGCCGATGCTCGCCTTGGTCGCCGCCCGCGCGCCAGCGATCTCCGCGTGCGGCCGGGCTCCGTAAAACCGTCGCGCGACCGGGAGGTCGACCTCTCGCCAACGCTCGGTGCTGATCAGCAACGGATCGCGCACCGACAGCTCGTCGAGCACGCCGGGCAGCTCATCGAGACCCCAACGAACGATCACGCGGCGATGAAATCACAGCGCGGCTTCCCGGCGTGGCTACGACTGGCCCGATTGGAGTCGGCGCATGCCCGCGAGCCAGCGGTCGTAGTCCATCGCCTTGCGCTGGAAGAACGTCAGCACCTCCGGGTGCGGGAGGATCAGGAAGCGCTCGGCGTCGATCGCCTCGACGACGGCGCCCGCGACGTCGTCGGGCTCGAGCACCGCGCCGGCGGCCTTCACGACCCGGTGGCTCAGCTCTTCGCCCTGGAGCATCGCGGTCCTCACCCCCATCGGACACAGGCAGCTGACGCGGATCCCACGGTCGCAGTAGGTCACCGATAGCCATTCGGCGAACGCCACCGCTGCGTGCTTGGTGACCGCGTAGGGCGCCGAGCCGATCTGCGTCAGCAGTCCGGCGGCGGACGCGGTCGTGACGAAATACCCGTCGCCACGCTCGAGCCAGCCCGGCAACAGCCGCCGGGCCGCCAGGATGTGGGCGCGCACGTTGACGCTGAACGCGAGGTCCCACACCTCGTCGGGGGTGTCAACCGGATCCTCGCCGATCGCCACGCCGGCATTTGCGAAGAACACGTCGACCGGGCCGAGCTCGGACTCGACCTGCGAGAGCAACGAGCCGAGCGCATCCTCGTCCGTGACGTCGGCCGCGACCGCGAGATGTCCCTCGCCGAGCTCCTCGCCAACACGCGTCAGCGGCTCCGCGGCGATGTCAGTGGCCGCCACGGACGCGCCTTCGCCGGCACAGCGCAGCGCGAGTGCGCGACCGATCCCGCCGGCCGCTCCGGTGACTACGACTGTGCGTCCAGCAAGTTTCATGTGATTCCACCCGGATTGTCAAATGAATTGAAGGTGTCGGTTACAAGCGGATTGATTATGCGGTTTCCCACTCAGACCCCGTGGGTACGACTTAGCGAGGAGAAGGCGAAAAGCAAGGGTTTTGCCGATGAGTTCTATCTCCAAGGCTGGACAAGCGCTGCGCACGGTCGCGCCGTCGGTGGGCGGGATCACCCCGAAATCGATCCTGGCCCGACTTGATCGGATCAGCGTCTGGTCGCTGCCGTTCATCTTCGTCGGGATCATCGGGACCGGGTTCCTGTTCGCGTTCTACGACGTGTTCGACATCAACGTGTCGTTCATCCAGAGCTGCGTGGCGCTGAAGCACGGGTGCACTCCCGCCAACGCGGTGACCGCGCTCCGCGTGCCGGTCGTCCTCAACCTGGCCGGTTACGTGATCGGCGCTCTCATCCTCGCCCAGACCTCCGACCGGATCGGCCGACGCAAC
>Ga0335076_10001205_pt1 | contig 24917 bp, 20 predicted proteins | sample Lox_Sample_25_FD_206717 | JGI IMG/M metagenome (GOLD analysis project Ga0335076, IMG submission 206717) | Soil microbial communities from Loxahatchee National Wildlife Refuge, Florida, United States - Lox_Sample_2.5 | ecosystem: Environmental > Terrestrial > Soil > Wetlands | place: USA... | reverse complement strand
AGGCGCCTGCCACAGCGTTCCCGCCTAGTCGCAGGTACTGGTGCGCCAATCGAAGCGGGCTGCGAGCCGCCGCGTCAGCCAGGTCCCGACGAGGACGCCCGCGACCGAGGCCCCCGCCGCCAGGCGGCCCTCCCCGAGTTGGACCACGGCGATGCTCGGGCATCCCCCCGTCAAACCCCAACCCAGGCCGAAGAGGAGCCCCCCGGCCACGGTGCCCTTGTGGATGGGGCGGCTGGGAATGGCATCGCGGCGTGCGAACGCGGCGAACCCCACGAACGCCAGCCCCACTGCTCCGCAGAAGGCGAAGAGAAGCCGGAGCGTCGCCGCCGACGGCCCGCCCGAGAGCAGGCCCATCGTGAACATCGCGTGCACCTCGGTCCAGTCGGTGAACCCGAGCCGCGACAGGGCCACCCCGAGCGCGAATCCGAAGGCGGCCATGGCTGCCGGTCGCACGAAGCGGTTCACGAGCCGATCCTCCACCCGACGAGGAGCGATACGCCCATGGCCGCGACCATGAAGCACACCGTCGCCAGCAGGCTCCCGGGCTGCAGGCGCGCAGAGCCCGTCAGGCCATGGCCGGTGGAGCAGCCCTCGGCCACCGTGGTGCCGGCACCGACGAGCAACCCTCCGAGGAAGAGGACCCCGAGCGCACCGCCCCCGTGGCCGAAGGCGCGCTCAAAGGAGGCCCCCAACCAAGGTCCCGGCGCTCGACCGGCGTAGAGGCGAGCCACCAGGCCGCCCAAGGCCATGGCGACGACGAACGCCCCGGCTTCCGCGAGTCCCAGCCGGGCGCCGAGGGGTCGCCCGCGCGGCCCCACCGGCTTCCCGCCGACGGCGGGGATCGCGTCGCCGAACTGCTCCCGCGTCGCTGCGTCGAGGAGAGCGTCGAGCTCCTCCTCGCTCGCGAGCGCGGCCCCGCTCTCTCTCGCAACCGCCCACTCGTCCGGCAGGGAGACGAGCCGTCCCAGCAAGCCGGAAACGCCGAAGGGTCGGCGGACCACTAGCCAGTACGCGACCGGCAGGGCGCCGAGAGCGAGCGCCCCCGCCCACCAGGGCCAGTAGCTCACGTGTTCTCCCCCCCGATGCGAAGCGTCCTGCCGTTGGGAAGGAGCAAGTCTGGCACCGGCCGTCGCTCCTGTGCGGCCTTGAAGCGGGCGCAGTTCTCGAACTTGCTCTCGCAGTAGAAGGCGGTCCAAACCCCCCACGACGCCCGCATCGCGAGCCTCGGGAAGAGCGAGCACCCCGATGCGTGCGGGCACGCTGGCTGTTGTGGCGCGTCTTTCATGCAGGTCCCCGCGGCCCGTCCTACTCGCATCTTAGGCCGTGCGCGCCGCAATCGATAGGATGTGCGGGGTGGGAGAAGGGCGTCCGCTGTCGGTATGGGTGCACTGTCCGTGCCCACGCTTCCACACCCCGCGGGCAGCAGCCTCCGAGGAACGACCGCGAGACGGCCCCATCTCTGGGACCTCCCCGGTGGCCGCGCCAGCTTCGGGGCACATGGCCCAATCGCCCCTCTCCGGGGCGGGTCGCCCGAGGCCAACAGGGTCTCCCACCGCCCGGGGTAGCGGCCCGAGCAGAATCCCCATCGCAGCGCCGATCCCTGCGGGCGCCCCCGGGCCGCGGTCAGGTCGGAAGAGGCGCGAAGGGCGGCCGACGAGGCGAGCTCAGGTAGGCGGCGATTCGGGGCCGACGGGCGATCCTCTCCGCGTACGCGACGAGGGATGGATGGCGCTCCAAGGCCGGTGCGAAGCCGTTGTCCCGGATCATCTCGAGCAGGTACCAGAGCGCGAGATCGCCCACGGTGAGGGAGGCTCCCACGACGAAGCCGCCTCCCCCGCCGTTCTTCTCCAGAAGGCGGTTCAGGAACCCGAGCCAGCGAGGGAGAATCGAGGACAGCAGCTCCGCCCGCAACGCCTTCCGCTCGCTCGCCGGAACCATCGCCAGCTTGCGGAGCTCGAGCCGGACGTCGTCGACCGCGCCCATTAGCTGGTCGCACTGCGCTTCCTCCAGGGCATTCTTCCCGCGCAACCCGTGGGTCCGCGCGATGTGGTTGGCGATGGCGCTGCTCTGGGCAAGGCACAAGCCCCCCGGCTCCTCCCAGACCGGAACGGCCTCGAAGGGAAGGCTGCCGGTGGCCTTGAGCGCCGCGAAGTCCGTGGGGCGGCCGCCGACCGGCGGCGTACCCTTCCCGACGACGTGCTCCTGGTAGTCGACGCCAGCCTCGGCGAGCACAAGCCGGATGACCTCGGCCCGACCGCGGCCGGCGAAGTAGATCAAGGTGGGTTTCGACATGCGGGCGATTCTACCCCATCGAGGGCGCCGGACGGCCTCGAGGCCGGGCCTTGGCCGCGGCGAAGTCGAGAGCGTCCGGAGTGCGAGGGACTAGGGTCCTCGCTCGATGTTGATGGCGAAGCGGGAGATGCCCTCGCCCTTCACCAGGTCGATGACGTGGACGACCGCGCCGTGGAGTGCCTGCCGGTCCGCGCTGATGAGCGTCCGCGCCTCGCTGTCTTGCGCGGCCGCCTTGTGCGCCAGGGCCTTCAGGTCCTCCTCGGATCGCTGGACGCCGTCCACGTAGATGGCGCCCTCCCGCGTGAGCGTGATCGAGAGCGTGCTGTCCGGGTGAGACTGCCCGGCGTTGCTCGTCCGGGGCAGGCTGACCTCGATGGCTTCCCGGACGATGTAGCTCGTCGTGACCATGAAGATGATGAGCAGGACGAGGGTGATGTCGACGAGCGGCGTGACGTTGATGCCGCTGATCATCTCGTCGTCGCCCTCGCCGCTGCCGCCGATGTTCCCCGCCATGGTCACCCCCCTGCGGCGGGTCGCGCCCGGAGGTAGGCGACGACGGCGTGGCCCAGCACGCTCGCCCTCTGGGTCGCGCGCCGCAGCCAGCGCAGGTAGAGGTTGAACATGACCACCGCCGGGAGCGCCACGAAGAGCCCCACGGCGGTAGCGACGAGCGCCTCCGAAATCCCCGTCATGACGGCTCCCGCGCCCGCGGCCCCAGGATGCGCAGCCAGGTCGGCGAAAGCGCGGATGATGCCGAGCACGGTACCGAAGAGGCCCACGAAGGGCGCGTTGTTTCCGAGCGTCCCCAGGAAGGCGAGCCGCCGCTCGTACTCGAGCCGGGAGCGCTCGAGTTGGGCGTTCACGACCTCGAGGACCGCGTCCGCCCCTTTGGGGGCCTGATCGACCGCGGCGCGAACCACGTCCGCCTCCATCCCTTCGCGCCCCTCTACTTCGCTCCGCGCCTCGGCGAGTTTGCCGGCAAGAAGGCGGGCCGCGACGGCGTCCACGTTTGGAAGCCTTCGCGCGGCGAAGAAGAACCCGCGTTCGATCATGATGGCGACCGAGGCAACCGACAGGGCGAGAAGGAGCCAGAGCACCCAGCCGGCGCCGAGATTCGCGATGGCGAGGAGCCTCTGGGTCAGCATGTCTCGTCCGGATGGAGCGGGAAGCGTGGGGAAGCGGGTTGCGTCCGCGGGGGCGCGCCCCGGCGCCGGCGTGTGGGGCCGTGCCCCGATGAGTGGCGGGCCGCGCCGCCTTCGTGCGCTTGCATGAGGCACCTTTTCGCACCGTTGGGTTCGACGATGCAACCGGAGAGGGACCCCAGGGCCTGGCGAGGACGCCAGACCGAGGAGGGCCGACCCGCGCGTGGTTGCCACTCGCCGCGGTGCCACGCGGCCCGGTTCCACGCCCCAACAGGGAGGCCGCGGACGTTCCTGTTTCTTTCGCCGCCTTAGCGCTCCCGAGAACGGGTAAACCCGGAAGGGCGCCTCTCGGACCCCCGGAGGCTACTACGATGAGTTCATCAAGAACGGAGATGGATCTGCATGAGCACCAAGCGCGAGCGCCTCTACGAGTGCGTTTTCCGGTCGGGGGACCTGCAGCAGATCGCGTACGTGACCGCGTGGACCGCGGAGGTGGCAGAGCAGGAATTCCGCGAGTCTCTCGTGCTGGGCGGGGTCTTCGCGCCAGGGAAGATCTTCGTCCGCGACTGCATCGGCAAGGTTGCCATCGAGACCCGGTACGAGCCAGACCTGCTCGCGACCGACGTCTGAGGCTCGGCTCGGGCGGCCCGCTGCGCGCCGGCAGTATCCAAATGGGAGGTGCCGCCCGGGCCACGGGCGGCGCGTCCGGAGTCCGGCCCAACCGACCTAGCGGGCGCCCCAGGCGGTGCACCTGCCGGCATCCCCGGGACCCCGCGGCCACACCGCGATCGCCTTCGCCCCCTGATTCGGTCTCTTCCCGGGGCCTCCCGAGTCGGGCGAGAGCGGCGCCGGTCCCGGCGCGTCCCGCCTCCCCGGTCCACTCCCGCTCCATCGGCACGGATGCGGTGGGGAGGACGAGCGGCTGCGCGCTCGGCGCGCGGCCCTCGCGAGGTAGCGGCTGAACAGGAAGAGGAACGCGGCGAGAAGCCCGAAGGCGAGGAGGGCGGTACTCATGGGCGGCTCAGCGAGCGAGGCGCGGCGATCGATGGACGCGCCAGCGGCCCCTCCTATTCATCCCTGTCAGCGCTCCCACGCCTCGCGCCCGCGGGTGCGCCCTCGGCGCTCAGCGCCGGTGCCGGTCGTGACAGGAAGGGCAGGCGTCCGCCTGCACCATGAGAAGATGCGGCTGAACCGAGTCGTGAGCGTTGTGACAGGTGGAGCAGCTTCGGAACGCGTGGGCGTGCTGGCGGACGTCGTCGTGGCAGGAGAGGCAGAGCGGATCTCCTCGCTCCCGCACTGGACCCGGATCCCAGCCGTCCTTGTTCGCGTGGCAGACGGAGCAGTCGTGAGCGGCGTACGGCGAATGCACCGAGAGGGCCTTCGTCCCGAACGGGAGAGGGTCCCTCGCGCCTCGGTCCTGCCCGACCGCCGACCTCGGCGACGCCGCCAGAACCGCGATCAAGAGCCAAGTGGTGCGCATCGGATCCCCGCATCCTGCCGGCACGCCAGGCTCAACGAAGCTCCATGTCCTCGGGGCCCGCCAGCGGACGGCGCCCGGGCGAGTTGCCCAGGCCTCGTTCTTGCCCGGCGGTGGCCCCGGACCGCGACGGCCAACCCCGGCCGCCCTACGCCTGGGCGAAGAGCACCTTGTCCGGGTGGGCGAGGGCGAAGTCGAGAGCGCGGCGAAGCACTTCCGTCCGGCTGATTCCGAACCGGGCGTGGAGCGCGTCAAGTGCTTCCTTCTGCGCCGGCTGCACGTAGACGGTCATCGCGATGATGACCTCGGGCCTTCTCTTGTATGGCATGGCTCCCCCAAACGCCGTCGGCCCCTTCCTCGAGGCCGACCACGGGATACCCTTCCTCGGCCCTCTCCGCCGGGCTCCGGTAAAGCCACTATATACCATTATATACCCCTGATGAGCGTCGCCCGCGCCCTCCTCCGGGCGAGCGCGTCTGGAAGTCGGCTGCGGCGACGGAATGCTAACCTGCGGGACCCGTGACACCCGCGGCGTCGCCCCCCCCTCACCGGCCGCTCGATCGGGCGCCGGCCCAGCGCCCGCTCCCCGGGAACCGAGCGCGCCGACGTCTGGCGATCGTGGCCGCCGGCCTCTCCCTCCTCGCCCCGCCTGCTGCCGCGCGGGAGAAGACCGACGTCATCGTCCTCGACAACGGCGATCGGATCACCGGCGAGATCGCGTCCATGACGCGCGGGAGGATCGATTTCAAGACCGACGACATCGGGCGCATCGCGGTCGAGTGGCTCGAGGTAGCCCAGGTGACGAGCGATCACGTCTACGACGTCGAACTCTCCTCCGGAGCCACCTATCTCGGCCCGCTCCTGGCGCCGCCTGCGAAGAAGCAGATCGCCGTCGGGCCGAACGTGGTGCCGCTCGCCGAGGTGGTGGCCATCACTTCCATCGACGACGAGTTCTGGTCGAGGGTGCGAGCCTACCTCGACCTCGGCTTCACCCTCGCCAAATCGAACAACGCTACCACGCTCTCGAGCGACGGCGAGTTCGCCTACCGGGGCGAGCGATTCGGCGGCTCCCTCTCTTTCGACACCTACCTCCAGGACGACAAGAACTCCGTCGCGGTGAGCCGCAGCTCGGTCGAGATCTCCGGCTCGTATTACTTCGTGCCCTGGAAGCTCAACCTCTTTGCGAGCGCCGATCAGAACGACGAGCTGGCGCTGGACCTCCGCCTCTCCCTGGGCGCCGACGCCGCCTACGCCGCAGTGCGCAACAGCTTCATGGAGCTGTGGGTCTCTGCCGGAATCGCCGGGGCGCACGAGCAGTACGTGGGCACGAGCTCCAACGCGAGCGTGGCGGCCTACTTCGACGCCACCTGGCAGGCGTTCCGGTACAGTACCCCGAAGCTCGACGCCACCGTGGAGGCGAGCGTCCTCCCAGTGCTCACGGACCTGGGACGGGTCCGAGGCACGAGCACCGTCCGCTTCAAGTACGAGGTGCTGAAGGACTTCAACGTGGGGCTCAACCTCTCGTTCTCCTTTGACACGCGCCCGCCCGATCCCTCGGCGTCCAAGACCGACTACTTCACCTCGCTCACGGTGGGTTGGTCCTACCGGCGCTGAGACGCGTCCAGCACGGCCCCGCGCCTTCCTTGACTCACGTCAAATACACTGCCGGTCGCAATCGTGACTATTCGTCAGAGCCGGGTACCATCGCCTCATGGACCATGGGCGGGACGTCTGGGATTCCGTCGTCGTCGGCCACCCGGTGAGGGTGTTCCGGCGCAAGGACAATTGGGGCGTGGCGGTCGACGGTCGGGAGTTCTCGGCGGACTGCGTCCATCCGTACCAGGCATGGGCGCTGGGCGCCGCGGAGAGCTACCGGCTCGGCGCCAGGGAGCCGTGCAACCCCCTCGCCGCCGACCGAGACGTCTTCGCCCTCCGCGGGTGAACGACGCCGGGAGCCCGGGAGGACTCCGGCGCCGTGGGCTCGCGACGCGGCCGGGGAGCTGCCTAGCGCGTCTCGAGGATGGATGGGACGCGCTCGGGGCTGTGGCGGACGTAGTCGCGGACCGGGATCTCGGTGCGCTCTCGCTCCTCCATGTCGTAGACGCGCCGGATCCGCTCGTATTGCTCGAGATCGATGCTCTCTCCGACCGAATTCGGATGACCGGGTCCTGGCATGGGCAAGCCCCTTCCCTCTCCTTAGGGGTAAGCCTTCTGCCGCCGATGTAGTAGGCCTGGAGCGCTTGACACACGTTTGGTAGACCCCAAAGAGGGATACCGTCCCGCCCAGCTGCCACCTGTGCCGGTTTGCGGCGCGGAGCCAAGTAGCCAATCTCACGGCGCTTACTCCCTCTTCGTCCGGCCGTAGCCGCCTCCGCCTAAGGACACGCACCCTCCTCGCTCTGCCGCCCCTCCCGCTCGCGCAGCCGTTCGAGCGCCGTTTCGCACCGCTTCAACGGTGCGCAGGCGCGACAGGCCTTGGCATATGCCCTCTCGAGCCGGGCGAGCTCCGCCCGAGCCTCGCCCGCAACCCGGCACCGCTCTGCCGCCTCTCCTTCGCTCGTTGGGTCGCGCGCCGCGAGCTGCCGCGCCGTCGCGCAGGTCTCCGCGCTGAGCGACGCGACGAGGTACTGCGAGGAGAGTTGTTGGCGTGCCAGCCTCTCCCCGATCTTGTCGGTGTCGCTCGCGCATCCGGCGAGGACCGCCACCGCCACGGCGGCGGCCCTCCCTCCCCAGAACCCCCCTCTCCGGCCGCCCGCGGGACGAGGCGTCCCCGCCCTCCCCGCGGCGGCCGGGCGCCTCCTCACTCGGCGATCCGGTAGACGCTCACCGGTCCGCTCCCGTCGCCCGCGGCGATCCAGAGCCCGGTGGTCCCGCCGACGGTGATGGCGCGCGCGTCGAAGATCCGGGTGACCTTCGGGTTGCCGAAACCGTTGCCGCCGAGCCCCTGGCAGCCCGCCGTTCCGGCGACGCAGCCGTTCTCGCCGACGAAGTCGCCGACTCCCTGTGGAGCCACCGACGCGCGGTAGACCTGGATGCCCGTCGACCCGTTGTCGAAACCGAGGTAGAGCCAGTTCGGGGTGGCCACGAGGAGCGTCGCGGCCCCGTTCGTCTCGTCTCCGAGCTGGCTCAGGAGCGTGTCCCCCGAGGTGTTCGCCGCCGCCAGGGCCCAATCGCTCGGGTTGCACTGCGACGGCCCAGCCGACGGCGAGCAGCGCCAGAGCTGGGGCACCGCCGCCGGCTCGGTGGCGGTGCCGAGGACGTTCCGGATCGCGTACACACAGGGGCTCCCCCCGCACGCGCCGAAGCTCGCCAACGACGGCACGGCCCGGCTTGCAGGCGCGGACCCCGCGGACGCGGACGAGAGCGACGTCTTGGCAGACCAGGCGGCGACGACGGGCGTGGAGAGCGCCCAGTCGCCGGGCGAGGTCGACGCCGGACCCGGCACCGCGGTGACGGCCCACGCCAGGCCGGCGTCGTGGGCGACGTATAGGACCCCTCCGACCTCCGACAGGCTCGTCACGGCGGATGCGCCGCTTGCCCCGGGCATCGCGGCAAAGGCGAGGTCCACGACGTCCGTGCCCGCCACCGCGTCCACACCGGAGGCCGAGGGCGCGGTCACGAGCGCGATGAGCGCCGCACCGAGGCCCGGCGCCGCGTAGCCGAGGTAGACGCGACCGGGCCCTGCGGGGACGACGAGCCCTGCCGAGAGGAACGAACCGGGGATTTCCACCCCTGTGGGCAGAGCACTGCCGAGGTCGGCCCAGCCGAAGGCGAGCGGACTCGAGCCCGCGCTCGTCGAGTAGAGGTAGCGAGGGCCGGCCGCGCCCGCGCCTCCGACGAACATCTGCTCCACCCCGCCCATCGTGCCGTCGAGCACCAGGGCGGCGCCCGACTCGTCGTCCGGTCCGCAGGCGACGGTGCCGGGGGCGCAATTCGCGCTCCCGAAGGTGGTGGCGGGCGGGCTGGCGCGCCAGGCCGCGTTCGACGCCGCAGACAACCCGGCGTCCACCCCGATGGCTACCGCCGCGACGGCCGGGGCGCTCGACCCCGACGGATCGAGGCGAGCGAACTTCGAGCCGTCCTGGCTCGGGCCGGCCCATGCGGAGCCCTGGTAGCCGACGAGGGTCGCCGCCGCCGTACCGTCCCCGAAGGGGTCACTCGCGACGAGGGTGACCTTGCCCGAGTTGAGGCTCAGGGAGGCCGTCTTGGTCGACACGACGTTCACGCCCACGGTTCCCGAGCTGGCGGTGAACGGTCCCACGGCGGCGTTGGTGTTGGCGTCCGTGGCGGAGACGGTTCCGTCGAAGGTCACGTTCCCGGCGGCGGTGCCGCTGTTGTTGTAGGTCCAGGTGAACGTCACCGATGCGCCGGCCGCGAGGTTGGTGGAACCGGAGGCCGTCGGCCCGGACACGAGCGTGGCGGCGGCTCCGGAGCCGTCGCCGGTCACGGTGAGGGTGCTCGGGGCCACCGCGTTCGCGGTGGCCACCGTTCCCGTGGCGTTGCTGACGACCATGGTGACGGAGAAGTTCGCCCCCCTGGCCGCTCCCGAGGTGCCACTCAGCACGGCCGTGAGGGTGGGCGGGCTCTGCACCGTCACCGTTCCGGTAGCCGATCCGCTCGTCACCGTCGCCCCGCTGTTGGCGTCGGTGCCCTTCGCGGTGGCGGCGAGGGTGAACGTGCCGAGCGTGGAGGACGAGCACGCCGTGTACTGGAAGGTCGCGGTCGACCCGCCCGAGATGGCTTGCGCGGCCGGCGTGGTGCAGCCGCTGACGGCGGCAGGCGCCACCCCGTTGGCCGTGGCGCCACCGGTGTTCTTCACCGAGAGCGTGGCGGTGAACGCCTGGCCGGCGTCCGCGGTGGACACGCTCGGCACCATCGACACCGCGCTCAGAGCGGCGGCCGCCTGCACCGTGATGGCTGCCGAGGTGACCGTCCCGGTGGTCACGGTCGCTCCGCTATTCGCGTCGGTGCCGCTCGCCGAGGTGCTCAGGGTGAGGGTCCCGGCCGTGCTGGCGGAACAACCGGTGTAGTTGAAGTTCACCGTCGTCCCTCCGGCCACCGCCGCCGCCGCCGGCGTCCCGGTGCAAGAGGAAATGGCGACCGGCGTCACCCCGTTGGCAGCCGCTCCTCCACTGTTCTTCACCGCCAGGGTGGCGGTGAACACCTGGCCGGTGCTCACCGTCGTCGCGCTCGGGGTGAGCGTGGCGGTGATGGCCGCCGCAGCCTGGGCGGTCACGCCGGTGCTTCCGCTGGCGCTGATCGGTGAGCCCGTGTTTGCGTCCGTCCCGGTGGCGATCGCCTGCAGGGTGAGCGAGCCCGCCCCCGTGACGGTGCAGGTCCAGGTGAAGGTTCCGCTGCCCACGATGGTCTGGGGGACTCCCGTCACCGCTCCGCAGCTGGCGGTCCCGGTCGATCCGGTCGCGACCGAAGGCGTGACGGAAGTGATGCTCGCGCCCGCGGTTCCCGAGTTCGTCACCGTGAGCGTCATGGCGAGCTGCTCGCCCACGCTCACCAGGATGGGGCTTCCGGCGATCCCCAGCGAGGCCAGGATGGACGCGGGCGACTGGATGGTCACGCTCGCCGGCACGGCGCCCGTGGAGACGGCGGCGCTGCTGTTGGCGTCGGTCCCGCTCGCGGAGGCCGAGAGGCTCAGGGTGCCGGTCGTGGTCGAGGAGCAGTTGGTGTAGACGAAGTTCACCGTGGCGCCGCCCGCCACCGCCGCCGCGGCGGGCGTCCCGGTGCAGGCGCTCATCGCGGCCGGCGTCACTGCGTTCGCGGTTGCCGTGCCGCCGTTCTTCACGGCGAGAGTCGCAGTGAAAACCTGGCTCGTGTCCGCCGTCGTCCGGCTGGGCGTGAGCGTCGCCGTCAGCGTCGCGGGCGACTGCACCGTTACCGAGGCGGTCGCGGTCCCGGTGGAGAGCGTCGCCCCGCTGTTCGCGTCGGTGCCGCTCGCCGAGGTGCTGAGCGCGAGCGTTCCGGTCGCGGTCGTGGAGCACCCCGTGAAGACGAAGTTCACCGTCGTCCCGCCGGCAACGACGGCCGCCGCCGGCGTCCCGGTGCACGCGGACATGGCCACCGCGGTCACGGCGTTGGCGTTCGCGGTTCCGTTGTTCTTCACGGCAAGCGTGGCGGTGAACGTCTGGCTCGTGTCCACCGTCGACTGGCTCGGGGTGAGGGTCGCCGTCAGCGTCCCGGCTGCCTGGACGGTGACCGTCGCTGTCACCGTGCCGGTGGTGACCGTGGCCGCGCTATTCGCGTCGGTCCCACTCGCCGAGGTGCTGAGCGTGAGCGTCCCCGCCGTGGTGCTGGAGCAGCCGGTGTAGCTGAAGTTCACCGTCGCCCCGCCCGCCACCGCTGCCGCCGCCGGAGTCCCGGTGCAGCTGGAGATGGCGACCGGGGTCACCGCATTCGCCGCCGCCGTCCCGCTGTTCTTCACCGCCAGCGTGGCGGTGAACACCTGGCCGGTGCTCACCGTGCCCGAACTCGGGGTGAGCGTGGCTGAGATCGCCGCCGCCGCCTGCACGGTGATGGCCGCCGCGGTCACCGTTCCGGTGGTGACCGTGGCCGCGCTGTTCGCGTCGGTACCGCTCGCCGAGGTGCTGAGCGCGAGGGTCCCCGCCGTGGTGGTGGAGCAGCCGGTGTAGCTGAAGTTCACCGTTGCCCCGCCCGCCACCGCCGCCGCCGCCGGGGTCCCGGTACAGGTGGAGATGGCGACCGGCGTCACCGCATTCGCCGCCGCCGTCCCGCTGTTCTTCACCGCCAGCGTGGCGGTGAAGACCTGCCCGGTGCTCACCGTCGTCGCGCTCGGCGTCAGCGTGGCCGTGATCGCCGCCGCCGCCTGGACGGTGACCGTGGCGGTCACCGTCCCGGTCGTGAGCGTCGCCCCGCTGTTCGCGTCCGTGCCGCTCGCCGAGGTGCTGAGCGTGAGGGTCCCCGCAGTGGTGCTGGAGCAACCGGTGTAGCTGAAGTTCACCGTCGCCCCGCCCGCCACCGCCGCCGCCGCCGGGGTCCCGGTGCAGTTGGAGATGGCGACCGGGGTCACCGCGTTCGCCGCCGCCGTGCCGCTGTTCTTCACCGCCAGCGTGGCGGTGAACACCTGCCCGGTGCTCACCGTCGGCGCGCTCGGCGTGAGCGTGGCCGTGATCGCCGCCGCTGTCTGGACGGTGATCGCCGCTGCAGTCACCGTTCCGGTGGTGACCGTGGCTGCGCTGTTCGCGTCGGTGCCGCTCGCGGAGGTGCTGAGCGTGAGCGTCCCCGCAGTAGTGCTGGAGCAGCCAGTGTAGCTGAAGTTTACCGTCGCCCCGCCCGCCACCACCGCCGCCGCCGGGGTCCCGGTGCAGTTGGAGATGGCGACCGGAGTCACCGCGTTCGCCGCCGCGGTCCCGCTGTTCTTCACCGCCAGGGTGGCGGTGAACACCTGCCCGGTGCTCACCGTCGTGGCGCTCGGCGTGAGCGTCGCTGTGATCGCCGCCGCTGCCTGGACGGTGACGGTGGCGGTCACCGTCCCGGTCGCGAGCGTCGCGCCGCTGTTCGCATCGGTGCCGCTCGCCGAGGTGCTGAGCGTGAGGGCCCCCGCAGTGGTGCTGGAGCAACCGGTGTAGCTGAAGTTCACCGTCGCCCCGCCCGCCACCGCCGCCGCCGCCGGGGTCCCGGTGCAGGTGGAGATGGCGACCGGGGTGACCGCGTTCGCCGCCGCCGTCCCGCTGTTCTTCACCGCCAGCGTGGCGGTGAACACCTGCCCGGTGCTCACCGTCGTCGCGCTCGGCGTGAGCGTCGCCGTGATCGCCGCCGCTGCCTGCACCGTGACCGACGCGCTCACCGTGCCGGTCGAGAGCGTCGCGCCGCTGTTCGCGTCGGTCCCGCTCGCGGAGGTGCTGAGCGAGAGCGTCCCCGCCGTGCTCGTCGCGCACCCGCCGTAGACGAAGTTGACCGTCGTCCCGCCAGCCACCGTCGCCGGCGCCGGCGTGGTGGTGCAGGAGGCGATGGCGATGGGCGTAACCGCGTTGACCGCGGCCGTCCCGCCGTTCTTCACCGCCAACGTGGCGGTGAACACCTGCCCGGTGCTCACCGTCGTCGCGCTCGGCGTCAAGGTGGCCGTCAGGGTCCCGGCTGCCTGCACGGTGACCGTGGCCGTCACCGTCCCGGTCGTGACCGCCGCCGCGTTGTTCGCGTCGGTCCCGGCTGCCGAGGCGCTGAGCGTGAGCGTCCCGGCTGTGCTGGTCGAGCAGCCGGTGTAGGAGAAGTTCACGGTGGCCCCTCCCCCGACCGCGGCCGCGGCCGGGGTCCCGGTGCAAGAGGGGATGGCCGTCGGGGTCACCGCGTTCGCCTGCGCCCCGCCGCTGTTCTTCACCGCCAGGGTGGCCGTGAAGGTCTGCCCGGTGCTCACCGTGGTGGCGCTCGGCGTCAGGGTGGCGGAGAGGGCCGCCGGCGTCTGCACGGTCACGTTTGCGGACACGGTCCCGGTGGAGAGAGTCGCTCCGCTGTTCGCGTCGGTCCCGCTCGCCGCGGTCGCGAGCGCCAGGGTCCCGGAGCCGCCGGTCGAGCAACCCCCGAACTGGAAGCTCACGGTGGCGCCGCCCGCCACCGTCGCGGCGGCGGGCGTGCTGCTGCAGGAGGGGATGGCGACGGGCGTGACCGCGTTCACGGCCGCGGTCCCTCCGTTCTTGACCGCCAGGACGGCGGTGAATACCTGGCCCGAGTCCACCGTGCTGAGGCTCGGGGTGAGCGTGGCGGTGAGCGTCCCAGCCGCCTGCACGGTCACGTTGGCCGACACGGTCCCGGTGGATAGCGTCGCCCCGCTGTTCGCGTCGGTCCCGCTCGCCGAGGCGGAGAGGGCGAGCGTGCCCGTCGTCGTCGTCGAGCAACCGCTGTAGACGAAGTTCGCGGTCGACCCGCCGGCGACCGCGGACGGCGCCGGCGTGCCGGTGCAGGCCCCGATCGCGGTGGGCGTGACCGCATTGGCGATCGCCCCGCCGCCGTTCTTCACCGCCAGCGTGGCGGTGAACACCTGGCCGGTGCTGACGGTGGGCGCGCTCGGGGTGAGCGTGGCGCTGAGCGTCGCCGCCGCCTGGACGGTCACCGCGGGCGCCGTCACGGTCCCGGTGGCCACCGTGGCGCCGCTGTTCGCATCCTTCCCGCTCGCCGAGGCCGTGAGAGTGAGGGTGCCGGGGGCGGCGGTAGAGCATCCCCCGTACTGGAAGTTCACGGTGGCGCCCCCGGCCACCGCCTGTGCCGCCGGCGTCGCGGTACACGAGGAGATCGCCGCCGGCGTCACTGCGTTCGCCGTCGCCTGCCCGTTGTTCGTCACCGCCAGCGTGGCCGTGAAGGTCTCGCCGGTGCTCACCTGCGCCGCCGACGGCAACAGCGTCGCCGTGATCGCCGCCGCCGCCTGCACCGTCACCGTCGAGGTGACGTTCCCCGTCCCCACCGAGGCGCCGCTGTTGGCGTCCGTCCCGGTCGCCGAGGCGGTGAGAGTGAGCGGCCCCGCCCCGCCCACCGAGCAGCCGGTGTAGGCGAAGTTCACGGTCGCCCCGCCCGCCACCGCCTGTGGCCCCGGAGTCCCGCTGCACCACAGGATCGCCGCCGGCGTCACCGCGTTCGCCGTCACCGCCCCGTTGTTCTTCACCGCGAGCGTCGCGGTGAACGTCTGGTTCGTGCTCACCGTGGTCGCGCTCGGCGTCAAGGTCCCCTGAAGCGCCGTCGCCGACTGCACCGTCACCGTGGCGTTCGCCGTCCCCGTCGACGCGCTCGCCCCGCTGTTTGCGTCCGTCCCGGTCGCCGTCGCGCTCAGCGAGAGTGTCCCCACCGTCCCCGACGAGCAGCCCGTGTACTGGAAGTTGACGGTTGCCCCCGCCGCCACGTTCTGGGCCGCGGGCGTTCCGCTGCAAGCCGCCATCGCGCTCGGCGCCACCCCGTTCGCCGGGGCCCCCCCGGCGTTCTTCACCGCGAGCGTCGCAGTGAACACCTGATTCGTGCTCACCGTGGTTGCGCTCGGCGTCAACGTCGCCGTCAGCGCCGGCGGCTTCTGCACCGTCAGCGTCGTGGTGGCGGTCCCCGTCCCCACCGTACGGGTGATGTCGTTCCCGTCCTTCCCGCTCGCCGAAGCGCTCAGCGTGTCGGTGGGCGTGACCGTGGTCGAGCAGCCTGTGTAGGTGAAGGTCACCGGGAGCACGCTTCCCCCCGTGGGGGGGACGTCCGCCGGCGGCGGCGTCCCGCTGCACTCCGCGATGGCGGTGGGCGTCACACCCGTCGCCGTCACTTGCCCCAGGTTCGTCACCACCAGGCTGGCGGTGAACTTCTGGCCCGTCGTCACGGTGGGCTGGCTCGGCGTCAGCGTGGCGTAGAGGGTCGCTGGGACCTCCACCAGCACCGCCCCGAAGATGGTGACGCTTCCGACCACCGTCGATTGCGTGAAGTCATCTCTGCCGTTCGCCTGGGCCTCAATGGTCAACGACCCCGGCCCGGCCGTCATGTACGTCCAGGCGAAGTTCCCGCTATGCCCGGGGCCGAGCTCCGCGATGACGGTCGGGCTGGGGCCGCTCAGCGGCGCGAAGTTCACCGACCCGGTCCCCGAGATCACCGGTGCAGCCGGCGTGATGCTGCTCACCCCCGCGCTCCCCGGGTTGGTGAGCGTCAAGGTGAGGGTGAAGGGCTCGCCCACGCTCACCACCGGGGGTGCGGCAACCAGGGTGGCACTCAGCGCCGACTGGCCCACGGTGATGGGCCCGGTGGTGTCGGACCCCAGGCGAGAGACGGGGATGTTCGCGTTCGTGTTCCCGTCGAGCCCGGTCACGCTGCCCGTGAACTTGAGCGTCCCCGATTGGGTCCCCGATTTGAAGACCCAGGTGAAGGAGCCGGTCGCGCCCCCCGCGATATTGATGGCGCTCTGCGGCGCGTTGACGAAGCTCGCGTCCGGGTCCCCCAGGTTGTTGAAGCCGGCCGGGAACACCTGCAGCGCCGGGGCGTCCCCGGTGTTCTCGACGTTCATGGTGACGGTGAAGTTGCTGTTGAAGCCCACCGAGGCCGGGGCGCTCAGCTTCACCACCAGCTCGGGAGGGTTCTGGACCGTCACGCTCGTCGCGGGGTCGGAGATCCCGCTCACCGTCTTGCCGGAGAAGCTGTCGACGGCGGACGCCTGCACCGCGATCGACAGGGGGCCGGCCGGGGAGGCGCTGCAGGCCCAGGAGAAGTTCTGGCTCTTGCCCGGATCGAGGGGAGCGACCGTGCTCACCGCCGGAGTCGGGGCGGTCGCGCAGGCCGTCGACGCCGGGGTGGCGACCGGAGTCACCTCGGAGAGGGTGGCGGCCGCGGCGCCGGTGTTGGTGACCGTGGCGGTGAGGGTGAAGGTCTCGCCCACCGAGACGGTGGTGGGTGCGGCGCTGGTTGCGACGTTCATCACCGCACCCGGGGCGGTGGCCACCACGAAGGCGTTCGCCAGCGTGCCCTTCACCCCGTATGCGTTCTCGACCACCAGGGTCTGGCTTCCCGCCGGCAGTCCCGGCGGCACGGTGACCTGGAGCTCCGTCTCGGAGACCCAGGTGACGGGCTTCAGCTCCACGCCCGCGATCCACACCTTGTTCTCGACGCTCACCGACGGTGCCCCACCCGAGGCCGACTGGGTGACCTGCGCCACGAAGCCGGTGCCGTGAATGGTGATCTGCGTCGGCAGGCCGACGTAGCCCGCGGCGGGGTCGACCGAGCTGGGCTGGGGCGTGGGAGCGTCCGACACCTTGCAGCCGGTGGAGAGAAGCGCGCTGGCGCCGAGCGCCACGAGGATCCTAGCCCGCATCGAATCTGTACCCCACGAAGAGGAAGACGGGAATGACCGAACCGGTCAGGTTCGCCAGGTTGGGACTCCCGACCCACGCGACCCTGAGTTCCGCGAAGGGGAATCCCTCCCAGAGGTGCATGCCGTAGGACACGGACCCGCTCGCGGCAGGCGCCCACCCCGACTGCGAGATCGTCGGCTGGCCGCTCAGGCTGGAGGAGGCCTGCACCCAGGCGGCCCCGCCTCCCAGGGTCGCCCACAGCATGCCGGAGGAGGCGATGGGGCGGCGGTACGCCACGTTGGCGATGACCGGCAGGTAGTTTCGCTTGTCGGTGTAACCGAAGGTGCCGCTCGACACGACGGTCTGGCCGCTGTTCGACAGGCCCCACCAGCTCACGTCGAGCGAGAGCCCGAACTGCTGCGACCCGATGCGCGTCCACACCGCGGCATCCCCGGAAACGGCAAGCGCGACCGTGCCGGTCTGGAGCACGGCCCCGATCTTGGGGGCGAAGCTGAAGCGCGGGACCGGCGCCACCAGCGCGATGGCGCGGGTGGCGGTGATCCCACCGGCGTGGACCGTGAGCACGTCGTCGAGGTCCTGCTGGGAGCGCTGGGCTCGATAGGAGAAGAGCCAACGTCCCGGCGCCACCCTCACCGGGGCCCCCAGCTCGGCGAGGGAGGACTCGCAGGTGATCTTCTCCTCCTCGACCGGGTTGCCGAAGGCGTCCTGGACCTCCACCGATATCTGCCGGACCGCCTTGCCATCGGCCGGAACCGACTCCGGCGCGGCGATGGCGATCGCCTCCGATGGCCCGGCGCCGAGCGCCAGCACCGCCTGGTCGGTGATGGTGCCCGAGCGGGCGTCCACGGTGATGGCGCGCTCGCCCCTCAGGGCCGAGGCCACCTGCAGCGGGGCGCGGTAGACGCCCTGCTCGACTCGGACCAGGTCTCCCAGGCCGCCGAGGTCCGACTCGACGGACACCTCGGCGTCGGTCGGGTTCCCGGCTGCGTCGCGCGCCACCACGGTGACCGCAACCGGCCGCGGATCGCCGGGAGCGGCGGTCGGGCGGTCGAACTCGATCTTGAGCGCGGCCACCGGTCCGGCGGCCCGCTCCAGGGCGGCGGTGAAGGTCGCCCCCTCGGCGAGGGAGGCTGCGACGCTCGCCGCCTTGCCCTCCTGGGGCACCACGCGCCAGCGAGCCCGCCAGGCCCCGCTGCCGGCCGACTCGGGCTTGGAGATGGTCCCGTTGCTCACCGCCAGCGACGGGGCGGTCCCGGTCCACGCCCTGCCACTCTCGTCGAGCGCGAACATGACAACGAGGATCTCCGCCTCTTGGTCGGCAGGCGCCACCGTCGGGCGGAGCAGCAGCGCCACCGGGCCGGCGGCGCGCGCCTCGGAACGGCCCTTCACCCGGACGGCCACGAACCCGCAGGCGTCGCTCTCCAGGCCGGCCGCCACCAGTGCCACCTTCGGATCGTCGGGGCTCGCCGGGAAGTAGTCGACGAGGAAGGCCTCGGCGCCGTCGGGCCGCAGGTTTCGGAGCTCACCGGAGCTGGCGACGAGCCGCGGGACCGCCCCGTCGGTGAGGATGCGGATCTCCGCCTGCGTCGTCCCCGGCTCGAGGGTGGCCGGGCTGGCGCTCAGCTGCAGCTTGCATGCGGGCGCGCGCGCCAGGGCATACGGCGACAGCGAGGCGAGCGCCAGGGCGACGATTGCACGAACCGTGACTGAACCCATCGCGAGTCTTTTATTGGGCGCCGAGGCGAGCGAGGCCATCGCCCATTCCCCCCGAGAATCGTGGCAGCCTCGGTGATGTAAGAGACCAGCAGACATCCGGTTCGGTCAAACGTGGATGTGGTCCCTTGCGGGGCTCCCTTGGCCCTGGGAGTTGCCAAAAGCCTTGGCCTTTTGGTGATGCGGCTGGGCCCCGCAAACACGAAGGGCGCCCCTCCCCAGCGGGAGTGACGCCCTTCCATGGGACACGCTCGGTGCTCGACTACTGCACGACGACGAAGTCGACGCGCCGGTTCTTGGCCCGTTCCGCCGCCGAGCCGTTGGGAACGATCGGCCGGTTCCAGCCGTACCCGATGGTCTCGACGCGGCTCGCGGCGACGCCCTTGTCGACGAGGTACTTCTTCACCGCGTCGGCGCGCGCCTGCGACAGCTTCATGTTGAAGTCGTAGCCGGCCTTGCCCTTCTTCACCGAATCCGGGTCCTTGCTGGTGTTGCCCTCGATCCGGAACTTGCCGATGTTCGGGTTCTCGTTCATCACCGCCGCCACGTCGTCGAGGAGCGGATAGGACTTCGTCTCGATGACGGACTCGTTCGTCTTGAAGTAGACGCTCTCGGTGATCTCGATGGTCTTCGCGACGAGCTTCGCCCGCCTGTGCTCGACCGGCGGGGGAGGCGGCGGGGCGGGCTTCGCGAAGACCTGGACCTCCGCCGCAGAGGCGTCGACGAGCTCGTAGTCGACCACCTGCCCGGGCGCCAGCCCGGCCACGATGGCGGGATTCTTCACCTTCACCGGGACCACCCGGCCCTCGGATCCCTTGAAGGTGACGACGTTCGTGGCCGGGTCCACCGACTGCACGGTGGCCTGGCCCGTCACGGTCACCTGCTCCGCATCGACGATGGTCTTGCGCCCGGCGCCCGTGACCATGGCGTCGGTGACCTGAGGCTTCACCTTGTCGGAGGGCTTCGAGACCCAGAAGGTGGCGCGCCGGTAGTAGTCGGCGCTGACGGTGTCGTCCACGTGGATCTGATCGAAGTTCTGGACGCTCTTGCCCGCGCGGACGCCGTAGCGCGTCCCCGAGGTCCCCTTCACGACCAAGGCGCGGTTGGCGGCGTCGACGCTCTCTACCGCACCCGATATCACGCCGGTCTCGGTCTTCTGCACTCCGATGAGCTGGTACTTCGTCGCGGGATCTGGCTGGAACTCGCCCGGTATCACCTGAAGCTGGGCGTGAGCCTGGGAGGCGATGCCCAGGATCGCGGCGGCTACGCCAAGAAGCAGTCTGTTCATTGCATACCTCTCTGGTTCCTGGGGGAGGCCCGCTCGCCGCCCCCTTCTCGTTGAGTAACGGAGGCGTCCCGTATACCCCAAACCGCCGGCCATCCATTGGCGAATTCGGAACGAATACCCTCTTGTGACGCGGCGCGCCGCCGCCCGGTCATGCGCATGTACGCGGGGGTCGGCTAACGCTCTCGTGGCGGTTCCGCGACGCCCTCGCTCTCGGGAAGGCCGGACCAGCTCCGCGGGTCTCGCGGGCCCGCGGCCCGCCGCACCTCGACCACGAAGCCGGTGAGGTTCGCCATCCCGGAAACGCGCTCCAGCCGCTCCGGCCCGTCGCCGGCGAGCAGGTTAGCGTTCACGCCCGAGGTCCGCGAGGCGATGGCGAGCCCGGTCGCGTGCTGATGCCCCCACCCGTGAGGAAGGGCGGCCGTACCGGGCATGAGATCGCTGAGGAGCTTGACCGGAACCCGGACCGTCGCGACCTCGCTCACCACGTCGGCCACGTCCCCCTCCGCGAGCCCCAACCGCGCCGCGTCGCCGGGGTGGAGGAAGAGGTGGTTCGTCCCCGCCCTGGCGAAGGCCGGGATGTTGTGGGTCCAGGAGTTGTGCGTCTCCACCGCGCGGCGGGTGATGAGCTTGAGGCGCCCGGCGTTCTCCCGTTCCCTCTCGAAGTCCCGCTCGATCTTGCGGGCCTGAGCGAGGAGCAGCGGGGAGGCAAGCTCGACGCGCCGGTCCCCGGTGAGGACCCGCCCGGGGAGGAAGTCGCCCGCCCGGTGGGGCGGCCGCATGAGCCCGTGTCGATGCCGCAGCAGCCTGCGAAACGACCCTTGCCGGCACAGCCGCAGCAGGAGGGAGAGGAGCCACTCCTGCGGGAGCGAAGGCTGGCGCCGCCGGGGCCCGAGCACGGAGGACAGGGCGCGCAGCGCCTCCAGGGTTGCCTGCGCCAGCCGGGAGCCGAACAGCCCCACGCGGCTGGCGCGGCAGAGGTCGAGGTAGATGGTGGCCTCGTCCCGCACCTCCCCGGGAGGCTCGAGCAGCGCCGCCGTCGCCTGCAGGTAGGGCTTCGTCTGCAGCCCCAGCATGAGGGGGAAGATGAACGGGAGGTCGGGGCGCTCGAGCGGCGAGGTGCAGGGAAGGACGAAGTGGGCGAGCGAGCCGGTCTCGTTCTTGAAGAGGTCGAGGGTGACGAGGAGCTCGAGCCTCTCGAACGCCTTCCGGAGCCGCCCGGAGTTCGGCATGGTGATGAGGGGATTGCCGCCCGTCACGAAGAGCGCCCGAATCTGGCGAGCGCCCGGGGTGAGGATCTCGTCGGCGAGCAGGCCGCCGGGGAAGGCGTCGTTCACCGAGCCGAAGTCGCCCACCCGCGAACGGTCCGTCCGCAGGAGCGTTCCGGTCCGCTTGCCAAAGGAGGGGAAATCGATGACCCCGCGGCCGACCAGCGTTCCCCCCGCCCGGTCCAGGTTACCGGAGACGGCGTTGATGGTCTCCTGCAGCCAGAACCCCAGCGAGCCGTTCGTCCCCATGTTCACGCCGGTGGAGCTGTAGAGGGCGGCGCCCTCGGCCCCCGCGAAGGCCCTCACCATCTCCCGAAGCCTCTCGGGCGGGATGCGCGTGACCGGAGCGGTGCGCTCCGGGCTCCACGGCTCGCATATCGCTCGGACGTCCTCGAAGCCGCGCGTGAACTCCTTCACCCGGGGCTCGTCGACCCCGCCCTCCGCGATGAGCTCCCTCAGGAAGGAGAGGTAGAAGAAGACGTCGGTGTCCGGCCGGATGAAGACGTGCTCGCCGGCCGCCCGGGCGGTCTCGCTGCGGCGCGGATCGACCACGTAGATGCGCGCTCCCCGGGCCTCCATCTCCTGCAGCGTCCGCGCCGGGTTCGGGACCTGGAGGAAGCTCCACTTCGAGACCACCGGATTCGCCCCCACCACGATGAGGCATTGCGTGCGCTCGAGATCCGGGAACGGCTGCGTGAAGGGGAAGCCGTACATCTCCCGGGCCACCGCGAACTTGTTGGCGCAGTCCTGGGAGGCGGAGGAGTACATCGACCGCGAGCCGAGCCCGGTCATGAAGCCCTGCGCGAACACCGGGTGCAGGACCCCGAATCCCGCCGCGGTCCCGACGTACATGGCGATGCTGTCCGCGCCGTGCTCACGGCGGAGCCGCGCCACCTTGCCCCCGATTTCGGCGATCGCCTCGCCCCACCCCACCCGCTCCCAGCGTCCTCCGGTGCGCCGCTCGGGGTAGAGGAGCCGATCCGGCGACGAGTAGATCTCTTGCTGGTGAATCCCCTTCGGGCAGGAGAAGCCGCGCGTGGCCACGTGCTCGGGGTCGGCCCGGATGGAGGCGACCCTCCCCGCCTCGACCCTCACCTCTAGGCCGCAGAGCGACTCGCAGATCCGGCAAAAGGTGGTGTGGGTCTCGATGGCCTTTCCTCCCGACGCGCCGCTCTATAGCCGAAAGCGAGCTCGCCGTCAGGAGCCCCGGGCGCCCAGGTCTCACCGCGCGGCCCTGCTCGGGGCCCAAGGGTGCGCGCTCCCCTCCTACGCCGGAACCCGCGGCCGGCGCCGGTACCAGCCGGTGGCGCTGAACCGGAGGGCGCGCGCGGCGAGCACCTCGTGCCAGACCGCCTCGCTCCGGAAGAGGGCGAAGGTCCCCATCTCCGGCAGCACGTCGACCGGGCCTCCCTCCACGTGGAGGCGGAGCTCCCCGCCGTCTTGCTTCCTCCAGCCCGGGTTGAGGTAGAGGGTGAGGGAGAGGGTGCGCTCCTCGGAGGTCGCAAAGCGGTCGAGGTGCTTCGCGTAGAAGGCCCCGGCCGGAAAGACGGCGAGGTGCGCTTCGAGCTCCGCGAGCCCCAGGTAGAGCAGCCGGTTGAGGTCGAGGCGCAGCCCCTCGACCGCCGCCCAGTAGCGTGCCTCCGCGTCGCTTGGGGCGCGGCGATCGAGCCAGGATACGCGATCGCCCCGAACCTCCGGGCGGAACCCGCGCCCCCTGCCTCGGCCCACTGCCGCGGGACCAAAGCGCCCCTCCTCGAAGAGCTGGCGCGCCTCGTCGGCGAGGGCCTCCAGGGCGTCCCCCGGGAGCAAATCGTGGCCCACCACCCATCCGCGCTCCGCCAGGCCGTCGGCGATCTCCACCGCGGAGGGCACCCTCACCCCTTCAGCTTGGCCTCGGCCTCGCCCGCCCACTCCGAGGCGTCGGGGTCGCCCTTGGCCGAAAGAGCCTTCGCCAGCTCGACGGCATGACCGTAGGCCTGCCGCGCCGCGCGCTCGTTCCCGGTCCGGGCGAGCGCCTCCCCGAGCGCCAGCTGATTCGGCGGGTATTCGGGCTCGCGCTCGACCGCCTTCCTGGCGAGTACCAGCGCCTCGTCGGCGTCGCCGGGCCCGAGCGGCCAACTCGGGGCTCGCAGGAGGACGAGGGCCAATATTCGCTCCGGCCCGGCGTGGTCGAGCCCCGGATCCGCGGCGGCCGCCTCCCGCAGGAGGCTGACGATGCGCCCGATGGCGTCCTTGGCCGTGCGGGGTTTCTCTCTCGCCTGCATGCCGAGCGCCACCGCCAGCCAGTAGCCGCAGGCAGGGTCCTTGGGGGCGCGGCGCTGGCACCACTGACCGGCCTGCACCGCGGCCACGGCGAGCTCGGTCCGGTCGGTGCCGCTCCCCGCGTGCTCGACAAGCCAGGCCTTGCAGCGAATGGCACAGAGCAGGCCAGCGACGTCCTGCTCGTCCACCCGCGCCGCCTCGAGGCAGAGTTGATCGGCCTTGGCTACCGCGGCCGCGTCCGGTCTCTTCGCGTACTCTGCCGCTCCTTCGGCCAGCAGCACCGCGGCCGACCGGGCCGGCTTCTCGCCGGGGGCGAGCGCGGTCATGGGAGGCGGTTCCTTGAGCGCAGCGGTGCAGCCCGCCGCCGCGAGGAACGCGACCGGCAAGAGCTGCCTGCTCACTTGTCGCCTGCTCCGAAGCTCTTCCGGGCGGCCGCCAGGGTAGAAGCCTCGAGGGGCGCGAACCCCTGCAGGCGGATGCCGTCGAGCGCGGCGGCGCCGTCCGGCGCGTCGCGCAGAGACAGCAGCGCCTTCTCCAGGGCTTCCCAGCGGCCGGCGGCGAGCTTCTTCCCGACGGTCGCCACCACCCCGCTCGGGAGCGGTGGCGAGCGCGTCACCACCTCGAGTTCGGCGGCGAAGGGCAGCGTCGGAAGCGCAGCGGATTGGGCGCCGTCGAGCAGGAGGGCCACGTTCTCGCCACCGACCGCCTTGCGCAGCCAGGACAGGACCTGTCCGCTCTGGGCGATTTCCACCTTCGGCGGCAAGGTGCCCCAACCCGACAGGGCAGTCACCCGCACGAACCTTGGCGAATACCCGGCCAGGGAGACGATCCGCCATCCTTCCAGCGAGGCGGGCCCGGTCACCCTCCCCTTCTTCGCGACCAGGCTCCAGACCTCCGTCGCGGCCGCACCCGACTGCACCGCCACGAGCCGCGGCTGCAGCTTTAGCCGCTCCGCCTCCTCGAGGTATAGGGGAAGGGCGAGCATGGCGATGCCGGCGTCGGGCTTCGAGAGCCGCTCCTCCCCCGCCTTGGCAGACCCGAAGTACGCGCCCACGATCGAGCCGGCGGGCCAACCCGCGCGGGCAGCGAGCGCGGCCGCGAAGGCGTCCATGGCGGGCCGCGCCTCCTCGGTCGTTCCCGGGTATCCGGGCGCGCAGATGACGAAAGCCAGCGGTTCGGCCGCCAAGGCAAGAGAAGCGAGCATAGAGAGCACGGCCAGGGTCCTCCGGGAGCGCACACTAGCGCAAGGGCGCCCCGACCTCCACGATACGAGTGGCCGTCCGCCGTGTCCTTTTGTGAATTCCCGTCGCCAGCGCGCGGCTCGCGCCGCCCCCGAAGGGACCCATGACGCGCTTGACGCGCTCGAGAGCCTCGCTGACCCTAGCGGGGTGCCGAAGGTCCACGCCCCGTCGCGCCGGCTTTTCGCCGGATCGGCCGCCCGGTCCCTGCGGGCCGCCTCGGCAGCGCTAGTCCTCCTCGCCGCCCGGGCGCAGGCCCTTCCCGCTGCCGAGCCGGGCCGAGGCGCGGTGCGCCTCGGGAACGAGCAGGTCCTCTCGCTCCAGGCCGGTCGCGCCGGCCAGTCGGCGGAGGACCGCGCCCGCGCCGCCAGCCGCGCTCTGGAGCGGGCCACCGAAGAGAGCCCGTCCGCGCTGGCGGAGGTGGACCTGCGCGGCGAGGTCGCCGCGGTGA
>Ga0335076_10001204_pt1 | contig 24924 bp, 15 predicted proteins | sample Lox_Sample_25_FD_206717 | JGI IMG/M metagenome (GOLD analysis project Ga0335076, IMG submission 206717) | Soil microbial communities from Loxahatchee National Wildlife Refuge, Florida, United States - Lox_Sample_2.5 | ecosystem: Environmental > Terrestrial > Soil > Wetlands | place: USA... | reverse complement strand
CGCCCAACCGGCCCCGCCTCGGCAAGGACGGCGGCGCCGCGGCCACTCCGGTCGGCATCGACGTGGCCGCCGGGCGGCGCGAAGAACTTTCCGCACCGTTTTTACGTGTCTAAGAGCGACGAACGCAGAAGAAGTTCGACGAGGAGTGAGCGACATGAACGAGACCGGCAACATCAACCCGCCCCCCGTGACGCCGCCTCCGGGCGCGCCGGCCTCCGCCGCCGTCCCGCCGGCGCCGGCCATCCCGACGGGGACGGCGCCCTACCCCGTGATCATCGAGCGCAAGTCGCCCGCGCTCGCGGGATTCCTCTCGGTCTTCCCGGGACTCGGGCACCTGTACCTCGGCCTCTACCCGCGCGCCTTCGCCGTCGGCGGCGCCTTCGCGCTCGGCATCATGATGACGTCGCACCGCGGCCCCGGCGAGTTCTTCGGACCGATCGTCGCGTTCATCTGGTTCTTCGGGATCATCGACGCGGTGCGCCAGGCGAAGGCGATCAACCGCGGCGAGCTCGCCGAGGCGGGCTTCGCCGGCCAGCCGCAGCTGCGCCGCGCCGCGACGGGAACGGGCGGGCTGACCTGGGGAGTGATCCTCGTCGGTCTCGGCGCGCTGCTCCTGATCGACCGCTACGTCGACATCGACTGGTCGTTCATGTCGGAATGGGGCGGCCCGGCGGCGTTCATCCTGCTCGGCCTCATCCTGATCGTCAGCCACGTCCGCAAGCGCCGCGCCGAGAACGAGGCGCAGGTGGGGATGCCGCCGCGGAGCTCGTAGACAGCTCGGCGAGACTCGCTTCGCCCCCCCCTCTCCCCGACTCCCCTCTCCCCCTCCGGGGGCGAGGGGAGCTATCTCCGTCTGAAGTGCTTCTCGAGATCCACTTCCGACAGCGACAGGACCACCGGCCGTCCGTGCGGGCAGGTGAACCGATCGCGCGTCTTCGCCCAGTCCGAGAGCAGGTGACGGATCTCCTCGGCGGCCAGGTGGTAGCGGATGGTGACCGCGGAACGGCAGGCGAGGCTCGCCGCGAGGCGGTCGCGCCGGAGGGCCTCGTCGGCGTCGCTCGCGTCGGCCACGGCGGCGAGCGCGGCGCGGAGCGTCTCGACGGGAGCGCGCTCGGTCGACTCGGCCGGCAGCGCGGCGATCGCGTACGACCGGCCGGACATGGGCTCGATCTCGAATCCCGACGCGGCGAGGTCGCCCGAGCGCGCGGCCAGCGTGACGGCCTCTTCGGGCGTCGCCTCGAAAAGGACCCGCAGGAGCAGCTTCTGCGAGAGGACGCGGCCCGAAGCGATGCGGTCGCGGATGCGCTCGTAGAGCGTGCGCTCGTGGGCCGCGTGCTGATCGATGACCAGGAGCCCCTCGGGTCCGCTCGCGAGGATGAACGACTCGCGGTACTGGCCGATCGGGACGAGCTCGGGGGCTCGCCGGTCGGGCGCCGGCGGCGGCGCCTCGCCTCCGGCCGCGGGCGGAGACGGCGGCGGCACGATGACCGGCGCCGAGGGCGGCGCCGCGAACGGGTCGCGGTAGGTCCCGGCCGGCTCGGCGACCACCGTCCCGGTCGGCACCGGCCGGAGACGGCGCTCCTCCTTGCCGGCGAGGAGCGCCGAGTGGAGCGCGTGGTACACGAGGCGGAACGCCGTCGCCGAATCCGCGAAGCGCACCTGCGTCTTGGCGGGCGAGACGTTGACGTCGACGACGCCCGCATCGGCGGTCAGGAAGAGGAACGCTCCGGGATGGCGGTCGATCCGGATCGCGTCGCGCGCCGCCTGCCCGATCGCCCGCGAGAGGCCGCGGTCCTCGATCGGGCGGCCGTTGACGAAGAGGTACTGGTGGCGGCGGCTCGGGAACGTCACGCTGCCGCGCGTCGCGTAGCCCGCCAGGCGCAGCCCGCCGGCCCGAGCCTCGAAGCTCTCGAGCTCCCCCAGCGTGGCGCGTCCGAAGACCTGGAGGATGCGCGCGCCCCGGTCCACCGCGGCGGGCGCGTCGAGCGTCTCCCGGCCGTTCGACCGCAGGGCGAAGGCGACGGCGGGGCTCGACAGCGCCGCGCGCGTGACGGCGACGGCGACCGCCCTGGCGTCCGCCTCGGCCGAGGCGAGGAACTTCCGGCGGGCCGGAGTCTTCGAGAACAGCCCCTCGACGAGCACGTCCGTGCCGCGGGGGCGCGCCGCCGGCTCCCCGATCGCGGGGCCGCCGTGCTCGATCCGCAGCCGCACGGCCTCCGGCGAGCTTCCGTCCGACGTCGTCAGCGTGAGGCGGGAGACCGAGGCGATCGACGGCAGGGCCTCGCCGCGGAAGCCGAACGTCGCGACGCGCGCGAGGTCGTCGTCGGAGGCGATCTTCGACGTCGCGTGCCGCTCGAGCGCGAGCCGCGCGTCCTCCGCCGACATTCCGGCGCCGTCGTCCCGGACGAGGATCCGGTCGACGCCGCCGCCGTCCACCTCGACCTCGATGCGCGAGGCGCCCGCGTCGAGCGCGTTCTCGACGAGCTCCTTGACCACCGACGCGGGACGTTCCACGACCTCTCCGGCGGCGATGCGGTCGATGACCTCGCTCGACAGGCGGTGCACGCGCGGCATCGCGCGAGAGTGTACCGCTTCGATCGCATCTCCTCGTTCGAAGTCCGGCTCGCGACAATCTGATAACGGAGATGCGCCGGCGAACTCCGCGAAAGGAGTTCGACAATGCGAAGCAGGATCGTGCCGGTGCTCGCCCTCTGCGCCCTCGTGACAAGCCCTTCTGTCGGCCGCGGACAGAGCGGACCCGACAACGATCCCGACGGAGCGCCGGGATACGTGAACAGCGTCTTTCACCACGGTCAGGTCGACTCGGTCAACATGTACAACGGGCAGCTGACGGTCCCGATCTCCCTCGGCCCGTCGTACCCGGTCGGGCCGAAGCTCCGGGTCCAGGTCGTGCTGACCTACAACTCCCGCTCCGTCGACTACGGCGCTCCGACGACGCAGAGCCCGGAGTTCTTCTATCGCCCGCTGGTCGGCAACCCCTCACTCGGCTCCGGCTGGGAGCTGACGCCGGGCGCCATCAAGAACTGCAAGCACGGCGCGATCACGGGCGTGTGCTACTTCGCCGCGGACGGAAGCCAGCACATGTTCGCCACGGGGCCGAAGGCGAGCGACGCCTCGCCGCTCTACCTCTCCCCCACGGGCTCGACGGGCCCGTACGACATGTGGGACGGCGACGGCAATCACTACTTCTTCAACAACCACGTGAGCGGGTACGACGACGTCGGTCTGCCGGAGGGATACACCCACGACTTCGGCCGCGGCCGGGACGGCTGGTATCTGAGCTCGGTGACGGATCCCTACGGCAACTCCTACTCGATCGGCTACTACTCGACGGCCGAGGTGACGACGCCCCGATGGACCTACGTGCAGGGAACTTTCCCGTGCGCGAACCCGACGCTGTTCGAGATGCGGACGCCGGCCGGGACGGGAACGTGGATTCCGAAGGACATCACCCTGCCCTCCGGGAGCCGGATCCATTTCGCCACCCGGACGGTGATGGGCGTGTCCGGCATGATCGGCTCGGTCGACTTCCCGGAGTTCGTCGATGGCGCCTCGACCACGAAGACCTGGACGCTCGACTACGAGGCCACGCCCGCGGCCCTCGGCCACAGCTGCGGCCTCGATGCCAGCCAGCACGCGACGACGATCGTGGCGAACGTGCCGCGGCTGAAGAGCCTGACGCTCCCCGCCGACGACTCCGGGAGCTCGCCGGCCTATCTCTTCTCCTCCTCGTCGGAGCTCTCGCACGTCCTTCTCGACCGGATCACGCTCCCGACCGGAGGCTCGATCCAGTACTGCTACAACGCCTACACGTTCTTCCACGGGCGCGGCGGCAAGCTCCAGCCGGGCTGCCCGGGCATCATTCCTCCCGCCGACGATCCGGACAACGTCGTGACCGAGTCCGACGCCTGTTCGCTGGCCGTCGACGAGGAAGCCGCTCCGGAGATTCCCGGGGGCTGCACCAGCACGAACCCGGAACGCTGGATCGATACCCAGCCGGGCGTGGTGCGCCGGCGCGAGATCGTCGGCGCCGCCCAGAACGACACGACCTACCGGCAGTTCGCCTTCCCGTTCGGCGAGACGGGCAACGCCGCTTCGCCGGAGAACTCCCAGACGCTCACGATTGCGATCTTCCCGGGCACGGACGCGAACGGAGACTCCGGACGGAGCCGCGCCCGGGCGGTCCTGTTCCGCAGCACGCGCGGTCCGAGCTCGCCGACCGGTGAGCTCCCGAGCCTGCCCGGCGACGTCGTCGGGGCCGAGGTCGAGGAGCGCATCTTCGAGACCGATCCCACGCTGACCCCCCTCCAGGATCCTCCCTGCGGCGGAGCGATCGAGTCGGGGTTCTGCGGCAGCAAGGCCGTTCGCGTCGTCCAGAAGACCCACGCGACCGATTCGCCCGCCGAAGGTCTCGCGGGCACCAACCGGCGCCTGATCGCGGAGAAGACGATCTACGGCGCAAGCACGTGCGGCGGCTGCCCGTGGCACGAGGTCGACTTCGGGCCGACGACCGACAACGTCTGGGACGACAACGGCCGCCACTATCCCGTCGAGACCCACACGGGAACTCTCGGCAACGACGGCAGGACCGTCACCACGTACTGGGCGCCCTGGAACTGGGACGCCGGTCCGCCGGCGGGTCAGCCCGTGCTCCCGAATCTCTTCACGCGCCGGACGACGACGGCGGGCGCGTCGTCGAAGGACGAATACTTCGAGTTCGACACGACGACGGCCGGCAAATACGGCTTCCTGAGGGGCACCTTCGTGTACGACCCCGCGACCTACGGCTCACCCGGAAACACATTTTCGACCATCGTCTTTCTGACCTGCCGCTACGACGACGGCGCCGGCAACGTCGACAAGGAGTTCACGGCGACATACCCCGGGGTGGGATCGGTCCCCGACAATCCCTGCTCGACGGTCTACCCGACGTTCCCGAATCCGCTTCCCGGAAACGGAGACGCCTTCGGCAAGGACTACACCTGGCAGCACGGCGAGCTCCTGAGCGCCCGCTGGATCAACGGCACCTCCGGGACGGCGACGTTCCCCTTCCGGGACGACACGCGGGACGCGACGACCGGATGGATCACCGGATCGAAGGACACCTCGGGGCGGCAGACCTCGTACCAGTACGACGCGCTCGGGCGGGTTCACCGGATCACGCCGCCGTCGGCGTCCGAGCTCGCGACCTTCGTCTGTTACGAGGGCCCGGGAGCGACGACCGCCTACCGGGCCTCCGCCCGGCAGGCCTGTCCCGTCGCTTCGTCGAACGCCGGCGTCGCGACCTGGCAGCACTTCGAGTTCGACGGACTGGCTCGCCTCGCCCGCGAGAAACGGCTGCAGCCCTCGTCGGCCGTCGTCAAGCGATTCCACCTCTACGACGGCGCCGGCAACGCCTACTTCACCTCGGAGTGGGTGCCGGATGCGACCTCGCAGTCGATCACGCCGGACCTCTCGACGACCTGCGCCTTCGGCGGTGGGACCTACACGGGGCGCGCCCGGCCCTCGGCGGCCCCGGGCACCTACCGGCTCTGCTACGACCCCTTCGGCCGGCCCCAGCAGATCGTCGGCCCGAAGATGTCGAGTCTCGTCGTCGTCGATCGGACCGACGGCCCGGGCAACGTCTACAGCGACACGAAGGAAGCCGCGCTGACTTACTGCGTCAACGCGGCCTTCTCCAACCTGACGACGCCCACCTGCTCCGCCGGAGGCATCAACGCGACGACCACGACGAAGAAGGATGCCGACGGCCGCATCGTCAGCGTCACCGAGCCCTCCGGCGACGTCACGACTCACACGTACGACATCAACGGCCGGCTGCTGACGGTCACCCAGGGAACTCAGCAGTCCCGCACGTTCGTCTACGACGACAACGGATTCCTGCGGAAGGAGACGACGCCCGAGAGAGGCACCGTCTACTACGACTCGATCGGAAGCCTGGGCGACGTCCTGAGCGAGAAGCAGCCGGACGGCCTCGTCGTCAGCCGGACCTTCGACTTCGCCGGCCGCCTCGCGGAGGAGGACGCTCCCCCCGGCACCCGGTACGTCGTCAACTGCTACGACGGCGCCGCCACGTGCATCGACGGCAGCGCGGGCTACTCGGGCGGCTCCTATCCCGGCGGCAAGCTGACCCGACGGTACGGCTACAACTGGATCCCCACCGTCGGGCCCGTCGTCGACGAGCAGTTCACGTACGGGGACGGCGGCGGCCGGCTCTCCCAGCTGACGACCGCGGTGGGCAACGGGGACCTGAGCGCCGCGACCGCGCAGTCGTGGACGTACAACAACCTCGGACTGGTCGGGACGCACAACAACCCGAGGGTCTCCGGGTCTTTCCCCGTCGCCACCACCTACTCGAACGGACTGCCCACCGCCATCTCGGCCAACTCGTTCAGCCTCGTCACCGCCGCGACCTACAACCCGGCCGCCGGCCTCGCGTCCTGGACTTCCAACACGAGCCCCACCGCCGTCGTCACCACGATCGCCCAGGACGCCTCGATGCTGCCCCGGCCCTCGCAGATCAAGACGACGAAGGGCTCCTCATCGCTCTTCGATACCGGCACCTACGCCTACGACGGCGCCGGCAACGTCCTCTCGGAGAGCGATCCCAACGACGGCGGGAGCTTCACCTACGACAATCGCTCGAGGATTCTCTCCTCCGTCTACGGCGTCGGCTCGAGGAGCTTCGGCTACGACCGCTGGGGCAACCTCCTCCAGAACGGCTCGCTCAGCTACCCGGTGGACGGCGCGCACAACCGGCTCATCATCGGCGGCTCGACGAGCGCCGTCTCCTACGACGGACGCGGGAACCTGACCCTCCACAACGCGGACGCGATGTCCTACGACTCGCTCGACCGTCTCTACCGCAACCAGAGCGGCTCCTCGGACTTCGTCTTCCTCCACAACGGAGCGGGCGAGCGGATCGTGAAGTTCCCCGGCAACTCGTCGCTCGCCCGCCGCGAGATGGCGCGCCTCGTCGGCGAGGCCAACAAGGCCGCGGGCAAGACGGGCTGGACGTCGGCTCCGGACGCCTGCCTCGGCACCTTCTCCGACGTCCCCTGCTCCGACGCCGACGCCGGCTGGATCCAGACCCTCTACGACCACGGCACCGCGGCCGGCTGCGGCGGCAGCCAGTTCTGCCCGGATCCGCCGGGCGGGACGCTCAACCGCGCCCAGATGGCCGTCTTCATCGTCAAGGGGTACCGGGCCGACGGAGCGCCCGTCCCGGCCTGCACCGGCATCTTCGCCGACGTCCCCTGCTCGGGCGGGTCGCCGTGGGTGCCCTTTGCGCCGTACATCGAGCAGCTCTCGCGGGACAACGTCACCGCCGGATGCGGCGGCGGCAACTTCTGCCCGGGCAACTCCGTCACGCCGTGGCAGATCCTCGTCTGGATGTCCAAGACGCCGCCCGTTCCCGGCAGCGGGAAGACGTGGGCGTCCGTGTATCATCCCGTGCCCAGGGGCTCCATCTACACGCTGCGCGATGAGCAGAACCGCGTCGTCACCGAGATGACCGACGCCTCTTCGGGCTCGGCTTCGGCCACCCTGAGCGTCCAGCGGGACAACGTCTTCTTCGGCAACCTGCTCGTCGCCTCGAACTCCGCCGGCACCTGGAACTACGACGTGTCGGACCATCTCGGCAGCGTTCGCAAGGTGTGGAGCATGACGGGCTCGCTCACCGAGTCCCACAAGTACTGGCCCTACGGCGAGGACACGAACACCGGGCCGCCCAGCCAGCACCTCTCGTTCCAGACGATGGAAAGAAACGACGGCGTGGCCCAGCACTTCGATCACGCGCGGACGCAGCACTACAGCCTGGGAAGGTTTCTGAGCACGGATACCGCGAGCGGTCTCGCGTCCATTCCGCAGTCCTGGAATCGATACGCGTACGCCAGAAACAATCCCAACAAGATGATCGACCCGAATGGCCTGTGGCCGACGGAGGTCCACAATCGGATCATCGACCTGGCTTTCCACGGCCTCAGCGAACATCAGCGCCTCGTGCTCAAGGCCGCGAGCGTCTCGATGGACGCGTGCCCGGCCTGCCAGATGAGGTCTCACAGTCACGATCACTTCATGAAATCCCCGGGGGAAGATCCTCAGGCGGCCCGGCATGCCGCCGAGAGCCTCATCCAGAAGGAGGAGGGCGCGGCCCAGCGGATGCAGGGTCCCGTTTCGAGTGCCGCCGACATCGGCGACGACTCCCTGAAACACTTTGGAATGGCTCTCCACACGGTCACCGACGGCACTTCGCCAGGTCATGTGGATGCGGGGGGCGCGCCTCGCGACTGGGATGGCCTGCCGATCTCCCCATCTCGAGCGGACGCCGTTCGAGAGCACGGTCGAGAGGAGAGTCATCCCACCGCCGATCAGCTCCGGGAGGCCGTCCGTGCCGCGCAGCAGGCGTTTTGCGAGACTTACGGCGACGCCGCATGCCGACAGGCAATCCGAGCCCGGCAGATCGACTAGACGGGGGCAATCGATATGAAGAGGTCCGCGACCACCCGTGTCCTGCTCAGCGCAATTTTCGCCGCCCTGACGCTCGCGATCGCGTGGGGAGTCTCGCGTCTTCCGTACAGCGCGCTCCGAGATCGCGTGAGTGATTTTCTGTCGTGGCCAGGGGGTCTCGTCGCTCTGATCTTCTATCCCGCCGGGGTGCACACCGGCCCGGGAAGTCCCGAATGGGGCCGACTGGTTTTCTGGGCCAACGTCGCGTTCTACCTCGTCTTCTGGTTCCTCGTCTTGACCGCCGTCGGCGGATGGCGCCATGCCGCTCGAGACAATCACCAGCTCTCGTGAACGGGTTCATCGTCACGGCGAAGCCCGCCCTGAAAGGCGCGAAATGAAACCGATCCGGCTCTCGTTCGGCGTCGCCCTCGTGGTCTGCGCCGTCGGCGCGCCCTGCCTGATCGCCGCCGACAACAAGACCGTGACGATCTTCGAAGCCCGTCAGTTCTCGGTGCCCGTTCCGTGGGGATGGTCCTTCGACCAGGGCGAGGACCCGAACCTGGGCACGCCGACCGTGAAGCTCGGGGATCCGGGAAAAAAGGTCGTCCTCCAGATGACCTTCATCCCGGATCCCTCGGGCAAGCTCTCCTCGCGCGAGGCGGTCGAGGCGGAGGCGAAGCGAATCCTCCAGCCGTACGTGGAGACCTCGGTCGAAAAGGAGATCCGGCTCCAGTTCTTCGAGCCCGCCGACGGCCTGGGCGCCTACGCCGCCTTCACCGACGGCAAGATCGATCCGAAGCACGTTCCCGAGGACGAGTGGCTCATCGGCGTCAGCGGCATCCGGACCTGGAAGGGCGGGTACACGCTCTTCACGCTGCTGACCAACACGAGGGATTCGTCGGTTTACCGCACGGCGCTCGAGATCGCGATCTCCGGCACGCGGCAGGTGAAGGCGCCGGTCGCGTTCTGACCGGCGGCGCCTCTCTGGCGCAGCGGGGTCGGGTCTCTCAAAGGTGATCTTCCGCCCGCGAAACGCTCTTTGAGAGACCTGACCCCCTACCTCGAGTAGACGGTCCTCCCGCCGACGACCGTGGTGTCGACCTCGATCTTCTCGAGCTCCCCGGGAGGAACGCGGAGGGGGTCCGCGGCGAGGACGACGAAGTCGGCGAGCTTGCCCGGCGCGAGGGAGCCCTTGTCCTTCTCCTCGAATGCGGCGTACGCGGCCGAGACCGTGTAGGCGCGCAGCGCCTCCTCGACCCCGATGCGCTGCGCGGGGACCCAGCCGTTCGGGTTTTTGCCGTCGATCGTGCGGCGCGTGACGGCCGCGGCGATCCCGAGGATCGGCGAAATCGGCGCGACGTCGTAGTCCGAGCCGAACGCCAGGGTCGCCTTCGCGTCGAGGAGCGATCGCCACGCGTAGCTCGTCTTCGACCGCTCGGGCCCGAGTCTCTTGTCGGCCCAGCGGCCGTCGTCGACCGCGTGATACGGCTGCATCGAGGCGATCACGCCGAGCGCGGCGAACCGCGGAATGTCGGCGGGGAGGAGATGCTGGGCGTGCTCGACGCGAAAGCGCCGGTCGCGCGGGCCGTTCGCCTTCTCGACGCGCTCGAAGATGTTCAGGATTTCGTGGTTCGCGCGATCGCCGATCGCATGGACCTCGACCTGCAGCCCCGCGGCGTCGGCGGCCGAGATTCGCTCTTCCATCGACGACAACGGAATGGCCTCCGCCGCGAAGACGCCCCGGTTCCCGGGCTCGTCCGTAAAACCCTCGAACATCGCCGCGGTCCCCGATCCGAGCGAGCCATCCATGAACGCCTTCACGCCGCCGATCCGCAGCCATTCGTCGTTCTTCATGGAGGTCTGCAGCGCCTTGGCCTTCTGCCATTCGACCAGAAGCGGCCGGTAGTTCACCCGCACCGTCAGATCCCCCGCGTCGCGCAGAGCGGCCCACGCCGGAACGTCCCCGTCGCCTCCGGGAAGGTCCTGGACGGACGTCACGCCGTAGCGCGCCGCGTTTTTCATGGCCGTGCGGAGCGCGGCGGCCATCTCGGCCGGCGTGCGCGGCGGCCTCACCTTCCAGACGAGATCCGCCGCCGCGTCCTTGAGGACGCCCGTCGGCTCGCCGTTGCCGTCCCTCACGATCACGCCGCCCGGCGGGTCGGGCGTCGCCGCGGTGACGCCCGCGAGCCTCAGCGCGACGCTGTTGCAGACGACCATGTGGCCGTCCTGGCGCGAGAGGCACGTCGGCCGGTCCCCGGTGGCGGGATCGAGGAGCGCCTTCGTCGGCAGGACGGGCGGATTCCACTGCGTCTGGTCCCAGATTCCGTCCGTCAGCCAGACCCCGGGCGGCTGCCTCGCCGCGTACGCCCCGACCAGACGCGTGAACTCGGCCGGGTCCCTCGCGTGCTGCAGGTCCACGGCGAGCAGGTCGAAACCCGCTCCCGACATGTGCGTGTGGCAGTCGATGAAGCCGGGCACGACGCGCCGCCCCCGGCCGTCGACGACGACCGTTTTCGGACCCTTCATCGCGCCGACCTCCGCGTCGGAGCCGACCGCGACGATGCGATCGCCGCGCACCGCGAGCGCCTGCGCCTCCGGCCGTGCCGGGTCGCCGGTCCAGATACGGGCCGAGACGACGACGAGATCGGCGGGAGGACCGGCGGGGGCGGCGGCGAGGAACGCGGCCATGGCGAGGAGGCTCAGCATCCCGGCCCTACGCCGTCGAGGACGTGCCGACGCTCTGTTCCGCGAGCGCCGCGTGCGCCGCCGCGAGACGCGCGACGGGGACCCGGAACGGCGAGCAGGACACGTAGTCGAGGCCGACGTGGTTGAAGAACTCGATCGAGCGCGGGTCGCCGCCGTGCTCGCCGCAGACGCCGACCTTCAGCTTCGGCTTGACCTCGCGGCCGCGGCGCGTCCCGATCGCGACGAGCTCGCCGACGCCGTACTGGTCGAGGCTGGAGAACGGGTCCTCGGGCAGGATCCCCTCGGCGATGTAGACCGGCAGGAACGTGCCCATGTCGTCGCGCGAGTAGCCGTAGGTCATCTGCGTCAGGTCGTTCGTGCCGAACGAGAAGAAGTCGCAGTTGGGGGCGATCCGGTTCGCGCGGAGGGCCGCGCGCGGGATCTCGATCATCGTGCCGACCTTGAACGGAACCGTCTGGCCCGTCTCCGCGGCCACCTTCTTCGCCGCCTCTTCGATGAGCACGCGCAGCCGCTCGAACTCGCCGCGGGCTCCGACGAGGGGGATCATGATCTCGGGGTTCGGCCGGATGCCCTCGCGGATCGCCGCGGCCGCCGCCTCGAGAATCGCTCGGACCTGCATCTCGTAGATCTCGGGGTTCGTGATGCCGAGCCGGCAGCCGCGATGGCCGAGCATCGGGTTCGCTTCCTTCAACGCGTGCGTGCGCTCGCGCACCTTTTCGGCGGGAACGCCGAGGTCCTTCGCCGTCCTCTCGATCTGATCGTCGTCGTGCGGCAGGAACTCGTGCAGCGGCGGATCGAGCAGGCGCACGGTGACCGGGCGGTCGCCCATCTCCCGGAAGATGCCGAGAAAGTCCTCGCGCTGCATCGGGAGGATCTTCTCGAGCGCGGCGCGGCGCTGGTCGATCGTCTCGGCGAGGATCATCTCGCGCACCGCGATGATGCGCTTCGCCTCGAAGAACATGTGCTCGGTGCGGCAGAGACCGATGCCCTCGGCGCCGAAGAGGCGCGCGACGCGCGCGTCCGTCGGGGTGTCCGCGTTCGCCCGGACGCCGAGGCGCCGGCGCTGATCCGCCCACTCGAGGATCCGGGTGAACGCGCGGTAGACGGCCGACTGCTCGGGTCGGATCGTCTCCTGCAGGACGACCTGCAGCACCTCGGACGGCTGCGTCGCGATCTTGCCGAGGAGGACCTGCCCGACGGTGCCGTCGATCGAGATCCAGTCGCCCTCTTTCGCGGAGAGGCCGTGGGCCCGGATCTCCAGGTGCGCGAGGTCGACCGTGATCTCCCCCGCGCCGACGACGCACGTCTTGCCCATGCCGCGCGCCACGACAGCCGCGTGGGACGTCGCGCCGCCGCGCGTCGTGAGGATCCCCGCCGCGGCGTGCATGCCGGCGATGTCCTCCGGCGACGTCTCCTCGCGGACGAGAACCACGGTCTCCCCCTTCGCGACCATCGCGACGGCGTGCTCGGCCGTGAGCGCGATGCGCCCGCAGGCGGCGCCCGGCCCGGCGGGGAGCCCCTTCCCGAGGAGCCGTCCCTCCTTCACCGCCGCATCCTTCTCGCGCGCCGGGAAGACGGGCGCGAGCAGCTGCACGAGCTGCTCGGGCTCGACGCGCGCCACGGCCTCCTCCGGCTCGATCAGGCCCTCGTCGACCATGTCGGTCGCGATGCGCACGGCGGCGAAACCCGTCCGCTTGCCGTTGCGCGTCTGGAGCAGATAGAGCTTCCCCTGCTCGATCGTGAACTCGAGGTCCTGCATGTCGCGGAATCGCTTCTCGAGCCGCTCCCGGACGCGCTGGAGCTCCGCGTAGGCCTCCGGCATCGTCTCCTCGAGCGAGGTGCCCGAGCCGTCCGCGTTCAACGGCCGCGGCGTCCGGATGCCGGCGACCACGTCCTCGCCCTGCGCGTTCGGCAGGAACTCGCCGTAGAACTTCTTCTCGCCGCTCGCGGGGTCGCGCGTGAACGCGACGCCGGTCGCGGACGTGTTGCCCCGGTTCCCGAACACCATCGCCTGCACGTTGACCGCGGTGCCCCAGTCGTCGGGGATGTGATGGAGCTTGCGGTACGTCTTCGCACGATCGTTGTCCCACGACCGGAACACCGCCGCGACGGCGCCCCAGAGCTGCTCGCGCGGATCGTCCGGGAAGTCGTGGCCCGTCCGCTGGCGCACGATCTGCTCGCCGCGGCGCACCACCTCGTGGAGGTCCTCGGCCGAGAGCTCCGTGTCCGAGGCGACGCCGCGCGCCCGCTTGACCGCCTGCATGGCCTTCTCGAACTCGTGGCGGGGAACGCGCAGCACGACGTCGCTGTACATCTCGAGGAAGCGGCGGCGGCAGTCGAGCGCGAACCGCTCGCCGGATCGCGCGGCGAGACCCTTCACCGTGCGCGTCGTCAGGCCGAGGTTCAGGATCGTGTCCATCATGCCGGGCATCGACGAGCGCGCGCCGGAGCGGACGGAGACGAGGAGCGGGTCCTCCGCGTCGCCGAACCGCTTGTCGGCATCGTGCTCGAGGCGCACGAGCGCCGACTCGACCTCGGCGCGAATCCCGTCGAGCGAGGCGCCACGCGAGACGTCGGCGCACACGGAGGTCTCGATGGTGAAGCCGGGGGGCACCGGGATCCCGAGGGCCGTCATCTCCGCCAGCCCCGCGCCCTTGCCGCCGAGCGTTTCCTTGCCGAGGCCCGCGCCCTCGGCGGCGCCGTTGCCGAACGAGAAGATGCGCTTCATTTCTCCACCACGATCTCCGAAAAGTCGGCCAGGCTCGTGAACTCCTTCTGGATGGACGCGAGCAGCGCCAGCCGGTTGCGCCTCAGTTCCTCCTCCGGACAGTTGACCAGGACGTCGACGAAGTAACGGTCGAGCGAGGGCGCGATCGACGCGATCGTCTCCATCGCCTCGCGATAGTGGCGCTCGGCAACGAAGCCGGCGATCGCCTGCTTCGCCTGCAGAAAATCGGACGCGAGCGCGCGCTCGGCGTCTTCCCGGTACAGCTCGGCCCTCGGTTCTCCCGGCGAATCCGACCCGACGATGTTCCGGATCCGTTTGAACGCGAGGATCAGCGACTTGAAGTCCATGTGCCGCCGCGCCTCCGACAGCGCCCGGGCGCGGTCGGCGGCGTCCGCGAAATCCCAGACGCCGACGTTCAAGACCGCCGAGATCTCGTCGTAGGCGGACCCGCGCCGTTCGAGAAGGCTCCGCAACCGGTCGGCGAAGAAGCGTCCGAGCTCGTCGATCACGTCGTCCGCGCCCGGACCCGGCAGGTCGGAAGGCAGGAGCGAGAGGGCCTTCCGGGCGATCGGCCGCCAGTCGGTGCGCCAGTTCCGGCCGATCGCGATCGCGACGGCGCCGAGCGCCGCGCGGCGCAGGCCGTAGGGATCCTTCGACCCCGTCGGCACGAGGCCGATGCGGAACAGCGCGCACAGGGAGTCGAAGCGGTCGGCGAGCGAGAGGATCGCGCCCGAGGCCTCGCGGGGCGGGTCGTCCGAGCCGGAGGCGGGGCGGTACTGGTCGTAGATCGCCTTCCAGACCGCGTCCGGGTGGCGCTCGCGGCGGGCGTAGATGCCTCCCATCACGCCCTGGAGATCCGTGAACTCCTTGACGACGAGCGTCGTCAGGTCGGCCTTCGAGAGGCGGGCCGCCGTGCGCACCGTCTCGACCAGGTCGGTGCGTCCGACGAGCCGCGCGATCGATTCCGCGATCTCCTCGAGGCGCTCGGTCTTCTTCCGGTAGTCGCCGAGGCGCTCCTGGAAGGTCAGGCGGGACAGCGCCGGCAGCCGCGCCTCGAGCCCCTCCTGCACGTCGGTCTCGAAGAAGAACCGCGCGTCGGCGAGGCGCGCGTTTAAGACCCACTCGCTGCCCTTCGCGATGAAGCCCTTCCGGTCCTCCGTGTTGTCCATGACCGCGATGAAGTGCGGCAGGAGGCCGCCCGGGCCGCGCACCGGCACGTACTTCTGGTGGGTCCGCATCGCGGTGACCGTGATCTCCTCGGGCAGCTCCAGGAATTCCGGGGCGAAGGCGCCCCGCACGAGCCCGGGCCACTCCACCAGGTCGGAGAGCGTGTTCGCGAGGTCCGCGTGCGCCTCGATCTGGCCGCCGACCTCGGTGGCGAGCTTCCGCGCTTTGTCGAGGATCTGGATCCGGCGCGCCTCGCTGTCCGGCTCGACGAAGGCGCCCCGCAGCCGCGCCAGGTAGTCGTCCGGGCCCTCGACGCGGAGAGGCCCGTTCGAGAGCATGCGGTGCCCGACCGTCTCGTCGCCCGCCGCGACGCCCAGGACCTCCATCGGGACGATCTCGCCGCCGAGCACGGCGACGACGCTGCGCACGGGGCGGACGAACGAGCGCGCGCCATCGCCCCAGCGCATGGTCTTCGGGAACGTCAGCCCGGAGACGACCCGTGGCACGACCTCGGCGAGCACCTCCCGAGTCGGGCGGCCGGGAATCGTCCGTCGCGCCGCGACGGTCCGACCGCGCGCCGCGTCGACAACGACGAGGTCGGAGACATCCACCTTCTGGGCGCGGGCGAACCCCTCGGCCGCCCTGGTCGGCTTCCCGTCGGCGTCGAACGCGTTCGCCGCGGGCGGCCCGAGCACCTCGGAGGAGCGATCGGCCTGCCGCTCGGGAAGACCGCGGAGCGCGACCGCCAGCCGGCGCGGCGTCGCGTAGGACTCCGTCGAGGCGGGCACGAGCCCCTCCTCGACGAGCGCGTCCGTCAATCGGCGTGAAAGCTCCAGGCGCGCCGGCAGCAGGGCCGGCGCCGGAATCTCCTCCGTCCGGATCTCGAAGATGAAGTCGTCGTTTTTCACGAATCCCACCGCGGGCGGAGACTATCGGGTTGGCGGCCCGCCGGAAACTCCCCTGTCGATCAGGACACCGCCGGCTCGGGCTCCGGGAGCGGAAGCCGCGAACCTTCCCTTCCCGACACGTATGCCCGCGCGCACGCGCAGGCGAGCTCCCGGATGCGCCGCACGATGCCGACCCGGTCGGTGGCCGAGACGGCGCCGCGCGCATCGAGGATGTTGAACTGGTGCGAGCACACGAGCGTCGCCTCGTACGCCGGCAGCACCAGGCCGGCCTCGAGACACCGCTGGGCCTCCCGCTCGTGGCGGTCGAGCATCATCGTCGCAAGCTCGACGTCCGCGACCTCGAAGTTGTACTTCGACATCTCGAACTCGTCGCGGCGGCGGATCTGTCCGTACGTCCATGCGTCGCTCCAGCGCACGTCGAAGACGGAGTTCGCCTTCGCGAGGAACATCGCGATCCGCTCGAGGCCGTACGTGATCTCCGCGGTCACCGGCGAGAGGTCGATGCCGCCCGCCTGCTGGAAGTAGGTGAACTGCGTGATCTCCATGCCGTCCATGACGACCTGCCATCCGACGCCCCACGCGCCGAGCGTCGGCGACTCCCAGTTGTCCTCCTCGAATCGGACGTCGTGCTCGGCGAGGACGAGGCCCAGGCGCTCGAGGCTCCGCAGATAGGTCTCCTGGACGTCGTCGGGCGAGGGCTTGAGCACGACCTGCAGCTGCATGTGGCGCCCGAGACGCATCGGGTTCTCGCCGTAGCGCCCGTCGGCCGGCCGCCGCGATGGCTGCACGTACGCGCAGCGCCAGGGATCGGGGCCGAGGACCTTCAGGAAGGTCGCGGGATGCATGGTCCCGGCGCCGACCGGAAGGTCGTACGGCTGCTCGATCAGGCAGCCCTCGCCCTCCCAGAACGCGGTCAGCTCCGCGATGAGCCTCTGCAGCGTGAATCCGCGCTCTCCGCCCGACAGCGCCTCGACGAAGTGGGCGTCGTGCTGCATGTGGGCGTCGGCGGGAAGGCCGCGGCGATCAGGCACGGAAGGCCTCTGAAGCGAGCATTGTCCGCAGTTTACCGCACGGAAGCCGGGCGCCCCTCGGTCGTAACGCCGTCGGCCCATCGGAAGTTGGACGCCCCCCGGCGACTCCGCCGATCGTTGACGACGGCGGCCCCGAGACGGATCGGCCCTACTTCCAGTCGCCGATGAGCGCGAAGCCTGCCCAGTCCCTCGGCGGCGCGTGGCGCCTGGACCGCACCAGATCCATTTGCGCGAGGCGCAGGGCCTCGTCCTTCGTGCGACCCGACTTCAGGTGGCCGTAGAAGCGCTTCATCAGCTCCGCGGTCGGGGCGTCGTCGACCTTCCACAGAGAGGCGAGGACCGAGCGGGCTCCGGCGTACTGGAACGCGCGCGTCAGGCCGATCAGACCCTCCCCGCCCATCTCCCGGCCCAGGCCCGTGTCGCAGGCGGAGAGGGTCACGAGATCCGCGTCGATCCGGACCTTCTCGATGATCTCCCACGCCTGGAGAAGGCCGTTGTCCCGGCCGGGCTCCGGCTTCTCCGGAATGGAGAAGACCAGGGCCGAGTCGAGCGGTGACTTCTCGTTGACGTAGGCATGGCACGCGTAGTGGATGAGCGGCACGCCCCGTCCGACGGAAACTGCGCGCGTCTCCGTCGCCTCCTCCCCCACGTACGCCTCGGACCTCGGGGCGTAGAGCCTCGCGATCGCCTCGGCCTCGTCCCGCGAGTTCGGCAGGGGCTCGAAAGTGTGGCCGGCGCGGAGGACCGCGGTCCAATCCGGGTCCAGCGCGTCCTCGTCGATCTCTTCGCTGGCATTGCCTTCTTCGCTGGCATCGCCCCGCCGGACGCCGGCGCGTGACGCGAGCGCGGAATACATGGGATCGCCGAAGGCCGCCATCTCGATCGCGGGAGTCCTCCGACCGTCGGGGCGGCCCTTCTTCAACTGCGCGTACACGGTCACCGACGCGACGGTGGCGAGCGGCTTCCATCCGGCGAGGTATTCGGGACGCTCGCCGACGCGCCCGCGGACGAGCCCGGCCCACGGGAGAGCATGGAGGGGGCCGTCGGGCACGATCAGGAGCCGCTCGCTCGAGGTAACGAGCCCCTCGGCCGGCCGAATCAACAGGTCGTACAGTGCGCGCCCCGCGGTGGCGATCTCGGCCACCGGTTTCTTCCGGTCGATCAGACGCCGAAATGCCGCCACCGATTCGCGGAGAGTCCTGTCGCCGACCGGCAACGGGAATACCGAGAGGCCGCGCCCGGGATCGGCGGGGACCGCGAAGAGAAAACTCCTCTCCTTGCCGATCGAATAGGACAACAGGAGGCTTCCGCGCTCGAGCGTCGCGCGCGCCAGAGCCAGGTCCAGCGACCGGGGGTAGCGCAGCGCTCCATATCTCGGCGACGCCTTCCGGATCGCGTCGGCGACGGCGGCCTGCCTCGCGCGCAGCTCGGTGAGCCGGGCCAGGCCGGCCTCGCTCCGCTTCGAATCCATCTTCGGATCGAGCTGGCGGAGCTCGGCCTGCGCCCGCTCGTACTCGGCGTTGACGAGCTCGCGCTCGCGGCTCAGGTCCGCCGGGACCTCCTCGGGCGTGGCGAGCTCGCGCTGGGCGAGCATCCGCAGAAAGGCCCCCGACCGATAGCGCTCGAGGATGCCGAAGGCGTCCTGTTCGCGGCGCCTCTCGATCAACAGCTCGAGATACGCCTTGTAGAAGTCCGCGTACTGTGCGCCGAAAGAGGACGACCCCTCGTCCGATGCGGCGAGCCGGCCGAGCTGAAACTCGAGGTCCTCGAGCGATCGCTCGAGCGCCGCCTCGGCCTCGGCCGTCCGCCCCGCCCGCCAGAGAAGAATTCCGAGGTGGTGCTGGAACTCCGCCGTCTTCTGGCTTCCCGGCGCGAATCTCTGGCTGCTCGCGAGCGCGCGCCGGAGGAGCGCCTCCGCCTCCGCGAGCCGGTTCTGTTCCGTCAGCACGATCCCGAGGCATCCGACGATGTCGGCGGCGACCGCACCGTCCGGCGCGAGGCGGTCGAAGTACGGAAGCGCCCGCCGCAGTTGTTCCTCCGCCCAAGCGAGATCCTTTCGCTGGTGCGCGATGTCGGCGCGGACGAGGGCCGTTAGGGCCTCGTCGCGCGGCTCGCCCGCGACGCACTGCTCGAAGCGGCGAAGATGTTCCTCCGCGGCGTCGAGCCGTCCGATGTCCTGACGACTGACTTCGGTCGCGGCGATGTCCCAGTGATTCGCGGCCACCATGCTCCCCCCGGGGTCGATCTGCTCGTAGGTCTCCATCGACTGGTTGAAGAGCTGAATGGCCCGGTCGAATTCGCCGCGCAGGCGGGCGACCACGCCGGTGTTGTGGAGCGCCTGGCCCACCAGCGCCTGCCCCGTCGGCCCGAGCGCGCGGGCGGCCTGGACCGAGCGCCGGCAGGAATCTTCCGCGCCGACGAGATCCCCCCCGTTCATCTGGTACGCGCAGAGCGTCGAGAGACCGCGCGCGACGCTCGGGCTCGCCGGGTCGAGCGCTCGATGAATGGCGAGGGCCCGCCGCTGCAGATCGACGGCGTTGCGCGTCTCTCCCTGCCCCTCGGCATACCGCGCCAGGTTCGTCAGCGCATCGGCTTCGACCCGGCTCCCCGGAGCGAGCCTCTGCCGGATCTGCAGCGCCCTCCGGCTGAGCGCTTCGTACTCGGGAACCTCGTCCGACAGGACCGTCGTCAACTCGTAGAGGGCCACGGCGACGGCCAGACTCTCCGGCGCGATGCGCTCGCGCGCCGCGAGCGCCTGTCGCGCGGGAGCCCGGGCCTGCTCGAGACGGCCGGCCGCGCGCAGCACGTCGACCTCGGAGCCCCGAAGCTGCGCCTCGATGTCCGCCCGGCCGGCGGCCTTCGCCTCCGTCCGCGCGTTGGCGAGGGCGTCGAGAGCGGCGTCCGGTTGCTTCGCCGCGGAGAGCCTCGTCCCGATCCGCGACCAGAGCCAGGCGGCGTCTACGTGGCGCCCCGAGGCCGCGAGGTCGCGGGCGAGCGCCCGCCAGACATCCAGGCCCTCCGAGGGGCCTCCCGTTTTCTGGAGATCGCGGCCCCGCTCGTAGCGCGAGAGCCACTTCCCCGTCAGGGCGGGCCGAGTCTGGAGCCGCCACGGGTACTGTCCGATGGGAGCCGAGACGCTGGCCCCGTCGCGCCGGAGCGCGAGCGTGAGGCTCCTCGCCCGGGGGCCCTGTTCGAATCGGACCTCGTCCACGTCGAAGGGCGAACGGAACGAGCCTCGCGCGGGGGCGGGATTCGAGGGCGGATTCGCGCCGCGCTCCCAGGAGACCAGCACGTCGCCCGGCCGGAGACCGGCCTTCGCGGCGTCCCCGCCCGGAGTCACCTCTTCGACCACGATGCCGCCGGCCGGTGGAGTCGGCGCCCCGCAAACGAGCGGGGTCGCGAGCCAGAGCGCGGCGAGAACCAGGAAGCGACGCAAAGCGGCTCCTCCGCGCCTACTTCGTCTTCACGGCGATCTCGCCGATCGCGACGACCTGGCCCGTCGCATCGAGGGCGTCGACGCGGATCTCGTCGGCGGCGCCCGGCGGAGAGAGGATCGCGGGCTCGACGCGAGCCCGGGGCTCGCGAGTCTCGGTCTTCCACAGTCTCCGGCCATCGGGCGAGAAGATCTGAATCTCGTAGCTCGCCGCGCCGCGAGGAGCCTCCCAGGTCACCTCGATCCCTCCGCCCGACCGCGGCGAGACGGCGAGGCCCGCGATGGAGCCCACACCGCCGCGGGAGATCGTCTGCGCATTCTCCGTTCGATGCGCGAGATGCCACAGTCCGATGCCGACGAACGCGATCGCGGCGGCGGCAACGAGCGGGAACCAGCGGCGCGCCGAGCGCCGCTCCGAGGCGGCGAAGGCGATCGCGGGCTTTCCCAGCGTCTCCCGGAGCTCGGCGCCGCGGCGGACGTCCTCACGACAGTCCGCGCACGAGAAAAAGTGTTCCTCGAAGGCTTCCGCCTCGGAGTCGCTCAGCCGGCCCGCCAGGTAGAGCGCGGCCGTGTCGGCCCTCCCGCCGCTCGGACAACTCAGATTCCGCTCCACGTCACTCATTGAATTCCCGAACCGGCCTCGTCGTTACGCCGAGCAGCTGCGCCAGGCGCCGCAACGCCCGGTGCCGGCGCACCCGCACGGCGCCCGGAGTCGCGCCGAGGCGCTGCCCGATCGCGTCTGCGGAGAGGCCGTCCCGATAGGTCAGCTCGAGCAGCTCCCTCTCGCCCGTTTCGAGCCTTCCCAGAGCCTCGCGGACCCGCGCCTGCTGCTCGGACGAGAGCAGCGCGTCGAGAGGGTCGCCGCCGGCCTGCGACTCCTCGTGGGGCGCCGCGAAGCGCTCGAGCGCTCTCTTCTCCCGGGTCGCGGAGCGGCCGCGATGCAGGCAGAGGTGCACGGCCGTACGGAAGAGGAAACCGCCGAGGGCGTCGGCCCTCTCGATGCGCCCCGTCTGGATCGCCTCGAGTCCGACGCGCAACGCCTCCTGCGCGACGTCCTCGGCCGCCGTCCAGCTGTGCAGGCGTCGTGCGGCGAAGAGACGGAGAGGGGTACGAAACGCCTCGAGGTCAGCAGGCTGCGGCGCCGTGCCGCCGCCGGTCGGCATGTAACGGCCGGTCACCATCGGGAAATCATCTTACTGATGAACAAAAACGTCATCACCCTTCGGGATTCTTCCCGGAGGGTTGACGAAAGGAGCAGGCCCATGAGGACCCTTCATCCATCGTGTCGACCCCGACCGACGTCGATCGCCGCGCTCGCCCTGGCGGTGCTCGTGTCGCTTCCCGCGGGCGCCCGGGCGGGCCACGCGAGCCGGACCATCGTCGTGACGACCGCGGCGGAGCTCCAGGCCGCCATGGTACCCGCCAACGCCGGGGCGCGCATCGTCGTGCGCGCCGGCAACTACGATGTCGATCAGGCCATGACGGTGCCCGATCGCGCCACGCTCGTCGGTGACGGCGTCATGCTCTACGACGGGTCGGGGCTTCCGACCGGCTTCCGGTCCAACGGGCGCACGGCGATTCGAGCGACCTCCGTTCTCTTCGGCGACGTCCTGACCCTCGGCGACGGCGCGACGTTGAAGAACCTCGCCGTCGAGGACGCCGCAGGGCGCGCCAGCGGCAACCCGGTCGCCGTCGTGTCCCGCGAGGCCGGCGACTCGATCGCGGTGCGGATCACCGAGTGCGAGATCGTCAACCCGAACCCCTCCGGCATCGTGCCGCAGGGACCCACCGGACGCGCCCTCGTCATCGTCACGCGCAACCCGAACCTGGGACAGGATCCGCCTCCCCATGAGGGCTCGACGCTCCAGGTGAGGATGGATCGTTCGATCCTCCGTTCGCCGGCCGGCGCGATCGGTGTGTTCGCGATCAACTTCGCCTCTCAGTCGGAGATCGCGCTGGAGCTCCGCGGCAACGTCATCGGCGGAGGCCTGTCGGCGACGGCAGGCGTGGGAAGGCCCGACGCCGTGACGGGATCCGCGGTGAGCGTTCAGTCCCAGCGGAACCTGTACCGATCGGACGGCAGCGACCCGACGTCGAACGGATGGTTTCTCCTCGGCGGCGCCGACGCACCCTCCCCGGCCTTCGTGTCCGAGGCCTCCACCTCGAACTCGCTCCGGATTCGCTCCCGGGACGACTCGATCGAGGGCTTCGCGACCTCCATCCTGTCGGCGGGAGGCCTGCGTTTCGGCCCGCTCTCGGCGCCCGTCTCGTCGAACAGCGTCGACCTGGGCATGCGCGGAGCGCGCCTCTCGTCCACGGTCTCGGACCTCGCTCTGTACGGGGCGCTCTCCTTCGCCGACGTGCCCGCGGGCGACGACAACTCCCTGAGCGCCCGCGTGCGTCAGACGAAGGGCAGCGGTCCGCGAAGCAACCAGTACGCGGACAGCGCGACGTCCTCCGGAAACGACCTGGGATCCGGGAACGAGCTCGAGTTCGCCGGCACGCCGGCCGGGTTCCTCCGGTTCAACGAGGACATCGAGCCGCCGCCGCCCGCGGAGTTCTTCGAGGCGTGCCAGTGACGCCGACGCTCCGACGGACATGCCCGTGATGCGGCGGGCGGCGGTGGCGCTGGCGCTCTCCCTGATCCTCGCCGTCGCCACCGCCGAGGATCTCGGTCCCGGCTTCGTGCTCCAGGGGGAGGGCGGGCTCGTCACGACGATCGCGCTCGACCCGTCCTCGTCCTCGACGCTTTACGCCGCCACGGCCCGCGGCCTGTACAAGACGACCAACGCGGGAGCGAGCTGGCGGCAGATCGGCGGGGATCTCGAGAACCACACGCTGCTCGCCGTGGCCGTCGACCCGGCCTCGCCGTCGAGTCTCTTTGCCGCCACCAATTCGGGCGGCGTCCTGCGGAGCCGGGACGGCGGCGAGCACTGGGTCGAAGCGGGCGGGGCGCTCGCCGGCCGCCACGTCGGCGCCGTGGCGGCGGATCCGAAGGGCCGCGGCGGCGTGTACGCGGGCGCGGACGGCGGGCGCTTCTTCCACAGCGGCGACGGGGCCGTGACCTGGCAGGAACGGACGACACCCGCTCGGGTCGCGATCTCGGCGATAACCGTGGATCCCGCCGGGGATCGCGTCCTCGTCGGGACGAACAGCGAGGGCGTCCTCTGGAGCGACGACGCCGGCGCGAGCTGGCACCGTCCGTCGGGGACGCTGAGCCGCGGAACGGTCTGGAACCTGACGTTCGATCGCGCCTCGGGCGCGCTGTTCGCCGGAACTCACGACGGCCTGTTTCGCAGCGACGACCGCGGCGCGACCTGGACCTCCTCGTCGCGCGGGCTGCGCAGCCTCAACGTCCTCGCCCTCGCCGCCGATCCCTCCGCTCCCGGCTCGCTCTACGCCGGAACCGCGGCCGCGATCTACGCGTCGAAGGACGGCGGACGGTCCTGGAGCGAGATCGCCCCCGACCTGTACGTGACCGCCCTCGCGATCGACCCGCGCTCGCCGTCGACCCTGTATGCCGCGACGCATCTCGGCGTCATCAAGAGCGAGGACGGCGGCGCGAGGTGGAAACCGCTCCGACTGGCGTCGCGCGGGAATCCCGTCGCCGCGTCCGGCTACTCGAGGATCCCCGCCAGCACGCGCTGACTCTTCAGCTCGTGGCCGAGGAAGTGGCGGCGCGCGAGGCGGGCGACCTGGGCGATCTCGGCGAGGCCGGAGGGCCTCGCCTTCGGATCGAGCGGCCCCGACAGGAACGCCGCGAGCGTCGTGCGCGCGTCGGGCGTCAGGCGCAGGACGTCGCCCTGGCGGCACTCGGCGCCGACGAAGCCGGGGCGGCGCGCGTCGAAGAGCAGAGCCTCCGAGGTCTCCAGCAGGCGCCCGCAGCCCGCGCACTCGCGCGGAGCCGGAAAGAGGCCGGACAGCTTCAGGATCCAGACGTCGAAGTAGGCGGACACGAGCGCCGCCGGCGCGTCGGCGAAGAGCGCGTCCATGGCGTGCCGGCCCAGCCGGTAGAAGGGCTCCGCCGGGTCGGACTCGGACACGAACGTCTCGAGGCTCTCGGCGAGCGTCGAGAGGAGCAGCGCCTTCTCGAGGTCCTTCGACAGGGCGAACGAGGGCCGGATGGGGTCGGCCGCGTTGATCGAGACGAGCTCGCGCCCCTCCTTCTCGTAGTAAACGACGCGCGCCTCGGTCATCGGCTCGAGCGCGCCGGAGAACGCGCTCTTCGGCCGCCGGGCGCCGCGCGCGACGCCGCGCTTCTTGCCGGTCTCCCGCGTCAGGAACGAGACGATGCGGTCCGTCTCGCGGAGCGCGTGGGTGCCGAGAATGAAGGAATCGGAGGCGTGCAGGCGCACGGGACGATTATGATGAGTGATCGAGCCCATGGCTTCCGAATAAAATAAGGACTTTTTGACATTTTTCCGAATTTATAATGGACAACGAGCCGTCACGCCGTCTCGATCGAGGGGTCTTCGCCCTCGG
>Ga0335076_10001203_pt1 | contig 24963 bp, 17 predicted proteins | sample Lox_Sample_25_FD_206717 | JGI IMG/M metagenome (GOLD analysis project Ga0335076, IMG submission 206717) | Soil microbial communities from Loxahatchee National Wildlife Refuge, Florida, United States - Lox_Sample_2.5 | ecosystem: Environmental > Terrestrial > Soil > Wetlands | place: USA... | reverse complement strand
GGCGACTCGCCCTTCGACCGATACTGGCTGAAAGGCGAGGTGAACGCGCTGACAGCGGCCCAAAAGCGGGGGTTCGATCTCTTCGTCAACAAGGGGCGCTGTGTCTCTTGCCACGTCGTCGAGCAGACGAACGCGCTTTTCACCGACAACCGTTTCCACAACATCGGCGTCGGCATCAACGACATCCAGAAGGACGTGCCCACCATCGCCGGTGAGTTCCTGAAGGCCAAGGCGACGCTCTCCGAGGTCGACGTGAAGGTGCTTGGTGACAAGCGCACGTCCGAGCTCGGCCGGTTCGCGGTGACCCGCGAATTCGACGACATGGGCTCTTTCAAGACCCCGACGCTGCGCAACGTCGCAATCACCGCACCGTACATGCACGACGGGAGCCTGAAAACCCTCAAGGACGTAGTGGTCCACTACAACAACGGCGGCATCACTAAGAAGGGAGGGCACGTGAACGACTTCCTTTCGGGAGGGATCCGGCCGCTCGAGCTCACGGATCACGAGGTCGACGATCTGGTCGCCTTCCTCGAGTCCTTGACGAGCCCGCAGTACGCAAAGCTCGCGAAGGCGACGCCGGCGAAGGCTAGCCACTAGGTGCCCAAGGAGGAATGACCATGTCCGATTACAAGCCAACGCGTCGCGATTTTTTGAAGGGGATGGGCACCCTGGCCGCCGCGAGCGCCTTGCCCGTGAGCCTCGTGGAGGTCGCCTTCGCAGACGCCTCCGATAACTTCCGCTTCGCCCACATCTCCGACGCCCACCTGCAGCAGATCAGCGGGACCAACTTCGTCCGCAACTGGGACCGGGGCCTGACGCGCGCGGTCGCGGAGGTGAACCTCCTCAACCCGAAGCCCGACTTCGTGGTCTTCGGCGGCGACCTCGCCCAGCTCGGCAAAAAGGCGGAGCTGGACCACGGGGCCGAGATGCTCGCCAAGCTCAACTACAAGGTCTACCCAGTGATGGGTGAGCACGACTACTACCTGGACCTCGGCGAGTATTGGTCGAAACTCTACGGGCCCCAGTGGCACAGCTTCAGCCACAAGGGCGTCCACTTCGTCGTTCTGAACAGCATCCTCACCACCGACGAGTGGACCTTCCACCGCTGGCCCAGCGCCGGACAACGCATGTCCGAGATGGCGCAACTCGACAACCCGAATGGCTCCCCGTTCATGGTGGGCGAGAAGCAGCGGGCCTGGCTCGCCCAGGATCTCGCCAAGGTGGACAAGGCGACCCCCATCGTCGTTCTCTCCCACTCCCCGCTGCAGAAGATCTACAAAGCGTGGAACTTCTGGACCGACGACGCCGAGGAGGTGCAGGCGCTGCTTCAGCCCTTCCAGAAGGTGACGGTCATCTACGGGCACGTGCACCAGATCGAGTACAACCAGATCGGCAATATCTCTTTCCAGTCGGTGATGGCGACTGCCTGGCCCTGGCCGTACCCGCAGACCTACGCGCAAGCGCAGCAATACCTGCCGAAACTGACCGTCCCGATGAACCGGGCCGATCCGTTCTTCGAGCGGGACGCCACCGGTTGGGAGTTTGTCGACGTCGCTACTGGCCGTGTGGCTGTGAACTACAACCTGTACAGCAACACCAACCGCGTGGTCGCTTTTGATGCGTCGGCGGGCCACCCCGTGGACAAGGTCTACCAGGACCCGGCGAAGCAGATCCCACCCCAGACCCAGTACTGAGGAGAACGACATGACCCGGAAGATCGTTGCGGTACTTGCCGCCCTGGGAGCGGGCATCCTGTTCGCATCGTTTCACCGCGCAAGCGCCGACGATTTCACGAAGGCGGACCTCGAGCGCTGGGAGAAGGAGTACATGACCGTGGTCGCCAAGGGGCAGGAGCTCTGGGGGAGTGCAACGCTGGGCACGAACGGGGTGGCATGCGGCCAGTGCCATCCCAACGCGGCCAACACGCACCCGGAAACCTACCCGAAGTTCCAGAAACAGCTCGGCCGTGTCATCGCGTTCCGCGAGATGATCAACTGGTGCTTGAGGAATCCCCTCCAGGGGAAGCCGCTGGCGCTCGACGACCCGAAGATGATCGCGCTTGAGGCTTACGCGATCTACGAGCGGCGCGGGGTCCCCCTCGCCCCGGGCAAGCACTGACGGGGACTGGCGGGCGCGGCCGCCAGCCCCGCCAGTGTCCAGCAGTCGCGCGATCTCGCCGAGCTTGCGTGGAGGGCACTGCGGCCGGAAGGACCGTCCACGTTTGACGCGCATCCCGGTTGCAAGTTCAAGCTGGCGGCCCGAGAGAAGGGGGTGTGGGTAGCAAACGATAGGCGCAGGCTTTCAGGTGGATACCAACATTGTCTTGGACTCCGCGCGAGGAAATGCAGAACGTTGCATGTAGAGGAAGGAGAGAAGCGCATGTCGAACGAAGCAAGGTGCCCGTTCCATCACACCGCCGGCGGCGGCTCTTCGAACCACGACTGGTGGCCGAATCAGCTGAGTTTGAACATCCTGCACCAGCACTCGTCCCTGTCCAATCCCATGGCTGAGCGCTTCAACTACGCGAAGGAGTTCAAGAGCCTAGATCTGGAGGCCTTGAAGAAGGATCTCGGGGCGGTGATGACCGATTCGCAGGACTGGTGGCCGGCAGACTTCGGCCACTACGGACCTCTCTTCATCCGCATGGCGTGGCACAGCGCCGGCACCTACCGCACCGGCGACGGCCGCGGTGGCGCAGGCCACGGCAACCAGCGCTTTGCCCCCCTCAACAGCTGGCCCGACAATGTCAACCTCGACAAGGCGCGCCGACTCTTGTGGCCAATCAAGCAGAAGTACGGGCGGAAAATCTCCTGGGCAGACCTAATGATCCTCGCGGGTAACGTCGCGCTGGAATCCATGGGCTTCAAGACCTTCGGCTTTGGCGGCGGGCGTGAGGACATCTGGGAGCCGGAGCAAGACGTCTACTGGGGTGCCGAGAAGAAGTGGCTGGAAGACAAGCGCTACTCCGGTGAGCGGGACCTCGAGAATCCGCTCGCTGCGGTGCAGATGGGACTCATCTACGTCAACCCGGAGGGCCCGAACGGCAACCCGGACCCAATCGCCGCGGCGCGGGACATCCGCGAGACCTTCGCCCGGATGGCGATGAACGACGAGGAGACGGTAGCGCTCATCGCGGGCGGCCACACCTTCGGCAAGACCCACGGCGCGGGCGACGCGAAGCATGTGGGCCCTGAGCCCGAAGCCGCCGGCATCGAGGAGCAGGGCCTGGGCTGGAGGAGCAGCTTTGGCACCGGCAAGGACGGGGACGCGATCACGAGTGGGCTGGAGGTCACCTGGACCACCACGCCCACGAGGTGGAGCAACAACTTCTTGGAGAACCTGTTCGGTTACGAATGGGAACTGACGAAGAGCCCTGCCGGTGCGAACCAGTGGAGGCCGAAGGCCGGCGCTGGCGCCGGTACCGTGCCGGACGCCCATAACAGGTCGAAGCGTCACGCCCCTGCCATGCTGACGACGGACCTCTCCCTGCGGTTCGACCCTGTCTACGAAAAGATCTCGCGGCGCTTCCTCGAGCATCCGGATCAGTTAGCGGACGCTTTCGCCCGGGCGTGGTTCAAGCTCACGCACCGCGATATGGGGCCGCGCGCACGCTACCTCGGCCCGGAGGTCCCGGCCGAGGACCTCGTCTGGCAGGATCCCATCCCCGCGGTCAATCACAAGTTGGTCGGCCAAAAGGACATTGCGTCGCTAAAAGGAAAGATCCTGGCTTCAGGTTTGTCGATCTCGCAGCTGGTATCGACCGCTTGGGCGTCGGCATCCACCTTCCGTGGGTCCGACAAACGTGGCGGTGCGAACGGAGCTCGCATCCGCCTCGCCCCCCAGAAGGACTGGGAGGTCAGCCAGCCTGCCGAGCTGGCGAAGGTGTTGAAGGCCCTGAAGGGCATCCAGAGATCGTTCAACAAAGCCCAGTCCGGCGGGAAGAAGGTCTCGCTCGCTGACCTCATCGTACTGGCTGGTTGTGCGGGCGTCGAGCAGGCTGCGAGGAAGACCGGTCACAAGCTGACTGTTCCCTTCGCTCCGGGGCGCATGGATGCCTCGCAGGCGCAAACCGATGTGGCCTCCTTCGCGGTGCTCGAGCCGGTCGCGGACGGGTTCAGGAACTACCAGAAGACCCGATACGCTGTATCGGCAGAGGAGCTGCTAGTGAACCGGGCGCAGTTGCTGACACTCACCGCGCCCGAGATGACGGTGCTTGTGGGAGGCCTGCGCGTCCTGAATGCCAACGTCGGAGGGTCCCAGCACGGCGTCTTCACCAAGCGGCCGGAGACCCTGACCAACGACTTCTTCGTGAACCTGCTCGACATGGGCACCGAGTGGAAGCCGACCTCGAAGGACGCGGATGTGTTCGAGGGGCACAATCGCAAGACAGGCGAGCACAGGTGGACGGGCACGCGTGTCGATCTCGTCTTCGGCTCGAATTCCCAGCTCCGCGCCCTGGCGGAGGTCTATGCTAGTGAGGATGCCCAGAAAAAGTTCGTAAACGACTTCGTGGCGTCCTGGAACAAGGTGATGAACCTCGATCGCTTCGACCTTGTCTGATTGCCAAGGGCGCAACCCCTCCGAGGCGGGTCTTCCTCGACGTGGCACCAGATCGTCGCGGGCCACGTCGACGAGGGCTGGCCCTCTAGGTCTAGGCCGGACAGCTCATCCCCGCGTCGGCCTAGGGGAGAGTCACGGGAGGTCGACGATCCAGTGGCACGGGTTCGAGGTCAACAAGGTCTGGCGGAAGTGGCTGGCGCGGCGGTCTCAGCGGAAGCTAAATTGGGCCCGTTTTAACAGGCTACTGGAGCGCTTCCCGCTCCCGGCTACAGTAGCTGTCCACTCGACTTGGCGGCGCGCAGCGAACCCGTGACTGAAGAGCCGGATGCCTTAATTGGGCACGTCCGGCTCTGAGCGGGGGAGCAGGAAGGGCACCCACTGAGATTGCTAAACGGGCACCAAGGCGGAAACGCTGGACTCAGCCAAGCAGTCGCCTATCCGGATCCTCCTGCCGGTCGGGGATAGCCAACTCCGCGAGAGCTCTATGTCGGCTCTCGCGGAAGAGGCGTGTAGTGCCGACCAACCCTCTTGCTGATCACCGAGGGTGTAAGCAAGATCCATTGCGTGTACTTGCGGCACTCGACGAAGCGCAAGGACGGCAAGACGCATACGTACTGGCGTCTGGTGCGGTCGGTGCGCCGGGGGCGCAAGGTTTTCCAGGAGACCGTAGCGCAGCTCGGAGAGCTGGATGCTCAGGGGCGTGCCCGGGCCAAAGGCCTTGGCAAGGGAGATCACCGGTCGCGTTGATCAGCCGGAGCTTTTCGAGGCTCTTTCTGGCGACGAGCAGCCGGTGGCTGTCCGGCTGAATCAGATACGCCTGGAGCGAGGCCGTTCCTTCGGGGACGTCTGGCTGGGATGGACGCTCTGGAAGGCGCTCCAACTCGACGAGCTTTGCCAGGAAGTCATGCCGGAGGGACGCGAGGCTGCCCCGTGGTCCAGCATGACTGCGATCCTGGCGGTGGCGAGGCTGTGCGAGCCGTCGAGCGAGCTGCACATCGCTGAGGATTGGTATCGGCGCACGGCCCTCGAGGACCTTCTCGGGGTCCCGAGCGAACAGGTGAACGAGGATCGTCTCTACCGTGCCCTCGATGTCCTGCTGCGGCACAAGGTCCGCCTCGAGCAAACACATCCGCAAGCGGCTCGGCGAACTCTTCTCGCTCGACTACGACCTCTTGCTCTATGACGTCACCAGCACCTACTTCGAGGGCCAGGTCCTGAGGAATCCGCAGGCCCGGCGAGGCCACAGTCGGGACCATCGGCCCGACTGCAAGCAGGTCTGCATCGCCCTGGTGGTGACGCGAGAAGGCATCCCGCTGGGGTACGAGGTGTTCGCCGGCAATCGCGTCGACGTCATCACGGTCGAAGAGATCGTGGAGACCATGGAAGCCCGCTACGGTCTGGCCAATCGTATCTGGGTGATGGACGGTGGCATGACGAGCGCCGACAACGTGGCGTGGCTGAAGCGGACAGGCCGGCGTTACCTCATCGGAACGGCCATGAGCGAGCTCAAGCGCTTCAGCCGCGAAATCGTCGAAGCTCGCGATTGGAAGACCGTCCGCGAGGGCATCGAGGCGGGCTCTGCGAAAGCCCGGACGGTGCCGAAACCTTCATCCTGTGCCGCTCTGTCGAGCGCAAGGAGAAGGAGCGGGCCATGCATGACCGCTTTGCGGTGCGCATCGAGGAGGGCCTAGCGAGCCTGGGCCGTCGCATCGAGCATTCCCGCATTCCCCTCGAGCGCGGACCGCTGGAGCGCCAACTGGGGCGGCTCCTCGGCAGAAACATCCGTGCTGCTGGCCGCTACCTCGTCCGCCTCGTCGACGACGAGTCGCTGCCAGCTCGTTTACGACTCGAGACGATTGGGCACGCCACAGCGAGGGCTGCTGCGTGCTGCGGACCAACGTCACCGACTGGACCTCCGAGGAGCTGTGGCGAACCTACGTCCAGCTCAGCGAGGCGGAGGCCGCCTTTCGCATCCACAAGAGCGATCTCTCCCTCCGTCCAGTCTGGCATCAAAAGGCGGAGAGGGCCCAGGCCCACATCCTCGTTTGCTTCATCGCCTACGTGCTCTGGAAGACTCTCGAGCGGTGGCAGAAGCGCGCCGGCCTCGGCAACAGCCCACGGACGATCCTGGAGGAACTCAGTCGTATCCAAAGCACCGACGTCGTGCTCCCGCTCGCCGACGACCCGGCCCGCGAACTCCGCCTCTGTTGCGTGGTCCGTGCAGGCAAGGGTCAGGCGGCACTCCTGGACCGGCTCGGCCGCCGCCTCCCCGAGCGCATTCGAATCCCACCACGACCCTTCAAAATGTAGTGCCGACCGCGACATCTAACCCCGCGATACGACTCGTTTCTACCCTTCGAACTGCGGAAGTTAGGCGAGCCAGCATCGGATCTCGGTCCAAAGTGCACAAGTGCGGGGGCTTTCGCGCTGCTGCGCCCGGGCTTGACCATCGTCAAAGACACCTGCCGTCTCTTCCTGATATTGGATTTCATTATCGACATGACCTCCAGAACGGATAAGAAGGCGAGCGACAGAAAGGTCGGCGGTGCCCAGGCGCTGCTGCAGCCCCTTCTCGCGAAACACGGTCTGCGGAGATCGCGTACCCGCGAGGTCATCGCGGAGATGTTCCTGGCGACCCCCGGACATGTGTCCGTAGACGAGTTAGCGACGCGAGTCAGGGCCCATTACGCAGGCATTGGCCGCACCACCGTGTACCGCACCCTCCGGCTCCTGGCAGACTGCGGGCTCGCCGAGACGCACGACTTCGGGGATGGGATCACCCGGTACGAGTCCGCCCAGAAGAAGGCTCACCACGACCACTTACTCTGCACATCCTGCGGCGAGATCCTCGAATTTGAGAATCCCGAGATCGAGGCCCTGCAAGAGGACGTAGCCCGGATTCACGGGTTCACGACGGAAAGCCACAAGCTCGAGTTGTACGGCAGGTGCCCGCGATGCCGCGAGGGCCAAGGGAAAGGTGAGAAATGATCGCCTGCATCTGCATCGGCGTATCCGACCAAGCTATCCGAGCTGCCGCTGCTGCCGGAGCCACAGCTGAAGACATCGCCACGACGACTGGGGCGGGCTCCGACTGTGGTTGTTGCGCCGACTTCATCGAGCACGTGGTGGCCGAGGAGACGGGCTGCCATTCACCGGCAGCGCCTTGTCCCGGCTGCTCACGCCGAATCGCAGGACTGTAGCAATTCACGTCGAGGAAAGCATGAGAAACAACGTTGCGATTGTCGACTTTGACATAGACGTTTTCGGCCCGCAGATTCGCGCGGTTGAGCCAACGCCGCTGGCGGGGAGAGCCGCACAATGAATTCGCCAACTCGGAAGCGGGCTGCCTTGGCTGGCGCGCTCGCCGCAGCCTTTGGCTTGGGTGTCGCATTTGCGCCAGCGTGGAGCCGCTTTGCCAGCCGCGCCGCGGCGGGCGAAGGCCAAAGCTCGCCTGCACCATCGATTCGCAACGGCGACAAAATCATCGTGCCGCCGGGCTCCCCGCTGCGCACAGAACTCGTCGTTCGACGAGTGGCCGTGACCGACAACACCCGTCCGCTCGTGTTCCCGGCCACCGTCGAGGCGGATCCGGCGAAGACGATCAACATCCTGCCGCCCGTCGCGGGGAGGATTGTCGAGCTTCGGGTCAGATTGGGAGACCACGTCGTTAAGGGCCAGGCCCTCGCAGTACTCGAGTCCGGCGATCTCGCGCAAGCCTATGCCGACGACGACAAAGCGCAAAACGAAGTGAAGCGCACGAAGCGAATCCTCGAGCGAGCACGTGCTCTCAACAAAACGGGGGCCGGTGCCATCAAGGACCTTGAGCAGGCTGAAACCGACTACGAGGAGGCGTCCGCAGAACTCGCGCGGGCCGAAGCACGGCTCAAAGAGATCGGCGTGAAGTCAGGGAAGGCCGACTCGCGCCTCTTGACGCTTGCCGCCCCTGTTACCGGGAGCGTGGTCGGTCTCATGTGCGCCCCGGGGACATACGCGAACGACACGACCGCCTCGCTCATGACCATCGCCAACCTAGATGCCGTCTGGGTCACTGCCAGCGTTCCGGAAAGCGACGTCGCGCATATCGCGAAGGGTGAGGCCGTCGACGTTACCTTGTTGGCTTATCCGGGACAGACTCTCCGAGGCGCGGTCGCTTTCGTTAGCGACCTGATCGAAGCAGATACACGCAGGTGCAAGGTCCGAGTCGTCTTTGCGAATGCGGATGGAAAGCTGAAGCCGAACATGTTCGCGAGCGCCAGCTTCCGAGTTCCGCAGGAGAGCGCGATCTTCGTACCGAACTCTGCGCTCCTCATGAACAATGACAGCACCGTGGTCCTCGTCGAGGTGGAGCCCTGGACCTTTGTCCGGCGGCCCGTCGTCCCAGGGTACGGAGAAGCAGAGGGCACTCGGATAACTCAGGGATTAGTTCCGAGCGACCGCATCGTCGTGAAGGGCGGGGTCCTGCTCAATGATTGAGTGGCTGATACGCGCCTGCCTTCGCAGGCGGCTCGTCGTCTTTGTGGTCGCGATTATTCTCGCCGCGGTCGGCTATTACGCGTGGGCGAAGCTCACCGTGGAGGCCTATCCCGACATCGGGGACGTTACCGCCCAGGTTATCACCCAGGCGCCTGGGCTCGCTTCGGAGGAGGTAGAGCAGCAGATTACCATTCCGCTCGAGCGGGCGCTCGCCGGAACGCCTGGTCTCAAGAACATGCGATCGAGCAGTACCTTTGGTCTGTCGCTGATCACCTTGGTCTTTCGCGACGGCGCCGAGGACTATTGGTCACGCCAGCGGGTCACGGAGCGGATAGAGCAGGTCAGCCTACCTCCGGGAATCCAGCCGGGACTCGACCCGGTGACCGGGCCTGCCGATGAGATCTACCGGTATACGCTCGAGTCGGAGACCAAGAATCTAATGGAGCTTTCCGAGATTCAGCGGTGGCAGATCATCCCAGCGCTCAAGCAAGTCCCCGGAGTCGTCGACGTGGCAAACTTCGGCGGCTTCACCATGCAATTTCAGCTCGAGCTCGATCCCATTCAACTCCAGCGGTTGAGCCTCGGTCTGAACGATGTGGTGAATGCTATCAACAACAACAGCTCGAACGCCGGTGGCAGCCGAATATCCCGCGGCGAGCAGGCCTACGTCATCCGTGGCATCGGGATGGTTAGAAACCTGTCTGACATTGGGAACATCGTCGTCACGCAAAGCAAAGGCGTGCCAGTAGTTGTAAGAGATCTGGGCAGGCTCACCTATTCCCACCAGGAGCGCGAGGGAATCCTCGGCAAAGACGGGAATCCTGACACGTTGGAGGGCATCGTGCTGATGCTGAAGCACGAGAACCCTTCCCAGGTATTGAAGGGCATCCACGCCTGCGTGGATCAACTATCGAGGAAGCTCGCGCCAGAGGGGGTCCGCATCGTCCCTTACATCGACCGGGACGATTTGGTCCAGCTCACCGTGCACAAAGTAAGCCACACGATCCTCGAAGGAGTCGCTCTCGTATTCTTCGTGCTGCTCCTCTTTCTCGGGAATCCGCGCGTCGCTCTGACGGCCAGCGTGACGATCCCCCTGGCTCTGGTCACTGCCCTCATCGTGATGCATGCAACGAACGTGTCTGCCAATCTCTTTTCGCTCGCAGCAGTCGATTACGGAATCATCGTCGACGGGGCGATTGTGGTGGCTGAGGCTGCGCTGCGCAAGCGCGAAGCAAATCCTGCGGCGGTTCTCACCGAGGATTCGATCTACGCGACGACCACTCAGGTGGCGCGGCCGATCTTCTTCGGAACGCTCATCATCATGACGGCCTATCTCCCGCTGTTTGCGTTCGAGCACGCGGAGGCGAAGCTGTTTCTCCCGATCGCGTTCACGATGGGCTGTCATCTCCTCGGCGCGCTCCTCTGCACGTTTACCCTCGTTCCGGCCCTTGCGTTCCTGGCGGTACGAAAGCCGCGGACTGCATTTCACAACAGGCCGCTCGAGCGGCTTCAGGCCACGTTCGGCCAGGCGCTAGACCGCATGCTGGCGCGCCCGAAGCTTGGCTACTTGGTCGCAGGCGCGGCCGTGGTTGCGATCGTGGGGCTGGGGGCGACGACCGGAAGAGACTACCTGCCGGACATGGACGAGGGCGCCCTCTGGCTACAGGTGCAGCTACCGTCAGGTTTGTCGCTCGAGAAGGCGAGCGAGATGGCCAAGCAGCTTCGTCAGACCGTCCACGAATTCCCCGAGGTGTCCTACGCGATAACGCAATTGGGCAGGAGCGACGAGGGGAATGACCCTTGGACGCCGTCCCACATCGAGGCGCCGATCGGGCTCAAGCCCTATGATACATGGCCGAAGGGGGAGACGCGAGACGACCTCGTGCGTCGTCTCAGCAGGCGGCTTCAGCAGCTGCCAGGCTTCTCGGTCGGCATCACTCAGCCGATCATTGACATGGTGTACGACATACTTGGCGGTGCGCACAGCCCGCTTGTGATTCGGATATACGGGGATGACTTCAAGGAACTTCGACGGATTGGCAGCGAAATCGTGGGATTGCTCGAGAAGATGCCCGGTACTTCGGCAGCATCCGTGTTTCAGGAGCCTCCCATCCCACAGATTGCCGTAGACGTCGATCGTGCAGCAGCGGCGCGTTACGGGATCAATGTTTCCGACATCACGAATCTGATTCAGACCGGAGTGGGGGGGTCGCCGGTAGCTACAGCCTACGTGGAGGACCGCACTTACGGGATCACCGTCAGGTTTCCCAAGGAGTACCGAAGCAGCCCCGAAGCGCTGGGCAACCTCTCCCTCGTCGGGCCGGGCGGGAGTCAGATCCTGCTATCCCAGGTTGCCAAGATCAGGCTCCGGAGCGGTGAGAGCACGGTATCCCACGAGATGGGCCATCGCGCCTTGCTGGTGCGAATCGAGAACCGAGGCCGGGCTCTCTCGGACTACATGGCCGAGGCGCAGGCGCAAATCACGAGGCAGGTGAACTACGACCACGACAAATATCGCCTAGAGTGGGGTGGCCAGTTCGAGAGCCAGCAACGCGCCCAGGCGCGACTGGTTCTCATCATGGGGTTGGTGCTGTCCCTTATGCTCGTGTTCCTCTTCGCAAATTTCGGAAAGATACGGCAGGCCGCGCTCGTGTTGGGTGCGGTGCCGCTTGCGGCCCTGGGTGGGCTGATTGCGCTACGCGTAACGGGCGCGAGCCTCAACGTGGCGTCGGCGGTGGGGTTCATCGCCCTGTTCGGGGTAGCTGTTCAGAATGCCATCATCATGGTCTCCAACATCAACCGGGTCCGAAGCCAGGGGCTTGGCCTGCGCGAGGCGGTGCTCTCCGGAGCGATCGAGCGTTTCAGGCCAGTTCTGATGACCGCCACCGTGGCAACCGTTGGGATGTTGCCTGCCGCGCTGGCCACCGGGGTCGGCACCGACGTGCAGCGCAATCTGGCCACTGTGGTCGTCGGGGGGTTGATGATCGCGACGTTCCTGACGCTGTTCATCTTGCCGACGTTGTATTTCGCCCTCGAACGGTGGGCTGAAGCACGCGGCACGGGCGTACGCCTGTCCAACGGGTCCTCCCATGCTTGAGTTCCATTCAGCACGGCGTCTCTCTCGGGTCGCGGTCCTGATGGCGATCTTTACGTCTACGGCATGTGCCGTGGGGCCGGACTTCCACCGTTTGGCGGCGCCAGATGTCGATCGCTACACTGTGGAGGCCGAACCAGCAAAGACCGTATCAACGGATGTCAAGGGTGGTGAACCTCAGGCATTCGTGGCGCAGATGGACATACCGGGGCAGTGGTGGAACGTCTTCCACTCGCGGGCTCTAAACGACCTCATCACGCGGGCTCTCAAAGCCAACCCGGACATTGAAGCCGCTCGGGCCGCTCTGCAGAATGCCAAGGAAAGCGCGGCTGCCCAGCGGGGAGCGTTCTTCCCCTCGGTCGAGGCTACCTTGAGCCCCACCGGGCAGAAAGTGGGAACGGCTCTTGCGAGCCCGCTCGCCTCGGGTGCCACGCTTTACGGTCTGCACACTGCACAGGTCTCCGTAGGGTACACCATCGACGTGTTCGGGGGGACGCGCCGTCAAGTCGAGTCCGCGGAGGCTCAAGCGGAGTATCAGCGATTTCAGGTCGAGGCGGCATATCTCACGCTCTCGTCGAACGTGGTCGCAGCGGCAGTAGCGGAGGCCGCTCTTCGGGGTCAGATCGCAGCGACCAGACGGCTCATCGAGATTCAAGAGAACTCGCTCAAGCTTCTCAGGGACCAATACGACGCGGGTCAGGTGGCCCAAGTAGACGTACTCGCCCAAGAGGCGGCGCTCGCCCAGACCCGAATGATGCTTCCGCCCTTCGAAAAGCAGCTGGCTCAGGGTCGAGATCTGCTAACCCGCCTCGCCGGCGAGTTCCCAAGCGCCAGCTTCGATGCTCAATTCGATTTTTCGTCCCTCGATCTACCGCAAGAACTGCCGCTGACCCTTCCCGCTGAGCTTGTTGAGCAGCGGCCGGACGTTCGAGCGGCAGAAGCACTCCTGCACTCGGCAACGGCAGATGTCGGCGTAGCAGTCGCAAATCGACTGCCGAACATCACCCTTTCGGCGGACTTGGGCGTTGTAGCCACTTCGATCGGCCAGCTGTTCACACCTGGCGCGGGATTCTGGACACTCGCCGGGAACATCATTCAACCCATTTTTGAGGGGGGCGCGCTCTTGCACCGTCAGTTGGCTGCCGAAGCGGCTCTCAGGGAGGCCGTGGCCCAGTACAAAGGTACCGTGCTCACCGCCTTTCAGAACGTCGCAGACACGCTGCACGCTATTCAGTTCGATGCCCAAACGCTCAGGGCGGCGGTGGACGCGGAACGTGCTGCTGCCAAAAGTCTCGAAATTACGCGTGCACAGTTGGCTCTCGGGGACGTTAGTTACCTGGCGCTGCTCAACGCGGAGCAAACCTATCAACAGGCAGTGATGGCCAAGGTGCAGGCTCTAGCCAGCCGATACGCCGACACCGCAGCGTTATTTCAAGCGCTCGGCGGGGGTTGGTGGAATCGGCCCCAGGAGGGTGCGGAAGTAGCAGAAAACAAGTCGCGAACGCGTGCAGGGGACGATGCAGCGAATTAGGGTTCGGTCTCGTGTGAAGGTGTTTGGGTAGTTCCGAGAAGGGGCAGCCTGCTACCGGAGAAAGGAACGAAGGATGAAGGGCAAGAAGAAGGTGGCAGACAGATTGGTCTTGTGCTCCTGTGAGCACTCCACGAGCGGGCCGACCTGGGGTGGAACGCCCTCGCAGAGTCGCTCGACGTCGGCCTTGCAAGCGGCGCGCGCGGCGAGCACCTTCTCCCAGGCTACCTGGAAGCGCTCCGTTTGGCTCCGGCAGGACGTCGACAGATCGTCCTCGTGCCTTACGGCGTGCACGCCGCCGACGTAACCCGGGGACAGCTTTTCGGCATTTCTCCGCAGGCATAGCTCAACGCGCCCGCCCCCTGGCTTCACCTAGGAACAGAATTGTTTCACATCATCGGCGCAGGGTTCCTCGACCCGCGCGGTAGAGACCGGCAGAAGAAATGCAGCGGCGACAAGCAAGAACGCCCTCATGAACTCGCCCTTCTTGCAAGTTTCAGATCGAACCGAGCGTCTCTCGCGGTCCGCGCCCTTCCCCGGGCCTGCACCCTACTTGGAAGCCCCATCAAGCATTAGATTACGATAAGTTCACGTTATTCGGGTGGCCCGGCGATCGCAAAATACCGGCGTGAACCCCCGTGTGTTGCATGCCCACCAGAGATTCGAAGGGAGAAGACGCGAATGCAATTCAGGACTACGGTTCCAGGATCGATGTTCTCGACCGGGGCCAGGGGCGCCTGCGCTGCCTTGGCCGTGACGGCCTGCATGGCCCTAAGCAGTCCCGCTCGCGCTGCCGAGGGAAAGAAGCCAAATATCATCATGATCATGGGAGACGACGTCGGTTGGTTCAACATCGGCGCTTATCACCGCGGGGTAATGGCGGGCAGTACGCCTAATATCGATCGGCTCGCTAGCGAGGGCATGCTCTTCACAGACTACTACGCAGAGGCGAGCTGCACCGCCGGCCGCGCCAACTTCATCACGGGTGAGATTCCGCTCCGCACGGGCCTGACCACCGTAGGACAGGCAGGCTCGCCGATCGGCATCCCTGCGGAGGCACCTACGATCGCGACCGCGTTGAAGTCGATGGGCTACGCGACCGGCCAGTTTGGCAAGAACCACCTGGGCGACCTGAACGAGTTCTTGCCCACCGTGCACGGCTTCGACGAGTTCTTCGGCTACCTCTACCACTTGGATGCGATGGAGGATCCGTGCCATGTGAACTACCCGCAGGCGCTCAAGGACACGGTCGGCCCGCGACACATGGTGCACAGCTGGGCGACCAGCACAGATGACCCGACCGTGCAACCGCGCTGGGGAAAGATCGGCAAGCAAAAGATCGAGGACGCCGGCGAACTCTGCCCGACGCGAATGGAAACGGTGGACGATGAGATTCTCGCCAAGGCGCTCGCCTTCGTGGACAAGGCGCGCAAGGACGGAAAGCCCTTCTTCCTCTGGCTGAATCCGACGCGGATGCACGTCGTCACGCACCTGTCTCCGAAGTACCAGGGGATGCGCAACTCGGAGAACAACTGGTCGATTCAGGAAGCCGGCATGGCGCAGCTCGACGACATCGTCGGCTCGGTCATGAAGTACGTGAAGGATAACGGCATAGAGGGCGACACCATCCTTGGGTTCACCACCGACAACGGTGCCGAGAACTTTACCTGGCCGGACGGTGGCCAGACCCCGTTTGCTGGCGCCAAGGGTACCGCGCTCGAGGGCGGGTTCCGGGTACCGATGATCGTACGCTGGCCAGGAAAGGTGCCCGCTGGCAAGGTCGAGAACGGCATCGTGTCCGGGATGGACTGGTTCCCCACGTTTGTCGCGGCGGCTGGCGACCCCAACATCGCTGACGAGCTGAAGAAGGGGAAGGCATTAGGCAACCGCACCTACAAGGTGCACCTCGACGGCTACAACCAGATGGACCTGATTACAGGCAAGGGCCGGTCGAACCGGCACGAGATCTTCTACTTCACCGAGGGCACGCTGAGCGCGGTGCGCATTGACGACTTCAAGTACCGTTTCACGGATCAGCCGCAAGGCTGGTTAGGTGGAACGGTCAAGCTGGATTGGCCAATCCTCACCAACATCCGGCTCGATCCGTTCGAGAGAACGGGGCTCCCCTCGGCCGGCAGCGGGTCACTTGCCTACTACAACTGGTTCGCATTCGAGTTTTGGCGGTTCCAGTTCGTGCAGAAGGAAGTGGCAAAGGTCGCCCAGACTGCCATCGAGTTCCCTCCGATGCAGAAGGGTGCGAGCTTCAACCTCGAAGCAGTGAAGGCTGCGATCCAGAAGGCGATGGCGGCGCACGCCGGCCAGTAGGAAGCGGGCTGCTCATCGGCCTTGGCGGGTCCCTCGACCCGCACGCCTGTTAAGACCGGGCGGCCCTGGGCGACGGGGCCGCTCGGTCTCATCGTTCGTTGTTGGTCGCGCCAATCCCGCCAAGTGCGTGAGCGCTGGAACCGATGGGGCGCCTGTCAGGCCACCTTGATGGCTCGAACCTCGGATGCCCGCTCGTCGACCGGGACGACGGGGAGTTGCCCCTTGCCCTTCGCAGGCAGCTTGCGGAGGTGGTCCATGATGGCCTGCCATTCCTTGATCTCGCGGACACCATTCTTGCCTGTTACGGCTGCGATGACGCTCCGATCCAGCATGCCCTGCGGCGGCAGCATGTAAGGCGTCTGGCCACGCGGCTCCTCGAGCGCCTCGACCTCGGACCTGAGCGGCTGCCCCTCCCTGTTCTTGGGGGCGAGCGTCAGCAATCCCTTGGTGTACTTGGGGATGGCCACGACGATCAGGCCTAAGTACAGGGGGCACGTGAGGCTGTAGAGCTTGGGGTCCGTCCCGGTGATGTCGATGGGGTGGTAGCCGCGGTCTAGGTCACCGAGCTCGATGGCCGTTACTACGTCGAACCTGGGGCGCTTGGGGTCGTACCGGAACCGCATGCCGGAGCTGCGAGGGAAGTACTCGCCCGGGTGGGCTGGACTGTCCACCAGCAGGAACTCGAGCATGTGCTTTAGCTCCTCGCCCGTGAACCAAGCGGTCACGAGCGCGCTGCCGGCCGTCGCGTCTACCACCCCGGCGCCAAGGGGCGCCACGGCGAACACGTCGTATACAGTCTGCACGCCGGACTTCCCACGCGTGAGGCCGGCGCGCATTAGGCCGTTGGCGGTGAAGCCGATGTCCGCCCCGGTGGCTTCCCGGAAAGCGTCGGTGACCAGGTTGGCGAGGAGCGTGCCCCCGGCGATGTCGGTGAAGGAGAGATCCTGCGGCACGATAGCCAGCGGCTGATCGACAGTGTAGCCGCGCGACGCGAACACAGCCGCGGTGACGGGCTTCTTGAACTTCTCAATCTGGTCGGCGGTGGCCCGGTCGCCGCCCACTGTGTCGTCGATCGGGTGGAGCCGGTAGGACTCGACTGTCACCTTGCCGCCGTCCAGCGTGAGCACCAGCTCGCCGAGATTGGCACTCTCCTTCCCTGTCTGTACGACCGGCGTCCGACCGTCGACGAGGATGGCCTCCGTGAGCTCGGTGTGGCTGTGTCCGCCGATCACCACGTCGATGCCTGGCACGGCCCTGGCCAGGCGTACGTCGTCGCCGTCGGTATAGCGTCCATTCTTGCCCTTTATCACTCCGCCGTGGCTGAGGGCGATGACAACGTCCACCTTCTCCTGGTCTCGGAGGACCTGTACCAGTTCCTTGGCGGTCTCGATGGCGTCAGAGAACTTCACGGCCCCAGCGCCGGCGGTGTAGCGCGTGGCCTCCAAGCCGAGGAGGCCGATGAGGCCAAAGCGGAGGCCGCCGCGCTCGACCACGACGTACCGGCGGATCACGCCCCCCTTCGACAGAGACTGGAGCTCGGCCAGCTTGGCGTCGCTGGCCGCGAGGTCAGAGTTTGACGCGATGACCGCCGGGACATGGCCAGCCTTGGCCGCCACCCCGATCGACTGCCCCAGGCCGTCCGGCCCGAGGTCGAACTCGTGGTTACCAAAGGTGGTGGCGTCGAAGCCCATGCGGGACATGAGCTGTAGCTCACCGCCGATCTGGCGGCTGGCAGCGCCAAATGGCGTCCCCATGCTGTAGTCGCCCGCATCGAGGACCAGGACCGGACCTTGCGCCTCACGCGCCGTCCTGCTCCTGGCGATCTGGGCGGCTAGGCGAGCCCACCCGCCACGGGTTGAGTCATCCCCAAGCGAGAACGGCGTGTAGTCGGTGGAGGGACCCATCCCGATCAGGCTGGAATGGAGGTCGTTCGTGTGCAGGATCGTGAAGGTCCTCTTCCCCTCCGACGCCGCAACCACGGCGTCGGGCAAGAGCAGGGTCGTGCCCACCGCTGCCGAGACCACAAGGAACTCGCGGCGGGTCACGGTACCGTGTCCGAGAACCGGGAGGTCCTTCTTCTCGTCCGCAGCCGTCGTCAATCCTCCGATTGTGTCCATCGCTACGGCTCCGTCCCTGTTGCCCGCCTGCTCCACTGTGGAGGTGCGTCAACTCTGCGGCGGCCTTATTTGCGGGGAAGACCCTTGAGTACCACACACGGCGCGGGAGTTGGGTGGCAGTGCGGAGCGCACTGGTTCGCGCTCTCGTTGGTCTCGAGCGGACCACGAGTTGCTCGACTGCAACTGGTCAGACCTGACGAGCTACCATTCTCGCCATGCGGCGCCCACTCCCGCCGATCTGACTGAATGGCGCCGCCAGCTCTCCGATGAGGGCGACGGCGAGTCTCTCGAGCCCAGGGCGTAGACCCGAACATGCCCCAATCAAGCGTGAACAGGGAATTCACGAAACGCACTCTCTTCGTATCCGGCACCCTCGACCTTGTGTACGCGTTCAAGGCAGAGGCCACAGCCCGCGGGCTCGACGCCACGACCCACGTCGTGAGGGCGCTGGACGGGTATCACCGCCACTTCGGGCTGCCTCGCGCCGTCGTCGAGCGGCTCGAGGAGGACCGGCGCGAGCTTAGCATGGATCGGTACGAGTACTTCCAGCACGTCCTCTACCGCCGGAGCGAGGCCGTCCAGGCGCAGGGCCCCGGGTTCGACCAGCCTGGAGGGAGCAAGGGCGGGAGATAGGAATCCGAGTTCACGTGGGAGGCAAGGGCCGCCGTGCTGAACGTCACTCCCAATGCGGGACAGTTCGGCTAGGAATGCTGCCGGACGGGCCGTTACCATCTATCCCCGCATTCTCGCTCGGCTTCCATGTGCCGGGGCGTTCTGGCCAGTACGGCTCTGTCCCAAGTCATTCCGAGCTGGCACGGCACGTGTGGGGGCATGACTATTGGTGATATTTGGATCTCCGCGGCTGAGTGTCCCTGGCCCGGGTCACAGGCTGCGCCTGTTGCGAGCGTCCCGGCAGTGAGACTGGCGGACAAGATCCTCCGCCGCGCGGCCAACTTAGGTTCTCTTCGAGTGCTGAGCGGCAGCGCCAGGACGGCGGGAGTGCGAGTGCTTGGCTCGCCTCCCTAACCGCTGCTGCGCGTCCCACAGATCCACTGCGACTTGGAGGTTCAACCAAAGCTCTGGCGTAGTGCCCAGCGCTCGGGAGAGCAGGATCGCCGTCTCCGCCGTCACGGCGCGGCGTCCAGCAATGATCCCGTTCACACGCTGAATAGGGACACCCATCTTCTCGGCGAGTGCCACCTGAGTGATCGCGGTCGGCCTCAGGTACTCCTCGAGCAGCATCTCGCCCGGTGCCGTCGGCCGGCGCTTCATGGTAGCGGTGGTTGGCAAGGTTGGTCCTCAGTGGTAGTCGACAATCTAAACGGCCGAGGCGTTGCCTGCGTCGAGCCTGAATATGATCCGGAACTGATCGTTCACCCCGAATGCTGTAGAAGCCAGCCAAGTCGCCCTTGAGTTTCTCGAAACGGTTGCCTCGGGGAAAAGCGAGGTCGCGGACATCGCCGGCGGCACCTAGGAGGTCGAGCTTGCGCCTCGCGACGCCGCGGACGGCTTCGCAAAATCGTCGCGCTGCCCGCGATTCCGCTCCCGTATGGCTGTTTCGTGTCGCATCGTCGGCGTACCCGATGATCGCTGTGTAGGATCTAGTCGAGCATTGCTTGATCGCCAAGTGTTCAAGCTGAGGAGACGAGCAGCCGTCAGAGGCTACGGGAAGCGGGGGCTGTCTTGCTCGCCGCCCCCCTGCTCAAAAAGCCTCGCCCGCGCCGAGGTAGATGGCAAAGGAGTTCACGCCCGCGGCGAAGTCCACTCGCAGGTTGGTCCGCGACTCCTTCGTCAGCATTATCCGCGCCCCAATTCCCCCCGCCGGGCGCACGTACTGCAACAGGTTCACCTCCGGCTCATTCACGCTCTGGTAGCTGAATGCGGGACGGTTGAAAGTCTCGGCGTTCACGAAGACAGCTCCCCCGAACAAGCCGTTGTTCGTGATGCCGAACCGCCACTCGGCCTCGGCATAGAGCATCCAAGGGCCTCGGAAGCGCCCCTGGATGTAGCCACGGCCGGTCGTGCCCGCTGCGTCCCAACCACTGGATGGGAGCGCGAGGTACGGCTGGACGCCGCTCGTCACGCCCCACGCGACAAACCAAAAAGCGAGCACGTTGCGGGGGACGTCCTCGGAGAGCCCGACGAACGCGCGAATGTCCGCCCCCAAACCCGTACTGCCCTTGCTGCTTCCTAGCCAGGTGGGGAATCCTCCGAACGAAAGGGCCGCGTAGTAGCCGCGGTAGGTGTTGATTGTGGAGTCGCGACTGTCATACGTCGCGTTGAGCGTCACACCCGAAAGGGTGCTGCGGAGGAGAAGTCGACGCCGGAGACCTTGACGACGGCCTGCCACGCGGCTTCCTGGTTGGCCCGATCGTGAAAGTGCGGGTGACGCATCGCCTCAATTGGGCCTGTGAGCTTCTTCGGCGCCGAGGCGAAGAATTGGCCCGAGACGTCGGTTCCGAACTCCGAGGCCTGGAGGTACCGGCGAGCTGCGGTCTCCGGCGTTTGGGACATGCCGGGGATGAGCTTCACCAGCGGAATCATCAGCCACCTCAAGGCCGGGCCAGCGTTACGCACCGCCCTGGTGTCGGGCGCGCTACCGGGCGACACGGCGTATACGGCCATGCCGGAGGGTAGCCGGCGCGCCAGTGCCGCTACCCACCAAGCGATGATGAGTTTCGCGTCGGCATACGCCCGGTTGGGCACGTACTTCACGTTCGGCCCGTTGCGCAGCAGGGCTTCAACAGCGGCGGTTCGGTCACCCTGGTGGTGTTTGGCCGCGAAGGCTGCCACGTCGGTGAAGCTGAACAGGGGCACGTCCCCTCGGGCGGGTTCCGCGCCGGCGATAACAATGCGCGCGTTGGGGCTCAGCAGGTTGGCGCGGAGCAACCCGACAGTCAGTTGATGATGGCCGATGAGCGGTGCCTGAGAAGCCTCGACGCCCGCCGCAGTGAGCACGCGCTTCTTGCCACCGACCATCCCGGCATTGAGCAGTAGGAAATCGATCGGCCGACCTCGCTTGACCAGTTCGGCGAGGGCGGACTGGACGCTGGTCGGTGCGTTCAGATCCAGCTCCAGCGGCGTGAAGACCTGGGCCTTGGTCTCAGCCGCGAGCTGAGCGGCCGTTTGCTGGACCCGGGCCAGGCTGCGGCCCGTGACGATGACCTGGTGGCAGCCCTCGGCGGCGAGCATACTGGCTGCCGCATAACCGAGCCCGGAGGTGGTGCCGGTGACGAGAGCGATCGAATGTCTCATGGGTGATTTCCTCGCGACACCAGGGTCGCCTTGGGCTTTTAGAACCGATTCGTACTATAATAAGAGCCGGGGTGCAATGGGTTGTGAACTAAATGATCCACAATACCGCTAGGCCGCGTGGACGACCGCGCAGCTTCGACGAGCTGGAAGCGCTGGAAAAGGCGACCCAGGTGTTCTGGTCGAAGGGCTACGACGGAGTGACGATCGACGATCTCGTCGCCGGGATGGGTGTTGGTCGGCCGAGCCTGTATGCAGTCTTCGGGGGCAAGCGGACGTTATTCCTGCGCGTCCTCAATGCGTACGCAGAGAAGACGAGCGCCCTCGCTGCGAAGGCACTCCTCTCGCCGCAGGCTCTTCGCGCCTCGCTCGCCAGCTTCCTGAGGCACACCGTAGAAAGTACGACCGAGGAAGGCTGCGCTGCGGGTTGTCTTCTCGTGAGCGTCGCGCCGCTTGTGGACGACGCAGAGGTCCGGCAGTTCCTACAGAACGCAACGGCTGCCGCCGTGGCGATGGTGGAACGTCGTTTCCGGGACGGGATCACCGCGGGAGAAATCCCGTCGGACTTTCCTGTAGCCGCGCGGGCGAGCCAAGTCATTGACCTTGTCCGTGGTTTGACCGTGCGTGCAAGGATGGGCACGCCGCGCAGGACGCTTCTCAGGGATGCAGAGGCTGCGGCCGACTTGGTGCTTCTGCCGCGGGATATTAACCACCGGCCGAGCGGCAGCGCCCGGAAAGTCCGTACGGTTCGCGGCTGACGTCCACGTTCGTGGGACAGCAGCTAGCGCAAGGGCGTTACCCGTCGCCGACAGCTTCCGATAGGTTGGCCGACAGCTTCATCGAGAGCCTGCCGACACGTTCGTCGCGTCGGAAAGAAGGGGCGCCGTCAGGTCCACACAGCGAGCCCATCCGATAATGGCCCTTGTGCCTATCCGGTTGCCTCCACTGACCGCAACCGGTAGTGGTACCGGATGGCTCGACTGAGCCTCCCGCGCTCGTTGGTGGAGCCTCAAGCGCGGTTCCGCGACGAGGAGTCCGGCCGCCGGTACCTGGCCGAATCGCGGTGGCCTGAAGGATTCGGCTGCCCCGCGTGCGGGCACGACGACCGGCGGCACACCCCGATGGCTGCGTTCCAGACGCTTCTAGGGCTCGGAAGCCAGCAACGACCCACGACCTAGCACCAGTTGTATGGGGCGGAGTAAACCGGATAAGCACAATGGCCCCTTATCGGACGCCGCGGCTTTCGACACAGGTCCGGCTGCTACGTGCCGTCCTCGCGGACATGACATCGCAGGAGAGGTACATCTCACGCCGGCAGAGCAGTGGCTTCCCGAGGCCCCAAAGTGGTCCAACCGATGGGGTCCACTTCAAGGAGTCTGCGGGGAAGAAGTTTGACTGGACCTGGGCGAGCAGCCGAAAGCCATCGCCGAGGCGGTAGTAGGTGCCGACCTCAGGGCGGAGCTGGAGCGGCTGCTCTGGCTGGGAAGTAGCCCCCCTCCTCGCTCCGCGCTTCCGCGCTGAGCAGAGCCAAGACAGCGCTAGCCGCGAGGCGAAGCAGCGAGCCGATCCTTCCTCGGAAGCCTCGCTCGCGCTCGCATGGAGTCGTGGCCCTCTAAGGACGAGCCCCAATTGCTCGAGTGCGGGTTCCGCGCCCAGGACTCCCGGTCACCGCGCAGGTTCGCGTACCCTCCGCTCCAATGCGGGCTTCCTTGTCCCTCGTAGCCCACGGCGAGCCCTCTCCAGCCCCTAGCGTTTTCAACCTTGAGCGTAGACTGCGGGGCGAAGTCCGACTACTGCCCTTTAGGGAAGGTCGGCGACCGGTCCTCGAGCTCACCCGCCTCCTGGACGAGCTGCGTGAGTTCGGCGACCGATCGCACCCTTAGCTTGGAGGTAATAGCGGTGCGGTGGAGCTTCACGGTCCGCTCGTGAATACCCAGCTCGGCCGCGATCTGCTTGTTCAGCAATCCCCGCACGACCTGCCGAAGCACCTCGCGCTCCCGAGGCGTGAGGACAGCGAAGCGGGCGCGCAACTGTCCCAACCGTGCGCGTTCTTCGCGCTGCTGGGCATCGCGGGCGAGAGCGCGCTCCACCGCTTCGAGGACGTCCTCCTTCGGCGCTGCCTTGGTGAGGAAGTCCTCCGCGCCGTGCCGCATCGCATACACCGTCGTCGGAATGTCGCCTTGTCCGGAGAGGAAGATCACCGGCAGCGAGAACCCGGTTCGCGTAAGAGCCTCCTGCAGGTCGAGGCCGTTTAGCCCTGGCATCCGCAGGTCCGCGATCACGCATCCCGGATCGTCGGCAAGATGGTCGAGAAACTCTTGCCCTGAAGAGAAGGTCTTGACCGAGTAGCCCGCCGCCCGCAGCAACCGCGACAGGGCAGCGAGGAACGAATCGTCGTCGTCCACGATACGGACTACGGGCACCGAATCGCTCACGGCCTCTCACCCGCCTGCCACCGGGAGCGTGAAACGAAACGTCGCTCCCTGCTGCTCGTTGTTCTCCGCCCAGATACGTCCGCCGTGTGCTTCGACGATGGTGCGCGAAATGGCCAACCCAACGCCCATGCCGTTGGCCTTCGTCGTGAAGAACGGCTCGAAGATGGCCTCGAGTTTCTCCTGAGGAATGCCGGGCCCTGAGTCACTGACGACAACCTCAACGGAAATATCGTCCCCGTGCTGGGCCCGAACTACCACCCGCCGCTCGCCTTCGGGCGAGCCGTCGATGGCGTCCATCGCGTTCATTACGAGATTGAGCAGTACCTGCTGCAGGTGCACACCGTCTGCGATGACCATCGGCAGATCAGGCTGCGCGTCGAACGTCAACGTGACATGGCGGCGCAGGGCATCTGCGCGGGTTAGCGCCGCGACACCATCCAGTAGATCTCCCAACGTCGTCGCGCAGGGCTGGATACTCCGCCGCTTGAGCAGCGCGCGTAGCCGGTCGATCACTTCGCCTGCGCGCTGGTCATCCTTCCTGATGTCGGCGAAGATGGCGCGCACCTCGTCGAGGTCTGGCCGCTCGTGCTGCAGGAACAGTTCCCCCGCCTCGGCGTTCCGCAGGATCGCTCCGAGCGGCTGGTTCAACTCGTGCGCGAGCGCCGAACCGAGTTGCCCCATCATCGAGACCCGTCCAGCGTGTGCGAGCTGGCTTCGCAGCTCCTGCAACTCGAGTTCCGAACGGTGTCGCGCTGAAGTGTCGAGTACGGCGCCACGCATGAAGACCGGCTTGCCTCGGCGGTCGCGTTCAACCTGTCCACGCGCCGCGATCCAGCGAACCTGCCCGTCGGGAGCTCGCGCGCGATACTCCGCCTCATAGTCGCTGCCAGTGTTCAGCGAGCGCTCGATGGCGCTCCTGACCGCATCACGGTCATCGGGATGCAGTGTGCTCGTAAAACGCGCCAAGTTGAGGCTCTCCGATTCCATGACGCCGAAGAGAGCGCGCGCCCTCTTGGTTGCCCAGACGCTGTCGCGGACGATGTCCTGAAACGCCCCGGGATCTCCGGAGGCCGGTTTACTGGAGTCCAGCCCGCATGGCTGGGTTCTCCTGACTGCTGAAGAACGCCGCCTCGAACTCGACCGGGGGAACGTAGCCGATCGGGCCGAGGAGGCGAC
>Ga0335076_10001202_pt1 | contig 24968 bp, 23 predicted proteins | sample Lox_Sample_25_FD_206717 | JGI IMG/M metagenome (GOLD analysis project Ga0335076, IMG submission 206717) | Soil microbial communities from Loxahatchee National Wildlife Refuge, Florida, United States - Lox_Sample_2.5 | ecosystem: Environmental > Terrestrial > Soil > Wetlands | place: USA... | reverse complement strand
GACGAGGAGGAGCACCAGGCCGGCGAGCAGGAGCGCCGAGAGGACGCGCTGCACCGCGGCCGGCTCGGTCCGGGCCGGCGCCTCCGGGCGCGGGGCGCTGGCCCGCCGCCGGAGCGCCGCCCCGAGGCGGGCGGCGAGCGCCCCGGAGGCCGCCAGGATCCGCGAGCGCCGGAGGAGCTCCAGGAACCAGGACTCGGCCGCCTCGGTCTGCCCCCCCTCCTCGAGCCGGAACTTCTGCGACCAGACCACCACCGGCCGCCAGAGGAGCTGGTCCAGGGCGACGATCATGATCGTCATCGCGAGCACCGCCCAGGCCATCGCCCCGACGTCGCCCCGGGCCACCGCCACGCTCATGTAGGAGCCGAGGCCGGGGAGGCGGAAGTCCTTGTCGCCGAGGACGAAGGCCTCGGTGATCATGAGGAAGAACCAGCCGCCGGCCATCGACATCATCGAGTTCCAGACCAGGCCGATCACCGAGAAGGGCAGCTCGACCCAGCGGAACCGCTCCGTCCAGGTGAAGCGGTAGACCCGCGCCACCTCCAGCTGGTCGGCCGGCACCGAGCGGACCGACCGGTAGAAGCTGAAGGTCATGTTCCAGGCCTGGCCGGTGAAGATCATCAGGATCGAGGCGAGCTCGAGCCCGACGTTGGAGCGGGGGAAGAGGGCCACCAGCGCGAGGAGCAGGGCCGGCATGAAGGCCAGGACCGGGACGCTCTGGAGCACGTCGAGGAGCGGGATGAGGACCCGCTCCGCCCGGTGGTCCTTGGCCGCCCAGTAGCCGTAGACCAGGGTGAAGAGGAGGGAGAGGACGTAGGCGGCCAGGCCGCGGGAGAGCGAGAGGAGGGTGTAGCCGGGCAGGGCCCAGGGCGAGGTGTCGATCTCCACCACCGGGCGGAGCTCGCCGGTCCAGCCGCCCGCCACCCGGCCCACGGCGAAGGCGATCCCGCCCAGCGCCGCCAGCACCACCAGGTCGGCGAGCGAGATCCCCCGCGACCGGCGCAGGAACGCGGTCGCCTCCCCCCAGGCGCGCTGCCAGAGCCAGGTCACCCGGGTCTTCTCTCGCCCGACCGGGGGCGCGTCAAGCGGAAGGATCGTGACGGAGCCCGGCCCGAGGGCGCCGGGTCAGGCGGGCACCCGCGCCGTCCCCGGCCCGGAGTCCGGCTTCTTGCGCCCGGGGGGGGGCGAGGGGGCGGGGCGGGCCGGCGGCGGGGTGTCGGAGGGGACGGTCCGCGGCCCGGGCGGCGGGGCGGCGGGCGCCGGCCCGAGCGCGGCGGCGCGGCGGGCGGCGAGGAGCTGGGGAGCCGTCGGGTCCTCGGGCTCCGGGGTCACCCGGGCGTAGGCGGCGCGGGCCAGGTCGGGGAGGCCGAGCGCCTCGGCGATCCGGCCCAGGGCGAACCAGTCGGCCGGCGCGGGGGGCACGCTCCCCTCCGCCTCCAGGGACCGGGCGAACGCCTCCCGGGCCTCGGCGGGGCGCCCGGCCGCCGCGAGCACGGCCGCGAGGGTGTTGAGGGTCGGGTGCTGCGGGATCCGCTCCCCGGCGGCCGCCGCCCGCGCCCAGTCGACGGCCTCGGGGGCGGGGGGATCGAAGAAGAGCTCGAGCCAGGCGGCGTTGTTCAGCACCCCCGGCCCGGCCTTGCCGGCGTCCACGATCCGCCGGTAGGCGCGCCGCGCCACGGCGAGGTCCCCCATCCCCAGCGCCGCGCTGGCCACCAGCTCGGCGAGCTCGGGGTCCTCGGGCGAGCGCTCCAGCCGCTCCCTCCCCACCCGCTCGAGCTCGGCGCCCCGTCCGAGCTTCCCGAGCGCGAAGAGGCGCAGCCCGAAGGGCTCGCGGGCGTCCGGATCGGCGGCCGCCAGCTCCTCGCCCATCGCCAGGGCCTCCGGGTACCGGTCGGCAGAGAGGTAGGCCCGGGCGAGGGCGTCGCCCAGGGCCCGGCGCGAGGCCGGCTCCTGGCTGCGGCCCCGGGCCGCCGCCAGCATCGAGACGGTGCGCCCCTTCGGGTCGGCGTGGGCGGCCAGCGCGGCCGCCGCCACCCGCAGCGCCGGCCCGTCCGCGCCGGCAGGGGCGAGGGTCGACAGGAGCCCGGCCACGCTCCAGGGGTCGTCGCGCTTCCCGGGGACCACCCCGGCCGCCCAGTCCAGCCAGCGGCGGGCGCCGGCGACGTCCCCGGCCTCCACCCGGCGGAGCGCCAGCCAGCCGAGGAGCGGCCAGGAGGCGTCGGTGGCCGCGATCCGCAGCTCCCCTCCCTCGCGGACCGCGAACACCACCGGCCCGGCGCGGCCGCCCGCCGAGGCGAAGTCGAGCTGGAGCCGGATCACGCCCCCGGCCGGCTCCTCGCGCACCGTCAGGCCCGAGAGGACGAGGTCGAGCCGCACCTCGTCGGAGAAGCCCTGCCCGCGGAAGGCGCGCCCTGCCGCGGCCAGCGGGGCGAGGCCGGCCTCCATCGCCGTGCGGAGCGAGGGGTCGGGTGCGCCGCGCGCCAGGAAGGGGCGCAGGGCGCGGGCCGGGTCCGGGGCGCGGATCGCCGCCGCCAGCGCGCGCCGGACGAGCGCCTCCCCGGCGTCCCGGGGCGGCGCCAGATCCTCCGAGCGGCGCAGCACCTCGAGCGCCGAGGCGTGGCGCCGCAGATCCTCGGCGTGCGCCTCGGGGGCGCTGGCCGCGGCGGCGGCCGCCAGGGCCGAGGCCGGCTCGTACCGGCGGGCCCGCAGGAGCAGGATCGAGGCGGCCCGGAGCGCTTCGGGGCCCCCCTCGCCGAGCGGCCGCGCCTCCTCCTCGGCGGCCCCCCGCCCCCGCTGCGCCGCCACCGCCGCGAGGAGGATCGCGTCCCGCTCCGGCCCGGCGCCGGGGGCCTGGCGCGCGAGGGCCTCCGCCTCCGCGTCCCGGCCGGCGGCCTCGAGCACCCCGAGCTCGCCCAGGGTGTAGTCTCGCTCGTCGAGGTCGAGCCGGATGGCCCGGTACTCGGCGAGCGCCCCGGCCAGGTCCGCCCCGCGCCCGTAGCGGACGCCGTCGGGCGCGTGGGCGAGGAGCTCCGCCAGCGCCGCCCGGCCCCCGGCGTCGTCCGGGTCGAGCCGCTTCGCGGTCCGGTAGGCGGCGAGGGCGGCGGCGCGATCGAAGCCCGGGCCGTGGAAGCGCCCCAGGGCGTCGTGCTCGAGGACGAAGCCGAGGACGCGGCGGCACCAGGCCCGCTCGGGCTCGAGCGCCACCGCCCGCCGCGCCTCGGCGGCGGCGGCGTCGGCGAAGCCCAGGCGCACCAGGGTCAGCGCGAGCTGCAGGTGGTGCAGGGCCTCGCGCGGGTGGAGCCCCGCCAGGCGGTGGAGCTCGGCCAGCCCCTCGGCCACCCGGCCCTGGGCGATGAGGGCGGCCGAGATCCGCTCGAGCCGGACCACCGGCCCGCCGCCGGAGACGAGCTCGCGCACCCGACGGCCGAGCCGGTCGGCGTCGGCGGCCGCGAGCCTCCGGCCGCCGGTGTCGAAGCGGTGGGTGGCGGTGATCACGCCTCCGGGGAGCTCGGCGTACTCCGACTCGAGCCGGGCGGGGCCGAAGCGCTCGCTCCCGCCCGCCGGGAGCGGGGCGGCGCGGAAGCCTTCGGGCAGGGCGATCCGGTAGACCACCTCCCAGCGGTAGGGGATGGCCAGGTAGACGTCGCTGCGCCGGGCCGGGACGGCGCGCCCGGCCGAGGGGGCGGCGCCGAGGAGCGGGGGGAGCGCGGAGAAGATCTGATCCGGCGTGACCGGGAGCTCGGCCCCCTCGTCCTCGGTGCGCACCAGGTCGCTCTCGCCCACCTCGATCCTCACCTCGAGCGGGGCGGAGGGATCGTCCTCGCCCCGGACCGAGGAGGCGATCACCTGCTCGGCGCGGAGGACCTCCCGGGCGTAGCGCTCGACCGGATCCTCGCCGCCGTCGGGGGTCCGCGTCCGGTAGGCGCGCTCCGCCGCGGCCAGCGCCCCGGTGAAGGTCCGGGTCTCCACCAGGGTCCCGGGCCCGGACTCGGCCAGCTTGAGCTCGCGCACCGACCGGACCTGGTTGGCCTCGGGCGGCGACTCGGGCGTCCGGACCAGGCCGGTCGTGCCGGGGGCGGCCACGAGCGCGAGCCGGCCCTCCTCGGCCGGCGCCAGGCGGCCGGGCGGGACCTCCGGCTCGCTCGGATCGAGCCAGAGCGCCGGCTCCCCCTCGACCCGCACCACCGCCCGGTCGAGCTGGGTGAGGCCGGGCACCTCGGGGGCGAGCTCGTCCCAGGCCGTCCGCAGCAGCGCCACGTGGGCCTCCAGCCCCGCCGTCCGGAGGAGCCCCACCGCCAGCACGGCCAGGTCCTCCGAGCTCCCGCCGCGGCGAGCGAGCGTCTCGGCCACCGGGGCGGGCCCGGGCGGCGCCTCGCCCAGGTCCTCGGCGCCGGCGCGCAGCTCGGCGCGCACCCAGGCGGTCACCGCGCGCACCGCCCGGTCGCGGTCCGGGCGACCCTCGCCCAGCGCCGCGCGCGCCGGGCCGGCGAGGTCGGCGCCGGCGAGGCGCGCCTCGACCAGGGCGGCATAGCGGGCGGCCACCTCCTGCCAGGAGCGGCCCGGGCCGATCACCAGGTCGGGGATCGGCGGCAGCTCGCGCGGTGCCGCCGGCTCGGGCGGGACCGCCGCCGGGACGTCGCGCCGCTCGAGCGACAGGCGGCGCAGGCCGCCCCGCGTCGACTGCTTCACGGGCGCGTCCACGCCGCGCACCTGCCAGCGCAGCGGCAGGGTCTCCGGCGCCTCGACCTCGATCCGGAGCGTCCGCGCCGGCTGGGCCTGCGCGAGGAGGGCGCGGATCGAGGCGCCGGTCGCGGGCGGTGGACCGAGGTCGCGGGTGACGGCCACCTCCTCGACGACCGAGCCGACCGTCACCTCCCGGAGGGCGGCGCCGAGCATCCGGCGCTGGGAGCCGAAGCCCCCCTCGGCGAGCGGGCGCTCGGAGAGGCTCGCCGGATCGAGCTCGCTCACCTCGCCCGAGGGCGAGACCACCCGGGCCCGGACCTCGGGCCTGGCCTGCGCCCAGGGAGCCCAGACGTGCTCGAGCCTGGACCAGGACCGCACGCCCTCGGAGGTGAGGGGGCGAAAGACGATCCGGCGCGTGGCGGTGACCGCGCCGCTCGCGTCGTAGCGGTAGGTCTCCTCCTCCAGGAGCAGATCGACGTCGGCGTCGCCGGGCGGCGGCGTGAGGGCGTCGGCGGCGGCCAGGAGGGCGCGCGGCGCGGCCGAGAACGGGGTGGCCTCCCAGGGCGGGGCGGCGCCCGCGGCGGGGGCGGCGACGGCGAGGGCGACCGCGGCGAGCGCGGGGGCGAGGCGGAGGGTCATGGATGGGCAACCTGGGTTGCCCATTGTGGAGGAGGCAACGGCCGTGCGCCACCATCGATTCCGGCCGACGGTCCTCAGGCGAGCGCCGCCCAGAGCGAGGCGCCGGCGAAGGCGAAGAAGAGCCCGGCGGCGCTCCAGCGCACCCAGCGCCCCGAGACGCGCCCGGCGAGCCGCTGCCCGAGCGCCACCGCCAGGCCGTCGGAGGCGAGGATGGCGGACACGAAAGGGCGACCGATGGCGGAGCCCCCTCTCCCGGTCAACGTCCCCGCGACCTCGGGAATCCGAGGCTGGCACCCAGGGTTGGGTGGAGCCGGTGGCCGGGGAGGGCAGGGACCCGTCCCCGCCGCCGTTTGCCCGCTGGCCGGCCGGTTGCTAGAGGGGCCGGCGAGGAGGAGAACACCGACCGTGCCCCCCGCCGCCTCGCCGCCGCCCCGCCCGCGCTCCCTGCTCCCGCACGAGCACGGGGCCTGGGGTCAGCTCGCCATGCCGCTCCTCACCGGCCTCGCCATCGGGGCGCCGACCGCCCCCGCGCTCCTGCTCACCGCGGCGGTGGTCCTGGCCTTCGTGGCCCACGAACCGCTCCTCGTGCTGCTCGGCCAGCGCGGGCGGCGGGCTCTGGAGCTCGACGGCGCCCGGGCGCGGCGCTGGCTCGTGGTCCTCTCGCTCCTCGCGGCCGGGACCGGGGTGGCCGGCCTGCTGCTCGCGCCGGGGGCGGCCCGCCGGGCCCTGCTCCTCCCCGCGGCGCTGGGGGTGGTCGTCTCCCTCCTGATCCTGCGGCGGCTGGAGAAGACGACGGCGGGGGAGATCGGGGTCGCCGCCGCGCTCGCCTCCGCGGGCTGGGCGGTGGCCCTCGCCGCGGGGGCCTCGCGGCGCGCCGCCCTGGCGGCGCTGCTCGCCTGGACGCTCTCCTTCTCCGCCTCCACCCTGGCGGTGCAGGTGATCCTGATCCGCGTCCACTCGAAGGGGAGCGTGGATCCCGGGCGCCGGCACGCCGTCCTCGCCGCCCTGCTGGCGGTGGCGGCGGCCGGGCTCTCGTGGGCCGGGCTCCCGGGCGCGCTGGCGCTCGCCACCGCGCCCCCGGTGCTGGTCTCGATCGCCGTCTGCCTGGGGCGCTTCTCGCCGCGCCGGCTGCGGGAGCTCGGGTGGGCGCTGGTGGGGACGTCGGCGGTCACCCTCGGGATCCTGGTGGTCGGGCTCCGCTAGGCCGTGCCATGCTCGGCCGGTGCGCCGCCTCGCCCTGGCCCTGCTGCTCGCCGCCGCCGGCCCGGCCGCTGCGCGCGGGAAGAGCCCCTCCGGCGCGGGCGTGGTGATCCTGGACGGCGTCCGGACCCCCGTGCGCTGGAACGACGGCGACAGCTTCCGGATCGAGGCCGGCCCGCGCAAGGGCGAGCGAACCCGGCTCGAGGGCGTGAACGCGCTCGAGACCTTCGGACCGGCCCACCGCTGGGGAGGCTGGCGGCCCGAGGAGCTCCTCGCCATCGCCAAGGCGGCCGGCCCCCGGGCCGCCTCGGAGCCCTGGCGCTGCACGACCGCCGGGGCGCGGGACGCCCACCGCCGCCTCCTCGTCTCCTGCCCCGAGCTCGCCCTCGCCCTGGTGCGCGAGGGGCTGGCGATGGTGTTCGCGGTGGACGCCCCCGCCGATCCGGCCCTCGTCGCCGCGCAGCGCGCGGCGCAGGGGGTGCAGGCGGGGATGTGGGCGAAAGGGGTCCCGCCCCGGATCGTCTCCTCCGCCCACTCGGCGGACGAGGCGGACCTCGACCGGCGCGGCGCGTACGACCGGGTGGTCGACACCTGGACCGGCGCGGCGGTGCCCCGGCGCCACGTGCACGTCTACCGGGCCTGCGAGTGGGTGTGCGCCGGCGAGGGGGAGCGGCAGTCCTGCTTCCTCTACGTGCCCTACGAGCGCCGGTACCGCCACAAGCCCTGGTGCCTGCGCGGCGAGCGGCCGTGACGCGGCGGGTCAGGTCCGACGCCCCGTCCGGGCCTTGCCTCCCCTCGCGTGACCGGGAACGAAAGGCCGAGCGCGAGCGCGCGGAGGAGAGCCCCATGACCGAAGCCCATGCCTGGAACGAGAAGCTCGACCTCGGGCACGAGGCGATGGACCACGAGCACCACCTGCAGATCGCGCTCGTGACGGCGCTCGCCGACGCCATCGAGCAGGGCCGGCCCTGGATGGCCCACCGGCTCGCCGATCAGCTCCTCGACTACAGCACCGTCCACTTCGGCAGCGAGGAGCTGCTCATGGACGCGAGCGCCTTCCCCGGGCTCGATGGGCACGCCGCCGAGCACCGGACCCTGCTCGAGGGGATGCGCGAGATCCAGGGCGCGCTCCTGCGGGAGGAGCAGCCGCTCGCCCTCGCCTTCGCGGTCGAGCTCCGGGCCGGGCTGGCCGGGCACATGGCGGGGTCGGACCGGCGGCTCGCCGTGCACGTCGCCCCGGCGCTGGTGGCCGGCGCCGCCGCCGAGCGGGCCGCGCCCCGGGCACGCTGAGGCGGCGGGCCTCAGCGCAGGTCGTGCCCGGTGGTGGCGGGCACGACCTTCCCGTACTTGACGCCCTTGGTGGAGACGAGCCCGTCGCCCATGCCGAGGACGTCCCGCCCCGGACCGCGGAGGACCAGCACCTCGAGACAGTTGTGGGCGTCCATGTGCACGTGGAGGGCCGAGACGACCGCCCGGTGGTTCTCGTGCTGGATGTGGGCGAGCTTCTGCGCCAGGCTCGAGGAGTCGTGGTCGTAGACCAGGGTGACGACCGCGACCTTCTCCTCCCGCCCCCCCGACTCGGACCAGCTGCGCTGGACGAGCGCGTCCCGGATCAGGTCCCGGATCGCCTCGGAGCGGTTCACGTAGCCCTTCGCGGCGATGAGCTCGTCGAACTTCGCAAGGAGCTCGTCCTCGAGCGAGATGCCGATGCGCTCCAGCATGGGGGAACCTCCGGCCGCTGACGCTAGCCGAGCGCCGGTCCGCGGACAACCCCGCCGGGCGTGAGGCCCGCGGGCGCCGGCCGTGCCAGACTGGCGCCCGTGGACCCCGCGCGAGCGCCTTCCCCGGGCTCCGGCCGCCCCCCGCTGCGCCTGGCCGTGATCGGCCACGTGGAGCACATCACCCTGGGGCGGGTCCCGGCCCTGCCGCGCGCCGGGGAGATCGCCCACCTCTCCGACCTGCGCTGGCTCCCGGGGGGCGGGGGAGGGATCGCCTTCTACCAGCTGGCCGCCGGGCCGGCCGAGCTCCACCTCTTCACCGCCCTGGGCGACGACGAGGCCGGCGCCCAGGTGGCCACCGAGCTCGGGAAGACCGGCGCCCGAGTCCACGCGGTCCACCGGGCCGAGCCGCACACCCGCGACCTGGTCCTCGTCGACGCGGAGGGGGAGCGGACCATCTTCGTGATCGGCGAGCCGCTCCACCCGCGCGCCGCCGATCCGCTCCCCTGGGATCTGCTCTCCGGCTGCGACGCGGCCTACTTCACCGCCGAGGACCCCGAGGCGCTCCGGCGCGCCCGGTCGGCCCGGCTCCTGGCCTTGACCGCCCGGCGGCGCCCGGCCCTGATCCGCTCCGGCGTCCGGGCCGACCTGGTGATCGGGAGCGCCGCCGATCCCCGCGAGGCGTTCGCGCTCTCCGACTTCCCCGTTCCCCCCGCCGCGCTGGTGCTCACCGAGGGGGCGGCGGGCGGGCGGATCGAGACCGCCGCCGGGACGGTCCGCTTCCCCGCGCCGCCCACCCCGCCGGACGCCACCGGCGGCGCGTACGGGGCCGGGGACAGCTTCGCCGGGGCGCTGGTGTTCTACGCGGCCGCCGGCCTGCCGCTGCCCGAGGCCTGCGCCCGGGCCGGGCGCCACGGGGCGGCGGTGCTGCGCGGGCTCGACCCGCGGGCGCACCAGCTCCGCCTCGAGCTGCCGTGAGGCGGACGGAGAGGCGACCCGCGATGGCCCGCCCGCTCCTCCTCTTCGCGCCCGGAGCCGGGGCGCCGTCCACCTCGCCCTGGATGGAGCGCTGGGCGGCCCGCCTGGGCGGGCCGGGGAAGGTGGTCCGGTTCGACTACCCCTACGTGAAGGAGGGGCGCAGGGCGCCGGACCGGCTCCCGGTGCTGGTCGAGGCGCACCGGGCGGCGCTGGCGGCGGCGCGGGCCCGCCATCCCGGACCGGCGGTGCTGGCCGGAAAGTCGATGGGCGGGCGGGTCGGCTGCCACCTGGCGCTGGAGGCGGAGGCGGCGGTCGCGGCGCTGGTCTGCCTCGGCTATCCCCTCCGCGGCCAGCGCGGCGATCTCCGCGACCAGGTGCTGCGCGCGCTCCGGATCCCGATCCTGTTCATCCAGGGGACGCGCGATCCGCTATGCCCCCTCGAGGCGCTCGAGGCCGTCCGGGCGCGGATGCGGGCCCCGAGCGCGCTCCACGTGGTGGAGGGCGGGAACCACTCGCTCGAGGTGGGCGTCCGGGCGCTGGCCGCCCGCGGAGAGACGCAGGAGGCGGTGGAGGCGCGGGCCGCGGCGGCGGTGGGGACCTTCCTGGAGGAGCACGTCGGGTGATGGTCCCGAGCAGCTCCAGCGCCGAGGCCGTCAGCCCCTCGTCGATCAGGGCCCGGGCGCCGACTGCGGGGCAGGCGCGTACCGCGTGAAGACGAGGTCGCGAGCGCTCATCTCCGCGTGGCAGGGGAAGCAGCTCTTCATCATCGCCTCGTCGCCATGCTTGCCGTCCTGGAAGTGACCGAAGCCCCAGCCGCCCGTCGAGGCATACCTCCTCGAGTCCTTGACCATGAACTGGACGTTGGTGGGCGGCCCCGCCACGAACGACTGCGCACGGCCGAAGACCTTGTCGTTCTCCTCCGACGCAGCGTGGCGGTAGTGCAGGGCGGCGATGATCGTGCCGTCGGGGAACGGAAGCGTCCCCTCCCGGTAGGCCTTGATCGCCACGTCGTTGCCCAGGACGGCGGCAAAGCTGTGGAGGTCGCCCTCCTCGTGGGCCACGGAGATCAACCTCCAGTCACGATATCCGGCGGGGATCTCGGTGACGAACGCCGAGGCCGCCGCTTCAGCGGCATGTCCAGGTCGGGGGAAGAGGGAGGCCACGGCACCCGCCACCGTGGCAGCTGCAACCAGCAAGCAAGCGAGCCGCTTCATGGGTATGGCCTCCTTCGACCAGCAGGAGAGGCCCGGGCAGGGCGGTGGGATCTCCGGAGCGGGCTGTCTGCGCAGCGTCCGGGCTCCTAAGGCGGCCGGGCGCGCGCCGCCGGGCACCGCCGGGGCTCTTCCGCCACCCGCGGAGGCTCGCCGGCTCGAACCCGCCCGGGGAGGGACCGCGCGGTGGGGCAGTCGCTACCCCTGGAAGGTCGCGTCCCGCTCGCCGCTCGCCGCCGGGGAGCCCGCCTGGCGCTGGCGGCCCAGCTCGTCCTCGACGAGGGCGGCCAGCTCCCGGCGCCGCGCGGCCACCGCCGCGGCGATGCGCGCCGACGTGCTGCGCACGAAGAAGGCGCGCAGCGCCTCGCGCCGCAGGTCGAGCCCCTCCTGGAAGCGGAGCGCGGCCAGGCCGGAGAGCGGCGCGGCCACCAGCCCGGCCAGCCCGGCGGCCGCGCCCCAGCGAAGCCCGGCCAGCGCGGCCTCCGTGGCGTACGTCAGGGTCATCACCACCAGGCCGAGGAGCGCCTTCACCGTCCCGACGAGGTCCGCCTCCCCTCGCGAGAGCCGGATCGCCCCCGGGCGCACCAGGCGGTAGGGGACCCAGCCGAGGACCGCGCCGACCAGGGCGACGGGGGAGAGGAGGAGCAGCGCGAGCCAGGAGAGGAGGAGGGTCCGCGCCGGCGGGGCGCTCGCCGCCTCGAGGCCGAGCGGGTCGGAGATGCCGACCGAGCGGAGCACGCGCACGAAGCGCCGCACCTTCCGCTCGAGCTCCAGGGCGCGGGCGGGGGCCTCCTCGTGCAGGACGCGGTAGGCGCGGGCCAGCTCCCGGGCCCGCCCCTCGAGGACGGCAACGTCGGTCGCCGCCGGGCCGCCCGTCCAGGCGGCGACGGCCAGGAAGCCACGCCAGAGCTCCGAGCTGTCGGCCTCCAGCACCACCTCGCCGAGCCCCTGGTGGATGCGCGAGGTCAGCTCGGCGACCGCCGTCCGCTCGCCCTCGCGCCCCTCGAGGTCGGCCAGGCGGATCGGCGCCCCCACGCTCAGGGCGACGCGCGAGCGGAAGACGTCCTTGTCCTCGTAGAGGAGCCCGACCGGCACGATGGAGAGGCCGAGGGCGAAGCCCGCGCTCCGCTCGGCGCCCAGGGCGATCCGGGCCGCGCCGGTCTTGAGCGGCTTCATCCGCGGGTCGCTGTGGCTGGTCCCCTCGGGGAACATCGCCAGCCAGCCGCCCCGCCGGAGCAGGTCGCGGCAGCGCTCGAACGTCTCCTCGTTCCTCCGCGGGTCCTCGCCGTCGCGCGGCCGGTAGACGGGGATGGCGTCGAAGGCCCGCATCAGGGCGCGCCCGAGGGGGTTCCCGAAGAGCGTGCTCTTGGCGAGGAAGGAGACCGGGCGGCCGAGGCCGAGGCTCAGCACCACCGGGTCGAGCAGGCCGTTCGGGTGGTTCGCCAGGACGATCACCGGGCCCCGGGCCGGGAGGCGATCGGACCGGGCGACGGCGATGCGGGGATAGAAGAGGCGCACCAGGCCGAGGAAGGCCGCGCGGAGCAGGTGCGCGATCACGGGTCGGCCTCGGGCAACCGGCGCCAGGCCCAGAGCCAGATCCCGGTCCCGAGGACGAGCGAGAACGGGACCAGCAGGATCGCCACCGGCAGGCTCCCGGTGAGATCGGCGATCGCCCCCACCACCGGCGGGCTGATCGCGTCGCCGAACAGGTGGATGCAGAGGATCGACAGGCTGAAGGCGCGGGCCCGGAGGCTGCTGCCCACCGAGTTGACCAGGATGGCGTTGACCGGGCCGTTGTAGAACCACATGAAGAACTGGGCGCTGACCATCAGCACGGCGATGACCCAGCGGGTCTCGACGACGAGGGCGAGGCTGGCGAGCACGGTGGCCACCCCCATCGACCAGGCGCTGAGCGCGAGGTAGGGCTGGCGGGTCCGGCCGCGCAGCTTGTCCCCCAGCCAGCCGCCGGCGATCGTCCCCCCCAGCCCGCCGACCACCGCCGCGGTCCCGATCAGGCTGCCCGCCTCGCCGATGCCCATCCCCCGCTGGCGCGCGAGGAAGGCGGGGAACCAGTCGGCCAGGGCGCCGGAGGCGAAGGTCACCGCGGTGTAGCCGGCCACCGTGATCGCGTACTGCCGGTTCCGGGCCAGGCTGCGGAGCGCCTCGGGCCAGGCGGGGGCCGGGTCGGCGGCGTCCCGGTCGAAGACGCCGCGCGGGGGCTCCCGGATCCAGAGGGCGAGGGCGGCGACGAGGAGCCCGGGCAGCCCGCAGGCGAGGAAGGCCACCCGCCAGCCGTAGCTCGCCCCGAGGAGCCCGCCGACCGAGAAGCCGATCGCCGCTCCGACGGGGATCGCCACGTAGAAGATGGTCAGGATGCGGTTCCGCGCGGCGGGTGGGTAGAGGTCGCTGATCAGGGACGGGCTGAGCGTGGCGTAGGCCGCCTCTCCCACGCCCACCAGGCCCCGGGCGAGGAGCAGGGTCCAGAAGCCGACGGCGAAGGCCGCCGCGCCGGTGGCGAGCGACCAGAGCGCGACGCCCGCCGCGACCACGACCTTCCTCGGCCAGCGGTCGGCCAGGGTGCCGAAGACCGGGCTCATCACCATGTAGACGACGACGAACGCGGTGAGGGGGAGGCTGGTCTCCGCGTCGGTGAGCCGGAGCTCGCGCTTGAAGAGCTCCTTGGTCGCGCTCGGGACCCAGCGATCGACGTAGTTGAGCAGGTTCATCGCGGTCAGGACGACGACCGCGAAGACCGCGCCGGGCGGACCGACCGGGACGGGGCCGGCTCCGGCGGCCGGCCACGCGCCGGTGGTCTCGCGCGCTTCCATGGGTGATGCCCCGCCGCCGCGGGCGTCCCTCCGCCCCTACCTCGGCCAGAGCCAGCCGAAGACGCCGGCGGTGAAGAGGCCGAAGACCAGGGCGTCGAAGGCGTCGGCGAGCCAGACGCGCCAGGGGCGCGCGTACCAGATCGACTGGAAGGACGTACCGGTGGCGTAGGCGAGGAAGGTGATGGTGCCGACCACCCGGAACACCGCCCGGTAGTGGGCGCCCCAGCCGAGCGCGTGGCCGGCGGCGTAGGCGGCGAGGACGGAGACCGCCAGGTAGACGAGGAAGGAGAGCACCAGGTTGCGGACCATGGAGATGGGGCCACCGGGCACGAGCGTGAGCCAGCCCGACGGGCCGGCCGCCCACTTCTCCATCCAGGCGGCGGTCATCCGCTCCCGGGGATCCTCCGCGGCGGGGAAGAGGTAGAGCCCCGGCGGCAGGCCGCGGAGCGCCGCCTGGACCGCGGCGGTCTCGGGGACGTGGTGGAACTCGGTGCGGCGCCAGGGCGCCAGCATGTGGCTGACGGCGGAGAGGACGAAGACGATGGCCGCCGAGACCAGGATGGGCAGCCAGAGGTGCGCGAGGGCGTGCATGGGTCCTCCGGGGGTGCGTTCGCCCGATTCTCCCGCCGTGCCCGCACCGGTCAAGGCGACAGCGCGTCCCGCGCGGAGCGGGTGCCAGGCGGCCGCAGGAAGGCCTGCGCGAGGAGGGGGCGCGACGGGCTCAGCGCGTCGCCGAGGCGGGCGTCGCCCCGAGCAGGGTGGGGAGATCGCCCTGCTGCAGCCGCCCGTTCCACTCGTACGACGGCGTGCCCTTCACGCCGGCCCGGATCCCCTCGGCGATGTCCGACTGGAGCCGCTGCTCGGTCACCGGCGAGGCCATGCAGGCCCGGAACGCGGGGAGGTCCAGCCCGAGCCGCTGCGCGAGGACCTCGGCGGGCGCCTTCTCCGCCTGGTTGCGGAAGAGGGCGTCGTCCATCTCGTCGAACCGGCCCTGCGCCTCGGCGCAGATGCCGGCCCGGGCGAGGTCGCAGGAGCCCTGGTGGAAGGGGCGCTTGAGGAGCGGGTTGCAGGACTGGTCGAGCGGGAAGTGGCGCCGCACCAGCCGCACGTCGGGGCGGTGCTGGAGGAGCAGCTTGTCGGTCTCGTGCACGCGGGCGCAGAACGGACACTCGTAGTCGCTGTACTCGAAGACCACGATCGAGCCGGGGGGGCCGATCACGGTCCCGAGGGCCGAGGCGGGCAGGGTCGCCGGCGAGGGCGGCCCGACCCGGCTGTATCCGGCGAGGAGCACCACGGCGGCCACGGCGAGCACCCCCGCGCCGGCCGAGGCCGGCACGGGGCGGGCCCGGAGCGCGGCCAGGTCGGCGGCGAGCGCCGCCCGCACCCCGCCCCGGCGGCGCGCGAGCCGTACCGCGAGCGCGAGCAGGGCGAAGGAGATCGCCCAGGAGAGCGCGCACATGATGCAGAGGGTGTGGATGAGGAGCTCCGAGATCGCCGCCAGGGTCACCGCGGCGGCGGACAGGAGCCCGGTGGCGAGGACGAGCAGGCCGAGCGGCCACCCCGGGTGGGGGCGCCGCGTGGCGAAGGCGGAGGCCGCCAGGGTGGCCACCGCCAGGTAGGCGAGGGCGCCCCATGCCGCCAGGGGGACGCCGAAGGCCGCCGACCAGCGGCTGGCGGCGACGGCGTCGCAGTTCACGGCCGCGGAGATCGAGCAGAAGCTCGGGCCCGCCCCCGTCCCCACCCGTGCGTGCAGGACGGTCAGCTCGATCGCGACCGCCACCCCGGCCAGGGCGAGGGCGACCAGCGCGCCCTCGCCGCGCCTGGGGCGCGGGGGCTCGGGGGTCTTCGTCCGGGCGGGCTCGAGGGCGGTCGAGGGCACCCGAGACCTATAGCCGAGAAGGCCCCGCCCGTCGCGGGCTTCCGCGCCGCGGGGGCTCCTCACGGCGCCGGGGGGAGCCGGATCGCGAACCAGGCTCCCTTCCCCGGGGTACTCCGGATCTCGATCTCCCCTCCATGGGCGGCCACCACCTGGCGCGCCGCCCAGAGCCCGAGCCCGAAACCCCCGTAGTGGGAGACCGGCGCCGCCCGCTCGAACCGCTCGAACACCCGCGCCTGGTCCTCGAGCGAGATCCCGGGGCCGTGGTCCTCCACCGCCACCATCGCTCGCTCCCCCTCTTGGCCCACGGAGACCTGGATGGGCGTGGTGCCGGCGTACTTGACCGCGTTGCCGACGATCCCGGAGATGGCCTCCGCGAGCCGGGCCCGGTCCCAGCTCCCGGAGATCGGGATGGCGGCGAGCTGGAGCTCCCCCCCGCGCCGGCGCGCCTCGTCCGCCCAGCGCCCCACCACCTCCTCCACCAGGCCGGCGAGGTCGAAGGTCGAGCGCTGCAGCTCGACGTGGCCGGAGGCCATCGCGGCCGCGTCCATCATGTTGGCAACCAGGTCCCCGAACCGCGCCACGAGCCGGGAGAGCTGCGCCAGGCGCTCCGCCTGGGCCGGGCTCACCGCCTCGCCCGCCCGGAGCGAGCGGGAGAGGGCGTCGACCAGGAGCCGGAGGCTGGTGAGCGGGGTCCGCAGCTCGTGCGAGGCGATGGCGAGGAAGTCGTCCCGGGCCCTGAGCGCCTCGCGCGCCTCGGCCAGGTTGCGACGCGCCTCCGCCGCCCGGCGGCGCTCGGTCAGGTCGCGGGTCACCTTGGCGAAGCCGGTCAGCCGGCCGGCCGGATCGCGGATGGCGGTGATCACCGCGCTCGCCCAGAAGCGCGACCCGTCCTTCCGGAGCCGCCAGCCCTCCTGCTCGTAGGTGCCGAGCTCGCCCGCCTCGCGGAGGGCGAGGGCCGGGCGGCCGGCCGCGACGTCCTCCGGCGGAAAGAGGATCGAGAAGTCGCGGCCGACGATCTCGCCGCTCGAGTACCCCTCGATGCGCTCGGCCCCCGGGTTCCAGGTGACCACCGTGCCGGCCGGATCGAGGAGGACGATCGCGTACTCCCGCACCCCCTCGACCAGGATCCGGAACAGATCGCGCTCGCCGGCCGGCTGGCGCTCCGCGGGCGCTCGGCGCCGCGCATGGCCGGACGCCGCCGGAGCTCTCGGGGTGGATCGGGGCACGCGCTCCCGGAGCGATTACACCGGGTCGCTCCGCGGCGCAGCGGTCCGATCGGGCCGTGCAGGGCGGCCTGGCGAGCCGGCGCGGGTGCGGCCGATCGCGCCAGCCCGCCGGGCGGGCTAGACTCTCCGGATGACCGACCCGAAGAGCGGACGAGCCCCGACGCCCGGCGCAACCCTCGAGCCGGCCCGCGAGATCGCCCCCGGGGTGCACCTCGTGGACACCGGCTACGTGCGCCCCTGGCTGGCGGCGAGCTACGTGGTGCGCGGCGGCGACTCCGCCGCGGTGGTCGAGACCGGCAGCGCCACCGCGGTGCCGCGGATCCTGGCCGCCCTGGAAGCGGCGCGGATCCGGCGCGAGGAGGTCGCCTGGGTGGTCGTGACCCACGTGCACCTCGACCACGCCGGCGGCGCGGGGGCGCTCCTCGCCGAGCTGCCGCGGGCCCGGCTCGCGGTCCACCCCCGGGGCGCGCGCCACCTGGTCGATCCCTCGAAGCTCGTGGCCGGGACGATGGCGGTCTACGGCGAGGCCCGCTTCAAGGCGCTCTACGGCACGCTCGTCCCCGCGCCGGCGGAGCGGGTCACGGAGGCGCCGGACGGCTTCGAGATCGACCTGGGGGGCCGGGTCCTGCGCTGCCTGGACGCGCCCGGCCACGCCAAGCACCACTTCGTGGTCTGGGACGAGGCGAGCCGCGGCTTCGTCACCGGCGACGCCTTCGGCCTCTCGTACCGGGAGCTGGACGGGCCCAGGGGCCCCTTCTTCTTCCCCACCACCACCCCGGTCCAGCTCGATCCGCCGGCCCTCCACGCCACCGTCGCCCGGATGCTCTCCCACCAGCCACGGCGGATGTACCTCACCCACTACGGGATGGTGGAGGGGGACGTGGGCGCCTGGGCGGGTACCCTGCTCCGGGGCCTGGACGAGCACGTCCGGATCGCGCGCGCCGCCCCCGCCGGCCCGGGGCGCCACCAGGCGATCAAGGACGGGCTGCGGGGCCAGCTCCGGGCCGCGATCGCGGAGCACGGCAGCCCCATCGGGATGGACCGGGCGGTGGCCCTGTTCGAGGACGACCTCGAGCTGAACGCCCAGGGGCTGGGGGTCTGGCTGGACGGCCAGGGAAGGTAGCCCAGGCCAGCGGCGCGCTCAGCCGCCCGCGCTCTCCGTCAGGAGCAGGTCGAGGCGCTGGACGAACTGCCCGCGCGAGAGGACCTCGTCCACGCCGGCCTCGGTGGCGGCCCGGGCCAGGTCCTGCTCCAGGTGCCCGAGGAAGCCGATCACGCGGATCCCTTCCGCCTGCTTGGCGAGCCGGATCTGGTCGAGCACGCCCGCCTCGCCCAGGTCGGCGATCACCGTCCCCCGGCCGAGCGCCCGGGCGGCCTCCGAGAGCGGCGTCCCCCGCGGCGCGAGCTGGATGGGGACCCCCAGCCGCTCGGCGGCGGCGTGGATCTTGGAGCGGAAGACGAGGTCGCGGACCGAGACCAGGACGGGCATGCCGGCCCCTTCTAGCGGCGGGCGGGGCGCGGCGCCCGTCCCGGGGGAGCTTACGGCAGGGCGGCGATCACGCCCGTCAGGTCGCCGAAGAGGTCGCGCAGGGTCTGGGGCGAGACGTCGATGCCCTGGGTGTCGGCGCTGAGCCAGGCCACCATGTCGACCTCGGTCACGTTCGGATCGTCGGCCGTGGGGGTGGCCACGAGCGAGCCGCTCATCACCCGGATGTGCTCGGTGCCCCAGGTCTTCTGGTAACGGGCGCCGCAGGAGGTCATGTCGGCCGCGGCGGCCCCGACCGGGAACGGGCCGCCGCGGTAGGTCACCTCGTAGCGGACCACGCCCACGATGGTCGAGTCGGTGTAGCGGATCCGGTAGCTGATGGGGAAGTCCGCGCCCTCGACCCCCGGCTTGAGCTCGTAGGTGCCGGTGTTGTGGATCCGGAGCGACATCGGATCCTGGAGCGCCGTGTAGACCGTGGCCAGCGGGGCGAGGATGTAGCCGCGAGCGTGGGCGAAGAAGTAGCCGGCGTGGCTGTCGCCCGCGACGATGGGCTCGCCGAGCCCCTGCGGATAGGTGCCGTCGGCGTTCTTGGCGGGGAGGGGCGCGTCGCTGGCCGACTCCAGCGGCTGGTAGCCGACGGAGAGCGGGAAGTCGGTGTTCTCGTTGGCACCGGTGCACCCCCAGAGCGCAGCGGCGACGACGAGGAAGGCCAGGCGGATCCGCAGCATCGGCGTCCTCCGGTTCACAAGGCGAGTACCGAGATGAGGTTACCGCGCCCCTGGCGCGGCGGGTGTCCCTTTCGTGGCCCTCGGGCGCGGCCACGGGAGGAGGGCAGGCACCCTGCCCATCCGGTCGGCCCAGGCGTGGTGGCGCGACGCCATGCGGCGATCCATCCAGGGCACGCTCACGAAGACGAAGAGCAGCGTGATCGCGAGGGGCCCCGCCACCGTCCACCACCAACCTGGTGCGGCGGCCAGCCCGAAGAGCCACAGCCCCCACCAGAACAGCACCTCCCCCAGGTAATTGGGGTGCCGCGAGCGGGCCCAGAGCCCGCGCTCCAGGATCTCGGCCGGATCGCGGCGGGCGCGGAGGAAGGCGTGCAGCTGGCGGTCGGCGAGCCCCTCGACGGCGACGGCGGTGGCGGTGAGGGCGACTGCGGCGAGGTCGAGCGGACCGACCGGCCGCCCGGGGAGCGTCAGCGCCGGCCAGAGCGGGAGCAGGCCGAGGAAGACCCAGACGGTCGGCGCGAGGTGGATGCCGGCCAGGCTCAGGGGCCAGTAGAGCGCTCCGGCCTTCGCCCTGAGCTCGACGTAGCGGAAGTCCTCGTGGGCGAGGGACCGCCAGCGCGCGAGGCAGTTCCAGGTGAGCCGCATCGCCCAGGCGCAGACCAGGATCACCGCCGCCGCCGCCCTGAGCCCGTCGCCCGCGCCCGCCGCCCACCAGAAGAGGACGATGGGCACCGGGGCCACGCTCCAGTACGGATCGTAGAGGCTCGAGTTCCCGTGGCCGACGCTGAAGGCGAAGACCACCAGGGTCGCGACCAGGTCCGCCGCCGCCGCCACGAGGAGCGGAGAGCGGCCGCGCAGGGCGAGGGCGCAGAGGAGGGCGGCGGCCAGCGCGCCGGCGTAGGCGATCGCCACGGCGAGGAGGAGCCGCCGGTGGGCGTGGGCGGCGGGATCGGGAGCGGTCATCGCCTCATCCGTAGAGCCGGCGCGTGGCGCGCTCCATGATCCGGATCGCGGCGCGCCGGGGGAGGAGCCGGGAGAACGCGAAGGCCGCCAGCTTGTTGAGGCCGCCCGCCACCACCGCCGGGCCGCGCCCGAGGGCGGAGAGCGCCGCCTCCACCACCGGCTCCGGCTCCATGAGCGGGACCTTCGCCCGGGGGCGCGAGGCCTCGTAGCCGGGGGTCCGGGTGGCGCCGGCCCGGCAGGCGACCACGTCCACCCCGCCCGCCCGGAGCTCCGCCCAGAGCCCCTCCGCCAGGACCAGGTTGAAGGCCTTCGAGGCGGCGTACGAGGCGAGGAGCGGGTTCCCCTGGCCGCCGGCGAGCGAGGTCATGAGGACGATCCCGCCGCGCCCCCGCCTCGCCATGGCGCCGCCCAGGCGGTGGGCGAGGACCAGCGGCCCGCGGCAGTTCACGTCGAGGACGCGGAGCTGCTCCTCGAGCGGGCGGTCCAGGAACGGGCCGATGGCCGAGGCGGCGGCGTTGTAGACCAGCAGCCCGACCTCGGCACCCGCCGCGAGCCGCTCGACCCGCTCGAGGAGCTCCGGGGCGCCGAGGTCGGCGGCGGCCACCCGGACCTCCACCCGGTGGGCGGCGCGGAGCTCCGCGGCGAGCGCCTCCAGGGGCCCGGCCCGGCGGGCGAGGAGGAGCAGGTCGAGCCCCCGGGCGGCCAGGGCGCGCGCGAAGGCCGCTCCGAGCCCGGCCGAGGCGCCCGCCACGAGCGCGAAGGGCCCGTAGCGCTCCCGGAACGCGGTCACGCGGCCACTCCGGGCGCGCCGGCCGTCCCCGTCTCCTCGGTGAACGGGTGGGGCGAGCGGAGGACGCGCCAGCCGACCAGGAACGGCACGAGCAGCCAGGCCAGGTTCGCCCCGACCACCGCCCCCGGGCGCGGGGTGGCGTGCTCGCCGAGGAGCTCGTCGAACAGGATGATGGAGACGTTGGTGACCATCATGGTCGCCCAGATCACCGAGGGGATCCGGATCCAGTCCCGTCCCCTGGCGTAGGCCCAGATGGCCACCGCGTAGAAGGGGCCGAAGAGGAGGACGTCCATCCAGATGGTGGCCCGGTACCAGGCCGGGCGAGCGAGGAGGAGGGGATCGAAGCTCCGCTCGTACCAGTGGACGAGCGCGAGGAGCCTCGGCGGCGGCCAGAGCGGCGGGATGAACGCGGAGGGGTCCGCGATCACCAGCTGCTCCAGGCTCACCACGTAGGTGGTGAAGCAGAGGTTCACCGCGAAGAAGGCGAGGAGGGCGACGTCGAGGGGGCGGCGCGCGAGCGGGATGGGACGGCGCATGGAGGAGACTCCTACCGCGCCGCGGGCACGCCTGGAACCGGATCGTTAGGGGAGGGCAGGGCCCCGGCGCGAGAAGCGCTAGCCCGGGCCGGCCGGGTCCTCCGGGGGCGGCGGGCGGGAGAGGAGCTTCTCGGCGTCCTTCACCTGCTCGGGCGCGTCCGGGTCGCCCTGCTCCGCCCGGGCCCGGGCGAGGGCCAGGCCGCGGGCCGCCGCCGCCCGCCCCCCGGCCTCGTCGCCGGTGGCGAGGCGGGCCTCGGCGAGGGCCAGCTGGTTCGCCGGGTGGTCGGGGAAGAGCGCCGCCGCCTTGCGCGCCGCGGCCAGCGCCGCCTCGGGGTCGCCCGGGCCGAGCGGCCAGCCCGGGGCCCGCACCAGCACCAGCGCCAGCACGCGCAGCGGCCCGCCCTCCTCGAGCCCCGGGTCGGCCTCGGCGGCCCGCTGGAGGAGCGGGACCATCCGCTTGATCCCGTCGCGGGCGGTGGTGGGGACCTCGCGCGCCTGCACGCCGAGCGCGAGCGCCAGGCCGAAGGCGCAGACCGGGCTCCCCGGCGCGCGCTGCTCGCAGAGCTGCCCGGCCTCGACCGCCGCGCGGGCCGCGGCGGCGCGGTCGCTCCCCGTCCGCTCGTGCCCGGCCCGCCAGACGCGGGCCTCGATCGCGCCGAGGAGGGCCTCCACGCCCTTGGGATCGGCCTGGGCGGCGGAGAGGAAGCGCGCCTCGGCCCGCGACACGGCGGCGGGATCGGGCCGGCGGGCCCACTCGGCCCGGGCCTCGGCGAGGAGGGCCGGAGCGTCCCCGGCGGGCGCGGCCGGGGTGGCGGACGGCGGCGGCGGCGGCCGGAGGGCCGGCGCGCAGGCGAGGGCGGCGGAGAGGGCCAGCGCCCCGCGCCTCACGGCATCGCCCCGAGGCGCTTCAGGGCGGCGCGCGCGGCCTCGTCGAGCGCGGCGAGCCGGGCGAGCCGGATCCCGGCCAGCGCGGCGGGGCCCTGCGGCGTGGAGGGGAGCCCGAGCAGCGCCTTCTCCAGCGGCTGCCAGCGGGCGGCGGGGAGCCGGGTCCCCACCGTGGCGACGATCCCGGAGGGGAGCGGGGCCGAGCGGGCCACCACCTCGAGGTCGCCGGCGAAGGGGAGCGTGGCGAGGGCGGCCGCCTGGGCGCCGTCGAGGAGCACCGCCACGTCCTCGCCGGAGACGGCCCTGCGGAGGGCGGAGAGGACCTGGCTCGAGGCGACGATCTTCACGCCGGCGGGGAGCTTCCCCCATCCCGCCAGCGCCCCCTCGACGAACGCCGGGGCGTAGCCGGCGGTGGAGGAGAGGGTGAAGCCGGCTAGGGCGGCCGGCGTGCTCACCCGCCCCTTCTTCGCCACCAGGCTCCAGACCTCGGTCGGCCCGGCCGCGCCCTCGGTCACCGCCTGCAGCCGGGGGGTGAGCTTCAAGGCGCGCCCGTGCTTCACCAGGAACGGGAGGGGGACCAGCGCCACCGCCGCGTCCGGCTGCTCGAGGCGGGCGAGCCCGTCCTGCTCGCCGGGGAGGTACGCGCCGGCGATCGCGCCCGGCGCCAGCCCCGCTCCGCTCGCGACCGCGGCGGTGAAGGCGTCCATCGCCGGCTGGGCCTCGGCGGTGGTCCCCGGGTAGCCGGGGGCGCAGGCGACGAAGGCGAGGGGCGCGGCCCGGGCGGAGGCCGGGGCAGCGACGAGGAGGGCGGCGGCGAGCGCGGCGCGCATGCCCGGCAGATTAGCGGCTCGCGCGCGCCCCGCAAGATCGACCTCGCCGCAGGCGGGGCTCTGCTAACGTCGCCGCCCATGCCCCGGTCCTCCCCCCTGGTCGGGATCTTCCGCCGCGTGGTCGCGGCGCGCGTCCCGATCCTGGTCGCGGCCGCGATCGCCGCCACCGCGGCGGCGGTGCTCGCCACCCGGATCCCGTCGGAGAGCGGCATCGGCCGGCTGATCGTCCCGTCCGATCCGGACTACGTCGCCACCGAGGCGTTCCACAAGGTGTTCCCCGAGGGGCAGGTGATCCTCCTCCTGGTGGAGGCGGACGACCCGTTTGCGCCCCCGGTGCTCGGCGAGGTGGCGGGGATCGGCGCGGCGCTCCGCGCCCTGCCCGGGGTGACCGCGGTGTCCGCGCTCGACGTGTACCGGCGGGTCCACCCCGGGTTCGCGCCGGACGCGGCCGGCTCCGCCGACTTCCGCCGCTTCGCGACCGGGGCGAGCTTCTTCCGGCGCCAGGGGCTGGTGGGCGACCGCTTCCTCGGGCTCGCGGTCGGCTTCGGGGCGAAGGACCCCGCCGAGCGGGACCGGACCCTGGCCGCCATCGACGCGGCCGTCGACCGGGCCAGCGCCGGCGCCCCCGGCTCGGTGCGCCGGGTGGGGGCGCCCTACGTCGAGGCCTGGATCGAGCACGAGTCGGCCCAGGCCTCGGTCCGCTACTTCCCCATCTTCGCCCTCTTCGTGGTGGCGATCGCCCTCTTCCTCTACCGCTCCTGGCGCTCGCTCCTCGCCATCCTCCTCGCCCTCGGGGTGGCGGTGGCGCTGGCGGTGGGGGCGGGGAAGCTCCTCGGCTACGCGTTCACGGTGGTGTCGGCCCTGGTGCCGCTCACCGTCCTCGTCACCGCGCTCGCCTCGCTGGTCTACGTCCACTCGCGCTTCGTGGACCAGCCCGAGGACGTGCCGGTGGACGAGCACCAGCTCCACGCCCTGGCGAACAAGTTCCTCCCCGTGACCGCCTCGAGCGTGGCGGCGGTCCTCGGGTTCGCCGCCCTCTCGGTCTCGAGGATCCGGCCGGTCCGGGAGATGGGGATCTGGACCGCCTGCGGGCTCGCCTGCTCCTGGCTGGTCGCCTTCGCGGTCTTCCCGGCCCTGCAGAGGGTCCTGCGCACCCCCACCGGGCGCACGGTGCCGGTCCGCTCCCGGCTCTACGACCGGGTGGCGGCGGCGCTCCCCCGCCTCACCTGGCGCCTGCGCTGGCCGCTCCTCGCCGGCTCGCTGGTCCTGGCCGGCGGCGGGCTCCTGGCGCTCTTCGGGATCCCCGGCCGGCTCGCCCCCATGAAGGTGGGGGTGGACGCGCTCGACTACGTCGATCCGCGCCTCGCCATCCACCGGGACATGGTCTTCTTCCGGAAGAACGTCTCCGGCCTGGACGTGGCGCGGGTCTGGATCCGGACCGCGCCGGGCCAGGTGACCGATCCGGAGGTGCTGCGCGGGATCGACCGGCTCACCACCGCCATCGAGCAGCTCCCCGGGGTGAACGCGGTGGTGGGGCCGACCACCTTCCTCCGCATGCGCCGCTACCTGGCCGGTCAGGGCGAGAACCTGCCCCAGGATCCGGCCGCCTTCGCCGCCGCCGCCGCGGACGTGGAGGAGCTCCTCCTCTCCGAGCCGGAGCTGCGCGCCTTCCTCGACGCCGGGTCCCTCTCCAGCGCCCAGATCACCGTCACCTTCGGCCAGGGGGACGCGGCCGGCTACCAGGCGCTGGCGCGGGCCATCCACGAGGCCTGGGACCGGACGGTGGCCTCCGACCCGGCCTTCCGCGGGGCGGAGCTGCAGGTGGTGGGAGAGTCGCTCCTCCAGGCGAAGGTGGGGTCGAGCCTGGTGCCGACGCTCACGGAGAGCTTCGCCCTCACCGCCGCCCTCATCTTCGCCGCGTTCCTCTTCGTCTTCCGGAGCCCCACCGCCCGGCTCCTGGCGATGATCCCCTCGGTGTTCGCGATCCTGGTGACGTTCCTGGGGATGCGCCTCGGCGGCGCGACCCTCAACGTGGCGACGATCCTCATCGCCACCACCGTCCTCGGGACCACCGAGAACGACCAGATCCACTTCTTCCACCACCTGGGCGAGGGCCCGCCCGACCTCGACGGCGCCCTCCGCCACGCCCTCCGGGTGTCGGGCCGGGCGATCGTCTTCGCCACCCTCATCAACGCCGCCGGCTTCCTCGGCCTGGCCTTCTCGAGCTTCCCCCCGCTCCGCCAGTTCGGGGTGGTGACCGCGGGCGCGTTCCTCCTCGCGATGGTCGCCGACTTCACCGCGCTGCCGGGCTCGCTCTGGATCCTGCGAAGGGAGCGGCCGCGCGCCGGTGACTGACCACCATCGCCGGATGCGATTCCGGGGTGGACCGAG
>Ga0335076_10001201_pt1 | contig 24972 bp, 26 predicted proteins | sample Lox_Sample_25_FD_206717 | JGI IMG/M metagenome (GOLD analysis project Ga0335076, IMG submission 206717) | Soil microbial communities from Loxahatchee National Wildlife Refuge, Florida, United States - Lox_Sample_2.5 | ecosystem: Environmental > Terrestrial > Soil > Wetlands | place: USA... | reverse complement strand
GGTCACGAATCTCGCCCGAAAACGGTTCGGCGATTCGAGGGCGAGCTTCGCCGCCGTCTATCGCGCGCTGCCCGGCGAGCTGGCGCCGAAGCTCGCGCAAGGCATGGCGTGCGAGTCCGGCGGCGGTGTGATCGCCGAGGCCGCCGGTTGGTACGACATCGTCTCCCGTACCGATCCGGGGTTCACGGCCGCCACGTTCGGCCTCGCTCGCTGCCGGCTGGCGGCCGGCGAACGAACCGGAGCGCTCGCCGCGTACGACCGGGTCCCCGATTCCTCGAGCACCTACGTCGACGCTCAGACCGCTCGGATTCGGTGTCTCGCCGAGACGAACGGCAGCGCGGCCGGCTCCGCCGACGATCTACTGGTCGCCGGCTCGATTCTGGAATCGCTTGCGGTGAAGGGAGAGCAGCGCGTGCGGCTGCAGGCCGACGTGTTGGAGTCCGCGCTCGCGCTCGTCGAGCGCGGCGGAGCGTTCGACGACGGCCGCGCCAGCCTGCTCGGCTACCGGTTCTCCGAGCGCGACCTGCGGTTCGGGGTCGAACGCTCCTACCGCGAGCTCGCCCGCTGGGCGGCGAGCAGTTCCGAGCGCATCGAGCTGGTCGATCGCGCCAACCAAGTTCGACCGAGGACATGGACATGATGAGCATCGAGGAGATGACGTGAGCACAGAGGACGTGGACGTGAGCACAGGTTTTTCTTGCCCATCGTGCGGAGCGCCGCTCGGAGCCGGAGACCGGTTCTGCGAGCGGTGCGGCGCGCGAGTCGAGGACCCGGACCCACATCCCAGCGGCGGCGATGGCCAGCGCATTGAGCTCGATCTGGCGATCGCGGCCGCGGTCAGCGATCAGGGGCTCGTGCACCATCGGAACGAGGATTCGTTCCACCTCGAGGTGACGGAGGACCGGAACGTGGCCGTGGTGATATGTGACGGGATCTCGTCCGCGAGCGCCGGGAACGTCGCGGCGCGCGACGCCGCGAAGGCCGCCGGTGTCGTCCTCGGGGAGGCCGTCGCGGATCCGAGCAAAGATGCGAGCCAGGCGATCGCTGACGCGATCCAGGCGGCGGTGGAAGCCGTCATTCAGGTCGAATGGACCACGCGAGTCAAGCGCGTGGACCCGTCGTGCACGCTCGTCTCGGCGGTATGCCGTGGCAGCGAGATCACCGTCGGCTGGGTCGGCGACAGCCGCGCCTACTGGTTCGATGGCGAGGAGGCGCGCCAGCTAACGGTCGACGACTCGTTCGCGGAAGAGGGCATCGCCAAGGGTCTGTTGACGCCCGAGCAAGCCGCGAAGAGTCCGTTCCTGCACTCGATCACGAACTGGGTCGGTCCGGACGCCCCCGAGCGACCGCGGAGAACCGTCTCCCTGCGTCCGGAGCGTCCGGGTCGCCTCGTCCTGTGTACCGACGGCCTGTGGAACTACGCCCCGAGCGCCGGCGAGCTCGGCGGGCTGATCGACGCGCTGCCCGACGGCGCGGCGCCGGCAGCGGTCGCCCGCGCGCTCGCGGACACCGCGAACGACCGTGGGGGCCACGACAACATCACCGTGGCGGTAGTCGACATCGACCCATAGGGTGCGAAAGGGGAGCCACATGAGCACCTTCACGACCGAGTGCTACCAGAACGAGTACCTCCCGCTCGGCGGGTCGGAGGTCAACGCGATCGTGACCGTCACCTCCGACGGGACCGCCGGCGAGACCAGCGCACCCGACGCCGCCGAGATCGTGATCATCGACACGTCGGGCTCGATGGGCGCGCCTCGGCGCAAGCTCGAGGCGGCCCGCGAGGCGACGCGTGTCGCGATCGACTGCGTCCGGGACGGTGTCGCGTTCGGGGTGATCGCCGGCACGGAGGTCGCGCGCGCGGTGTATCCGGACGACGGAACCCTCATTACCGCCTCCCCGGAGATGCGAGCCGAGGCCAAGCGGGCGCTCCGTCGTCTGAAGGCGGAGGGCGGCACCGCGATCGGATCGTGGCTCACGCTCGCGGGCCAGATGTTCGCGACCGCCCCCGGCCGATCGTGCCACGCGATCCTGCTGACCGACGGCGAGAACCAGCACGAGACCGCCGAGCATCTAGATCAGGTCCTCGCGCAGCTCGAGGGACGCTTCCAGTGCGACTGCCGCGGGGTCGGGACCGACTGGAAGGTGAGCGAGCTGCGCCGCGTCGCGTCGGCCCTCCTCGGGAGCGTCGACATCATCGCCGAGCCCGAGGACATGGCCGCGGACTTCCGCGCACTGATGCAGAGGGCGATGGGGAAATCGACCGGGAACGTCTCGCTTCGCCTCTGGACCCCGCAGGGAGCGAGCATCGCGTTCGTCCGCCAGGTGGCGCCGACGATCGAAGAGCTGACCGGCCGCGGTGTCCACGTGAATCCACAGGCCGCCGACTATCCGACCGCGACCTGGGGCCGCGAGTCGCGGGACTATCACGTGTGCATCAACGTGCGGCCGGGTCAGGACGGCGACGAGATGCTCGCCGGCCGAGTCAGCCTCATCGAAGGCGACGAGACGCGGGCGCAGGCGCTCGTCAAGGCGATCTGGACCGAGGATCAGCAGCTATCGACGCACATCAACCGGGAGGTCGCCCACTACACCGGACAGGCAGAGCTCGCGGACTGCATACAGGAAGGACTCGAGGCCCGCAAGGACGGCGACGTCGCGACCGCGACGTTCAAGCTCGGTCGAGCGGTGAAGCTCGCTGCCGAGAGCGGCAACGACGGCACGATGAAATTGCTTCAGGCCGTTGTCGACGTCGAGGATGCGGCGACGGGAACAATTCGGCTCCGCCACGACATCACGACGGTCGACGAGATGTCGCTCGACACGCGTTCGACGATCACCGTGCGAGTGGGGCCCAGCGCGACATGAGCGTCGTCTGCCCTCGCGGCCACGAGTCGCAGGCGACCGACTACTGCGATCAGTGCGGCGCCTTGATCGTGGGGGGATCGCCGAACGCCGGGGCCACCCAGGTACTTCCGGCAGTCGAGGAGGCCGATACCTCGCCGTCGGCACGCCGGGCGCCGTGCCCCGTTTGCGGGGCGGAGCGCTCGGGCAACGACCGCTACTGCGAGGGATGCGGCTTTGACTTCCTCGCGCCGCCGCCGGTGCCGTCGGCATGGGAAGCGGTTGTCACCGCCGACCGTGCCCAGTTCGACCGCCTCGCGGTGGCCGGGGTGTCGTTTCCGCTCGACTACCGGGAGCGGCGGTTCGTACTGGCCGACGGCGAGAGCCGCATCGGGCGGAGCCGCGGACGCCCGGACGAGGCCGTCCCCGAGATCGACCTGGCGGCGGCGCCGGCGGACCCGGGCGTGTCCCGCGTGCACGCGATGCTCGAGCGGCACGCCGACGGTGGGATCGCGGTGCGCGACCTCGGGTCCACGAACGGGACGATGGTGAACGACGATCCCGCGCCGATCGCCCCGCAGACCGCGGTCCCGCTAGCCGACGGCGATCGTGTGCGGGTTGGCGCATGGACGACGATCACAGTGCGCAAGACTCCTTAGAAGTCGTGGCGGGCGAGCACGCCCGACCCGAGCACGATCACGGCCAGCCGGTGGCGCTTCTCGTTCTGGGGCAGATCGCCCAGTCCGAAGCGGTCGAACTGGTCGCGCATCAGCGACTTGACGCGGTCGACCGTCAGGTGCACCTCGGCAGCGATCTGAGGGTTGGTCGCCGGCATCGTCGAGTTCGACTCGACGATCGGGCGGCACAGCGCGATCAGAACCTTCCGCTGCGTCTCCGTGAGCGGGATCGAGGTCGGCGCGTCCGGTGCCCGAGCCGTCGACTCGCTGCCCTCGGCGGGAGCCGGCTCCCGGTACACGACGTTTGTGTTGCCGAAGCACATGCGATCGCCGTTGTTCAGTCGCTGACGGCCGTGGACGCGGCTTCCGTTGACGAATGAGCCGTTCCGCGAAAGTCCGTCATCGACGAGCGTCCATTCGTCCCCGATCGGCTCGAGTAGGGCGTGGGCGCGGGATACCTCGAGGTCCCACGTGAGCGCGACGTCCGAAGGCACGTGGCGACCGATCGTGACGCGGGTCCGGTCGGGCGCCAGCATCAGGACGTGTTGCTCGCCCGCGTCGTCGAGCCAGTACAGGAACGGGACGCCCGTGGCCTCGGCCGCGATCCGGTCCTTCAGATGCTGGGGTCTGACCAGCCGCGTTTCGTTCGCGTCGGGCATTGCGATGCGGAGGATCTCATGGCGATGGCCCGGATTCCATCGAATCCGGGCCATCTGAACGGCTCGTTCGACTCAGCGGGTGTCGACGAACCGCACCGGACCCGAGTCGCACCGGTCGGTCGTGCCGTCGGCGAATGTGTAGGACAGCTGGAGCTCCCACACTCCCGTGACCTCCGTCCGCTGTCGGTTGAGCCTGGCGCTCAGCGAATCCGTGCCGGTGTAGGTTGCCCCTCCTGACACCGCCGTCGGCGGGATATTCAAGCCGGCGTGGAGGTTCCCGTTCGGGCCGATCCGGATATGCGCGAACTCGTCCGGCGTCCCGAACGTCGCGCCGGAGGTGCAACTCATGCCGAGCCCGATCACGCTGGCCTTCACGGTCTTCCCGTTCGCCGAGATCCTGAAGAACGACGGGTACGACTGTGTGGTGACGCCGACCAGAACCGTGGTCGGTCCGTCGGGCATGGCCTCGGCCGGCGGGCTGTGAAGCGCAAGCGCTCCCAGCGCTCCGACCGTCATTCCGCTGGCAAGCGCGAGCCGGAGCCACCAACTGCGTACGTTCATGGTGACCCTCCTCTCTTGGTTCGTTGACGGCGGCAATCTCTCGCGCCGGCGACACCCCTCCCAGCCCCCCAAGGGGTCGTCATCGCCTCCCTCGGTGTCGTACTCGACACCGAGGTGGCGCGCTACGCCAGGCGGTGCGGCGTCCGAGTCTGAACGAAGGCCGCCTCCAACTCGGAGGGCAGCCGGGCGATGTCGGCGCCGGCCGACAGCCACCGCGACAGCCGGCGCTGCATCGCGGCCGCTGTCGCGTCGTCCTTGGCGATCAGATCCGCCAGCTCGCGCGTCCGCCACCGACCCCGGGGGGCGCAACGACGCCACACGGACTCGTATCGGTCAGCGAGCACGCGACGCCACAGGTCCTCGTCGGCGCGCCGGAGATCGGCGGTGAGCAGCGCCGCCCACCGGTCCGCCGACAGCTTCAGCAACCGCGGGCCGAGCCAGCCGACGACCTGCTCGTCGAGCGGGGCGCAGGCGCAGGCGACCAGCAATCTCGCCCGCGAGCGCTCCCCGTCGTTCCAGGTAGGGGGCGAGGTCTCGAACTCGAACCACTCCCACAGGCGGGCGCCCGCCGCCCGGACCGACCGCTCGGTCTCGGCCACGGCGACCTCGACGAGCGCCTCGTAATCGGGAAGCTCCTCGAACAGCCGCTCGATCTCGGTCACGTCCGGCGGCTCGTTTGCCCGATCGCCGCGCCGTTCGGCGACCGCGCGCGCAGCGGCGACGAAGGCCACATCGAGCGTGGCCGCGGATCGGGCCGACTCGTAGCGCTCGAGCGCGGTCCGCAGCGCCACGGCGGGCTGGGCGGGGCCCTCGGGCGGGCCTGAACTGTTGCCGGCGGTCACTGAGCGGAATCTAGCCGTCGCAACTCGAGGGGTCCGACCGGGTTAGCACGGTTAATCAGGGTCTCGTTCTTGCGGGGGGATTGCCGCTGCGCCGCTCATTCGTTCTGATCGTCACGGTTGTCGTTATCTCCCTGGCCGGGGGGATCGTGGCGCTCGCTCCGGTATCGAGTGGCCAATCACCCGGGGGAGCTGCCCCCAGCTGCAAGCCATCCAAGGTGCGCCGGCTCCCGCTCGCGAAGGCGCTGACGATCTACGCCTCGCCGAACCCCCTGACCGCCGCGCGCCAGCTGACGGTCTTCGGGCAGCTCAACGGGGTCCGCAGGGGCGTCCGTCGCTGCGGAATCGAGATCACCCTGTGGCGCCGGTACCCGAAGCAGCACGGTTTCAGCCCGGTGGCGCGGACGCTGACGAACTCGGCCGGGACCTACAGCTTCCTGATGCCGGCGGGGTCGGTTGCCACGAACCGCGACTGGGTGACGACTGCCCACGGCCTCAAGAGCCGCACGGTCGCCGAGCACGTCCGGCCGTCGGTGACGCTGACGAGCACGGCGACCTTCGCCGTCGCCGGCGACGTCGAGACGCTCAGTGGCGCGCTCGCCCCGAGTCGAACCGGACAGGTGGTGTCGGTGCAGCGCCGCGTCGGCCCCCGGTGGGTGACGGTCGCGCGGCCCAAGCTCAGGCGGGGCGGGAGCTTCTCGGTCGCGCACACCTTCATCACCGGACGCACCGAGCAGTGGCGCGCGATGGTCCCCACCTCGGTTCAGAACCTCGGCGCCGCGTCGGCCACGCTGAAGATCAAGATCGCGCCGCTGACCGGGATCCACAAGATCCGGCACGTGGTGATCATCATGCAGGAGAACCGCTCGTTCGACAGCTACTTCGGGACGTACCCGGGCGCCGACGGGATTCCGCCAAATGTGTGCGTTCCCGATCCGGCGAACGGCGGGTGCGTGGCCCCGTTCCACGACGCCTCGGACCTCAACTACGGCGGCCCGCATTCTGTGAACAACGCTGTGGCGGACATCGACAGCGGCCGCATGGACGGGTTCGTCGGCCAGGCCGAGCAGGGAATGAACTGCAGCTCCGAGGACCCGAACTGCAGCGCGTGCACGGAGACCAGCCACGTGTCGTCCAGCTTCCCGTCGTGCGTCGACGTGATGGGGTATCACGACGCGCGCGAGATCCCCAACTACTGGACCTACGCCGAGCAGTACGTGCTCCAGGACCAGATGTTCGAGCCCAACGATTCCTGGAGCCTCCCCGCCCACCTGTACATGGTGTCCGAGTGGTCGGCGTTCTGCACGAACCCGTTGAACCCGTCGTCCTGTCGCGGCGACGTACAGAACCCCAACCCCGACTCGACGCTGAACGCCCTCGGCTCCTCGCCAAACAACGGGCAGCTGCTCTACGCCTGGACTGACATCACCTACCTGCTGCACCAGCAGAACGTCCCGTGGGCCTACTACGTGTTCGCGGGCACCGAGCCCGACTGCGAGAACGACGCCTCGATGTCCTGCGCGCCCGTCCAGCAGGGTCCTCAGACGCCCGGCATCTGGAACCCGCTGCCGTCGTTCACCGACGTCACCCAGGACAACCAGCTCGGCAACATCCAGTCGCTCTCGAACTTCTTCACAGCGGCCAAGAACGGGACGCTGCCGGCGGTTTCGTGGATCGACCCGAACGGCATCGTCTCAGAGCACCCGCCCGCGCTCGTCAGCGCGGGCCAGACCTACGTCACCGGGCTGATCAACGCGATCATGCAGAGCCCGGACTGGGACAGCACCGCGATCTTCCTCTCGTGGGACGACTGGGGCGGCTTCTACGACCACGTCGTGCCGCCGGTCGTCGACCGCAACGGCTTCGGTCTCCGCGTCCCCGGGATTGTGATCAGCCCCTATGCCAAGCAGGGCTACATCGACCACCAGATCCTGAGCCACGACGCCTACACGAAGTTCATCGAGGACGACTTCATCAACTCAACGCGGCTCGACCCCGCCACCGACGGCCGCCCCGACCCCCGCCCCGACGTCCGCGAGGACAACCCGATCCTCGGCAACCTCGCGGCCGATTTCAACTTCAGCCAGCAGCCCCGGCCGCCCCTGATCCTTCCGGTCCACCCGTCCCCCGGGCCGGCCTCGACCCCGCCGGGCGGCTAATGAACGTTGGCGCTGCAGCTACGCATTCGGCAGCTGCAGCGCCAAAGTCGTGAAGCGGCCCTACATATCTTGGCCGCCGTTTACGTCATACACGGCGCCGGTGATGAACGAGCTGTAGTCCGAGGCCAGGAAGTGGACCACCCGCGCCACGTCATCGGGCCGGCCGAACCGCCCCACGGGGATCTGGGACTTGACACGCTCCTGCGCCTTCTCGGGCATCGCCTGGAGCATCTCGGTGGCGATGAACCCCGGCGCCACCGCGTTGACCGTGAGCCCGATCGAGTCCTCGCTCAGCTTCCCGGCGCGCGACAGCTGGAAGCACGCCTCCCGGGCCAGCGACTTGGTCAGGCCGAACAGGCCCGACTTCGAGGCCGCGTAGTTGGTCTGGCCGATGTTCCCGGTCGCGCCGATGATCGACGAGATGTTGATGATCCGGCCGGTGCCGCGCTCGAGCATGTGCGGCATGACGGCCTGGCTCATGAAGAACGCGCCCGACAGATTGACCGCGAGCACCTTGTACCAGTCCTCGTCGGTCAGCTTCAGCGCGGTCTTGTCGATCGTGATGCCGGCGTTGTTGACGAGCACGTCGAGCCGTCCATGCTGGTCGATCACTTCGTCGATCGTCCGCCGGCAATCCTCGGCCGAGCCGACGTTGCCCTGATGGATGCTCCCGGTCACGCCGTGCTCCTCGAACTGCCGCATCAGCGCGTCCGCGGCATCCTTGTCGCGGCCGTAACCGGCCGCGATCACCGCGCCCTGCTCGGCGAAGCTGCGGCTGATTGCGGCTCCGATGCCGCGCGTGCCGCCGGTCACGAACACGACGCGTCCGTCCATCCGGGGGCGGCGAACGCCCGCCGGAAACGACTCGCTGGTGGGAACGACGGTGTCCGACGATGTGGTCCGCTCGGTGCCGGTTTCAGTACTCATGAATCCCTCGCCTCCTTGGTTCGTTGTCAGCCCCCGGAGCGCTGGGCCAGCCACTCCGCGATCCCAGGCCAGAGCTCCTTGCGCGCCGCCGAGCCGGCGACGAGTCCGATGTGTCCGCCGGGACGATCGAAGTGCTCGACGTCCTCGCTCGCGATCAGATCGAAGAACGGCATCGTCCCCGGGCGCGGCGCGATGTGGTCGGCGCCCGCGGTGATCACCAGTACGTTCTGGTCGATCCGCCGAAGATCGACCAGCCTCCCCCGCAGACGCACGGTGCCTCGCAGGAGACCGGCGTCCCGGTACATGAGACGGATCCACTCCCTCCACGCGCGACCCGCGAACGGTGGGTTGTCGGCCACCCACTTAGCCATCGACTGATATGCCTCGGGCCGCGCGGTCCCCTCCTGGACCCCCTCCCACAGGCGGCGGTAGGTCGTCCAAAAGTTCGTCACGGGCTTCATCATCTTGTTCGCGAAGTCGATCGCGCCGCCGGGGACGGACCCCCACAGCTCGCTGACGCCGTCGACGTCGAAGTCCTCGTTGCCGACCCAGTTGGCATACGTCCCGCCGCGCCCGTCGATCGGCATCGTCAGCAGCGCCAGATTTCGCACGGCCGTCCGCTCGACGCCGCGGTCGAGCCCGCAGTACATCGCGCACAGCGTGGCCCCGATGCACCAGCCCATCAGCGACAGCTCCTCAGCCCCGCTCGCGCGCAACGTCTCGCGCACTGCCCAGTCGAGCTCGTCGCAGACGTACTCCTCGAGGCCCGTGTCGGCGTCCTCTTCATCCGGATAACCCCAGTCGACGAGGAACACGTCGAATCCCTCGGAGATCAGATACTCGACCAGCGACGACCCGGGGCGCAGGTCGAAGATCTCGGGCCGGTTGATCAACGCGAACACGAGCAGCAGCGGCACCGCGTAGCGCCGGTCAGACGACCGGTATCGGTACAGCGTGGTCTGGCGATGCGTCCACACGACCTCGCGCTGGGTGGCGCCGACGACCGCATCGTCGGTGGTCAGCAGGATGTTCGTGTACTCGAGCGCGTTGACCGGGAACCGGATCGCGCGATCGACGGCGCCCACAAACGGATCGACCACGCTCACGACGCCGCGGCCTCGCGGTCGTGCTCGCGCGCGCGCGTGACCTCGTCCCGCAGCTTCTCGACCTCCTGCAACACGCGCTCTAGCTTGTCCTCGTTGCGGTGCAGCTGTTTCGACAGCCTGACGATGTCGGCGCGGCCCGCGAGACGGAGGTTGCGCCACAGCAGATCGACGCCGTCGAACGCTATGCGTGTCAGCGCCGCCGTGTTCTCCGCGCTCAACGCGAGCAACTGCCCGAAGCTCGGTTTGTTCACGAGGGCTTCGAACGCCTTGGCCGTGTTCGACTCAGCCTCCTCGTACAGCGCGCGGACCTGCTGCTCCGGCGACTGTGCGCCGTTTTGCCGGTCTGGCATCGCCTTCCCTCCTTCGCGGGTTTCACTCGAGCCTACCCCATCAACCCGGGCCGGAATAGTCGAATTTAGACTGGCCGAACCCCCTCGTTGGGGGGTTGGACTCGAGTCCCCGGTGCGGGTAGTAATGGCTCATGAAGCTGACTGAGAGCCTCGACGAGGCACAGAAAAGCCACCGCCGGCTGAGCATCGCGGTGGCGACGTTCAAGAAGTTCTCGGACGACAAAGCCTCGAACCTGGCGACGATGATCGCGTTCTGGGCGTTCTTCGGCATTTTTCCGCTGTTGCTCGTGCTGGTCACGCTGCTCGGATGGATCCTGTCCGGGAGCGACAAGGCGTCGGTGCTCGGCCACATCGCGAACCTGTTCCCGCTGCTCGATCCCAAGACCGTGACAGGCCTGAGCGGGTCGTGGTGGGCGATCGTGCTCGGCCTGCTAACCGCGCTGTGGAGCGGCCTCGGAGTCGTGCGCACCGTCCAGTTCGCCTTCGATACCACCTGGGGCGTCCCCGACGAGGAGCGACCCGGGACGGTTAAGCAGGTGCTCCGCAGTCTGTGGATCCTGGCGACGATCGGGCTCGGGCTGGTCCTGACCACGTTCATCTCGGGGTTCGTCGTCAGCGCCAGCAACGGAGTACATCTCGGCGCGCTCGGCCGGATCGGCGGCTACGTGCTCGCCGTGGCGCTCAACCTCGGGCTGTTCCTGGCCGCGTTCATGATCCTCATCACCCGGAAGGTGACCGTTCGCGAGGTGCTCCCGGGAGCGGTGTTCGCCGGGCTGGTGTTCTTCGTGCTCCAGCAACTCTCGGCGTTCATCATTTCGAGCCACTTGAAGAACGCACAATCGACCTACGGACATTTCGCCACGGTGATCACCATCCTGTGGTGGTTCTATCTGCAGGCGCAGGTCACCCTGCTCGGCTCCGAGCTCAACGTCGTGCTCGCTGACAAGCTCTATCCGCGGTCGCTGGTCTCGAACAAGAAGAGGCCCGAGAGCGCTTGCCCCGCCGGCGAGGCCGCATGAGCTCAGGCGCGGACGTCGGAGTGGTCGGCGCGGGAATCGTCGGCCTCTCGACGGCGTACGCGCTGACCGAGCTCGGGGTCACCGTGACCGTGTACGAACGCGGGCTCCCCGGCAACGGCCAGTCCGGCGGCGAGTCGCGGATCTTCCGTCACGCTCACGACGACCGCCGCCTGGTCGAACTCGCGCGCGAGGCGCGTCGCGGATGGCGCCAGTGGGAGGAGCGGTTCGGCCGGGAGCTGCTCTCGCGCGACGGCGTGGTCGCGCTCGGTCCAGCCGGCCTGCGCCGGCTCGAGGCGATGCTCGTCGCAGGTGTGCGCGCGCACCGGATCGACGGCGCTGAGGTCGCCGAGCGCCTGGGGTTGCTGGCGCCGTGGCACGAGCCCGCCGTGTTCGACGAGGACGGCGGCGCGATCCGCGTGCGGGCAACGATCGACGCGCTCAGCGAGGCGCTCCGCGAACGGATCGTGTTCGACGAGGTGGTGTCGATCAGGGCGACAGCCGCCGGTACGGTTGAGGTCCGCCCGGGTGGAATAACGGCCGAGCACGATCGCGTGGTTCTGTGCGCCGGCCGCGGCACTGCCGCGCTCGCTCGCGGCGCCGGGCTGCCGCTGCCGTTCCGCCACGCCGCCCACGTGCGGCTCACGTACGCGGTACGCGGCGAGCCGCCGCCCCGCCTCGCGTGCCTGCTCGACGGGAGCGGAGCGTTCGGCGAGGCCGGCGCCTACGCCGATCCGCTGCCCGGCAACGCCGCGTACGCGGTAGGGCTGGCCGACACGCCGGTGCACGACGACGGGAGCCTGATCGATCCCGCCGGCCTCGGCGTGATCGCCGAGCGGACGACCGCCTACGTGAGCCGCTCCCTCCCGGGCCTGGAGCCCGAGCCTGTCGACACGCGCCACTGCTGGGTCACCGAGCTTCCGTGGCACCCGGACGCCTTCGCGGTGTGGGAGCTCGGCGGCCTCCTGGTCCTCGCCGGCAACCATCTGTTCAAGCACGCGCCTGCGATCGGGCGCGCGCTGGCTCGGGCAGCGGCCGGCGACGGCCTCGAGCCGAGCTTGCACCCGGAGGCCAAGCTCGGCGCGGAGTTGTTCGAGACCAGCCGCGGATAGGACCGCCGGGTCCGGGTCCGGGTTCGGGTTCGGGTCCGGGTCCGGGTCCGGGCCCCGGGTCAGCCCGAAGCGGGGCCGCCCCGATGGTCGTGGGCGGCGATTGGCGAGTGCGAACCGACCGGTGGCTGCGCGCGGACGGGCGCGGGCATTGGCCGCGGTGCGGCGGCGGCCGGCGTCGCGGGCGGAGGCGTTCCGGCCGGCCGCGCTGCCTGCGGTGGCGCGGGCGCCGGCTGCGGCCGTGGCGCGCTCGACTCCGGCGCCGCGACCGGCTTCGGTGCTGCCTGTTGCTGGCCTTGAGCCGGCGACGTCTTGTGTTGAGGCGTCGGCGAGGCCTGCTGCGCCGGTCCCGACGGTGTCTGCAGCGAAGACCGGGTCGGACTCGGGGAGGGCTTGTCGCCGTCTTCGGGGAACCGGTCGGACGCATCCTCGGCGAGCGAGAACAGCGATGTGGCGACGTGGCGGATGTCCTCGATCAGTCGCATTCGCTCGGCCCACACGGCATCGGTCTCGGAGTCGAGCTGACGAAGCTTGCGCTTCGCGTCCTCGGTCATCGCCACGGCGTTGGCCGCCGCGTCCTGAACGCAGCGGTCGGCCTCGACGCGCGCCCGCCGAGTGATCTCCGCAGCCTGCTCGTGGGCGACCCGCAGGATCGCGCTCGTCTCCTCGCCGACCCTCGCCAGCTCGGCCTCGATCGCGGCCGTCGGCGAACGCTGGGCCGACAGCTTTGCCGCCATTTGGCCGATCTCGTGCTCGAGTCCGTCGATGTAGTCCTCGACGGCGTCGCGGTCGTAGCCGTGCAGCGCGGTCGGGAACCGTTTGCGCGTCGGCTCCGGGGACGGAACCGTATCGACGGCCTCCGTCGGCTGGTCCAGCTCTTCCTCGTAGGGTTCCCACTCGCCCTCGTCCGGCTGGGGGCGGTCAAAGCCGTTGAAGCCGCGAGCGAGCTTGTCACCCAGGTCGGCGAAGAACGTGCCGGGCGACCGGCGCCTGGCGGGCTCGTCGTATGTCACACCGGCTCTCTCTCCGGATCTCTCGAAATCGGTCATCCACAACTCCTCTGCGCGTCGCATGGGTAGTCGCGGGGTTCGGCACCCCGGCGGCGAATTCCCCCTCCCGGGCGAACGCTTGCAAATTCAGCTCTCAGCGCCGGGCCACAGCTGCCCGCCGATCCCCATCATGTCGATCATCCGCTCGACCGATGAGCTGACGCGTGGGTCGACCTCGAGATCGTGGCCGGCGCGACGCGCGTGCCTCAACCCGAGCACGAGCGTCTGAACCCCGGAGCTGTCGATGAAGTCGAGCTGGGAGAGGTCGAGCCGTACCGGACGGCCCTCCTCGCGGTGCTGACGGAGTCGCTGCTCGACCGCGTCGGCGACCGCGATGTCGAGCTCCCCGATCAAGGCGACGCGCAGCGCACCATCGCCATCGACGGTTTCTCGAATCTCAAACGAAGGCCCGGCGAGTGCCACGCGTGCAGACGATCTCGGATCTCGCGCGGCGCACCACGCGAGAGCGCGCATCCTAGCCGAACAACTCGGAAGGAATCCCCACCGACGGCGTCTTTACTCGCACAGGCGCGAAGCCCCCCTCGTGCCCGGCATCGGCGGCGGCCCGCCACAGGCCGCCGCCGTACTGCCGGGCCGCCAACGGAGGGCGGGTTTCAGGAGGCGACGGATTCCGGATCCGGCCTCACGTAGACCGTGTCGGCGACCTGGATGATCTCGCTGACCGGCAGGTCGGCCCTGCCGGCGTGGGCCCTGATCGCCTCGGGGCTCGTGGCCTGGTAGATGCACACCGTCCCCACGGCGCCGCCGTGCTCCTCAAGGACGTAGCTGCGGATCCAGCGAACGTCGTCGGGCATCTCCTCGCCGACGGCTGTCGACCGCTCGGCGGCGAGCGCCAGCTCGTCGGCGGTCGTCCAGCCATCACGGCGAAGGATCACGTACGTGTTCACTAGGGCCCTCCTTTGGTTGTGGTTTCGATCGGCCCTCACGTGCACGGCTCAGAGGCCTGTGCCAGGGTCGGCTTGGGGCGCAAAGACGGCCGCCTGAGCGGCGCCAGCCTAGCGTTCGGCCAGCGCAATCGGTCCTCGTTCGCGGTCCGGACCGGCGGCGGACCACCCGCGGCCCGATGCAGATCGTCGATGTGCGACATCACGATGCGCTTGGCGATGTAGGGATGCATGAGCATGCGCCCAAGGTATGCGTGTAGCGACGATCGCGCATCGGCAGGGCAGGCCCATGTTGGCCGCGGCCCATGCCTATTTTGTGAGCACACCGAGCCTCGCCGCCTCGGCGGCGGCCTGCCGCCGTGACCGCACGCCGAGCTTTCCGAGCACGGCCGAGACGTGGTGCGCGACGGTCTTGGGCGTGATGTAGAGCCGCGCGGCGATCTCCGCGTTGGTCAGACCGTCGGCGAGCAGCCGAAGGATCTCGACCTGGCGCGAGGTGAGCTGGCCAGGATTGTTGATCGTCGAGCGCCGCGGTCCGCGGGCGATGCTCCGCACTCCGGCGCTGCGCAGACGCTGGGTTACCGCCCGCGTCGCGGGGACCGCGCCAAGGCGCTGAAACACCACGAGCGCTTCACGGAGCGCATCCTCGGCCCCGGTGTCGGCTCGGGCGAGCGCCGCCTCGTACGGACACCCGAGTTGATCCCAGCAGTCGGCCGCCGCGGCGGGGTCGCCACTCAGCTCGAGCGCGAACGGGGCCGCCACCGCCCCGGGATCGATGCTGTCGTCGGTGCCCGCCCGCCGGCGCCAGGCGCACAGCTCTCCGACCGCCCACGGATCGTCGAGCTCGAGCGCGAGCGCGAGCGTGTGGCCGGTCTCGGCGGCCACCACGGCGACGCTCCCGTCGAGCCAGTGTGCTTCGGCGCGGGCGGTCGCGACCGGGGCGAGCCGCTGTAGCTCATCGCTCCGGCGAGCCAGCTCGAGCGCCTCGTCGAGCGGCTCCCACGGATGCGGGTCGCCACGCCGAGCCCGCAGCCGGCCGAGGACCGCGAGCGGCATGATCCGGCTCGCCGCCGGGACGTTTGGTTCGCGCAGCACCGCCGTGGCGTGTTCCGCGGCCTCGTCCCAACGCCCCTCCTCGAGCCGCAGCTGCGCCATCCACCCGGTCATGTAGATGCGCCACGGATCGAGATCGTGGTCGATGCAGTAGCCGATGCCGTGCGAGAGGTGGTGATCGGCGCGCTCGTGCACGCGCGCCCAGACGTAACCGGCCGCGAGATTGGTGAAGGCGCGCGCCACATGCTCCTCGAAGCCAGCCTCCTGCGCGAGCGCGAGGCTGCGCTCGAGCTTCGCGACCCCGCCCGGCAACCGGCCCGACACCTCCGCAGAGCCGACGTTGTTGAGCGCGTGTACGAGGATCTCGGTCTCGCCCAGCCGCTCGGCGAGCTCGATCGCGAGCTCGCCGCACTCGAGCGCCTCGCCGACGTCGCCCGCGAGCATGCTCAGCTGGGACATGTTGCTGTAGGCCATAGCGAGCTCGCGGCCCGGCGGCTCCGTCTCGAGCAGCTCGACCGCCCGTCGGCCCTCGCGAACCGCGGTGGCGCGGTCCGCGCCGAACCAGGCCAGACGCGACAGCCACCTGCGGTCGTCGCCCTCGCGGAGCCGATCGCCGAGCTCCTGATGCAACGCGAGCGCCGCCCGGCGCGCCTGCACGGCGGCGTCGAACTGCTGCGACAGGTAGCTCTCGTACGACCGGCGCTGCCACAGCTCGGCCCGGCGCTCCGGCGTCAACGCCGCGGCGTGTCTGAGCGCGCGCGCAAATTGATCGGCGGCCTCGCGATGGACGCACAACCCGGCCGCCCGCTCCCCCGCCGCCGGCGCATAGCGGAGCACGGCCTCGACGTCGCCCGCCGCGTCGGCGTGATGGGCCAGGCGCGCTGGGTCCATCGGTCCGTGGCCCGACGTGGTCAGTGCCACGAGCACCCGGCGGTGTAGGCCGACGCGCCAGTCGGGTGTAATCGCGTCCTCGACCGCGAGCCGCGCCAGCTCGTGCCGGAACGCGACCGCCCCGTCCTCGTGGACGAGCATGCCCGAGCCGAGGCAGGCCTCGAGCTGGGCGAAGTCCTCGCCGCCGACGGCCTCGAGCAGCCACAGCTCCGTCCGCGCCGGCACCACTGCGGCGGCCTCGAGCAGCCGGCGCGCCGCGGGCTCAAGCTGCGCGGTGCGCGCGAGCACGGCGTCGCGCACGGTCTCCGGGACATCCATCCCGGTCGCGGCCAGCGCCTCGGTGACGAAGAACGGATTGCCACCCGTCTTCTCGAACAGCTCATACGCGTCCACGCCCGTCGGCTCGGCCAACGTCCGCACGGCGTCGAGCGACAGTCCCGGGATCTGACGGCGGTCGGCGGCGCGCGTGCCCGCAAGCTCGCCGAGCACGATCTGAAGGGGGCTCGTCGGGATCAGCTGGTCGTCGCGGAAGGAAACGAGCGCGAGCGCCGGCAGCGCTTGGATCCGCCGCGCCAGCAGCTTGACCACGTCGAGTGTCCCTTCGTCGGCCCAGTGCACGTCTTCGACCACAAGCACGGTCGGGGACTCGCGCCGCAGCTCGGCGACGAGCGCATCAAGGAACTCGTGCGGCACGCGGCGGTTCGGCGCGAAGCCTTCGAGGTCCATCTCGGCGGACTGGGCGACATCCAGGAACGGCCCGAGTGCGCGCGGAGTGAACAGCCGCTCGCACGCGCCCCAGAGCACGCGCGCCCCCGGATCCCGGCCGCAGAACTCCCGCAGCAGCGCGGTCTTGCCGGCCCCGGCCTCGGCTCCCAGCAAGATCATCCGTCCGCGGCCGTCGGCGGCGTCCGCGAGCGCAGCGGCCAGGTCGTCGAGCAACCCGGCGCGCTCGAGCAGCTCGACGCGGCTCTCGTCCGATCCCGGTTGTCGGCTCAGCCTGGTCATCAGTTGCGCACCCGCCGCTCCACGGGCCGCGCCGGGCCCGTTAGGTCCCGACTGAACGAATTATCCACCCGGCGTCGAGCGCCGTGTGTGAGGTTTGTCCGCGCTTTGGGTTTGCCGGGGAGCGGCTACGCCTCGACGACCACGTCGAGATCCGGCTCGGAGTCGTCAGCGAGCTCCGCGCAGAATGCCGCGACGACCTTGGGATCGAACTGCGAGCCCGCGCCGCGCTCGAGCTGGGCCAGCGCGTCCGCCGGCTCGAGCGCCGCGTGGTGCGGACGGTCGGACGTCATGTCGTGGAATGCACTGCAGACGAACACGATGCGCGACCCCAGCGGGATCGCCTCGCCGGCGAGCCCGTCGGGGTACCCGGCGCCGTCCCAGCGCTCGTGGCTGTGGCGCACGAGCCGGGCCACGGCGTCCTTCGCCAGCGGGCCGGCCAGGAGCCGCTCGCCGACGAGCGTGTGCAGGAGGATGAACTGCCACTCCGGGCCGTTGATCTTGCCCGGGTACCCGAGCACCGCGCGCGGCACCGCGACGTTGCCGATGTCGCACAGGTGCATCGCGGTCTCGATCGTCTCGATGTCGGCCTCCGGCACTCCAAGCCGGCGGCCGATCCCGGTGGCAAGCGTGGCCACGTCGAGGCGAGACCGAACCAGGCGCAGCGCCTCGAACGTGTCGACGGGCGCGCGGCGGCCGGACTTGACGTGGCGCTCGGAGCCGTGCTTGGCGGCGCGACGAGCGGCGAGCTCGAGCGCCGCGCCCGGCGACGCCACCTCCGAGGGGAGCGCTGCCTGGCCGACGTCGCAGTAGATCTGGAACCCGTCCCCGTTTTCGCTGAGCGCACTCGCCGCCGACGCGCACAGCGCGCTCGTGAAGCGCTCGGACCCGACCGCGAGCAACGCGAAGCTCCCGCCGCGCATCCGGTAGGCGTTTCCGTAGGCGCCGACCGCATCGCGCAGCTTGCGTGCCAGCCACTCCAGCAGCGCATCGCCGCAGGCACCGCCGTAGGCGTCGTTGTATTCCTTGAAGCCGTCGAGCGCGAATAGGTACAGCGTGAGCACACGATCCTCGCCGGCGTCGACCGCAGCCTGCAAATCGGCGACCAGCTTGTCGTGCGTCGGCAGCCCCGTGACGGGATCGACCTTGGCTTCGGGCGTCGGCTCGCCGGCCGGCCGGGGCTCATCAGAACGGCCTACGACCGTCAGCGCGGCCACGACCCCTAGGATCGCCCCGATCACGAGTCCCAGGAGCCACGCACCACCGCCGACCACGGCCACCGCCGCGATCACAGCGACCTCGGCGATGGCCACGGCGACGATCGACGTTCGACGCGCCGGCGCGGGAGAGCTCTGCATATGGATCTACCCGGCCTCGACCCGGCTTCGGGCGGACCCTTAGCTCTGCAGGATCGGGCGAACGGCCTCGGCGATGCGGCGGCCGAGCTCGAGCACCTGCTCGTCGGACCAGTGAGCGAGGTTGACGCCCGCCTGCTGGAACTCGCGGCGGATGTTGACCGTGGCCTGAGCCGTGTCGACGGCGCGGGCCAGCTTGGCCAGCGCGGAGTTGACGACCGGGGTCTCGTTCGCCGAGACGCCGTTCAGTTCGGTCTCGAGCAGCCACGCACGCAGCGCCTGCGCCTCGGTCAGGTCAAGGTCGAGGACGAGCCGGGGCTCGTTGTTGTTCCCGTCAACGCGGGAATCGTTCAGCTGATCGGTGACGCTCATTGCAGCGGGCCCTCCATAGCGGCGGTGGTTGGGGAGCGCAGGCCGCGCCCGCGCAGGAAAGTTGATTGCCCCCTGTATCGGCCACCGTCTCCGTTACTTGAGTCGCGGCGCGTCGCCTGTGGGCATTACCCTGGACCCCATGGCGTTCCGCGTGGTCACGCTCCCGGAACTCGAATGGATCACCCGGCCCCACGAGTCGGACGAACCGGCCCGCCACGTCGCCGAGCTCTCAGATCGCGCGGCGTTCGCCCACACCCGGGCGAACCTATGGCGCTATGAGCCCGGCGCCAAGGGCCGGCGCCACCGCCACCCGTACCAGGAGGAGACGTTTGTCGTGCTCGCCGGCACGCTGACGATGTACCTGGGCGATCCACCGGAGCGCGTCGACGTGCCCGCGGGCGGGCTCGTCCACGTCGAGCCGCGGACGCCGCTGCAGTCCGCGAACCACGGGGACAGCGACTTGCTCGTATATGTGTACGGCACGCCGCCCGAGGACGAGCACGCCGACATCCTCGAGTCCGCGGTGTGAGCGGCGGCATGTCTCGGGTGGTGAAGGCGGAGTTCAGCCCGGACGAGGCCCAGGCGGTGCTCACCTGCATCCGCGAGTACTTTGCGATGCTGCTCGAACGTGGAGGATTCGGCGACGCGAGCCTGTCGTCGGCCGCGTCGCTCCTGTATGCCGCGATGCTCGACGCCGGGGTAACCCCCGACAAGCTCGAGTAGGCGTTCCGCTCGCCTGCCCTCGCCACACGTTCGCGCGGCTCTTTAGTGCCGGGCGCGCATCTCGGCGAGTCGATCGGGATCGAACTCCTCGGAGCGAACCCATCGCAGTAGCGCCTGCTCGGTCTCGATCACCCGGTCCGCGGCGGCCGGGAGCTCGGCGGCGACCTCCGGCGGAATCTTCAGCACGCCGTGCTGATCGGCGTGGAGCAGGTCGCCCGGGGCGATCTCGAGACCGCCGATGACGACCGGTTCGCCGATCGTCTCGACGCGCACGTACGCGTGCGAGACAGACGGCCCGGACGCGAAGAAGTGAAAGCCCATCCCGCGTACCTCGTCGAAGTCCCGCACCGAGCCGTCGGTGACGGTCCCGACGCAGCCGAGCGCTCCGAAGATCGTCGCGTGCACCTCGCCCCACAGCGACCCGTGAGCCGGCGGGTCGTCGAGGTCCTTGACCACCACCACCCGGGGCGCGGGAATCGTACGTACGTAGTCGTAGAGCGCGAAGTTGCCGGCGCCGGCCCAGTCGGGCGCGGGAGCCCCGCGGGCGACGATCGTCGCGGTAGCCGCGTACCCGACCATCCGCCCTAGCTCGGGAAATATGCACTTGATGCGGTTGTCGGCAAACCCGATGTCGCGCGACTGCATGTCGAAGGTCTCGATCGCGTTGGCCAGCGTTGGGGAGTCGTACCGCGCCAGCGCCTGGAGCAGGTCGTCGGTCACGGCAGCACCTTGCCCGGATTGAAGATCCCCTCCGGATCGAGCGCCCGCTTGATCGCGCGCATCATCTCGACCGCTGAGGCCCCGTGCTCGGGTACCAGGAACCGCGACTTTCCATAGCCGACGCCGTGCTCGCCGGTGCACGTGCCGTCGTGGGCGAGCGCGCGCTCGACCAGCCGCGTGTGAAATTGCTCGGCCCTGGCCACATCGTCAGGGTCGTCGGGGTCGACGAGCACGGACGTGTGGAAGTTCCCGTCGCCGACGTGGCCGACGATCGGAGCGGTGATACCGAGCTCGGCGATGTCGGCCTGCGCTGCTTCGATGCAATCGGCGAGCGCGGAGATCGGGACGCAAACGTCGGTGGTCAAGCCCGCTGTACCCGGTCGCAGCGCGCGCGTCGCATCGTAGGCGCGGTGGCGCGCGTGCCAGATCCTGCGACGCTCGCGTTCGTCCGCGGCCCAGGCGAAGCCGCTGCCGCCGTGCTCGGCCGCGATCTCGCCGGTCTCGCGCGCCTGCGCCGCCACATCCTCCTCGGACGCGCCGTGGAACTCGAGGAACAGCGTCGGCGCCACCGCGAACTCCATCCGGTCGTGGCGGTTGATGGCCTCGATCTGAAGCTCGTCGGCGAGCTCGATCCGCGCGACCGGAATCCCATACTGCGTGACCTGCGTGACGCACTCGACGGCGGCCCGCACCGTCGGAAACGTGCACGCTGCTGCCGCCGTCGCCGGCGGGATCGGATGGAGGCGAAGCGTGGCCCCGCAGATCAGCCCGAGCGTGCCCTCCGAGCCGATCATCAGCCGGGTCAGGTCATAGCCGGCCGAGGACTTACGGGCCCGCGAGCGCGTGCGGATAATCTCGCCGCGGCCGTCTACCACCGTGAGGGCGAGCACGTTTTCCCGCATCGCTCCGTACCGCACGGTCATCGTCCCGGACGCGCCGGTCGCGACCATGCCGCCTATCGTGGCGTCGGCACCCGGATCGACCGCGAAGAACACACCCTCGGGCCGCAGACGGGCGTCGAGCGCGCGACGGGTGACGCCGGCGCCGACCGTCACGTCGAGGTCCGCGATCGAAGGCTTGCCGATCGTGTCCATCTCGCGCATGTCGACGCTGATCCCGCCTGCCAGCGCGCACACGTGGCCCTCGAGCGAGGTGCCCGCGCCGAACGGCACCAGCGGCAGGCGGTGCTCGACGGCGATCCGCACGACCGCCGCCGCCTCGTCGACGCTGCGCGGCCACACGACTACGTCGGGCCGGGCCTCGGGGTGGAACGACTCGTCGTGCCCGTGCTGGGCCAGGACATCGTCACCGGTGCCGATGCGATCAGCACCGAACAGGTCGGCGAGCGCCTGGCGACCCGCCCCGAGGCTGGCCGCCGGGGGCCGCGTCACCGTGGGCACGTCCACCACCGCCATCGCGCAAAGGTTGACAGACTGCCGGGTCCGAGGATCGAGCGAGGGAAAGGTGGCCATGGCCAGACTGCAGGACAAGGTCGCCCTCATCACCGGGGGCGAGAGCGGAATCGGACTGGCAACCGGGCGGCTGTTCGTCGCCGAAGGGGCGCGAGTCCACCTCGTCGGCATCGACGAGGCGAAGCTGGCGGCGGCGGTCGACGAGCTCGGGGGCGACAAGGCCTCGTCCTCCGTTGCCGACGTCACCGACGAGGACGCCGTTCGTGCCGCGGTCGCCGACGGCGTGAGCCGGTACGAGCGCTTCGACGTCGTGGTCAGCAACGCGGGTATCAGCGGGGCGGTCGCTCCGATCGTCGACTACCCCACCGACGTGTTCTCGAGGACGCTGGCGGTACACATCCTCGGCGGCTTCCTGGTTCTGAAGCACACGATCCCGCACGTCAACGACGGCGGCAGCATCATCATCACCTCGAGCGTCGTAGGCCTGATCGGAGCGCCGGGCGTGTCCGGATACATCTCGGCGAAGCACGGCCAGGTCGGGCTGATGCGGACCGCGGCCAAGGAGCTCGCCTCGCGCCGCATCCGCGTCAACACGATCCATCCGGGGCCGACCTCGACCCCATTCCAGGACGACATCGAGATGCGCGCGACCCGCTTGTCGCAGGAGGAAGCGGCCAAGGCGTTCGACGCGATGATCCCGCTCGGCCGCCACACGACCACCGACGAGATCGCGCAGGGCATGCTCTACCTGGCGAGTGACGACAGCGCGATGGTCACGTCGCACACGCTCTCGATCGACGGGGGCATGAGCGGCTGAGCGCCGCGCTCGCGACCCGGCCGCCTCTCCCCGATGAGGCCCGTCGGCCGCGTCGCGTCGGCGTGCTCGTACCGTGCCTGGCCGTCACATTCATGGGCGGCAGCCCCACGTAAGCGTCCAGCTGGACGCGGCGCATTTCAGGTCCGGGATACGTCCTGCCGATCCGGGCGGCGTGGGGACATCGGTGCCTCCTCCCGGATTCGCCGGGCCGCCGCAGGGCGAGCCGCAGTCGTTGCCGTCCGCGTCGCCCGCGCCGCCGTCGCCCTCGCGTGCGAGGCGCGGCCGTTCGAGGCTGATCGCGGTTTCGGCCGGCGCCGGCGTGCTCGCCGTGGTCGCCGTGCTTGCGTTCCTCCTGCTGGGCTCGGGCGGCAACGGCCTGGGTAGCCCGATCGCACAGGCGGCGACGCTGTCGTCGAGTACTGCCGGCTATCGCCTGCACATGGCGATGGAGATCACCTCCTCCGCGTTGGACTCCCCGATCACCGCCACCGGGACCGGCGTCGTCGATCTCCGCGACCACGCCACCGCGTTCTCGATCGTGATGAACCTCGGCGACCAGCCGCAGGTGATACAGCAGCTCGGCAGCTCGACGATGCGCGTGGACATGGTCCTCGAGGGAGCCATCGCGTACATGAAGCTGCCTTCGAACCTGACGGCCTCACTCCGAACGTCCGGCCGGCCGTGGATCAAGGCCGACCTCTCGAAGCTGTCGGGTGTCCCCGGCCTGTCCTCGCTCGCCGACAGCCCGACCACCAGCGACCCCGGCCAGGCCCTGCAGGAGCTGGAGTCGGTGTCCGGTGGCGTCGCGAACCTCGGCCCGCAGCGGGTGGATGGGGTCGAGACGACTCACTACCAGGCGGATCTCAGCCTCGACCGGCTCATCGGCTCGGTACCCTCGTCGGAACGCAGCGTGATGCGGCGGGTCATCTCGACCCTCCAACAGGCGATGCCGAACGGCGCAATACCGGTCGACGTGTGGGTCGACTCCCGGCACCTCGTCCGGCGAATCACCACCACTCTCGACATTTCCATCCCCTCCGGCCAGAACCTGCAGGAGACCGCCACGGTCGACCTCGGCGACTACGGGCCGCAGCCACGGCCGGCGACGCCGCCGTCCGACCAGGTGCTCGACGCTACTCGCCTCGCCGGCTAACGCCGGATCGTCAGGCCTACGCCGAGGATCGCGCCAGCCTGGCGTAGCAGCCTGCCCCCTTCGAGCAGCCCAGGCTGTCGGCGTCCGCGGATGGTCAACGCGGCCGTGAAGCACGGCTCGGCGCCGGACGGCGTGTCTGCCGCCTCGGTGACGGTGGCCAGGATCCGGCCCGCCGGCGCGGTCCGGAAGGTGAACGTGTCGACCGGGGCAGGCATGATCACGGGGCATGAGATCGCCACGCCGTTGAAGGCGACAAACGGGAGACCGTCGACGATTGCCGCGATCCTGCGCACCTCTGAGCGGTTCGTGATCACGAGCGGCGACTTGAGCGTGGGCGCCGGCGCCGGTCCGAACGGCGAGGGGGTCATCTTGACCTCGAGCACGTGCGCCCGTGCGGGCACCCGCTGTGCGGGTAGGCGCGGCGCGGTGTAGCGAACCGTCGCGTCGGCTCGCACCCCGGTGCTCCCGCTGGTGAGCTTGACCGCGGTCACCCCGAGGCTTCGCGGTCCGAGCGCCGCCCCGCCGACGGCCGGAAGCGAGTACGACACAAACTCTGTCGCGCCGGAGTATCCCGAAGCCATCTGGCGCGCTCCCGCGGGTGCGTGAGCTTCGATCGAAGCGACCACCGCGCTCGGCGAAGCGGTGGTCGTCCAGAACTGGTGCCGGTCGACGGCGGCAGCGAAGAACGAAAACACGTCCGGGTGGAGGAGCAGATGCGCGTCGCCCGCCGGCTCGGCCTGAACCTCGGCTGACCCGGCCGGCAGCACGAGTTCGCCGAGCAGCTCATCCGCGGCGGTTACGGCAGCCTGGCGGTTCGCGCGGCTGACCTGGGCCGGCGACGCGGCGCTCACCGCGGCCGCGCCCCCGACCCCCAGCGCCACCGCCGGCACAATCACGGCGACAAGCTTTCGCATGACACCGAGACTACGCGCCGGCGGTGATGGCGTCACACCCCTCAGGCTGCGGCCGCGACCCCGAAATAGTGCTCTGCTTCGAGGTCCGCGATCAGCCCGGGCTGCGTCGGGTCCCAGCCCATCCGCTCGCGGGTGAGCGCACTGGACGCGGGGACGTCGAGCGCGAAGAACGAACCAATCCATCCGAAGTGGTCGCTCGCGGCGCCGGGCTCGATCGATACGACCGGGAGATCGAGATGCCGGCCGATCACCCCGGCGATCTCTCGAGTCGGCACGCCCTCGTCCGCGACGGCATGGAGCACCGTGCCCGCCGGCGCCGACTCGAGGGCGAGCCGGTAGAGAAGGGCGGCGTCGAGCCG
>Ga0335076_10001200_pt1 | contig 24976 bp, 16 predicted proteins | sample Lox_Sample_25_FD_206717 | JGI IMG/M metagenome (GOLD analysis project Ga0335076, IMG submission 206717) | Soil microbial communities from Loxahatchee National Wildlife Refuge, Florida, United States - Lox_Sample_2.5 | ecosystem: Environmental > Terrestrial > Soil > Wetlands | place: USA... | reverse complement strand
TACCTGCTCAAACAGATACTTTGGTCAGTTCTGCCAACAAGTTACACGGCCCCTACAGGAAAATATGCATTCAGGAAAGTTGCTTGGTTGTGCCCTCCTCCTGCTGTTGGTTCCCACCTTGCTGCTCGCGCAAAGCTCAACTCCAGAGGCCTCGGCGAAGAGAGACTCCGCCAAGGAACAGCGCGAGGATGATCCCCTGGCGCGTGCCCGCTGGTTCATCCGTGGACGCATGTACAACGGCAAGGTCGGCGCCGAGCAGCGCGCCCGTGCTTACCAGCAGAAGCTGAACATGGCGCGCACCGCCCGCGTGAACGCCACTCGCACCGGCAGGACGAACGCAGCTAGCGGATTCGCCGACGCCTTCGGATTCTGGACTCCCATCGGCCCCGGACCAACGGCTACCGCCTCCGGCACCGACCCGGATCAGGATTACGGCCCGGTGGTTGGACGCGTAACCACGGTCGCTGTGGATCAGAACGACCCCACGGGGAACACGGTGTATATTGGCGGCGCCTCCGGCGGAGTGTGGAGGTCCACCAACGCCGCTGATCCTGCGCCTACGGTTCCTTGCAGCCCCACTCCGAGTTCTGGGGCAAAGTGCGCTCCCAATGTGAGCTGGCAGCCGCTGATTGACGACCAGGCCTCTCTCGCCGTCGGCGCGATCGCGCTCAAGCCAGACGACTCCAACGTGATTCTGGTCGGTACCGGTGAGGCCAACAATTCTGCCGACTCGTACTATGGCGTCGGCTTCTTGCGCTCGGCCGACGGCGGCAAGACCTGGACTACCATCTCAACCGCCAACATCAACGGCGTCAGCACCAACCTCCACGGTGAGGGCGTGACCCAGATCGCCTTCAGCACCGCCAACACCAACCTGGTGGTAGCCACGCTCGCTGCAACCGCCGACGGCCTTCAAGTGGGCGGCGAATTCGCCGGAGACAAGCTGCGCGGCATCTACTACTCCATCGACGCCGGCCAAACCTGGACACAAGCAACCGTCGAAGACGAGACTGGCGTCACCCCCGTATCGGGCTCCAACACCGCGGTTGTCTACAATCCGCAGCGCAACCAGTTCTATGCCGTCTATCGCTATCACGGCTACTACACCTCACAGGATGGGCAGCATTGGTATCGGCTGGGAACCGACTCCAATGCTCTGACCGCTGGTACAACGCAGCCTGGCGGCTCGCTGCTCGATATCGGCACCTGCACCTCATCGCCCTTCAACACGAGTTGTCCGCTCTACCGCGGCGCCATCGCGGTGGTGCCCGGCCGCGACGAGATGTACACCTTCTACGTGGACGTGAACGATACCCTGCAGGGCATGTTCCAGACACGGGACGGCGGCAAGACCTGGACCTCGATGAATACCAGCGGCATCCTGACCTGCGGCGACGGAAGCAGTGGCTCGTGCGGAACCACGCAGGGCAGCTACAACATGAGCTTCGCCGCCATTCCCAACGGCAGCGGAACTGACCTGTATGCCGGCGCAGTCAACGAGTACAAGTGCACCGTCAGCACTCCTTCGAATCCTGCCAGCTGTTCGTTCGCGAATCTCACGCACGTTTATGGCAATTGCAACACCGGCGTAACTGGCGACTTCGCCAACGTGCACCCTGACGAGCATGGAATCGATTTCTCCCTAAATCACCCCAACATCATTTACTTCGGCAACGACGGAGGCATTTACCGCACCCTGAACGGTTTCACCAACACCGCCCAGATCTGCACCAGCCCCGGTTACGTGCAGCTGACGAGCATTGAGTTCGATAACCTCAGCTTGAACATGGGCGCCATGCTGCAGTTCGTATCATTCTCGCAGGACCCGAACGACCCCAATCTGTTTCTTGGCGGCACACAGGACAACGGCTCTCCAGAAATTGACCTGACCAATCCAGGCACTTTCTGGCTCTCGGGAGGGATCGCCGACGGCGGCTTCAATGAGATTAACCCCGTTAACGGAAGCGACCGCTTCATTAGCTTGCCGAGTCCTCTCAGCATTCAGCGTTGCACTGTGTCCCCGGGCACCTCCTGTGACTACTGGAACGACTTCCCGGAGGTCGTCAACCCCAGTACGATCGGCGGCGACTCCTCGGCCTTCTACACCCCATTCATCCTCGACCCACAGGGCCCCAATAACCTCATCGTTGGCTCATGCCGCGTTTGGCGGGGCTCGCGTACGGGCGCGAACTTCGCCGCTCTCAGCAACAACTTCGACGTGGACATCATTGGTTCAGCCTCCTCGACCAAATGCGCTTCAACCGCGGGCAACCTGGTGAGTACCGTGGCGGCGGGCGGGCCTACGACCGCCAATGGCTCGAAGGTTATCTGGGCGGGAACGGAAGGAACGCCCACGGACAATGTCACCACTCCTCCCACGACTGGCAGCGGCGGGCGCGTGTTCGTGACCCTGAACGCGGACGGCGGCCCCACCACGTGGAAAGAAGTCACCATGGCCGGGGGCATCAATGTGAACCCCACGCACTACGACATCGGCGATATCGCCATTGATCGCGCCGACTCGAGCGGCCAAAGCGTCTATCTCGGGATTCTAGGTTTCTCCGGTGGCACTGGCGGGCACGTATTCCATACGACAAATGCCGGCAGCAGTTGGACCGACATCAGCGGCAACCTGCCCGACGCCCCGGTCAGTTCCATTGTCGTGGATCCCATCGCGACCAGCACCGTGTATGTGGGCACCGATGTAGGTGTCTTCACAACCTCCAACGTGTCGGCGGTGCCGGTGGTGTGGTCTGAGGTCGGGCCTGCGACAGGCGCCGGTTCCATGCCCAACGTGGTGGTCACCAAGCTGCGCGTCTTCAGTCACAGTGGGCTCGTTAAGCTGCGCGCCTCCACTTATGGGCGCGGGATATGGGAGTCAGTGTTGCCCAGCAGCACAGCCGGCACCTTCGTGGTCAGCATCAGCAATGCCAGCCAGAGCGGCTTCAGCGGAAACGCCGTTACCTTCAACGGCTCGATCAATACTTCGAATGGCTACAACCTGCCGATCACTTTGGCTTGCTCCGCTGGCAGCAGCCCAGCGCCCGCCTGCGTCTTCAATCCACCCTCACCGGTAACCCCTGGCGGTTCCTCGACGCCCATCTCGTTCACGGTGAACGCCGCTCCGGGCAGCTATCACTTCCTGCTCGTTGCCACAGGCTCTGACGGCCAGACGCAGAGCGTCCCCGTAGCCCTCGAGGTCGGCGACTTCACCCTCAGCGGCGCCAGCGGACCGCCGATCACGGTGACGGTTCCGCACGCCACCAGCACGGCTGCGATTCCGATTACTCTGACGCCCTCCGGCTCGCTCAGTTCTACCGTTTCGTTGTCGTGCGATTCCGCGGCCATTCCCGCCGGATTGAGCTGCGCCTTCACGCCCGCATCGGTTCCGCTCAGCAATAGTCCGCTTGTCTCGAATTTGATTATCACCAGCACCGGCAGCCAGCCGGCGGCGAATGTCTATAACTTCAACATACTGGCAAACACGCCCGGTCTGCCTTCTCCCAAGACGCTGGGCCTTCAAGTGACGGTCACCTCCAACAAAACATTCAGCCTGACTCCTGGCGCTTCTACAGCGGTGTTTGCGGGCAAGACTGCTCACATCCCCGTCACCGTGGACACGGTGGACGGCTACGCCGGGACGGTGAACCTGTCGTGCGGCGCCAACTGCACGCCAGCGCCGGCTTCGGTTAGCTCTTTCCCGACGCCCGTAGACGTCGCGATCGTGACGCAAGCGACCGATGGCGGCAACTTGTCGGTGACGCTGACAGGAACCGATTCAGTGAACGCGGCGATCACGCACATGGTGAGCTTGCCCTACACAGTCGAGAACTACACACTGGCAGGGGCCTCCTCGGCGAGTCTGACTCCAGGGAATTCCACGGGGCTGAATTTCACTCTGACGTCGCAGGGTGGGTACTCGGGCTCCGTTAGCGTGACTTGCGCATTCAACCCGCCGGTGACCGGCTTGTCGTGCAGTCCGACTCCGGCGTCGCCCTACAACGTCACCAGCGCAGTTCAGTTCGCTGGAACTGTCAGCGCGGCTGCGGGGACAGCGGGCGGTGGCCCGTTCCCGCTGAGCATCACTGCCACCGATAGCAATCTCGCTGCGCACACCGCCACCGCGCAGATCACCGTGCAGACTTTCTCTCTGGGCACCATTGGCAACGGGGCCAGCCAGACGGTGGCGGCGGGGGCGGCGGCCAACTACACGATTCCGGTCAACGCTGCCGGCGGACTGACGGGAACGGTGAGCTTCGCCTGTTCCGGGCTGCCGCAGCTTAGCGCGTGCAACTTCAGCCCCAATCCGCTGACTCTGAGCGCCTCCCAGAACGTTACTCTCACCATCACGACTACAGCGCCGGTGGCTCTGCTGTCGGTTCCGCCAAAGCCGGGCCGTCCGGCTTCCCCGCTCTTCGCGTTCTGGCTGGGAGGGCCGACCGTTCTTGGTGGAGTCTTGCTCGCCGGCCCGAGGGGAAAGACCGGCAGGCGGCGCAGCGCGCAGCTCACACTGCTGCTGATGCTCGCAGTCTTCTCCCTGTTGTTGCTACAGGCTTGCGGTGGTGGCGGGGGCGGCACCACCACCGGTCCGCCTCCTCCTAAGGCCGGCACGCCTTCAGGGACTTATCCGATCACGGTAACCGCAACCGGGCAGACGTCTGCGGGCACATTGATCCAAACGACGAACGTGACACTGGTGGTGCAGTAGAGGGCGGATCGAAAGCTGTTTAGGGCAGTGGGCCGACTTGGCGGGTGCTTGCGGAGATCGTCTCGCAGAGATCGGAAAAGCTGAGGCCTCGAAAATCGGGAGCGACTACGTCGGCGCCCGCCTCGCGGAGGGCGTGGGCGCGCCCATTACTGGCGATGCCCAAACACCACATGCCCGCGGACTTGGCCGCCTTGACTCCCGCCACCGCGTCTTCCACGACAAGCGTCTCCGCACGAGGGGCCCCCATCGCCTCGGCAGCCTTGTGGAATATGGCGGGGTCGGGTTTGCCGGCGGACACCTCGTCGCCAGTAACCACGGCTGCGAAGCGGTTTCTCAGGAGGGGCCTCTGCAGAAACAGGTGCACGCGGGAGTAGCTTCCGGAGCTAGCCACGGCCATGGGAACCTTAGCGTTTTCAACTTCCGCGAGAAAGCTCTCCACGCCAGCAATCATCTTTACCTGGCGGGCTTCTCCTCGGAAGAACTGCTCCTTCTGCTGCCCATAGGCAGCCAGTTGCTCCGAGCGGAGTGGCCCCAGGAAGTAGGTGAGAATTTCGTTTCGCTTGCGTCCATCGAGAACAAAATCAAGTTGCTGGTCGGAGACGGTCCTTCCAAGGGAAGCCAGAAACCTAACCCAAGCTTTCTTGTGGACCGGGTGACTGTCGATCAGCACCCCATCCATGTCAAAAATCACGCTCTTAATCATTCTTAAGCCCGGGCCAGACTGTCTGCGCGAAACGGTAGTTTTCCATGGTGCCGATGTCCATCAGGAACTCGTGAATGCGATAGCCCACCATGCGATCCACCAATCGCGGAAGTAAATGAAAGCCAAGATCAGCTTCCGGCAAGTTCGGTATCAGATCCAAAACTGCGGGACAAGCCAACATCACGCCGGTGAAGGCAAGCCGCGATGCCGGGATCGCCGGCTTCTCGACGAACTCACGAATTATACTGGCTTCATCGAGCTTAACGATGCCACAGCGCGTGGGATCGGGAACTTCGTACAGCCCCAGGGTAGCCAGTGGCTTGGCGGAACGATGGAGAGCCAACATAGCGGAGAGATCGGCATTGGTCAGGACATCGGCATACAAGATCCAGAAGCACTCCTCTCCCGCCACGAACTCCCGATTAGCGACCAGCGTCCCCGCGCTCCCCAGCAAGACGGTTTCTTCCGAGACCTGGACGCGAACGCCATGGCCATTCTCCCTCGCCAGATACGCACGGATCGCGTCCGGATGGGCGTGGATGTTGACCAGAACGTCGTCAATGGCGTGGGCCGCGCACAACTCAAGCCAGATGCGCAGCAAGGGAACCCCAGCGATTGGAAGGAGGCACTTCGGGGTATGGTCCGTCAGTGGTCGAAGGCGGGTGCCGTGGCCTGCCGCTAGAAGGAAGGCTTTCATGGCTGCGAGACGATCACCTTCATGAGGCGGCTGAGCGGATCGGCGCGAAAGTCCACCGCGTGCCGCCTAAATCGTCACCGTCAATAAAGGGATCATTGGCAATGACCTGGGCTCCATTGAAGTCGAAGTCAAACATCATTTCGCGAACCCCAAAGTCGCGCAACCCACGCCGCACATTTTCCTGGTACGGTTCCTCACAGTAGACGAGCAGGAACCCACCACCGCCGGCGCCGGTGATCTTCCCACCTAGCGCACCCGCTTTCCGCGCCACTTCGTACATTTGGTCAATCCGCTGGTTCGATATTTCTTCGGAAACCTGCCGTTTTGCCATCCAACCTTGATGCAGCAGGGCGCCGAATTGGCGAAGATTCCCGCCCTGAAGGGCGGTGCGCATGGAGTCGGCCAATCCGCGAATCTCGTGAAGCATCTCTACCGCTGTACCGTGCTCCTTCTTTGCGGATTGCTCCTGCTGTTTCAGAATGCGCCAGGAGTTGTGGGAAACTCCAGTAAAGAAGAGCATGAGATTCCTCTGCAACGCCCTCACCGTCTCCTCGTCCAGCAGAATCGGTTCCACCGTGGTGGACCCATCAGGATGAAACGCAATGTAATTGAGGCCCCCAAAAGCGGCCGCGTACTCGTCCTGCTTGCCGACCGGCTTGTTCAGTACATAACGCGTGATGTGAAAAGCCCGTTCTGCCAACTCATACTTCGACATCGGCAAACCGAGATACGAGGTCAGGGTCTTAAGTACATTGACGCACACACTGGCCGACGAACCCAAGCCGGTTCCGGGCGGGATCTCGGAAGCGAGAAACATGCTGACGGAGACAGCTCGTCCAACATCCTGAAGCACGGCGAGAGGAATATCCAGGTCGGTCCCCTGGCAATGCATCTTGGTGATATCCTCCCAGCTCTCGACCGCCCTGAGGTCAGCGGAAATTACCTGTACTTTTCCGTCGACTCGCGTCTGCAGAATCGTATAGAAGTGCTTGTTGATCGCGGCGCTTACCACCGCTCCGCCGTACCGCTCGAAATAGGCAGGTAAATCTGTCCCACCACCGCCAAAACTAATCCGCACAGGAGTGCGTACTATCAGCATAGCCGACCTCAGCAGGAATCTTAGTGACGGGTACTTCCGCGGGCGTGGTGGATGGAGGGGGCGCCGCGAGGTGGGCGGGCGAGAAAATACGAATCGCCAACGTCCAGCAGGTCTGCAGCACCAGCGACAGGTCCAGGAAAATCGAGCGATGGTAAATATATTGCAAGTCGAAACGCGCCTTCTCTTCCGAACTATGTTGATCGCGCAAACCGTGCACCTGCGCCAGGCCTGTTAGCCCGGGCTTGGCGCTCAGCCGCTGCCGTTGCCAGTCGGAGTAATGGCGCACGCGCTGCGGGCTCTCAGGACGTGGCCCGACCAGCGACATGCTACCGCCCAGCACATTGAATAGCTGCGGAAGCTCAGTCAGGCTCAACTGGGCGAGGACTCGTTCGAAGGGGTTGAGCAGCTCCAATCGGTTTCGGTCTACGTTCAGGCGATACAGTTTGAACGGCCGGCCATCGAGACCGCAACGAGTTTCCGAAGCAAAGGCTCGCCGCTTGCTGACCAGCAAAGCAAACGCCGCGGGGACCAAAAGCGGCAGTGCGACTACCGAGAATGCCGCACCGAGCACCAGATCCATCGCCCGTTTGAAAACTGCAGTCACGCTCGAAGTGCGCCCTTCGAGCAAGGACAGCATGGGTAATCCGTCCAGATCAACGAAGCGGGCGCGAGACACGTAAAGCTCATACCATTGAGGAACTACACTGATGGAGATGCCGCCTTCCCGGCAGAGCGCTACCAACTTCTTCAGCTCCGCTGCCGAAGCGTCCGGTAGTGCAATCAGCAGCTCGTCCACATTGCGGGATCGCAAAACATCCAGGACGCCCATGGTCGGCACGGAAACAGCCTCGTCAGCGGGCGCGCCCGAGGTGGGCCCGGGCCGGTCGCCATCCCCGGGGAAGAGGAAGCCTACCACTTCGCACATGAGTTCGGGATGGCGCTCAATTTTTCTGGCGAACTCTCGCGCCACGTGGCCATTTCCCAGGATCGCAATCCGACGAGTTGCCCCCCGCCGTGAACTCGAACGCAACAGCAGCGCCATGGCGCAGCGATTAAGCACGAAACCTGCCAGACGGGAATAGAAAAAATGCCCGGCAAATGCGAACACCATCAACAGCAGCCCCCATAGCCCCACCCCCAGGGAGAGCTGTGAAGACATGGTGGGGAAATGCCATCCACCGCGGAAGCCATCCAGTTCCATTCGAAAGTAGAGGAGGATCCAGATTCCCCACGCCGCAGCCAGGGCCGGGAGCCATTGCAATGCCATCGAACGGGAAAGAAGCATTCCCCACGTCTGGCTTGGGTGAAGATAGCTGGCCAGTCCCAAAGCGGCGATCATGGAGATGAGATCAAGGAACAGAATCCCGTACGTGATGCCGCGCTTCATCTTCATTTAAGACGACCCTCTGGCGTGATGGAACAGGTTGCCACCATCCGGACCCAGACTCACCGAATTGTAAGACATTCAGAGGCTCGCATGGAGATCGACGTTGCTTTGTTCCGGAAGTGAAACAAAAGAACTAAAAACGCATAGCATGCGATCAGACGGGAATACTGCCTGCGACGGCTCCGGCAACCTTGGTACCGCAAGCGATATGATTGCGGAGCAAAAGAAAAATGGAATGACTGACTACGACGTGAGCATCTTCTATGTGCTGCATGTTGTCGGAAGGGACAATTAAACATAGATCGCAAAGGGACTTCATTTTGCCCCCCTGAAACCCAGTAAGGCCGATATTTGTGCCGCCCAAATCACGCGACAGAGCGAGTGCGTTCAATACGTTGGGAGAATTCCCGCTGCCACTGATGGCGAAGCTGACATCGCCGGGGACGATGAAGTTCCTCAATTGTTCGGCAAAAATGTCCTCATAGTGCGAGTCGTTAGCCCAAGCCGTCATCAGCGGAATATTATCGGTCAACGATAGAACTCGAAATCTCCGGTTTCCGTTGACGGCGGTGCCTTTCCCGAGATCGCAGGCGGCGTGGGATGCCAAGGCCGCGCTGCCTCCGTTCCCGAAAAGGTACAGCGAGCTTCCCCGATCGTATGCGGCAATCAGTTCAGCATTGATCGCTTCAATGGTGGTAGTTGAAAGGTGTTGCAGTACGCTGATGAGGGAAGAGATATAGCAAGACGATGAGAACGGAGGCGTTGACAAAACCGACGTTGCAAGCGTGCTGGGGGAAGCGCACGTTCCGTCCATTCGGTCACTCCAAAAACTATACCCGTCCTACAACGGGAGTGGCGAGTATATCCAAGAAGAGGGTTTGGCCGCAAACGAGTGACGCCCAGCGCCGTGGTACCGAGGTGCGAGCCAGGCAGTGTCCGGTCGTCCAAGGCCAAGAGAGCACTGAACGTCCAGCCAGGCGTTGATGGCGCGATAGGGTGTATTAAGAGTGCCTAAGCAAAAACCGTTCAACGTTGGGTTGTTCAGACGGACAGGGTCTCGTAAGTTAGTGAACCGCTAGGACGACACCAGCTTTGCGCATAGCGCCATAAGCATCGGTAATTTTTTCGGGAATTCCGCCAATGCTGTCGACCCAACTGAGAAAGTCGTTGAAAATGTCATCGAGACTGCGCCGCGGTTTCCATCCCATTTTTGTCAGTTTCTCCACACTAGAGACACTATGGCGGTTGTCGCCGCGCCTGTATTCGCCGACGATCCTGTATCCGGCGTTGCCCGCCACCCGCCGGCAAACCGCCTTGGCATAATCCAGGACTGTCGTCCGCAGTCCACTGCCCACGTTGAATGCTTGAAAATCCGCCTCGGGTTTGTGCAAGACCAGCAGATTGGCGTCCACCACATCTTGAACGTGAACGAAGTCGCGGGTTTGATACCCGTCCTCGTAGACGGTGAGGGGCTCGCCCTTCATAGCAGCGCTGAAAAAAATTCGGCAGATGCCGGAGTAGTGATTGAAGAGAGACTGTCGCGCACCCTGGGTAATTGAGTAACGCAAGGCTACAGTCGGAATGCCGTTCAACCAACCAATCCCGAGCGCTGCTTTTTCCTGAGCAAACTTCGAAACCGCATACTGGTTGTATGGATTCGTAAACTGTTCCACCAGGAGTTGTGGGGAAGCGGGCCGGGAGCATCTTGGGCACGACACTTCCCACTCCGCACGCTGCAGCTGTTCAGCGCTCCGGGGGACCGGTAGAAACGATCCATGTTCGGAACAGGAGTACTGGCCCTCTCCATAGACCGCCTGTGACGAAGCCAATATAACCTTGCGGACGTTCAATCTGTGGGCAAGGATCAACTCATACAGCAACGCGGTACCCACGGCATTCACCTGGAGAAACCGCGAGAAATCCGGCATGTAGTCCTGGTAAGCGGCCTGGTGGAAAACGATCTCCACGTTTTCTAGGGCCCGGAGCAGAATGGCCGGGTCGGTAATGCTGCCGCGAACAAAGTCGACATCGGCGAGCCATTCGGGGCGTCCGTCGGGATGAACCCGCGACTCCAAACTGTCGAGAACCCGGACCTCATGCCCTTCCCGCAGCAGCCTATCAACCAAATGGCCGCCGATGAATCCTGCGCCGCCCGTCACCAAGACCTTCATCCCCTAAAATTCTCCTTCTTCATGAAACAGCGGCCGCCAACACTGCGGACGGAGTCCGGCCGGCGAGTGCCACATCATATTATGAAAGCGACGTTTTCCGCTGGTGAATGCCATGTTGTCCGCCCCTCATCGCGAAGCTGTCAAATTCTCCTCAAGCAGGACAGGCCGGGAGTTGCCGGCAATGGACCGCAAAGCGGACTCCAGCACGCGGACTACGGTCAGACCGACCCGTCCGTCGGTACGGGGAGTGCGTCCCTCCTTCACGCAGTCCAGGAAATGCCTGCACTCCAGATTCAAAGGCTCGCCGGAAGGCAACTCGGGAAATTCGACTCGTCCCGGCTTGTACGCAAGCTCTTTCTTCTCGTTGTCTTTCAGGTTGACCCGGGTGTCTATCCCACGATCGACAAATCGCAGCTTGCCGTTCGGCGCCATGTCATCAAAGCATAACGAGCCATTGGAACCGAATACAGAGAAGCGGCGAACTTTGTCCGGCGACATCCAGCTCACATGATGTTGAGAAAAGAAACCGCTGGGGAACTGCACGCGTATGAAAGCTACATCGCGAAGCGTAGGATGCAGCACGCGACTTCCGTAAGCCACTACTTCGGCTGGTTGTTCACCCGTCAAATAAAGCAGGATGGCAATGTCGTGCACGGCCAGGTCCCAAATCACATCGACCTCGGAGGCAGGTGGTCCGAGGTTGATGCGGCCGGATTCGGCATAGCACAGCCGGCCAATCTCCCCGCGATCTGCCATTTCCTTCAAGGTCGTGATCGCGGGGTGGTAGGCAAATAAATGCCCGACAGCCAGCGTACGGTTTTTCTTCTCGGCCAGAGCAACCAGGCGGGAGGCTTCCTCGGCACTACCGGCAAGGGGCTTTTCCACGAACACGTGTTTCCCGGCCTCAATCGCAGCCGTCGCAATCGACTCGTGCGTCGAAACCGGAGTTACAACAAAAACTGCTTGGATGTTCGCATCCGAGACCACATCATCAAGACTGGCAACGGTACGGACATGCGGAAATTTCTCCTCAATATAGCTGCGCCGCCCGCTGCTCTTGTCGCAGACAGCCACTAAGCGGCAATCTGGAATGCTAAGAAGATTGCGTACCAGGTTCGGTCCCCAGTAGCCCGCTCCGATCACTGCTACGTTAATAGGATTCACATTGCCCCTTTGGCGCTAAGTACCGCTCCCACGGTCTTCCAGATCAGGTACCAATCGAAAGAACCGGACTGGGTATATGTATAAAACACGTCCATCGCCGCGGCTTCCTCAAACTTGGCGACGCCGCGGCCAAATACCTGCCACACGCCAGTCAACCCGGGAAGAACGTCGAAGCGCCGTTCCCGCCAGCCATTGAAGTGCTCCGCTTCGTAGGGCAGGCAGGGACGGGGGCCGACCAACGACATCTGCCCGCACAGAACATGCCAGAGCTGAGGAAGTTCGTCGATACTGTATCGGCGGATGATCCGCCCAACCGCGGTCACTTGCGCGCGGTTAATGACCTTGGTAGGCATTGCCGCAACAGTCGTACGCTGATTGCCCTCCGCATAATCGCGGAAGCGCTCTACCCGGCCTTGCACTTCCTCTTCACTCTGCGCCTGTACCCGCATGGACCGGAACTTCAACCACCGAAATTGTTGCCGATGCAACCCGACAACGACCGTGGAGTAGAAGACCGGACCCGGCGAGGTCAATTTCACCAGAGCCGCAATCAGAACGAGGAGAGGACTGAGCAGCAGCAGCGTCACCAAGCTGAGACTTACATCGCGCAGGCATACCATGGCTCGTCGCAGGCGCTGGTTGCCGGTCCCAGAGGACAGCACCAACCATCGACCCCCATTTGCCGCTTTGCCGCAAGCTTCGGTAACTCGATGGAGCAGACAAGACGATATCCAGGCTTGATCGCCACCCGCAAGCGACTCAGCCACCTTCTTCCAAAGCGTTCCGCCTTCGTCTTCCTGAATGAATACTCTGGCGTGCAAATTACGCGAAAACGTCATCGCCCTCTTCCATGACTCTAGAGACAACCGGCCCGTGCTTATCAAAGAGCCTGGAACAAGAACACGACGCCCGGCCATCGGCATCAACTGCAAATGGCAGGCGCTCGCCACACTCACAACCAAAACCGATGAGTCGACCTGGATTACCGTAGACCAGACCGTAGTCTGGCACCGGACGAGTCACGACACTCCCCGCCCCCACGATCGCGAAGCGTCCTATCGTGACAGGGGCGACCAGCGTCGCGTTGGCTCCAAGACTCGCACCGCGTCTGACCAGGGTCAACGCGGGGCTGGAGTGAAATACTTTGGCGCGTGGCACATGGTCATTGGTGAAGACGACATTCGGGCCCACAAATACCCGGTCCTCGAGGGTGACGCCAGACCAGACCGAAACTCCATTCTTAATTACAACTTCATCCCCAATCCTGACCGCGTTCTCGATGAAACAATGATCGCCGATGTTGCAGTTGGTCCCTATCACCGCGCCTTGCAGAACATGGGCAAAAGCCCAAATCCGAGTTCCTGCGCCGACCTGCTGCGACTCTACCAAAGCAGTGGGATGGCTGAAGAATGGATTCACTGCCCGCACTCCTCGGCGAAGCGCATAATTTCCTGCGCCATGAACGGAGCCAGACTCCGACCCGTGGGTACGCCACTGTGAGGCATTGGCCGTTTGGCAAAGCGGATTGCCTCGATATCCGATGCTTCGCGGATCATGTGCAACTGACCACGGGAGGTCAGGTACTCGTCGGCTGCACCCAGGCGTCCGGCGAAAATACTATAGACGTTCAGGCCAAGCAGTGCCGCCTCGCGCGTCATCGTGCCGCCACCGCTGAACACCAGGTCCGAAAGCCACATTAAACTTAGACCGTCGACGGGACGCGAGAAGACTTGGAACTTAGGCGGCGAAAGACCATGCGCCCGGCGGAGCCAGGTTTCTTGTTCGCTGGTGCGAGCAGCTACAAACACCTGCACACCGGGCTCTCGCTTGAGCCGTTGAATCAGGGCGTTTAGCAAAACTTCGCTTGTAGCATCGTGATAGTGGGCCCAGGTCGCTGGTGGCCTTAACGTAACAACGACTTTGTCCCTATCCATGCACAGTTGCCCAGCAAGACCCGGGTCGGGCTTGAGATCGTAAACGTAGACCTCCTCTTTAAGACCTGGGTAGCGAACCAGTTTGCTTGGTTTCAAGCCCTGAGCCTGCAGTCTTTCCGAGGGTATTACCTCTGGCACCAGAACGCGATCTGAGAAAAGGTTGAAGAGACCTGATGACACAAACTCGTAATCGTACATGGTCATGATAGGACGCTTCAATGACCAGGCCGCCAGCACGCATCCCCTTGAGCCGTGGCTCACGGCCGCCGTAATCTCTTGCTTGGCCATGAGCCTCCGTAGTTCCCACGCCCGGCAGAGGGTGCTGGTTACTCGTGCTACAAATGACGTGCTCTTGGCATGCCGTCCCACGACCGTGAACTTCAGTCCATGTTGCTCTGCTAGACCGCAGGTTTGGGAAAACTCCCGAACCGTGAGGAATACATCCAGGCCCTGACGCTGCAGTTCTCGAATGATCGGAGCAAAAAAAAGGACGTGGGGTGAGTTGTCGAGATCGATCCAGAGTCTCATTCGCGGTTGGGGATTAGGCAGGAACCTCGCGCAACAAGCGTGTCAATGCGTGAAACATCCAGGCCTGACCCCACCGCATATAGGGCGTACGGTTGATCCACAGCCGGTGGCGTTGGAAATAGAAGGAGCCATCCGGCGAGAGCATGCTTGCCATCGTCCAGTTGGCTATCTTGCGAGCCATAGCGAGCGCACCGACATCCCGCCCGCGGAAGGCGCAAAAGGTCACGATGGCGTGCGCGCACGCGTGAATGTCGATGGGATACACGCTGCTGGCGAAATACTTGGGTGTGCCATCCTCTAAGAAGAATGCCAGCCGGTAAAACGCATAGCCTTTCTCAATTGCCTCGTCTACCGAGGCATCACCAGAATAATTGCGGTATTCGAGCAGCGCACAAAGGTTGTACCCCGTGTGGAATGAGTCTATCCAGTGGTGACGTCTGTCAGTTCCGTAGAACCATGAGCCGTCCGGTCGCTGCATGCTGGTTAAGTAGCGCATGGCACGTTGCGCTAGTTCAAGGTATTGGGGGTCGCCACCACGCGAAGCCGCACGAGACAACAATCCCGCTACCAACGCGCTGCTGTTGAAGATCAGAAGCCTGTCCTGGGGCGTATAACTAAAGCAGAGCGCGTCAGAAGTGTCCGCTGAGCGGTTCAGCCGGTTTGTCAACGCCCGAGCCGCGGACAGGCCCATCCGCAGCGCTTCCCCGTCGCCGGTAATCTCGGCGAGGTCGAGCAGCGCTTCGGCACAAAAGCATGTGGCAACCGCATTCATGGCGAATGCGGGGAGCTTTGCGCCGCGTAGTGAGACGTAATCCCAGTCGTATCCCCAGCAATAATCTTGCTCGTTGGGGCTGCGCAGCGCGACCAGATATCGCTTGAGAGCCGCGAACTGACTGGCGCAATCCTCGCCCTCCCTTTGCAGGTCGCAATAGCCTGCAAGCAGCAGACCGAGCGCCTTGGGGTTCCGACTAGGCGGAACCTGTAGCCACTGTCGTACTCGCTGGCCGCCGAGTCGTTTTCCAAACTGGATCCAGCAGTAGCTGAGAGGAGGCTCGCGCAACCACCTGCGCTGGAGAAAGGGCGAGTTCAGCAGGTCGAAAGGTTCGTGCCCGGCAAAATCCCGAGCTTCGATCCAAGACCGCAAGCGCGAGCAGACAGGAAAGATCAGCTGGTCTGGGACAAGTCGAGTTCTCGCCGGTACCGAGTTTGTCAGAGCCGATGTCACAGAGTCCCCGGCGTCGAACCATACTCGGCGGCTAGGTCATCCCACCCCACGCGTACGGGCTCGGCAGCACTGGCCGCTGCTGGGAGCCTTAGGGTCGCCAGGGCAGCCAGGAAAAGCTGGCCATCTGGTATTGGCGGCGGACACTTCCCCGCCACATAGTCGCAAAACGCTGTCACGCACTCCTCGTGCCCTTTGCCGGACGTCTTGAGCGAGCTTGCCTTGTCTCCGCTACCCAGAGTGACTCTTGTGAAATCCTCGATTAGTGCGAACTTTGCCCCGGCGAATATCTCGATCCGCTCCTTGCCCAGCAGAGTGCTGCCCTGGGCCACATGCACAATAGATCCGACGGAACCATCCGAAAGCTGAATAGAGGCACTCATCTCTTCCGAAGCGCCGGGTTTGTTCACCATAAACACGTAGGTCGGTACCGCACCGGAGAGATAGCAGAGCAGGTCCACGAAGTGGCAGCATTCTCCCAAAACACGACCGCCGCCATCGATGGGATCATTGACCCAATGGGATGACGGGAGAACGGAATTATTAATCCGGTATTGGATCATCATCGGTCCGGCGTCGGCCAGGTGTTCCCGAGCCCGTGCCGCGGCCTCTGAGAACCGCCGGTTATAGCCTACGACCAACTTGCCCCGGCTTTTCCGATATGACTGGTAAACAGCCCTGAGATCGTCCAGTGACAGAGCAAGCGGTTTCTCCACGAACACACTCTTGCCGGCGTCAAGCCCTCTGCAAATCAGTTCTGCGTGCGAGCCGTGGCGAGTCGCAATAACCACCGCAGAAACGGCAGGAGAATCTATAGCGGCCTGTGGGTCGCACGCAGAATCTGCGAAACCCCACTTCTTTTCCAGAAAGCTCGCGTGGTGCCCCCGCCGCGTGACGACCACTTGCAAGGAAGTCGCATGCCGTTTGAGGTAGGGCAGACGGTGCGTCTGTGCAAAATTCCCGGCGCCGATCAGACCGATATGTGCCTCCGCGTCCGACTGGGGCCGCAGATTCTGGCAGGTCGGTGGCTCTGAAACACTCTTTTCTTCAGGATATTGAAAGACAATCGCGATGACTGTTTCCTTCCCCTCTTTCAATAGTCTGTAAGCGTCCGCTGCCTCCGCGAGCGGCCTGCGGTGAGTAATCAAACGGTTGACATCGACCTGCCCGGCCGAAACCATTTCCAGAAATGCCGCCATGTTCCGCTTTTCGGTCCAACGGACATAGCCGTAGGGATAGTCGATTCCGTGTCTCTCATAAACCTCATCGTAGCGCCCTGGTCCATAGGAGCGCGAAAGCCGCAACTCGAGCTCCTTTTCGTAGAAACTGGACCTGGGCAGGTCAATGGGAAAGGCCCCAAGAACAACCACACGTCCCTTGTCGCGTGCAATCTCTCCCGCCAAGACGACAGGCTCATTGCTGGATGTCTGGGCAGTCAGGAGGACGCAATCCACGCCGCGGCCAGCGGTAGCTGCCATGACCTCTCGCGCGACGTCTGCATGCCTTGCATCCCAGGCTTTGGCCACTCCAAGCCTCTCAGCCATCCCGAGCTTGGATCGATCGAGGTCGACTCCATAAACCATGCACCCTGACGCTTTCAGAATCTGAGCCACCAAGAGTCCTACCAGGCCCAGTCCGATAACGCATACGCTCTCGCCAATCCTGGCATCGGCCTGGCGTACCCCCTGCAATGCAATCGCGCCGACCGTCGTGAACGCAGCCTGTTCAAGCGTAACTTCATCGGGGACTCGGCAACAAAGATTGATGGGAACAAAGACTCTCTCAGCATGATTAGCATAGGTTCCGGCGCAGGCAACGCGGTCACCCACATGCAGTTCCGTAACATCGTCAGCCACCTGTTCCACGATCCCAGCCGAGGAATACCCGAGCCCTTCCGGTGTTTCCAACCTGTCGGTAACCTTCCGAAAGGTCGACGCCAAACCCTCCCGGCGCGCTGTGCTCAGTACCTGACGTACCAAGTCGGGACGGTTACGCGCCTTTTGCAGCAGGCTCTTCGCACCAAACTGAACCTTTGACCTTTCCGTCCCCACGCTGACGAGGGAATTGCATGTCCGCACTAGCATCCCACCTGGTTCCAGGACGGGTGGGGGCGTCATTTCCACACCGACCTCGCCTGACCGCGGATCAAGCAGCACTTGCCGAATCCAGCCGACCCGACCAACGGTTCCTTGGGGAGCGTATGCCATGTCGATTCAGACGACCTCAGACCTGTGACCTGCCTGCAGCGCGGGCTGGCAAGACTGCAGATCAGTTCTGCTCGATATTCCGTCGAGGAATGTCTGCAGCCAAATCTCGAACGTCAACAAAGCCCAAATTTTATAGGTGTTGTCGCGTACTCCGTTCTTGTGGTCGTCAACCAGCCGCTGAACCGCACTGACATCAAAATATCCACGTTTCCCGATGGTTTCAGCGGAGAGTGAATCGCTCAGCAACTCCTGCAGGTCGTAACGGAGCCACTTTCGAATCGGCGCGCCGAACCCAGCTTTTCGCCTCCGGATGACCGACTCCGGCAGCGTTCCCTCCATGGCCTTTTTCAGGATGTACTTTGACCGCAGCCCATTCAATTTGAGCCTGGACGGCACACCCGCCAGGAAATCACATAACTCCGTGTCGAGGAACGGAACACGGACCTCCACCGATGCGGCAGAACTCAACTTGTCGCAATAAGCCAGGTTCAGATCCGGGAGAAATGTCTTGGCGTCGACATATAGCATTTGATGAATGAAATCCTCGCCTGCAACTTTGCTGAAATGACGGAAGTATGGCTCGCCGACAACACTGACTCCGAGCCGTTCCCTCATTTGCGGTGCGAAGAGCTGCTCAAGCTCGGCTTCACGAAAATACGATCTGCTTTTCACATAACGCATCTCGGGAGGGAGATCGGCGCTCTCGAGGAGTCTGTCGGCATAACGAAATGCGGCCAGCGCCAACCCCGGGTGAAGCCCGGGTATTCGATCTTTCAGGACAGGAAGCACGCCAAGGGTCTTTCGGATCACGCGACGAAGCGGCGCAGGCAGGACGCGCAGGCGCTCTGCAAGTCGATGGCCGAGATGAACGCGGTAGCCAGCGAAGATCTCGTCGGCACCTTGCCCGCTAAGAAGCACCTTCAACGATGGGCGAGCCGCTTCACAAATGAGGAGAGTGCTGATAGCAGCAGGATCGGCAACGGGTTGATCCAGATGCCAAACGACTTTGGGCAGCAGATCGACAATTTCCGGTTCCACGACGATTTCGTGATACTCCGCGCCAAAGTGTTGCGCTACAAGGCGGGCATATTTGGGATCATCCGCCGACTGCTCTAGCTGGGCATCCTCATCGCGATACGCGATGGTGTATGCCTTCATTTGCCCTGAGGTCTGAGACGCCAGCGCCAGCACGGTGCTGGAGTCAATTCCACCGCTCAAAAACACACCCAATGGCACATCGCTGCGCAGGTGTCGTTTGACGCTGTCCCTCAAAATCCGCTGCAGATCCCGAACCAGATCGCCTTCGCTTTGTGTCCCTCCCGTGCGAAACTCCATCTCCCAGAAAGCCTGCTCGGAGAACCGACCTGCCTCCCAAGTAAGGTAGTGTCCAGGCTGAAGCTGTCGGATACCGTTGAACAACGTCTCCGGTCCGGGCACCCATAAGAAGGTCAGAAAACGCTGCAACGCTTGGGGATTTAGTTCTCGGCGGACCTCATCGTGCAAGAGGATCGACTTGATCTCAGAGGCGAAAAGCAGTCGCTCTCCCAGAGGGAGGTAGTAAAGCGGCTTGATTCCAAACCGATCACGCGCCAAAAGCAGCTTCGGACGTGCGCCTCCCTTCTGCCCCAGATCGAGAAGGGCGAGGGCAAACATCCCGTTCAGCCGTGGAAGCAGGTCGACGCCCCACTGCTCGTAACCATGGATCAGAACTTCGGTGTCGGAGCGCGACCGGAACTTATGGCCGAGACCCTCTAGGACCTCTCTTAACTCAATATAGTTATAGATTTCGCCGTTGTAGGTAATCCAAATGGTCTCATCCTCGCTGGCCATCGGCATATGTCCAGCCGGTGAAAGATCGATAATGCTTAGCCGCCGGTTCCCCAGACCTACGCGAGCGCGCTCGCTGATGAAGATTCCTGAATCATCGGGACCGCGATGCGCAACAAGATCGGTCATGTTGTGGAGCAGCGCCTCATCGATGAACCCTGCGGTGCCGCAGATCCCGCACATCAGTGGCTCTCTCTAGCCAGAAATGCTGCACTCTTGGTTGCCGGATTCGGAGGCGTGTTGGGGAACGTACCCAAACCGCCTCTTGTTTGCGTTGAGGCTGTCACGGTGGTTGCCCTGTCAAGCTGTGCGGGCTTCTGCCCCCTAGCCACCGCCAGATAACTTGTTTCCACTTCCACGTTCTGTAGCCCGGCATCCTCAAACCATTCTCGCAAAGTCGCAGCTGTGCGAGGCCGGTCGAATGCCGGCGAAAGCATGTCGAACGTGTCGAGTAGAGCCCAATCTCGCAGCTGCCTCTCGTTCAACGGCAACCTGCCCTCGTAATTCGAGACCGGAATCAGATATCGCAATCTATCCCCGATGACCGGCACCCGCGCCACCAGACGGCTGATGGGCAGTAGAATCGGCACAAGCGCCTCCGTCAGACGAAACAGGGATCGTGGAGAAAGCCGCCGCGTGATCGGGCGCAGCCAGTACTTGGGCATAAACAGGCACTTCCAACTTAGCCGGTAAATGTCGACCGCGAGGGATCCGCCCGGCTTCACGTACTGAGGCAGTCCGGCAAAGGAGATGTGCGGGTCGGGAGTATGCTGCAACACTCCAAGCGAATACAAATAATCGAAGCTCTCCCTGGCGAACGGCAGACACCGAAGGTCGCCCTGCACGATGTGGAAATTGGGTCGACTGCGCAGATTTTCGTAGCAGGCCTCCACCGCAGAAGAGTAATCAACGGCCACCACGGTCGCACCACAGTCTAAGGCAACCTCCGCAAACCGCCCAGATCCGCAGCCCGCGTCGAGCACGAGCGAACCCTTGAGTTCTTGCGGGTTCCAACCTGACTCGGCCAAGAACCTAGCTCGGGAGATTGGCAATCCTGTGTGGCTGTCCAGTTGAGTCTGCCGAAATCGATTCCATTGGAAGCCGAAATTCCCGCTATAGTTCGCGGCCGGGACAAAGCGCGGGATGTGATTCTCGATCGGAAAGTCCGCCCGGCACGCGGAACAGCTGAGAAGGCCGCAGCTTATGTCGTCCTTTTCAGTCTTAGAGATATTCACCGGTGTTAGTTCGCCACCGCAGCTGGGGCACCGTAGCCAAGAAAGAAGTTCTTGTTTCATCGAATGAAAGTGCTAAAAAAGTTGGTAGCTCTTTGGGTTGAGTGTACCGGAAAAAACGACGGTAAGCCCGACACTCACATCGTCACCCTTCGACCAGACGCCCATAAATCTCCAGGAATTCCTTGGTGACGTGCTCGGCGGTGAACTTTTCGGACATCATCCGCCGGTTTGCCTGAGACATCCTCTCCCGTAATGTCTTGTCCTTGCACAAACGAATGATGCTCTTGGCAATTCCTTCCACGTCTCCAGGTTGGCAGTATAGAGCGTGCTGCCCTTCTGTCAGGTAAGACCTGGAAAATCGTGTCGGGGTCGAGACAACCGGCAGTCCGGCGGCCATCGATTCCGCGATCACCATCGGCATACCCTCAGGAAACAGTGTTGGCAATGCCAACATCCAAGCGCTGCTGAAGACAGCGTCACGGTCGGAGGTATGCTTCAGTAACTTGATCGAAGGGCACTGCATGGCGGAGACCTCGCGCTCAAAGGTGGTTGCGTCTTCCCCGTCGCCAATGAAAAGAAACTCCGCCGCGGCCACCTCTTTCAAGACCAGTGGAACCGCATGCAGAAGATCAAATAGCCCTTTGCGGCGAATAAACCGCGATAAGAACAGTATTTGAGGGCGATTTGCCTCGCATCGAGGAACCTTGAAGAAATCAGCATCCACGATATTCTTGACTACCCAAACCTTGCCGCGTACGCAGGGAAATGCGGCCTCGAATTCGCCTTTCTCAATGGAAGAGAGGACACCGAAACCGTCGCCTCGCCGCAGAACGATTTTGCGCGCAAGCTCAAGAAGCCCAGGCCCCGTTGAGAATGCCTCCGGCATGCTGCCATGAATCTTAATGAAAATGGGAATTCGCTGGTGATTCGCCATCAATACCAACAACGCATCACGAAAAATCGCGAGACGGTCGAAGGCGGAATTGTGATGAATCAAATCGGGCCGCAGGGCGCGGCAAGCGGAGCGCACGCGTATCAAGTCCACCGCACGCCCGAATACTTTCTCAGGCAGGTTCTCGGTATCCGACTTGCGACCGTACTGATATAGATGAACCTCAACGAACCTTCGCAGTTCGGACTCGAGCAATGGAAGATGGGTTGGCGGGCCGCCGCGCAGTCTCTGATCAGGCGTGTCAAACAGGATCCGGAGTGACCCTGAAGGAAGCTCGACCCTCTCATGCCTCAACTCCGACAGGCTGTGTGGCGCGCTCATGACAGGTGTTCGGCAAGCATGCACAAGCACCAGACTGCCTGCGACGCATCTCGATTGCCCATCTTGTGCTCCGTCAGGATACCCCGGAGGGCCTGCTTCGACAGCAGCCCGCTGTCAGCCGCGCGAAAGGCCCTGGCTTCCAGGCCATCAACGCTTCCCCGTTGCACCCATTCGCAGAGGGGTACGGCAAATCCGCGTTTCGACGCGCTGAGTAGCTCTGGCGGAAGCCGTCTGGCGACGGTTTTGCGTAGCACCGTTTTGCGCTGAAAGTACTTGAGCTTGAGGGCCATGCTCACATTGGCCATCAGCTCAATAATGCGATGGTCCAGAAAAGGGGTCCGCGTCTCAAGAGCATGCGCCATGGAAGCGCGGTCGAGTTTGCACAACATATCGTCAGGCAGCGCGACCTTAGTCAACCAGTAGTTCAGCTTCGTAAAGTTATCACGATCTCTCACCGGTCGAATGGCTTCCAAAATGTAATCGCGTGCCGGCCGGGCCGCTCGAGATTGGATCAACTTGTAACGCTCGCTCCGGCTGAATCCGCTCTGTTTGCTCTCGAGGCGGTCCTCGAAATCCATGGCGCTGCTATGAACCACACGTTCCAGTCTCAGCAGCTTCCGTTTTGAACCGCCGCGCGCCACGCGGCTCGCTGCAGTCGCGCAGGCAGGCAGCATCCGCTTTCCAACCCTCGACGGCAGCCGGTCGATTAGGGTTGCGATCTTCTCTCCCACGTGGATGGTGTAGCCACACAAGACCTCGTCCCCGCCATCTCCTGTAAGAACCATCTTCACCCGCTTGCTGGCAATTTGTGAAACCAGGTAGCTGGGTAATGCCGAAGAGTCCCCAAACGGCTCGTCATAATGCAAGGCTAGCTTTGGCAGTAACTGGTCGGCGTCGATGGGGTTCACGAGCAACTCGGAATGCTTGGTGTGAAACTTATTGGCGACCAAACGAGCGAGGTGGCGCTCGTCAAAGGCCGGATTGTCGAATCCGATCGTGCAGGTTTGCACTGGTGAGCTCGAGATCCCGCTCATGACGGCAACAACGCTGCTCGAATCCAGTCCGCCACTGAGGAATGCGCCGAAGGGGACGTCGCTGCGCATCCGCAATGCAACTGAACTCTCAAACAAACTCTCGAACTCCTCCAGAATGCGGCTTTCATCCGTGCGCGCCTCTTGGGAAGGTGCGATCTTCAGCTCCCAGTAGGCGCTCTCCTGCACGGTTCCGGCTCGTACCACAAGAGAATGTCCAGGCCGCAGCTTGCGAATGCCTTTAAAGAAGGTCTGCGCTCCGGGAACATAGGTGAAGCACAGATACGCGTCCAGCACCTCCAGATCGAGACTCTTGGGAAGGCCATAGGCAAACAGTGCCTTTATTTCGGACCCGAAAACGAAGGTCGCGCCGGCTACGGCATAATAGAAGGGTTTTTCTCCGGCGCGGTCCCGCGAACAGAACAATTTTTTCTCATGCTCGTCCCATAACGCAAAAGCCCACATTCCGTTGAAGTGCTCGACACAAGTGGTTCCCCATTCTCGGTAAGCGGCGAGGATTATTTCGGTATCAGAACTTGTGCGGAAGCGATGACCACGGCTAGCAAGTTCTTCCCGCAGCTCCAAGTAGTTGTAAATCTCTCCATTGAAGACGATTGTGACCGCTCCGTCGGCCGAGCTCATCGGCTGGTCGCCGGTTTGGAGATCAATAATGGCCAGTCTTCGGTGCCCCAGACCAACATTGCCGGACACCCAATATCCTTCGCCATCCGGTCCGCGATGCTGCAACACTCGAGTGATGCGCCGCAGCAAGTCAGTGTCCACCGGCTTGTGCGCGTCGAAGTGAACGAAACCAGCTATTCCGCACATGCTTTGGTCACAGTTGAGAGGGAGCGAGGCCCCGAAACATGCGGACATCACCGACTCGATAGAACGGGTTCATGCCTCCACCGGGAATGCCGCCACAACCCGCACCTGGCTTAACATCAAGCCCATGATCCCGTATATGTACAAATTGCTCATGACGTCTGTATAGAACGCACCCGGAATTCCCATGATCATGATGGCGACGAGCAGGGCAAAGGCCGCGCCACAGGTGTCATAAGTAACCCTGTCTTTGGCGCGCCGCTTCCCCTGACGGCTCCGCTTGACCAGAGTAATCACGATTGCCAGATAAGCGGCAAGTGCGAAGACCCCCTCTTCGATCAAAAATGCCAAGTAATCATCGTGGATCATGAATTGTTCCCCGAGTACAAGACCAGTCGCCTCTTTGGCGCGGAAGAAACCCAAGCCAAAGATTTTGTTGTACACGGGCGCTTCGAGATAAGCGGCAATCGCGATGGCATCAACTTGTAATCGGCCGCTGAGGATTTTATCGGCCACTTCGACGGTATCGACCTGGGTGTCATAGCGCAGGAGCTCTTGCCAGAACAGCGAATAGAAAACCAGAAGCAGGAGTCCCGCGATGATGAGTATCCTCCGCGCAAGCGCTTTGCCAATGTGAAGGGCAATCAAAACGAGGGTGACGACGCCCCCTATCCAAGCGGTTCGGTAATAGGTGAGGAACAGTGCGACCAGCGGGAAGCTCAGCAGCAGCAAGAACCGCCACTTGCGCGTCAGAAGGTAATTGAGCAGCACCACCAGGACCATAACACTTAGGTACATACCCAGACCCTGGGTCTGAAAATACAGGGCGCCAAGCCTGGTGTATCCTCCAAAGTCCACCCACAACTCTGAACGGAGGGCAGCGATTAGAAACAGAACTGCCAGCGAGAGCAATGCCCACGCCATGCTGCGGGCGAAGCGTTTGACGTCTTCCTTTGAACGGGTCA
>Ga0335076_10001199_pt1 | contig 24989 bp, 21 predicted proteins | sample Lox_Sample_25_FD_206717 | JGI IMG/M metagenome (GOLD analysis project Ga0335076, IMG submission 206717) | Soil microbial communities from Loxahatchee National Wildlife Refuge, Florida, United States - Lox_Sample_2.5 | ecosystem: Environmental > Terrestrial > Soil > Wetlands | place: USA... | reverse complement strand
GACCGAAGTCGAACGCGTCAGCCAGAAGATGAACGCCGGGAAATGATTTTGCCTAAAAGATCAGAAGGAAAACGGGAGGAGAGCAATGAAACTTGTGAAGTTGAGCGTCGGACTGGTGGTAGTTGGCTTGCTGTTGTGCGGCTGTAAACCTAAGGAGCAACCTTCGGAAACTCCGGCTGCTCCGCCCGCAAAGACGGAAACTCCGGCGCCCCCGCCCGCGGAAACTCCCGCTCCGGCGAAAACAGAGGCTCCAGCGGCAAAGAGCGAACCCGCGCCGCCGCCGGGAAGCTTCGATCACGCGCTCCTGCACCCTTCGCGCTTGAACGAAAAAGCTCCGGATGTCTACCACGTCAAATTTGAAACCACGCGCGGCGATTTCACGCTCACCGTCACCCGCGCCTGGGCTCCGCTCGGCGCCGACCGCTTCTACAATCTCGTGAAGCACCATTTTTATGACAACGCCGCATTTTTCCGCGTCGTTCCGGGCTTCGTCGTGCAGTTCGGCATCAGCGCTCATCCTGAAGTTTCGGCCGCGTGGAAGCACACGGACATCAAAGACGATCCGGTGACCCAAAGCAACAAGCGCGGTTACATCACGTTTGCCACTGCCGGGCCCAACACGCGCACCACCCAGGTCTTCATCAACTTGAAGGATAATTCGCGCCTGGATTCCATGGGGTTTACGCCCTTCGGCGTCGTGGACGGCCTCGGAATGAACGTCATCGAAATGATGTATGAAGGCTATGGCGATGCGGACGCTCCGGATCAGGACAAGCTGGAATCCCTCGGCGATAAATATCTCAAGCAGGGCTGGCCCAAGCTCGACTACATTAAAGCGGCAACTTTGGTGGGCGGCCAATAATCGGGATTCCGCGCGTCGCCAGTTTGTGCGGGGCTGTACGGAATTCTTTCGCTGGTCGAGGCGCACCATGAACGAGTCGTGTCTCAAACCGTGAATGACATTGACTTGCTGCAATGGCAAGCTCCGGGTACTCGCCTCCCGCTGAGCTTCTGGGTATATGGTCTCGCCGTTTTCGGCACGCTCTTCCATTTCCTGTTCAACGGTGGCTACGGTTACTTCCGTGACGAACTCTACTACGCCGCCTGCGGCCAGCATCTCGCCTGGGGCTATGTAGATCACGCTCCCTTGGTCGCTGTTGCCGCCCGCGTCAGCCGCGCGCTTTTGGGCAATTCGCTCTTCGCCCTGCGTTTTCTTCCTGCACTTTCTTCCGCTGCTAAAGTCTTTTTGGGCGGCTGGATCGCACGCGAAGTCGGCGGCGGTAAATTTGCCCAGGCCATCGCGGCGCTCACCGTTCTTCTCGCCCCGATCTACCTCACCTTCGACAACTTTCTCTCCATGAACGCTTTCGAACCTTTATTCTGGATGGCCTGTGCCGCCATCATTTTGCGCGTCATCAACGGTGGCGATCAGCGGCTCTGGCTGTTATTCGGCTTCGTTGCCGGCCTCGGAATTCTCAATAAGCATTCCATGCTCTTCTTCGGCACGGGACTCACCGTCGGTTTATTACTCACCCCCGCGCGGCGCCAGTTCGCCAGCCCCTGGACCTGGGCAGGTGCGGCTATCGCCATGCTCCTCTTCCTTCCCAATTTTCTTTGGGAAATGCGGCATGGCTGGCCGACGATTGCTTTGCTTCACACGGTGATCGGCACGAAATACGCCGTCGTGCCTGCTTGGGAATTCGTCGCGCAACAAACTTTGCTGACCAGTCCACTGTCTGCGCCCATTTGGATTGCGGGGCTGTGGTTTTTCCTCGCGGATCGCGAGGGAAAGAAATTCGCAGTTCTCGGTTGGGCGTACCTTGTCGTTCTTTCGGAAATGATCTTGCTTCACGGAAAGATCTATTACCTCGCGCCAGCGTATATCATGCTGCTCGCTGGCGGTGCCGTGTGGACTGAGTTGCGTCTGCTGCCGCGAGCTGGTGCCTGGCTCAAGCCCGCCATTGTTGTGCCGCTCGTCCTCGGCGCGGCGATTGCCGCTCCTCTGGCCATGCCGATTCTTCCGGTAAAGGCGGCAGTTCGCTATTGCGCATTCTGGGACGTCAAAGCCGTCCACGTCGAAAATGTTCCCGAAGCCGATCTGCCTCAGCTTTTCGGCGACATGTTCGGCTGGCGGCATCAAGTCGCAGCCATCGCAAGGGTTTACGACCAACTTTCCCCCGAAGATCGCAAGAACGCCGCAATTCTCACCTACAACTATGGCGAAGCGGGCGCCGTGGACTACTTTGGTCCCCGCTATGGCTTGCCTCCTGCAATCAGCGGCCATAATCAATACGGCCTCTGGGGTCCCCGCGGCTATTCTGGCGATATCGTCATTGCAATCGGTTTTACGGAATCTCGTCTCAAGCAAGCCTTCGGCGAAGTGACTCCAATGGAAACCATCAGTCCCCCGCACGCCCTTCCGGAAGAAACCCATCTCACCATCTATCTTTGCCGCAAGCCGAAACAGGGCCTGCAGTCCGCTTGGAGCCAGTGGATGTATCTCGATTAGAGGACTTCTCGGGGACGTAAATTCTCTGCTCTCGGTGCTGGGCGCCCTTCGCGTTGTATCGAGCCGGGCTAAATTCCCAGGACGTTGACGAGTTCGCGGACGGAATTCGCAGATTTCTGCAGCGCAGCATTCTCCTCTGCAGAAAGCTTGATCTGAATAATTTCCTCGATCCCCTTGGCGCCAAGCTTCGCTGGAACACCGACGAAGAGCCCCTTAATCCCGTACTCGCCTTCGAGATAAGCGGCGCACGGCAAAACTTTCTTCTTGTCTTTTAGAATCGCTTCCACCATTTCCACCGCTGCCGCCGATGGTGCGTAATACGCCGATCCGGTCTTCAGTAGATTGACGATTTCCGCGCCGCCTTTGCGCGTTCGCTCCACGATCGCGTCAATACGCTCCTTGGGCAGAAGATCGGGCAGCGGAATTCCCGCCACCGTCGAATATCGCGGCAGGGGCACCATATCGTCGCCGTGGCCGCCGAGCACAAACGAATGCACGTTCTCCACGCTCACCTTGCACTCCATGGCCACAAACGCGCTCATCCGCGCCGAATCCAGCACTCCCGCCATTCCCAAAACTCGGTTCTTTGGGAAACCGCTCACCTTCAGCGCCGCCTGCGCCATCGCATCCAGCGGATTCGTCACCACGATGATGATGCAATTCGGCGAATGCTTCGCAATCTGTTCGACGACCGCCTTCACCACGTCGTAGTTGGCTTTCAAAAGATCGTCGCGGCTCATTCCCGGTTTGCGCGGGAATCCCGCCGTAATCACCACGATGTCGCTTCCCGACGTCGCGGAATAGCCGCCGTTTGCCGTGGAAATTCCCAACGCGTTCGCATCCGTCCGCGTAATCGGAGTGGCCTCCCGCATGTCCAGCGCTTTTCCAGCTGGCGGCCCATCGAGAATATCCGTCAGCACCACGTCCGCGAGTTCCATGTCCACGATCCTCTGTGCCGTCGTGGATCCCACAAAACCGCTTCCTACTACCGTCACCTTCTTCCGCATGAGCCCAGTCTCCTCAAGAAATATCCGGCGGCCGGCTTACCGACCGGCTGCCATGCCCTTCATGTTTTCGATGATTGCCGTCGCAAACGCCGAAGTCCCAACCTTGGTCGCGCCCGTCATCAGCCGTTCCAGGTCGTACGTCACCCGCTTTTGCTGGATCGTCCGCGCGATGCCGTCTTCAATCAGCTTTGCCGCTTCGTTCCAGCCCAGAAACTCGAACATCATCGCCCCGCTCAGCATCACCGAGCTCGGATTGATCACGTCCTTGTCCGCGTACTTGGGCGCCGTTCCGTGTGTCGCCTCGAACACGCCATAGCCGTCTCCGATGTTCGATCCCGGCGCCATGCCCAGGCCGCCGACCTGGGCCGCGCACGCATCCGAAAGATAATCGCCGTTCAAATTCGGCGTTGCCAGCACGCTGTACTCATCCGCGCGCAACAGCACTTGCTGAAACACCGAATCCGCAATGCGGTCGTTGACCATCAGCTTCTTCTTCCACTGACCCTTGCCGTGCGTCGCGTAAATCGAATCCAGCGTCTGTTTCACCTCGTCATAAATTGATTTCTTGAACGCCTCGGTCGCCCGCTCAAGTCCCGGCTCGATCATCGCCGCATTTTGTTCCACGGTCAGCCCGGAATTCTTGTCCAGATTGTCCAGGATCCAGCTTTCCCGTTCCGTTACGGTCTCCGCACGGAATTCTTCCCGCGCCAGCTCATATCCCCAATCGCGGAACGCCCCTTCCGTGAATTTCTGAATGTTCCCTTTGTGCACCAGCGTCACGCTCTTCCGTCCATGTCTCAGCGCGTATTTGATCGCGCGCCGCACCAGCCGCTTCGTGCCCGTCGGCGAAATCGGTTTGATCCCCACGCCCGAGTCCCAGCGAATCTGCTTTTTCCCGTCTTTCAGCATTTCGTGATTCAGAAATTCCAGCAGCTTCTTCACTTCCGGCGTCCCGGATTTCCACTCGATCCCGATGTACACGTCTTCCGTGTTTTCGCGGAAAATCACCACGTCCATTTTTTCCGGATGCGTCACCGGAGAAGGGACTCCTGCGAAATACCGCACCGGCCGCTCGCAGGAATAGAGATCGAGAATCTGCCGCAGCGCCACGTTCAGCGAGCGAATTCCACCGCCTACCGGCGTTGTTAGCGGCCCTTTGATGGCCACGCGAAAATCGCGAATCGCTTCAACTGTCTCATCCGGCAGCCATTGTTGGAACGTATTGAACGCCTTCTCTCCCGCAAAGACTTCAAACCACGCCACGCGCCTCTTTCCGCGGTAGGCGTGCTCCGCCGCCGCATCAAAAACCCGCCGCGACGCCTTCCAGATATCGCGCCCCGTTCCATCGCCTTCGATAAAAGGAATCACTGGCGCATCCGGCACCTGCAATTCGCTCCCGCTATAGCCGATGGCCTTGCCATCCGACGGAACGGCCTGGCCGTTATACGTACTCTTCATTGGACGATTCCCCCGAGATTGTTCTTTGAAGTGTAGCGCGGTGAGGAGCGATTCAGCTCGCGCTCTGGAAACGCAAAAGATACCACATCCTGCGGCACCTTCCAAAGTTCACAGCAATCTAGTCGTAGTATTCCTGCCCGAGGTGTGTGATCAGCTCTTCGCCTATCATCCAGCGCAATGTGTTTTTCAGTTTCATGGACTGGATGAACAGATCGTGCTCGGGATACAGCCCCGGGCCCGTCATCGGCGATTTGAAGTAAAAGCTCAGCCACTCTTGAATCCCGCGGAACCCCGCGCGCTGCGCCAGATCGAGAAACAGCACCAGGTCCAGCACGATCGGCGCCGCCAGAATCGAATCCCGACACAAGAAATCCACCTTGATCTGCATCGGATAGCCCAGCCATCCGAAAATATCAATGTTGTCCCAGCCCTCTTTGTTGTCCCCGCGCGGCGGATAATAATTGATGCGCACCTTGTGGTGAACTTTCCCGTAGAGCATCGGATACAGCTGCGGCTGCAAAATGTATTCGAGCGCGCCCAGCTTCGATTCTTCCTTCGTCTTGAACGAACCCGGATCGTCCAAAACTTCGCCGTCGCGATTCCCCAGAATATTCGTCGAATACCATCCCTCGAGGCCCAGCATCCTCGCCTTGAATCCCGGCGCCAGAATCGTCTTCATCAGCGTCTGCCCGGTCTTGAAATCCTTTCCGCAGATCGCCACGTTGTGTTCCTGCGCCAGCTTCTGGATGGCCGGGATATCTACGGTCAGATTCGGCGCCCCGTTCGCGAACGGCACTCCGCTCGTCACCGCCGCCCATGCGTATAGCATGGAAGGCGCAATCGCCGGATGATTGCTTTTCATCCCCTCCACAAACTTCTCCGGTGTCGAGTGCACTTCGCCGGGCGCAAGGAAGACCTCCGTCGAGCCGCACCAGCACATCACCAGCCGCGAAACGCGGCTCGTCTTCTTGAAATTCGCAATGTCTTCCTTGATCTGCAGCGCCAGCTCGTGCTTGTTCTTGCCCTTTTTGACGTGCGTGCCATCCAGCCTTTTTACGTATTCCCGGTCAAACGCCGCCTTCATCGGTTTGATCCCGGAAAGAAACGTCTTCACTTCGCCCAGATGCTGAGGATTCAGCACGCCCGCCTTCGCCGCCGCCTGGTACGCGTTGTCCTTGAAAATATCCCACCCGCCGAACACGATGTCCTTCAGGTCCGCCAGGGGCACGAATTTCTTGATCAGCGGCGATCGTCCGTCCGTGCGTTTCCCAAGCCGAATCGTGCCCAACTGCGTCAGCGACCCCACCGGCTGAGCCTTCCCCTTTCGCACCAGCTCTGTCCCCGCCATGAACGTAGTGCTCACGGCGCCCATCCCCGGCGTCAGAATCCCTAATTTGCCCTTGGCAGGGGCGATCTTGGCAGGCTTTTCCATGCAGCTCCTTCGCGATTCTCGGCCGCATCCGGCCGGCTTTATGTTTGAACTGATCTCAGGTGAGCGACAACGGCTGACGACCGTCCCCAAGCAAACTCGTAGTATCGCGCAAACGGATCAGTGGTTGCAAATTTTCAACTTGGACCTTCGCTTGGAAGGAGAAACGCTTGGTACCTTTATGGTGGCCCAATCGCGGGAAAACAGGGAATGATCACCGCAATTTTTGAGGCCGCCTCGCCCGCGACGTGGGTAGCGAACTCGCTAGGGATACTCCCACCAGCCCAACCACCGCCAACAGTAGAACGTAGACGATCATGAAACCTCTCTTGGCCACATAGTTCGCAAGTCAGCAGCCAAACTTAAGTGAAGTCTTTTCTGTGGATTAGCTTTGAATGAAGGGAATTTGTGTTTCTCGACGAGGACACCTGTCTGCTCTAGCAGACATCCGTTGCATTAAGTACTAGAACCAGAGCGTCCGCGCAAGCGGACGATTTACGAAGTCAAAACATGCGCAGTTTCAAATGGATTGGCGCAGACTCCAGCTACTGCTGATTACGCAGGATTCAGCCGGATCGAGCCATCCCCCGTCTGAATCGTCAGCGCTTGCCCGCCGCCGTTCATCTTTCCATGAATCTGCGAGGTGCTGAATGTTCCCTCAACAGTGACCGGAATCCCCAGGCTGATATGCCCGTCATGCGTGCTGGCATCAATTGTGGCCTTCAGGTCTCCTGGAAGGGAGACATCCACACTCCCATCTCCCGTGCGGATATTCCAGCCGCTCGCGAGCTGCGAACCGCTCGTCGCCCGCACATTTACGCTTCCATCGCCCGTTTTCACATCCACAGAGTCGAACCTTCCGGCTAAGCTAACGTGCCCATCACCCGAAGAAGCCTCCACCCGTCCATCCAGTGCCTGGGCCTCGATGCTCCCATCTCCCGTGCGCAACTGAATACTGCCCTTGGCACCCTCCACACGAATGGAGCCGTCTCCTGTGTGAACGCCCAGATTACCGGCCAGATATTGCGTTTCCACGGAGCCGTCGCCCGTATCCACCTGCAGATCCGCGTCCTTGGGAATGTAAACCTCAATTCGCAAGCTTCTGGAAATCCCTCCCCAGCCCCAATGGAATCCACTCCGGATCTTGGCCGTGATCTCCAGAGAGTTTCCGTTCTGCTGCGATTCAATGCTCAGGTCCTTATCCAGCGTATAACCGCTAAAGTACACCCGGAACACCACTTGCTTCGTGTCTCCTGTGATAATCCGCACCGCTCCGTCGTTGGTATTCACGGCGACCTGCGGGTGTCCAGTGACCCCGTAGGTCCTGGTCCACTGCTGCTCGCTCGCGCTCGCGCCTCCCGCTGCCAACCCTGTCAGGATCACTGCCGCCGCGAGAGTACGCAGAAAAATGGCCCGGTTCTTGGACAGTCTCATAGGTTTTGCCCTCGATTTCTGGCCTTCTGGATAGTGGTACGAGCCTCGTTCTCAAAATGTTCCCGGTTCTGAAAGGGCGCATCCCGGCAATTGCGGCCGACCTGAGTTCCAAATCCTACTTCGCTCGGGCGGCCCGTTTCTTGGCGGCGGACCCGGGCTTTGGCCTCAGGCTCCCTAAAAACTTCTCGAACGGCAGGGTATTGATCACATCCGACTTCTCAAGCCACCCTCGCCGCGCCATAGTCACGCCATAGCGGATGAACGAAAGATTTGCCGTATTGTGCGAATCCGTCGAAATGACCACTTTCACTCCGCGATCTTTGCACATCCGCAAATAGACATCCTTCAAATCCAGCCGGTCGGGGTACGAATTGCACTCCATCGCCACCCCGTGCTTCGCGCACGCCGCCAGCACTTTTTCCATGTCGTAATCGAAAGGATCGCGCCGCAGAAGCAATCTTCCCGTCGGGTGAGCAATGATCTGCGCATAGGGATTCTCGATGGCCGCCAGCATCCGCTCCGTCATCGCCGCGCGGTCCAAATTCATGTAGGAATGTACCGAGCAAACCACAACGTCCAATTGCGCCAGCAATTCGTCCGAATAATCCAGCCCGCCATCCTTCAGAATGTCCACTTCCGCCCCGGCCAGCACCCGGATTCCCAGCCCCTTCTCGTCCGCCGCATGAATCTTCTTGATGTGCGCAGCCATGCGCTTTTCGTCCAGCCCGTTGGCCACCGTGACCGCTTTCGAATGGTCCGTAATCGCGATGTAGTGGTGCCCCAGCTTTCGCGCGGCTTCCGCCATTTCCTCGATCGAATTCTTCCCGTCGCTGGCCGTAGTGTGCATCTGCAGGTCGCCCTTCATGTCCTCGAGGCAAACCAGGTGCGGCAGTTTGTGATGCTCGGCCGCGGCAATCTCTCCTGTGTTCTCCCGCAATTCCGGAGGAACATAGTCCAGCTTCAGCTTCGCGTAGATTTCTTCTTCTGTCCGTCCCGCCACACGCCTTTCGCCTTTCAGCGTTGCCAGCGCATATTCGTTCAGTGTGAGCCCCATCTCGTTGGCGCGCCCGCGCAGCGCCACGTTGTGCTCTTTCGATCCGGTGAAATAAAGCAGCGCAGCGCCGAAATTTTCTTTTTCCAGCAAGCGCACGTCCACCTGCAGTGCATTCTCCAGCGTAAAGCTGACTTTGTTCTCCCCGTGCGCCAGCGTCTGCTCGATCCCCGGAAATTCCAGGATGTGCTTTGCCAGTGCATCCACCTGCTTTTGCGATGTGTGCCCGTCGGCCAGCGTCACCAGCAGATCCAGGTCGCCCACCGTTTCTTTCCCGCGCCGCAACGAACCGGCTGGAGTAACGCTCTCAACTCCTTTTCCAGCTTTCGCGATGTGCGCCGTAATCGCCTTCGCGGCATCCTCCGCCACATTGATCAGAAACCGCCCCGCGGATTTCTTGAACACTTCCACGGCCTTTAGAATATTCTGCTCGCTCTTTTCCCCGAATCCCGCAAGATCCCGCAGCTTGCCTTCCCGCGCGATTTTCTCCACCTCCGCCACGGTCCCGGCCTTGAACGTCTTCCACAGCAGCCCCACCTTCTTCGGCCCCAGCGATTGCAGTTCCAGAAGATCCAGAATCGTCTCCGGATATTTCTTCAGCAATTTCTTGCGCAGGCTGTAATCGCCGGTCTCGACGATCTCCTTCAAATGCTCCGCCATGCGCTCCCCGATGCCCGGCAATTCCTCGAGCTTCTCCGGCTGCTGCACCAACGTTTCGATGGATTCCGGCAGGCTTTCAATCAGCTCCGCGGCCTTCTCATAGCTTCGGTAGCGCCCGACAATGGCTCCGTCAATCTCCAGGAGATGTGCGGTCTCCCGCAGGATCTTGGCAATGGCTTTGTTTTCCATGGGGGGATTATAAGCCGGGTTGGCCGGAAGGTGGCAGGACTCTGGGGCGTCCAAAAATAGAAAGGCCGACGGAGAGGCGCTCCCCGCCGGCCGTATGAGTCCAGCGTTGCTCAAACTGCTTTTTGAACGTTCGCTGCTTGGGGTCCTTTCGGTCCTTGTACAATCTCGAATTCCACTGCATCACCTTCCTGCAGCGTGCGGTAGCCGTCACCGATAATGGCGGAATAATGGACGAAAACGTCCGGACCGTCATCGCGCCCGATGAAGCCATATCCCTTCGAGTTGTTGAACCATTTCACGGTACCTCGCACCTAGGCGTCCTCCTGAGGGTGATACGTATGTTACAGAGTTCCCCGCGTGGGCTGCGCCAATCGGAATCGGCGTAACCGATTACGAGGAGAATGGGCGGAGTGTATCAAAAAGGGATGCCGAGTCAAGAGTTCCTTACACGCTGTGTAAGGATTTCGTAAAGCAACTTCCCGCTATAAAATCGATTCAAACCACTACTTTTGCGCGCGCTTCGGCCTCTTCACGAACCTGAAGTAGTACAGCAATCCCGCAATGGACTTCCCGTCGCGAAGAATTCCGCGCCGGATCATTCGCTCGATTTCTCCCGGGGTGTACATCCTCACCTCAAGTTTTTCGTCGTCCTCCGGACTGGCCGGCCCGGCCGTCAGCCCCTCGGCGAGTAGCAAGAACATGCGTTCCTCGAGGAATCCAGGCGTGGGGTAGAAACTCATAAACACACGAATCCGCTTCGCGCGGTAGCCCGTTTCCTCTTGCAACTCTCTCGCCGCCCCCTGCCGCGGATTTTCCCCCGCTTCCATTCGCCCCGCCACCAGTTCCCACAGGAATTGCCGCGTCGCATGCCGGTATTGCCGGACCATCACGATGCGCCCATCTTCCAGCACCGGCAGCACGACCACCGATCCCGGATGCGTGACCACTTCGCGCATCGTGCGCACTCCTGTCGGCTCGATCAGTTCATCGCGGCGCACCCCGAAGGATTTGCCTTGGAAGATGATCTCGCTATGGAGAATCTGGGCTTCTTTTTTGTGGAACGGAACGCGTTTTGTCGCCATGGCTGCTCCGCTGGATTGGGAACGGAAATAGTAAATGATTCCAGCGCAATTGCCACGCGTTTCGCGGAAAGTCTATACTGGTCTAACGGAATGCGAGCGCCCAGGGGACTCCTCGAATTCGTATGCCCATAAGCACGCTCATCATTGACGACGAAAAGCCCGCACGGGAAGAACTTGCCTTCTTGTTGAAAGGCTTTCCCGATATCAATTTGGTTGCGCAGGGGAAAAACGGCGTGGACGCCGTCAACCTCATCAAGGAACACACGCCCGATCTCGTTTTTCTGGACGTGCACATGCCGGGTCTCGACGGCTTTGGCGTTCTGAAAAAGCTCGTCGAAAAGAAAATGAAAGTCCCGCACGTGGTCTTTGCCACCGCCTTCGATACTTACGCGGTGCAGGCATTCGATGTGAACGCAGTGGATTATGTCTTGAAGCCGTTTGACAAGGCGCGCATCGCCAAAGCCATTCAGCGCGCCCGCCGCGAAATCGAATCGGACACCAGTCCCGCCGAACGTCTTGAAAAACTGGTGAGTCGCCTCGATTCGGGACAAACCGCTCCTGCAAAATCCGCGCCCACGCCTGCGGCAAAAATCCTTGTGAAATCGCAACAGCGCCTGCTCCTCGTGGACGCGGAGGACATGATCTGGGCTTCCATCGCCGAAGGCTCCATCACCGTGATGGCTCGCGAGATGGAAGGCAGTTCAAATTACCGCACGCTCGAGGAAATGCACGCCGCGCTGGACTCCGAAATTTTCTGGCGCCCGCACCGCTCTTTTCTCGTAAACATCCACCACATCAAGGAAGTGGTTCCCTGGTTCAAGTCCAGCTACATGATCAAAATGGACGACAAGAAACACACCGAAATTCCCGTCAGCCGCCAGCAAACCAAACGCCTCCGCGAACTCTTCAAGCTCTAGCCCCCGCCCAGCCGCCGTAGATTTCGCTTGTATTAATTTTTAGGTTTGGTACAATCCTTGTCGAGGCAAGCTGCGATCTCTCGCAACTTGCCTTTTTCCTTTTCGGCCCCACTGAACTTCAATTCCGCGCACAACGGCGATCTAGCCCTCTAGGCCCTCCACGAGGCGTCCCGGGCTTCGTCTGCCCCGGCGTCTCGCTCCTCCGCTTTGTGCCGCGTTCTCAAGTGAGATAAACCATGAATAACAAGAAACCCGATGCCCTCGAGATTTGGAAGCAATTCGAAGATCTTCTCGTTCCGCGTCTTCGCCTCTCCGTCATTGACCGCGCCGTCTATTCTCATCTGCTTCGCCACAGCCGCCTCGAAGGCACACGCCGTCTCCGTTTTTCCATTGCTTGGCTTGCTCGTGGCTCTCGTCTCTCGGGCGCGCCGACGCGCCAGGCCGTGCGCCGCCTTATCTCCAATGGCGCCTTGCGTCTTCTCCAACGCAGCAAGGCCGGTCACGTCGTCGAAGTGCGCCTCCCTGAAGAGATTCCTGCGCTGCGAGGCTCTTCCCGCATGGGCAAAGGTCCGGCCCGGCCTCTTGCCGCCGCAAATCTCGAGGAGACCGACTTTCTCCGCAACAGGGAACTCCGCGAGTCCATCCACGCACGCGAACGCGGCCTTTGCTTTTACTGTTTGCGGCGGCTCACTCCTACTGTCAAGTGTCTCGACCACGTCGTGCCGCTCGTCCAGTGCGGCCGCAATTCCTACCGCAACCTTGTCTCCTGCTGCCTCGAGTGCAACTCTCAAAAAGGGGAGAGACCCGCCGCCGATTTCCTCCGCTCGCTCTACCGCAATCGCCGCTTGACCGCCCTCGAACTCGCCGCCCGCCTCCGCGCTCTCGACGCCCTCGCCTCCGGCAAACTCCCCCCTCCCCTCACCACTACCTTCAACCCTCTCCCACGCAAAGGCCGCCCGCCCATCGCCCCGCCCGCCAACACCCCGCAGCCCTGGCCCCGCCGTCGCAACCCCTCCACAGGAAGTCGGACGCTCGGGTGACGGCCAGCGCCGAGGACACCGGGAGCACCCGACGCGGAGCTCAGTGCTTTTCTTCGGGGAGGTTTAGGTCCGTCCAGGGGAACGGTCCTCGCGTGGGAACAAGCATTTCTTGATCCATCTGGGCTCTCAGCGTGCTGCCCTTCTTTCCGGCAAGGGTGTCCCAGGCATTGTTGGCCTTCTTACAGCCCGTAGACATGGGTAGTACGGGCGAGTTGATCAGCACTGCAGACGGCTGGGCGAAGCGGATTTTCAGAGTTTCGTCTGTGCAGCCGTCGAGCGACCGGGATGCGGCGACAATGCCTTCGTTCTCCCACGACATCACCTTGAATTCCTGGACCCAGACCTGTTCGCCGTGCGACAGCACTGGGGAACCTTCGATCAGGAGGCACTCCAGTTCGCGAGATAGGCAGAGGATGGTTTCGACCTGCGGATCGGCTTGGAGTTTCGGGTCGTCTACTGGGACGAATCTCCCTTGGATCCAGAAGACGTTCTTGGGGTTGATGTCTGAGTTTGTGAAGGATAAGGGCCTGGCGGCCCCGTGTTGTGCTGCGGGGGAAGCGAGCGGGGCGAGGAGCGCGACCGAGAGGATGCACGACTGGAGCAGGGATTTTCTTGCGGGCAGGGCAATGCGCATTAGACACCTCGATACGTAATTTCTATCAGAATGGTGTCCGCGCGGCTAGCGCGCGCGGAGCTCTGCGGCCATGGCGGGTAGAGCCGGAGCCTCCCCAGAGCGATGAATGTGGCCTTTGGATAGCAGGACGAAATTGTCCGGCTTGTTGGGCCAAAAGGACCCCTACGCCTCGCTGTTCAGTCGTTGACAGGACCATTCCCAAGAGGACAGACTTTATGCGCGAATGTTACGTGCCCTGGAGGTTATCCGAAGAATCGTCCGATTCTCGCTAGCGGCGTTTGTGTGGTTGCATGCGCTGTTTATTTTTGAGAACGAATCTGCCTTTCTGAAAACTCTTGCTGTATGGCTTCGCCTTACATCTTCTGAGACGCTCCTACTGCTGCTTCTGCTCGCGTTTTCTCTCCTTGCAGGTACTGGAATAAAAACGACTTTGAAAAACGTCGCTTACGTGGTGGGCTTCCCGGCGCTGGTGCTCTGGTGGCTCGCCTACTATTTCTTCCGTCTCCTTTGGAAGCTAGGGCAGATTGTGCAGCCGGCTTCAGCCGTCGACGTCCCCTCCTCCGTATCTGGATCTGTTGTAGCCGAGGTGACTTCGGAGCCTCCCGTAGGTCTTCCATCGGCCGTGTCCGCAGAATCACGCTTTCGTAAGGTGTTGAGCGTGGTTATTCGGCCGTTTAGGCGTTTTACCTTCCTCTGGTGTGTCCTCCTGATTGTTGCCACCCACCGACCCATCTTCTGGTTTGCCCTGGCCGTTGTTTGTCTTCATGTGCTTCGTGCAGCCTTCCGAGTATTCAGGTACGCATTTGTCGCCGATAGGTGGTTCAGCAAGATAACTTGGGCTATCGGGGTCCATGTCGAAAACCTTCTGAATGCAGCACTCGCAGTTCGCGTGGGGGCGCTGCCCACTGACCTGAAGTCGTTGTTCGAGCAGATTCGAGTCATGAGGAAGGCGATTCGGTTTGCCCAGAATCGAGCGCTCCTGCTTAGATGGGCCGCGTTGCTCTTCGGCATTGGTTGGCTCGCCGTCTATTTGTACTTGGCGGCGCTGTTTGCCGTTGTCTACGTCGGATTGGCGCGTGCCTACGGGGTGAGCCTACCGTTGGCGAATGCATTCGTGGACTCGCTGTTCCTCCCGTTGTTTGCAACCGAGCTGCCTAGGCTGCTGGTAGTGCGAATCACCGAAGGCTTTCAGGGACTGCTGGAATTTGTGCTTGGGGTTGGTACGGTCTTAAATTACCTGAATCGGCGGCTGAGCGCTCTTCACGTGACCGCTGTCCGTCTGAATCGCCGCTTCGAGGATCAAGCGACTTCCGAGAGGCTGGTGGCTCTGGAGGAGCGCGTAAAGAACATGCAGGCTGGTCAAAGGCCCGGCCCGTCAGGCGGTCCGAAAAGGGAGGCCAAGGGGAAAAAGCCCAAGGACCTCCACCGATAGGGTGGTGGATCGGCTTCGCCTCGCCGATGCCCTGTAAGCGTGATCGCAGTGCATGGCAGTGCCCGAGAACAGTGCGGCAGATGCTGCTGGGTGTTCAGTGGGGTGGCGTCCTAGCCGGTGTGACTGGTAGGGGTGCGGGGGGGCTCCGGATCCCCCCTGGTGAGGATTCTAAGCAGGGCGGGCTTGCCGGACTTCGCCTGGGAAATGATAGGCTTGACGAGTTGCCCGCCGGGGCGGGTTTGCCGAGTTCGGCGAAGAGATCTTGGCGGAAGTCGTTCCGTGGTTCCAGTCCAGCTACATGATCAATATGGACCACAAGAAACAGACCCAGATTCCCTTGAGCCGCCAGAAAACTAAGCGCCTCCGCGAACTCTTCAAGCTGTGACCGGAAAATGAACCTACAAAACCCATCCACTTCCGACCGCTTTAGAATTTTTGCTGGCGCATTCTTTGTTTGGCTAAGCCTCGACTGCCTCCTGTCCTTGTATGAAGCCCATATTCCCTTCTGGGTCCCCTTGCAAGGGCACTTTTCTTCGGCGCTTTCTTCTGCGTGGTTTTCCCCATAGTGATGAATTCAACCAATAGACGGAAGCAATGAGCGCCGACTGTTTGGCGTCCCTCGCTGTGTTAGCATCAAACAGAGCTTTCGTGCGATTCTCATACGATGGATTTTGCGCTTAGCGACCACCAAAAACTGATTCGCGACACCGTCCGGCAATTCATGGAGGCGGAAGTGCGCCCGTTGGTAAAAGAGCTGGAGCGCGAAGAGAAATTTCCCGCCGACATTCTGAAGAAACTCGCCGAGATCGGCTGCTGCGGCATGCTCACGCCGGAAGAATGGGACGGCGCGGGCATGGACACCGTGTCCTACGTGCTCATGCTCGAGGAAGTCTCGCGGGTCTACACCGCCATGTCCACCGCGCTCGGCGTAACCAATTCCGCCGTGCAGAAGCCGCTCCTGAAATTCGGCACCGAAGAACAAAAGAAAAAATATCTCAAAAAACTCGCGACTGGCGAAATTCTCGGCGCATTTTGCCTCACCGAAGCGGGCGCGGGCTCCGATGCCGCCGGAATCCAGGCGCGCGCCGTCCGCGAAGGCGAAATCTATCGCCTGAATGGCGCGAAAACCTGGGTCACCAACGGCAGCGTCGCCGGCGTTTATATTATTTTTGCGAAGACCAATCCCGATGCAGTCGGCCGCTCAGCGGCCGCCAGTGAGAAAGACAAAAAAGGTCTTTCTGCGTTTCTCGTCGAGCCCGGTTTTCGCGGCTTCAAAATTGGCCGCCACGAAGACAAAATGGGCCAGCGTTCTTCTCCTTCCGTGGAGATTCTTCTCAACGATTGCGAAGTTCCCGCCTGCAACCGTCTCGGCGAAGAAGGCCAGGGGCTGAAAATCGCTCTGAGCACTTTGGACGGAGGAAGAATCGGAATCGCCGCGCAGGCCGTGGGCCTCGCGCAGGGAGCTCTCGACGAAGCCGTGAAATATGCAAAGCAGCGGCGCGCGTTCGGAAAATCCATCAGCGAGTTTCAGGCCATTCAGTGGATGATCGCGGACATGCAAACGGAGCTCGAAGCCGCCCGCGGCCTCACCTACTACGCGGCGTGGTTAGTCGACCGCTTCGCGGTCGCACATGGAAAAGACCCGGGCAAGCCGCTGGGCTCGGCGGCGTCCAAGGCCAAGCTCTACGCCAGCGAGATGGCCAACCGCGTCGCCTACAAGGCCGTGCAGATTCATGGAAGCGTAGGGTATTCTCGGGAGACGGATGTCGAACGCATGTATCGCGACGCGCGCGTGATCACAATTTATGAAGGCACCAGCGAGATTCAGCGCATGATTATCGCCCGCGAATTATTGAAGTAAGCGATTTGTGCAACGCGTTGTGAATTTTCTTTTCAGGGGCAGGACGGATCGTGCCCCTGTCCGCGAAATACTGCGGCTTGTGCGTGACAATTTCACCGGAGGAGCGAAGGGTGAGCGGGGAAACGGGACCAAAACAAAAACGCGTGCTCAGCGGCATGCGTCCGACCGGCAAGCTGCACATCGGCCATTATTTTGGCGCGCTCCAGAATTGGGTGCGCCTGCAGAACGATCCGGCCTACGACTGTTTCTATTTCATCGCCGATTGGCACGCGCTCACGAGCGACTACGCAGACACTTCAGCAATCGCTCAAAACGTCATCGAGATTGCGACGGATTATCTGGCGGCGGGGCTCGATCCCGCGAAGAGCGTGATTTTTCAGCAGTCCCAGGTCCCGGAGCATGCCGAGCTGCATCTGTTGCTCGGCATGGTGACGCCGTTGGGCTGGCTCGAGCGCGTCCCGACATATAAAGAGCAGATTGAGAACATCACCAGCAAGGATCTGCACACCTACGGCTTTCTCGGCTATCCATGCCTTCAAACTGCCGACATCGTGATGTATTCCGAGCCGGGCACGCCTCTGTTTGTGCCCGTCGGCGAAGATCAAGTCTCCCATGTGGAGCTGAGCCGAGAGATTGTGAGGAGCTTCTGCGGGTACTACGGTCTGAAAGTTTCCGAGAAGCTCTGGAATGGCGAAGCTCCGGTCGCCTATGAGCGGCTAAAAGAGAAATTTGGGCTGATTCCAGGCGACAGAGAGGAGTCATTCGAGTTCAACGTCAGACGCTATTTCAAATTGAAGGCACGTGAGGATGGAATCAGAAACTTTCTCGAGAAAGCCGGCGATGATGCGTGGTTCTTTGCCGACGGCCAGGTGCTCACTGAGCCGGAAGTGATGCTGACGCAGACGCCGAGGATTCCAGGAACCGACGGGCGGAAGATGTCGAAGAGTTATGGGAATGCGATCACGCTGAGCGAGAGCGACGCGGACATCTATGCAAAAACAAAAGTCATGGTGACCGACCCGGCGAGAAAGCGCAGAACCGATCCGGGCAATCCCGATATTTGTCCCGTGGGCGATTGGCACAAACTGTTTTCGAAAGATGAGCCGGGACGCATGGATTGGGTGTACAAGGGCTGCACCACCGCCGCCATCGGATGTATTGAGTGTAAGAAGGCGATGGCGGACAATCTGGTGAAGTGGATTGCACCCATCCGCGACCGCCGCGTCAAGTGGGAGAACGATCCGAAGGGCGTGCTCGAAATTATTGACGCCGGATCGAAGAACGCACAGAAAATTGCGCAGGATACAATGGAGCGTGTGAGAGATGCTGTTTTCCATTGGCACGACAAGCGCAAGGAAATTGGAAGCTAAAATGGCGCGCGTAGCGGCACGATATATTTTGCGCCTGCAAAAGACCTGAAGGCACTGACAATGGCGACGCCGTACAAAATACAAATTCCGATGTACGAAGGCCCGCTGGACTTGCTTCTTGACCTGATCAAAAAGCAGGAAATGAATATCCACGATATCCCCATTGCTACAATTACTACTCAGTATTTAAATTATTTGCATAAACTGGAAGAGCTGGACGTGGACGTTTCCGCGGAATTTATTTACATGGCGGCGACGCTGATTTACATCAAGAGCAAGATGCTGCTTCCGCCGGACCCGCTGGCTTCGCCGGAAGAGCAAGCGGCCGATCCGCGAGCGGAGCTGGTGCAGCGGCTGGTGGAGCACGAGAAATTCAAGAACGCAGCCCAGCTTTTGTACCAGAAACAACAAATCGAAGAGAACGTGTGGTCGAAGCCGGACAAATCGCTCTACAACGACGAAGGGACCGAAGGCGAGCTGGTGGTTTCGCTGGTGGACCTGGTGAAAGTTTTTCAGCAGGTGCTCGAGCGGCGCAAAGAGACGGCGCGGATCGAATTGCGGCACGAAGAGTTCACGGTGGCGCAGATGATCGCGCAATTGCGGGCGCAGATTTTGGCGAGCGAAGACAACAGCGTGAATTTGATCCGGTTTTTCGAGGCTTGTCCATCGCGGCACGCAATGATCGTCGCGTTTCTAGCGGTGCTGGAGATGGTGAAGTTGCAAGCGGTGGGGATGGCGCAGGAAAGGCAGTTTGGGGAGATTCTGCTGAAGAAGGGAAAGGGATTTGATACCGTTTTCGATGAAAGAGGCGAACTCCGCATGATTGATGAGGAATACAAATAGGGAGGGGGAAAGAAGGAAAAGCATAACGCAAAGACGCAGAGAACAAACAGTAGCGCGGAGAAGAGAGAAAACAAAACAGGAGAAAAAGAGAAGAACCGGCTAAAGCCGGGCCTGTATAGAGAAAAAAGAGAGCGGCGCCAAGGCGCCGCAGTCCATAAAATGCGAGTTCGGAGTCCCCGGGGGAGAGAGTTGCGATGACGAGTGAAGAGAGAAGAGCGGCGCTGGAAGCGATCATATACGCTGCGGACGAGCCGGCGACGATCGAGCAACTGGCGGGGACGCTGGGAGAAGAGAAGCTGGTGGTGCAGGCGGCGCTGGACGAGCTGGTGGCGAGCTATGCGGCGGAAGAGCGAGGCACCGAGATCCGCACGGTGGCGGGCGGCTACAAGATGTACACCAAGCCGCAGCATCACGACGTTGTGAGGCGTTTTATCAAGAGTTTGCGGCCGCCGCTGCGGCTATCCATGCCGGCGCTGGAGACGCTCGCGGTGATCGCGTACAAGCAACCGGTGACTTCGCCGGAGATTTCCGAAATCCGCGGGGTGAACACGGCGGGAGTGATCAGCACGCTGCTGGACAAGAGGCTGATCACGACGGCGGGGCGCAAGGAAGTGATCGGACGGCCGATTTTGTACAAGACGTCGAAGGAATTTTTGCTGCGGTTCGGGTTGAGCGATCTGGAGGAGCTGCCGAGCTTGAAAGAGTTCGAGGCGCTGGCACGGGAGGCGCTGGGGACGGATGAAGGATTTGCGCCGAGCGAAGAGGCGCTGATGAACGAGCCGGCGGAGACGCTGGAAGAATTGCCGGCGCCGGAAGAGGAGGAGAGCCGGGCTGAAGCCCGGCCGCTACAGGAAATGGCCACGCACGAGGGAAGGGCCGAGGAAGAGCTGCGAGAAGAGGAAGTGCAGGCAACGAACGAGGGGATGCCGAGCGGAGAATTGGATGAAGAGCCGCCGAAGGCGGGAGCGGCGGGCGCCGGAGGAAGTGGCGAGTGACGAGTGGCGAGTGGCGAGAAAGGCGAAGATAAAGATTAACGCAGAGGACGCAGAGGGAAGCGCACAGAGGGCACGGAGACGCCCGGGGGAATTAAAAACCAAAAAAAGGCTGCAGAAGAGTCGAAGTTCGCGGCTGCGGGACAAGAAGCGCGCCGAAGGGTTGATGGAAGAGAGACTCCAGAAAATTATTGCGCGGGCGGGAATTGCTTCGCGGAGGCATGCGGAGCAATTGATCCTGAGCGGGCAGGTGCGCGTAAACGGGAAAGTGGTGACGGAGCTGGGGACAAAGGCCGATCCCGCGAAAGACAAGATCGAAGCGGGCGGGCGGACGGTCAAGGAAGAAGAGGGGCACGTCTATTTGCTGCTGCACAAACCGCCGGAAGTGGTTTCGGCGCTGGCCGATCCGGAGGGGAGGAGAACGCTGAGGAATTTTTTACGAGGATTTCCGCAGCGGGTCTATCCCGTGGGGAATCTGGAATATACGTCATCGGGATTGGTGTTTTTGACGAACGACGGAGACCTGGCCGCCGCGCTGCTGAAAAAGTGGGACGAGATCGAACAGGTGGTGTACATCAAGGTAAAGGGGAAGCTCACGCTGGACGATCTTCACCGGTTGGGGCGAGAGGCCGGAGTGAGAATGAATACGATTCGTCAGCCGGACGCCACGCGAGGACGGGGAGCGAATTTCTGGTATGAAGTGCGGATGAAGGCGGCGAAGAGGGAAGGGCTGAAACGCGTGCTGATGAAGGGGAGTCATCCGATCGAGAAGTTCAAGAGGATTGGATTGGGGCCGTTGACGATTGAGGGAGTGCCGCAAGGAAGATACCGGGTGATGGAAACGGGCGAGGTGGGGACGCTGCGGAAAACGGTGGCGCAGGGAGAAAAGATAACGCGGAGGCGCGGGGAGCGCTGAGGTGCGCGGAGAGGTGTGTCCCGCACCAACGGCGCTTGGGATTCCATCGATTCGGGTACCCAGCCCTTACGGGCTTGGCTAGCGACTCTCGCGCCTACGGCGCTGCATGAGGAAGTAGCAGAAGATGGCGTTGGAAAGGTTACAGAAGATTTTGGCGGGGGCGGGAGTGGCGTCGCGGCGGAAGGCGGAGGAGATGATTGCCGCGGGGCGAGTAACGTTGAATGGAAAAGTGGTGACGGAACTGGGGACGAAGGCGGATGCGGAACACGACGAAATTAGTGTAGATGGGAAAAGGCTGAAGGGAGCGGAGAGGACGGTTTATTTTTTGCTGCACAAGCCGAAGGGTTACGTGACAACGGCGAGCGATCCGGAGGGACGGAAGACGGTGATGGAACTACTGCCGAAGGGCGAAGAGAGAATTTATCCAGTGGGGCGGCTGGATTATGCGAGCGAAGGATTGCTGCTGATGACGAACGACGGTGATCTCGCGCAGCGGCTGACGAAGGCAAGCTCGCACGTGCCGAAGACCTATCACGTGAAGGTACGGGGGAAAGTTGGAGAGAAGGCGCTGGAGCGATTGCGAACGGGAATCGCGATCAAGCTGGGGGACGGGCGGCGAGTGACGACATCGCCTGCGAGAATTCGGTTGGTGGAAGAAGCGCCGAATCCCTGGTATGAAGTGGAGCTGATCGAAGGGCGGAACCGGCAGATCCGGAGAATGTTCGAAGAAATCGGGTTTCTAGTGGAGAAAATACGGCGGGTGAAGCTGGGACCATTGACTCTCGATGTGCCGCCCGGAAAATATCGCGCGCTGACGGCCGGAGAAGTGGAAGAATTGAAAAGCGCCGCAGCGGGCGCCGATTCGCAATGAGCCTACGATTCGAAGAGCTGATACCCGATTACATTCGAGGCCTTCCCGTATACGTTCCCGGAAAACCGATTGAAGAGGTGGAACGCGAGCTGAAGATCCACGCGATCAAGCTGGCGTCGAACGAGAATCCGCTGGGGCCTTCGCCGAAGGCGCTGGCGGCGATCCACGCGGCGGCAAGCGAAACGCACCGCTATCCGGACGGCGGAACGAAAGTGCTGCGGGAGAAGATCGCGCAATGGCGCGGCGTGCGGGCGGAACAGATTTTTATCGGGCTGGGGTCGAGCGAAGCGATTGACATTGTGGCGCGGCTTTTGCTGCGCGAGGGGCTCGAAGGGTTGACCAGCGAAGGGACGTACGCGCCTTTCTCGATTGCGATTCGAATGAACCGGGGAATCCTGCGGCAAGTGCCGCTGCGGAATTACGGGTATAGCTTGGAGGCGATTGCGGAGGCAATGACGGCGGCGACGCGCGTGATTTACCTGGCGAATCCGAACAATCCGACGGGGACGGCGTTTGGAGCGACGGAGTTCGAGAAGTTTTTGGAGAGAGTGCCGGAAAACGTGTGTGTGGTGCTGGACGAAGCCTATTTTCACTATGCGTCGCGCGAAGATATGCCGCATTCGAACGAGCTGTTCCGAACACACCAGAACTTGCTGACGCTGCGGACGTTTTCGAAGGTGTACGGGCTGGCGGGGTTGCGGATCGGATATGCGCTGGGAAATGAAACGCTGGTGGCGGCGATGAACAAGGTGCGGACGCCGTTCAACGTTTCGGGAATCGCGCAAGCGGCGGCGATTGCAGCGGTAGATGACAAAGAACATGTCCACCGGTGCGTGGAAACGAACGCGCGAGAAAGAGCAAGGCTGATCGCCGGATTGCGCGAGATGGGGTTGAAGCCGGTTGAGAGCGAAACGAATTTTGTGTTTGTGGACCTGGGGTTCGATGCCAAGGCGTTGTGTGAGGAGTTGCTGCACCGGGGAGTGATTTTGCGGCCATTGGGATGGATGGAGATGCCGAAGGCGGTACGCATTTCGGTGGGGACGGCGGAAGAGAATACGAAGTGCCTGGAAGCGATGAACGCGGTGCTGCGGGGGATGGCAAGCAGGGCGTAGGCGGCCAGTTCGTTGCGCGAGGTTTGTTCTTCAGGTTGGTCATTCCGAAGAAAAAAGAGCAGGGAGATCCTTCGGGCCGCGCAGAACGCGGCGCTCAGGATGACGTGCGTCGTTCAATGCAGTTGAAAAGAAGAAGAGGCGGCGAGGCGACTATCCGCGAGGGAGGGGGAAAATAAGGAGATTGCGTTTGCCGGGAGGGACGACGGCGAGATTCTGGCTATCGGGAGAAATGGCGAAATCGCGGAAAGTGAGATCGTGAAGGAGAGGTACGAATTCGGTGTCCGTGACGGGAACGGGCTGGCCGGCGGGAGGAGCTGCGAGCGGAGGAATAGCGATTCGGACGAGATCGCCGGATTTGTGCTCGGGTGAACGCTTGAGAATGATGGCGCGTTCGTCGGGCATCCAGTTGTAGACGCCGAGGCCGATGCGAATGCGGGCGCAGCGGTTGGGCGCTTCAAGATCGCGGACTTCGAGAACTTCCTTGTCAATGTAATAGGCGATGCGCTTGCCGGAAGGCGAGACGGTGAGTCCGGAATCGAAACCGTCGAGCGTGGCGAGTTCCTTGTTGTCCTGAGCGAGAAGATCGAGTCGCTGGATGCGCGGAGGGCCGGAGAGATTGCGGTCGCGCTCGATGGCGATGGCGGAATTGGTGCCGGGGAGAGGATCGTAGTCAAGGAAGGTGCGGCCTTCAAAGAGCGCGCCGCCGGGGCCGTTGGCGAGAGTGGCGTAGTGAAAGGAGAAGAGAATGTCGGGCTTAATGGCTTCGGAGAAGTAAACGATGGTGGCGCTGTCGGGAAGCCAGGTGGGGGAGATGGCGTTGTGAAGAACCTTGTAGGTGCCGATGTTGAGCTGCTTGCCGGAATCTTCGAGGACGAGGGCCATGGGCTCCATGACGGTGGCGCCGGAATCATCGGAAATGGACGCGGTATTGAGGGCGACGAGGATTTTGCGCTGGTCGGGGGACCAGCGGAAGCCTTCGACGAGGTAGGAAAAGGGCTTGTCGCCGACGGTGAATTTCTGGCCTTCGAAGATGCGGCGGCGGTGGCCTCCCGGCTCGCGAATCCAGATGTCGTCGCGCTGGAGATCGAACTTTTTGGTTTTGAAGAGGCGGCGAACGGAATAGACGATGCGGCCATCGGGGGCGTAGGCGAAGGCAGTGACGTCGTCGTCAATGGTTTCGGAGGGCTTGGAGATATCCTGCGCGCGGGCGGAAGGAAGCGAACAGCAGCCGGCGATGAGGCAGATGAGAGAACAAAATGTACGGAGCCAGCGGAAGCGGCTGCGGGAACAGGGGCAAGTCATCATTTAGGACCGGGGTTGGGAGCGGGGTTGGGGCCGGGATTCGGGCCGGTGATTGGAGCGCAGCAGGGTTTCTGGACGGGAGTGAACTCCATGAGCTCGACGCGGGTGTCATCGGGATCGTAGAGATTGAGCTGCCATTTGCCGTCACGGCCGATCTGGGGTTGTTCGGTGAGCTTCATGCCATTCTTTAGAAGCTGTTGCTCGGCTGCATGGATGTCCGGGACGCCGAGAGCGAAATGGTTCATTACGCCGAGAAGGCGATGATTGGCGTCGGGCGGGATGTTGAGCATGTACTCGATCCAGCCGGTGCCGTCGGGGACTTGCATGTCCACCCAGTCATCGCTGTCTTCTTTATGTGCGACCGCGGAGCGGTCGACCATTCCTCCATGCCAGTAGACGTGGAAGCCGAGAATGTCTTTGTAGAAGTGGTCTTCGGCGGCGCGGTCGTGGACGACGAAGCCGGCGTGGATGATGGGAGATGCGGGGGGCAGGAGCGACATTCCATGCGTTCCCATTTCGAATTGACCGCTAGACAATTGCACAAATGTGATCCGGTGTTGTTCGGGATCGAGAAGAGAAAAGCACGAATCTCCGCCGCACTTCTCTAACTTCCCGACTGCGACTTGTTGTGAGTGTAGAAAGCCGCGCAACTTCGCGGCATTGTCGGTCCAGAAGGCAATGTCTGTAAGCAGGCTGGAAGGCGCGGGGGATTTCATCCGTTCAAGTCGAATCGGTCCATCGGCGAGTTTCTTCATCATCGAGAGTACGTCCACTTCGCACCAATTGCAGGGAGCCTTCGAATCCGGGGCAGGGCCCGCGGCGTGGAGGGCAATCGAGTAAAAATCTCGAGCCTTTTCAAGATTTGAGACCTGGATTTTGA